>Ga0157366_1000042_pt1 | contig 78578 bp, 76 predicted proteins | sample AttbisABBM1_FD_113149 | JGI IMG/M metagenome (GOLD analysis project Ga0157366, IMG submission 113149) | Fungus gardens microbial communities from leaf cutter ant in Botucatu, State of São Paulo, Brazil - Atta bisphaerica ABBM1 | ecosystem: Host-associated > Fungi > Mycelium > Unclassified ...
GCCGCTGAGCGCGGTCTTGGAGGCGATATTGACGATGGCGCCCCGGCTTTCCCGCAGCGCCGCCTGGCACAGGTGCGCCATCAGGTAGTAATGCACCAGGTTCTTTTCCAGCGAACCGACGAACGCTTCGCGCCCCGCCTCCAGCCCGACGCCGTCATTGACCCCGGCGTTATTCACCAGCCCGTCGATACGGCCGAAGGCCGCCAGCGTCTGGCTGACCGCGCGGCGGCAGGCCGCCTCGTCGCACAGTTCGGTGAGGATCACCTCGGTGCGCGGCTGCAGCCGCTGCAAATCGGCCAGCAGCGCCGCCTCCGGCGCAGCGTTGGTGACCAGCACCGGGATCGCCCCCTCTTCAGCCAGCACATGAGCAATCGCCGCGCCGATGCCGGCGCCGCCGCCGGTGACCAGCACCACCTTATCTTGCAGATACAGATCCATAACCAGACTCCGTTAACCCGTAAATTCGCCAGGCGGTGTCGCCCCAAATCGCCGCCCGTTCGGCGGCCCCCAGCGTCGACAGCGCCCGTTCGCACAGTTGCACCACCTGGCGGTAGTCGCCGGCCAGCAGGCACACCGGCCAGTCGGAGCCGAACATCAGCCGCTGCGGGCCGAACGCCTCCAGCGCGGCGTCGAAGAACGGCAGCAGTTCTTCCGCCCGCCACCGGCCACCCGGCGCCTCGGTGATCAACCCCGACAGCTTGCAGGCCACGTGCGGCAGCGCCGCCAGCGGTCGGATTTGCTGCGCCCAGTGCCGCGCGCCGCGCGCGATGTCCGGCTTGCCGAGGTGATCCAGCACCAGCCAGTGTTCATCGTGGCAGGCGGCGAACGACGCCGCGGCCGCCAGATGCCGGTGCGTCACCAGGATCTCGTACACATACCCGGCGCGCTGCAGCATTTGCATGCCGCGTGCCACCTCCGGCCGCGCCAACCAGGCCGCCGGATCCGCTTCGTCCTGCACCTGATGGCGCACCCCGCGCAGCGCGGTACGCGGCCGCAAAACCTCCAGACGCTGCGCCAGCTGCGACGCGGCGATATCCAGCCAGCCCACCACGCCGCATACGCCTTCGCTCCGCTCGGCCAGCGCCAGCAGGGCCAGCGTCTCTTCCTCGCTGGGGCGCGCCTGCACCGCCAGCGCGCCGTCGAAACCGTGCGCCTGCAACAGCGGCCGCAGCCGGGGCGGATCGAAATCCTGCCGCAGCACGCGCATCCGCTCGTCGATCCACGGGTAATGCTGCGGGTGGTAACGCCAGTAGTGCTGATGAGCGTCGATGCGCGGCATGCGATCCTCCCGCCTCACCCGCGGAACCGGTATTGCTCGATCGACGACGGATGCATCTCGATCGAGTAACCGGGCCGGCTCGGCGGCATGTAGGCCGCGCCGTTGATCACGCAGGGATCGACAAAGTGTTCATGCAAATGATCGACGTACTCGATCACCCGGCCTTCGTGGGTGCCGGCGATGCACAGGTAGTCGATCATCGACAGGTGCTGCACGTATTCGCAGAGCCCGACGCCGCCGGCGTGCGGGCAGACCGGCAACTGGTATTTGGCCGCCATCAGCATCACCGCCAGCACTTCGTTGACGCCGCCGAGACGGCAGGCGTCGATCTGCACCACGTCCACCGCGCCGCGCATGATGAACTGTTTGAACATGATGCGGTTCTGGCACATCTCGCCGGTAGCCACCTTGACCGGCGCCACCCCTTCGCGGATGCGGCGATGCCCTTCGACGTCGTCCGGGCTGGTCGGCTCTTCGATAAACCAGGGTTTGGCGAACGCCAGATGCTTCACCCACGGAATGGCTTCGTCCACCTCCCACACCTGGTTGGCGTCGATCATCAGCCGGCGATCCGGGCCGATCACCTCACGGGCGATGCGCACCCGGCGAATGTCGTCTTCCAGATCGCGCCCGACCTTCAGTTTCAGGTAGGAGAAACCGGCGTCGACCGCTTCCTGACACAGGCGACGCAGCTTGTCGTCCGGATAACCCAGCCACCCTGCCGAAGTGGTGTAGCAGGGATACCCCTCCTGCAGCAGCCGCGCCATGCGCTGCTCTTTGCCCTCGGCCCGCTGTTTCAGCAGCGCCAGCGCTTCCTGCGGCGTGATGCAGTCGGTGAGGTAACGGAAGTCGATGCAGCGCACCAGCTCCTCCGGCGTCATGTCCGCCACCAGCCGCCACACCGGCTTGCCGACCGATTTAGCCCACAGATCCCACACCGCGTTGACCACCGCGCCGGTCGCCAGGTGAATGGCGCCTTTGTCCGGCCCGATCCAGCGCAGCTGGCTGTCGCTGGTGAAGCGCCGCCAGAAGGCGCCCATGTCGGCGGCGATCGTCTCCAGCCGCTCGCCGACGATCTGGTGCTCCAGCGCGCGGATCGCCGCGCAGCAGATCTCGTTGCCGCGGCCGATGGTAAACGTCAGCCCGTGGCCGCTGAGATCCGCGCGATCGGTCTCCAGGATCACGTAGGCGGCGGAATAGTCGGGATCCGGATTCATGGCGTCGGATCCGTCCAGCCCCAGCGAGGTGGGGAAACGAATGTCTTCAACCCGCAGTGCGGTAATGGTGGTCATGGCGGCGCTCCCGGTTAAGCCTGTACGGTTTGCTGGCGCTGTTCGCCCAGCCCTTCAATGCCCAGACGCATCGTCTGGCCCGCCCGCAGGTAGATGGGCTGCGGTTTCTGCCCCATGCCGACGCCCGGCGGCGTGCCGGTGGAGATCACATCGCCCGGCTGCAGGCTCATAAAGCGGCTGAGGTAGCTGACGATCTGCGGAATGCGGAAGATCATGGTGCCAGTGTTGCCGTCCTGATAGCGCTTGCCGTCCACCTCCAGCCACAAATTCAGGCTGTGCGGATCGGCGATCTCGTCGGCCGTCACCAGCCAGGGGCCGATCGGCCCGAAGGTGTCGCAGCCTTTGCCCTTGTCCCAGGTGCCGCCGCGCTCAATTTGATATTCGCGTTCTGAGACGTCGTTGATCACGCAATAACCGGCGACGTGGCGCATCGCGTCCGCTTCGCTGATGTAGCGCCCGCCCAGGCCGATCACCACGCCCAGCTCCACTTCCCAGTCGGTTTTCTGCGAGCCGCGCGGGATCTCCACCTGGTCGTAGGGGCCGACCACCGCGCTGGTCCATTTGTTGAACACCACCGGTTCTTCAGGTATGGCCGCGCCGGTTTCCGCCGCATGATCGGCGTAGTTCAGGCCGATGCAGATGAACTTGCCGATGCCGCCGACGCAGGCGCCGAGGCGCGGCTCCCCCTCGACCAACGGCAGCGCGGCGCTGTCCAGCGCGCGCAGTGTGGCGAGCGACGCCGGCGATAACGCGGCGCCGCCCACGTCGGCGATGTGCTGTGACAGATCGCGCAGACGGCCCTGTGCATCCAACATGCCGGGGCGCTCTTGCCCAGGTTGCCCGTAACGTAAAAGTTTCATGCGTTCCTCTCTCAAAAATGACGGATCAGTTGCTCCAGCCGCCGTCGATGATCTGCACCGTGCCGGTGGTGTACGAACTGGCGTCGGAGGCCAGATACAGCGCCAATTGGGCGATTTCCTCGGTGGTGCCGATGCGCCCGATCGGCTGACGGGCGACGAACGCCTGATACACCTCTTGCTCGCTGCGCCCCTGATCGCGCGCCTGCTCGGCGATGCGCTGGCGCAGCGACGGCGATTCCACCGTGCCGGGGCAAATGGCGTTGCAGCGGATGCCCTGGGTGACGTAATCCGCCGCCACCGAGCGCGTCAGGCCGATCACCGCCGCCTTGCTGGCGCTGTAGGCGAAGCGGTTCGGCACCCCTTTCACGCTCGAGGCCACCGAAGACATGTTGATGATCGAGCCTTTGCCGCGCGCCAACATGCCCGGCAGGAAGGCGCGGATCATGCGGAACATCGCGGTCACGTTGAGATCGAGCGCGAACGCCCACTGATCTTCGCTGCAATCGAGGATCGATCCGCTGTGCACCACGCCGGCGCAGTTGAACAACACGTCGATCGGGCCGATCGCTTCCGCCGCCGCCGCGATGGCGGCCGGATCGGTGACGTTCAGCGTCAGCGCGCGGATCCCGGCGCAGCCCTGCAGGCGCTCGAGGTTGATGTCGCTGGCGATCACTTCGGCGCCGGCGGCGGCGAACAGCCTGGCGGTGGTGAACCCGATCCCTTGCCCGGCGGCGGTGATCAGTACGCGTTTACCGGTTAAATCCATCTTGACTCCTCGGCCTAAAGGTCTAATGGTCAGGCCACTAAAGGCGGTTAAAGGTCAGGCCTCTAACATGACAAAAGACGCTTTACGCGTTATCGTTGGGGGAAGAAGTTAATAAAAACAGCCTTGAAACCGCATTTCAATTAACCATTTTTTTACACTTGAATAACGATTACTCAAGCGCCTTGTCGCATAATTGTGCGCCAAATCACTGAACGCCGAATCGTCAAAGGTCAAAAATGCCGATTACCCGACTGGAAAACCCAAGGATTTACAGACAGATAGCTGACCAGCTCAAACGCCTTATCGAAAATAACGAATTTCCGCCGGGCAGCCGCCTGCCCTCGGAGCGCGATCTTGCCCAGCAGTTGCAGGTCAGCCGCGCGTCGGTGCGCGAAGCGCTGATCGCGTTGGAGGTGATCGGCCTGGTGGACGTCAAGGTGGGCAACGGGGTGATCGTACGTTCGCAAACGCCGCCGGCGGCGTCGCAGGAACCGGTTATGGCCCAGGCCGGCCGCAACCAGTGGGCGGAGATCGATGACGAACTGAACATCGAGCTGGATTTCAACGCCGAGCTGCCGCCGTTTTCACTGCTGCAAACCCGCCTGCTGATCGAACCGGAGACCGCCGCGCTGGCCGCGCGCCACGCCACCGACGAAGAGCTGGCGGGCATCCGCGCCGCCTATGAGCAGAACTGCCGCGATAACCGGGCCGGCTCCGCCACCCACCCCGGCGATCGACTGTTCCACATCCGCATCGCCCAGGCCAGCGGCAACCCGGCTTACGCGTTCATCATCGGCCATCTGCTCGGCCACCGCTACGGCAGCATGTTCCGCGTGCTGCAGCGCCACTATACGCCGGACGACATGCCGCACCGCTCCGAGCTGGAACACCGGGCGATCCTGGCGGCGATCGAAGCGCGCGACGTGCGCGGCGCCCGCAAGGCGATGAAGGCGCACCTGGATGAAGTGATCGCCATTTTCGCCCGCGCGCAGTAAGCCGCCGGCGGTTAAAAAATTTTATCGCCACCGCTCTTTTTTCTACATGCAGCGGGGGGGCGGGCGCATTACACTGGGCGACGAATAACGCCCTTTCCCGCTGCATTGTTAATGGATAACGACCGTTGAAGAACTCTGTCTCCGCTTTATTGCTGGCGCTGGGCCTGTGCGCCGCGCCGCTGGCCGTGCAGGCCGCCCCCCCGCAGCTGGCTTCGCAAATCGTTGACCAGTATGCCGAACATATTTTCTACAACAGCGGCGCCACCGGCATGGCGCTGGTGGTGATCGACGGCAATCAGGTGGTTAACCGCAGCTTCGGCGACACCAAGCCCGGCAATAACCTGCGTCCGCGCCCGGATTCGCTGATCCGCATCGCCTCGATCACCAAGCTGATGACCAGCGAAGTGATGGTGAAAATGGCGGCGGCAGGTCAGGTCAAGCTGACCGATCCGCTGCGCAAGTACGCTCCCAAGGGCGCCTATGTGCCGTCTTACAACGCCAGCCAGCCGATCACGTTATTGAACCTGGCGACCCACACCAGTGCGCTGCCGCGCGAGCAGCCGGGCAAAAAGCCGCCGAAAACACCGGTGTTCACCTGGCCGACCAAGGCCCAGCGCTGGCAGTGGCTGGCGCATGCCAACGTCACGGTGCCGCCGGGCGTGCGCGCCGCTTATTCGAACCTGGCGTACGATCTGCTGGCCGACGCGCTGTCGCGCGCCGCGGGCAAGCCTTACAGCGCGCTGCTGAAAGAGAAAATCACCGCGCCGCTCGGCATGGTCGACACCACGTTGACGCCGAGCCCCGAACAGTGCTCGCGCCTGATGGTGGCGGCGGCCGGCCCGAGCGCCTGTCGCGACACCACCGCCGCGGCCGGCAGCGGCGGCGTCTACTCCACCCCGCGTGACATGCAGCGCTGGATGCAGCAATTCCTCTCTTCCAGCGCCAGCGGCCCGCGCAAAGCCACCGCCGCCAGCGAGCAAACCATGTACTTCCAGCGCCATGACCTGGTGTCGCTGAAGGGCATGGACGTGCCGGGGCAAGCGGATGCATTGGGATTGGGCTGGGTGTATATGGCGCCGAAGGACGGGCTGCCGGGCATCATTCAGAAGACCGGCGGCGGCGGCGGATTCATTACCTACATGGCGATGATCCCGGCGAAAAACGTCGGGGTGTTCGTGGTGGTGACCCGCTCGGAGCTGAGCAAGTTCACCAACATGAGCGATCCGGTCAACCGCCTGGTGAGCGATCTGGCGGCCAACAAGAGTTGATATGCGGGGCGCAGCCAGCTGCGCCCCCACGCCTCAGGCCGGCACCGCCATCTGATGGATCACCGAATGGAAATTGCGCTTGAAGTAGATCAGGCCGTTGCCGGCTTCGCTCAACGCAATCTGCTTGATCTGCACCAGGTACATCTGGTGGGTGCCGATGCTCTGGATCTGCTCGATCTCCCCTTCCAGGCTGGCCAGGGTATTGCGCAGCACCGGCTGCCCCAACGCACCGAGCTGCCACTCTTCCAGCCGGAAACGATCTTCCATGCTGACACCGGTCATGCCGGCGAAGTGGCGCGCCATCAGCTCTTGTTCGTGGTTGAGCACGTTAACGCACAGCCTGCGGTTTTCCTGAAACACCGGGTTCATCGCGCTGTTGCGGTTGATGCACACCAGCAGCGTCGGCGGCGTATCGGTCACCGAGCACACCGCCGTGGCGGTGATGCCGCAGCGCCCCGCCGGGCCGTCGGTGGTGACGATATTCACCGCCGCCGACAGGCTGGCCATGGCGTCGCGAAAGCGCAAGCGCTGTTCATTTTCCTGAGACATACAACCTCCTCCTGAATTACTTCAGCAGATTATCCAACTGATTAATATCGTCATTGTTCCGCAGGTGCGGCACCTTCCAGCCGTGCTGATCGTAATCGGCCAGGCACTTGTCGACCATCTGCATCATGCGATCCATGTTGCCGGATCCCTGCGCATGGCGCAGGCACTGCAGACGGATCTCATCCTGGCTGCCGGCGTAGTTGATCTCATACAGCTCGTGGCGGCCGCCGAATTCGCTGCCGATCGCATCCCACATCAGCTTGAGGATCTTAATGCGTTCAACGTGATCCATGCCGTCCGATCCGCGCACGTAGCGCGCCAGGTACTTGTCGATCTCCGGGTTGTTCATGTCGCGCACGCTGGACGGCAGGTAGATCAGGCCGCTGGTGACGTTCTTCTCGATGATGTGTTTCACCTTGGTGTAGGCCATCGGCGCCATCACGCGGTAGGTCTGCAGCGCGGCGGAATCCGGCAGGTAGGCGCCGTTTTCCCATTTAGTGGCTTCCGCGCACATCGCGTCGCTCAGCGACCAGAACAGGTTGCGCCAGGCCACCACTTCGCCCAGATCGGCCTGCACGCCGCGGAACTCCAGCACGCCGGTGCACGAGAGGCTCTTTTGCAGCAGCGCGGTGATAAAGTCCATCTTCACCGCCAGGCGCACGCAGGCCTGCAGCGGGAACAGCCGGGCAAAACCGCCCTGGGTGCTCCAGCGGCGGCAGCGGTCGAAATCGCGATAGATCAGCACGTTTTCCCACGGGATCAGCACATGATCCATGATCAGAATCGCGTCGTTCTCGTCGAAACGGCTGGTGAGCGGATAATCGAACGGCGAACCGGTGGCGCCGGCCACCAGCTCGTAGGAGGCGCGCGAAATCAGCTTCACCCCTTCGGCGTCCATCGGTGCCACGAACATCAGCGCAAAGTCCGGGTTATCGCCCATCACCTGCGCCGAACCGAAGCCGATGAAGTTGTAGTGGGTCAACGCCGAGTTGGTGGCCACCACTTTGGCGCCGCTGACGATGATGCCGGCGTCGGTCTCTTTCTCCACCTGAATGTAGACGTCCTTCACCTCGTTGACCGGCTTATGGCGATCGATCGGCGGGTTGACGATGGCGTGGTTGAAATAGAGCCCGGTTTCCTGAATGCGTTTGTACCAGTGGCGCGCGTTGTCGGCGAACTGGCCGTAGAACTCCGGATAAGCACCCAGCGCGCAGCCGAAGGCCGCCTTATAATCCGGCGTGCGCCCCATCCAGCCGTAGCTTTGGCGCGACCAGTCGGCGATGGCGTCACGCTGCTGGCGCATCTCTTCCGGGCTGCGGGCATAGCGGAAGAACTTGTGGGTGTAACCGCCGTTGCCGGTGTCGGTATTCCAGCACAGGCGATCCTGGCTGGCCGGATCGTGCAGCGCGTCGTACAGCTGGCCGACAGACGCCGCCGCGTTGCGGAACGCCGGGTGGGTGGTGACGTCTTTCACGCGCTCGCCGTAAATGTAGATTTCGCGGCTGTCCTGCAAACTTTTCAGGTATTCGGCGCCGGTGAACGGGCGTTTGCTGTCGGCACGAAAGTCTTCTGGTTTCATCGGGTCTTCCTCGTCATCGGCATTTTTCAGGCCGTGGAGCCGGCCATTTGTTAAAATAATGTTTTCTTTTGGTTGCTTAATTGAAGCTGCCAAAGCCGGTTTCGAGAAGAGACTTTTGCGGCAATCGCCGGTACTTTTCAGGTCAGTTTGCCGCTTTCGCGGCAAACTGTGATCGCGGTTACGAAAGGGCGTGTTGCGCCGCGCGGTAGGTCGAGGGGGAACAGCCTTCCAGCCGATTGAAAAAACGGGCGAAATAGGCCGGATCCTTGAAGCCGAGGCTGTAGGCGGTTTCATGCACCGTGCAGGCGCTGAACAGCAGCATGCGCTTGGCCTCGCGCAGCAGCCGATCGAAGATCAGCCGTTTGGGCGGCCGGTTGGCGAAGCGCCGACACAGGTCGTTGAGCCGCGATTCAGTCACCCCCAACGCCTGCGCATACTCCGGCACCGGCAGGTGCTCGCGAAAACGCTCGTCCACCATCTTGTTGAAGCGCTGGAACAGCTGCAGTTCGCCGCGCACGCCGCTGTTGGCGCTGTCTTCCAGCGCGGTATTGCGCAGCAGCAGCGTGAACACCGCCTGCGCCAGCAGCGCCAGCGTCTGTTCGCGTCCGGCCAGGTTCTGCGCGAACTCGCGGCGGATCAGCGCCCAGTAGTGGCTGAGCGCCGTCAGCTCCTGCGGCGCGTCGGCCAGCGACAGGCAGATGCCCGGCATATCCAGCGCCAGATTGCTGCCGGGATACAGGCGCTCCAGCAGCGGCCAAATCAACTCCTGACGCACCGTCAGCACGTGGCCGTCGCTGTCCGGTTCGGTGAAGAACGCATGCGGCACCGACGGCGGCGTGAGGATGAACAGCGGCGCCTGCACCGAATAGTGCTGATCGTCGAGCTGCAGCTCTATCTTACCGGTCTCCAGGAAATGCACCTGGAAGAAGCAATCGTGCCAATGCACCTGCATGTCGCGGCCGAAGAACGCCGCCAGCCCGGCGAAGGTTTCGTAGTGCACCTCGTCGGCGGCGTAGCGCGCGTCATACTCTTTGCAAATATCGATGTTGGTGATAAAGCCGGTACTTTTCCGCACCTCATGACCTCCTGCAATCCTGCCTATCTGCGTATCAAGGCGTCGCTCTCGGGCGCGAATCCTTCATCGGGATGCGCCACACCAGCACGGCGCCGAAGATCAACAGCGCCGAGACGAAATACAGCCCGGAGTTGAAGCTGCCGGTCAGATCCTTGAACCAACCGATCAGCACCGGGCTGAGCGCCGATCCGATGTTGCCGGTGGCGTTGATCACCGCGATCCCCACCGCCCGCGCTTCCAGGCTGATCGACTGATCCGGCGTGGTCCAGAAGATCGCCATGGCGGTAAAGGAACCGACCGACGCCATCACGATCCCCAGCAGCTGGATCAGACTGTGATCGGTGGCGGACGCCAATAGCCAGCCGGCGGCGGCGAACAGGTACGGCAGCGCGGTGTGATGCTTGCGCTCCTGCAGCCTGTCGGATCGTTTACTCCACCACACCATGCCGGCGATGGTGCAGATCTGCGGGATCGCCGCCAGGATGCCGATCGTCACGTTGCTGCTGCCCTGGTTGAAGCTCTGCAGGATCTGCGGCGTCCAGATGTTGATCGCGCTCAGGGTGTTGGTCAGGCAAAAATAGGCCAGCGTATACATCAGCACGATCGGCGTGAAGACCTCGCGCCACAGGCTGCGTTGCTGCAGCGCGCGGTGGCTGCTCGGCCCATTGGGCTGCACCAGCTGCAGCTTGTCGGCCTCCATCATCGCCTTCAGGCTGGCTTTTTCCTCGTCGGTCAGCCACTTGGCCTTGGCCGGCGTGTCGTCGAGGTAGAACCACACCACTACACCCAGCAGCACCGACGGAATGCCTTCCAGCAGGAACAGCCACTGCCAGCCCTTCAGGTTCATCACCCCATCCAGCGCCAGAATATAGCCGGAGACCAGCGAACCGATCGCCATGGTCACCGGCATGGCGATCATGAACAAGGCGTTGGCGCGGGCGCGATAAAACGCCGGGAACCAGTAGGTGAGGTACACCAGAATGCCCGGCAGGAAGCCGGCCTCGGTGATGCCGACGATCATGCGCAGCACGTACAGGCTGGTCGGCCCGGTGGCGAACAGGGTGCAGGTGGAGGCGATGCCCCACAGCACCATGATGGTGGCGATCCAGCGCCGCGCGCCGACCCGGCTCAGCATCATGTTGCTCGGAATGCCGAAGATCACGTAAGTGGCGTAGAACAACGTCGCCGCCAGCCCGAACATGGTCGAGCTGAGGCCGAGATCTTTGCCCATCGTCAGCCCGGCGAAGCCGATGTTGATGCGGTCGAGGAAAGAGAAAACAAACAACACGAACAGAAAAATGATCAGGCGCCGAAACAACTTTTTAATCACCGATTGCTCGGCGGCGGTTAACGCTTTATGTTGCTGCGCCGGGTTGGCCGGCGGCAGCGAATCGACGTGGTTCATGGTTCAGTAGACTCCCGATGAAGGCGCTTGCGCCCCGCCCCGTTTGAACTCGTCCGCCAGGGCTTCCGCCGCCCGCGCCAGCAGGGTGGTATCCACCCCTACCGCGACGAACAGCGCGCCGGCTTCCAGATAGCGCTGCGCCAGCGCCTTGTTGGCCATCAAAATGCCCGGCGCCTTGCCGGCGGCGCGGATGCGCGCAATGGCGTCATCGATAGTGCGCTGCACCTCCGGGTGCTGCGGATTACCGGCAAAGCCCATGTCGGCGCTGAGATCCGCCGGGCCGATAAACACACCGTCCACCCCTTCCACCTGCAAAATGGCGTCAAGGTTTTTTACCGCTTCGCGGGTTTCAATCTGCACCAGCACGCACATCTGCTCGTCGGCCTGCTGCAGGTAATCGGGCACCCGGTTCCAGCGCGAAGCGCGCGCCAGGGCGCTGCCGACGCCGCGCACGCCGTGCGGCGGATAGCGCGTGGCGCGCACCGCGTCGCGCGCCTGTTCGGCGTTCTGAATCATCGGGATCAATAAAGTTTGCGCGCCGACGTCCAGCAGTTGCTTGATGATCACCGCGTCGTTCCACGGCGGCCGCACCACCGGCTGGCTCGGGTAAGGCGCAACCGCCTGCAGCTGCCCCAGCACCGTCTGCACGTTGTTGGGCGCATGTTCGCCGTCGATCAGCAGCCAGTCGAAACCGGCGCCGGCCAACAGTTCGGCGCTGTAGCGGCTGCACAGGCCGAGCCACAGCCCGATCTGCGGGCGTTTTTCCTGCAGCGCACGCTTGAAGTGGTTGGTTAACATCGCATTCTCCCTGACAAGCGGGCGTAGCGCATGGCCCCGCCCGGTTTTTTGCGGCCCGGTTCGCCGAGCCGGTTTTTTAGACGAAGCGGCAGCTGATACAGCCCATCGGGCCGTAATCGACGTGGAAAGTATCGCCGCGCCGCGCCGGCACCGGCCGGGTGAAGGAACCACCGAGGATCACCTGCCCCGCTTCCAGCTCCACCTCATACGGCGCCAGCTTGTTGGCCAGCCAGGCCACGCCGTTGGCCGGGTGGTTGAGCACCGCCGCCGCCACGCCGGACTCTTCAATCACGCCGTTGCGGTACAGCAGCGCGGAGATCCAGCGCAGATCCCGCGCATCCGGCTTGATCGGCCGCCCGCCCATCACCACCCCGGCGTTGGCGGCATTGTCGGAGATGGTGTCGAACACCTTGCGCGGCCGCTGCGTCTCGGGATCGACGTTGTGGCTGCGCGCGTCGATGATCTCCAGCGCCGGAATGACGTAGTCGGTGGCGTTGTAGACGTCGAACAGCGTGCAGTTCGGCCCGCGCAGCGGCTTGGCCAGCACGAACGCCAGCTCCACTTCCACCCGCGGCACGATAAAGCGATCGATCGGAATGTCGCTGCCGTCGTTGAAGAACATGTCGTCCAGCAGCGCGCCGTAGTCCGGCTCGGTGATCTGTGAGCTCACCTGCATGGCGCGCGAGGTCAGGCCGATCTTGTGGCCTTTGAGCGTGCGCCCCTCGGCGATCTTCAGTTCTACCCACTGCCGCTGAATGGCATAGGCGTCTTCAATGGTGATCTCGGGATGATCGAGCGACAGCGCGCGGATCTGCTCACGACTTTTTTCCGCCTGATGCAGGCGCTGCACGGCGCGGTTAACCTGCTCTTTATCCAGCATGTACGACCCCTTATTCACGCCTTGTTGAACAGCGCGTGGACATTGTTCTGTTTGTAATTCAGCACCGGATCCAGCTCTTCCATCGTGAAAGAGAGCGCCAGGTAACGCTGCGCCATCAGCGCGGCGAAGTGTTCCTTGATCAGCGCAAACAGCATCTCGCCCACCTGCTGCCGGCTTTCCAGGCTGCGACCGTGGCCGATCTTCAGCGTCATGTGCACAAAGGCGTAGTCCTGCTTGCCGTCGGCCATCTGCCAGGTGTCGAGCCAGATGGCGCGGCTGCGCACGCCGGCCAGCGGGAAGATGTCGGTCGCCGCCAGCGCCTCGTTGACCTTGGCGAACAGGGTGGGCAAATCCGCCTCGCGGCGGATGTTGTCGGTACATTCAGCGTAAAAATGGGGCATTCACACACCTCAGGCTTCAGCGGGCAAAGGGAACACGGCGTTAACCTGCCCGGTGCCGGAACTGGCGAACAGCGGGGTGATGAACTCCACCTTACCGTCGTACTTGTCCCAACCGAGCAGGCCCAGCAGCATCACGGTGTCGTGCATGTTGCCTTCGCCGTAGCAGTAATCGGCATACTCCGGCAGCATTTCGCAGAACTCGCGAAAGCGCCCCTCTTCCCACAGCTTGACCACCCGTTCGTCCATTTGCTGATCGAACTGGCGGGTGTAGCTGTTCATGCCCTCTTCAGCGCGCTGATCGTCGATGAAGCGGTGCGACAGCGAGCCGCTGGCCAGCACCGCCACGGTGCCGTCGTATTTCTCGATGGCGCTTTTGAGCGCCTCGCCCAGCCGGCGGCTGTCGGCGAAATCATGCACGGTGCAAAACGCCGAAATCGATACCACCTTGAAATGCTTGTCGGCGTTCATGTAGCGCATCGGCACCAGCGTGCCGTATTCCAGCTTCAGGCTCGGGATGTCGTGCGCCTTGGCGCGTACGCCCAGCTTGCAGGCCTCATCGGCGATCAGCTGGCCCAGCGCCGGGTTGCCGTCGTAGTCGTAGGTCATGTCGCGGATGAAATGCGGCAGCTCGTTGCTGGTGTACACGCCGGAGAAATGCGCGCTGCAGTTGATGTGATAGGCGCTGTTCACCAGCCAGTGGGTGTCGAACACCACGATGGTGTCGACGCCCATCTCGCGGCAACGCGCGCCGATCTCTTTATGGCCGTCGATGGCTGCCTGCCGGCAGCCAAAGTTTTTCCCAGGGATTTCCGACAGATACATCGATGGCACATGTGTAATCTTGGCGGCTAACGCTAACTTACCCATAAGTCCTCACATGAAACAAAAATGATTCCGTGAACGATGCCGGGGCCTGATTAAACGCCCCAGCGTGGGATCGGGTGATCACCCATGGAAATGCACACGTTCTTCATTTCGGCGAACACTTCGAAGCTGTATTCCCCGCCTTCGCGGCCGGTGCCGGAGGCTTTCACGCCGCCGAACGGCTGGCGCAGATCGCGTACGTTTTGGGTGTTGACGAAAACCATGCCCGCTTCAATGCCGCGGGCCAGGCGCAGAACCTTGCTCACATCCTGCGTCCAGATGTACGACGCCAGGCCGTACTCCACATCGTTGGCCATGCGCAGGCCGTCTTCTTCTGATTTGAACGGCAGCAGGCAGGCCACCGGCCCGAAGATCTCCTCCTGCGCCACGCGCATCCGGTTGTCGACATCCGCCAGCACCGTCGGGCGCAGGAAGTTGCCGTGGCTCAAGCCGGCCGGTTTGTCCGGGCCACCGGCCAGCAGGGTCGCCCCTTCTTCCACCCCGAGGCGGATATAGCCGGAGACTTTTTCCCAGTGCTGCGGGCTGATCAACGCGCCCACCTGGGTGTTGGGATCTTGCGGATCGCCGACGCGCAGACGGTTGGCGCGCTCGGCAAAACGTTTGACGAATTCCGGGTAGATGCTCTCCTGAACGAAGATGCGCGAACCGGCGGTGCAGCGTTCGCCGTTGATCGAGAAGATGGTGAACAGCGCGGCGTCAAGCGCCCGCTCGATGTCGGCGTCTTCAAAGATCAGCACCGGCGACTTGCCGCCGAGCTCCATGGAGAATTTCTTCAGCCCGGCGCTTTCGATGATGCGGCGGCCGGTGGCGGTACCGCCGGTGAAAGAGACCGCGCGCACGTCTTTATGGCGCACCAATGCGTCGCCGGCGGTGGCGCCGTAGCCCTGCACCACGTTCAGCACCCCGGCCGGAATACCGGCCTCCAGCGCCAGCTCACCCAGGCGATCGGCGCTCAGCGGCGACAGTTCGGACATCTTCAGCACCGCCGTGTTGCCCAGCGCCAGGCAAGGCGCAGTTTTCCAGGTGGCGGTCATGAACGGCACGTTCCACGGCGACACCAGCGCGCATACCCCCACCGGCTGCACCAGCGTGTAGTTGAGCATCTTGTCGTCCACCGGGTAGGTCTTGCCGTTCATCTGCTGGCACACCTCGGCGAAGAATTCGAAGTTGTGCGAGGCGCGCGGGATCAGCACGTTTTTGGTCTGATGGATCGGCAGACCGGTGTCGGCGGTTTCCATTTCGGCGATCTGCGGCACGTTCTGGTCGATCAGCTCGCCCAGGCGGCGCATCAGGCGCGCGCGCTCTTTCATCGGCGTGTTGGCCCATTTGGGGAAAGCCTCTTTCGCCGCCACCACCGCCTGGTCGATCTCCAACTGGCCGCCGGAGGCCACTTCCGCCAGCACCTCACCGTTCGCCGGGTTGGTGGTGGTGAAATACTCTTTGCTGGCGACGTTCTTGCCGTTGATCCAATGGTTGATGGTTTTCATCGCAGGCTCTCCTCGTAATCTTTTTCACTGATAATGTGGTTAACCAGACGGCCGATGCCCTCGATCTCCACCACCACTTCGTCACCCGGCTGCACGTCGGCCAGCCCTTTCGGCGTGCCGGTGGCAATCATGTCGCCCGGCTGCAGCGTCATGAATTCGCTCAGATAGGCGATCAGGAACGGAATGTCGAAAATCATGTCGGCGGTGCTGCCGCGCTGGCGCAGCTCGCCGTTGACGTAGGTGCTGAGCGCCAGCCGATGCGGATCGGCGACGTCGTCGCGATCGACGATGTACGGCCCGATCGGCGTCAGGGTGTCGCGGCTCTTCACCCGCAGATTCGGCCGGTAGTAGTTTTCCAGGTAGTCGCGGATGGCGTAGTCGTTGCACAGGGTGTAACCCGCCACATACTCCATGGCGCGCTCGCGGCTGACGTTGCGTGCGGTCTTGCCGATCACCGCCACCAGCTCGGCTTCGTAATGCATGTACTCCACGCCGGCCGGACGCACCGACACCTGACGGTGGCCGGTCAGGGTGTTCGGCGCCTTGAGGAACACCAGCGGTTCCTCCGGCGCTTTAAATTCCAGCTCGCTGGCGTGGTCGGCATAGTTCAGCCCCAGGGCGAACACCGTGCCCTGCGCCGGTGGCAGCCATTCCACTTCGCGCTCCTGCAGCACCTCGCCGTTCGGCAGCGTGACGCGCAGCTGGTCGTCCACCTGAACGTTGACGATCTGGCCATGATGGCGAATACGGGCATGTTTCATGATGCGGCTCCTGCCTGGGTGACGCGGTTGGTCAGAGTGGGCAGGCCGGCGGCACGCACCGTCACCTCATCCCCCGGTTTGATCTCCACCCGCTGGTGCGGGGTGCCGATCAACACCGCATCGCCCGGCTGCAGGGTGATGAAGTCGCTGATGGCGGCGATCAGTTCCGGCACCGAGCGCACCAGATCGGCGGTGGACCAGCGATCCTGTTCCACGCCGTTGATCTCGGTGACGATCTCCAGCCGATCGGCATTCTCCAGCTGGCCAATCTCTCCCAGCGGGCAGAACCCGTCGCGGCATTTGACCTTGATCGCCGGGCGATAAAAGCTGCTCTCCGGCAGGCTGACGTCGTTGGCCAACGCATACCCGGCCAGATAACGACCCACCTGCGCCGCCGGCACCTTACGCGCGGTATCGCCGATGATCACCGCCAGCGTGCCGCCACTCTGTACGGTTTCACCGGCCGGAAACGGGATCGCCCCGCCGTTGGCGAGGTGGGTGTTGCGCGGTTTGATAAACCACACCGGGGTTTTGGGCGGGGTTTGATACGGCGGCTGGTGAAACGCCTGATCCCAGGCGTCCAGTTGGCTGCGGTGGTTCAGCGCAACGGAAAATACGGTGCCTTTCATGCGGACTCCTCCAATGGCAAAACATGACAACCGGCATTCATTAATATATTAATGATTACTTTTATACGCTGTGCAGCTTTTACGCAACGCGCTTGGAATGATTTGTGATCGTGATAACAAAATATTCACAAACAACGAACATTGGCGTGATTATTCAACGAATTAATCATTTTTATCGCCATTTTTCGCTGCACCGCGCATTTTTGCTTTATCCCTACGGGTAACTTTGGCTACTATTAAGTTATTAACAAAATCGGGCTTTGCGGGGCAGGCGTCCCCATGACGAGCGCCGTGACAGCGAACACCTTGATAGCTAAGGCCAAACTTATGCATGAATCGTTAACCATCGCCCTGCTGCAGGCGCGTGAAACCGCCATGGGGTTCTTCCGCCCGATCCTGAAAAGCCACAACCTGACCGAACAGCAGTGGCGCATCATCCGCGTGCTGGCCAACAGCCGTTCGATCGAATTCCACGAACTGGCGGCGGAAACCTGCATCCTGCGTCCCAGCCTGACCGGCATTCTGTCGCGCATGGAGCGTGATAAGCTGATCTTCCGCCTCAAGCCGGTTAACGATCAGCGCAAGCTGTACGTGTCGCTGACCCAACAGGGCCAGGATCTGTATGAAGTGGCGCGCCACCAGGTGGAACAGGGCTACGCCGAGATTGAAGCCGCTTTCTCGCGGCAGAAAATGGACCAGCTGATGACGTTGCTGGACGAGCTGATCACCCTGGGCGACAGCCTGCCCGCCAACGTCACCGCGCATCCCGCCAAGCAGTGATTTAACCCACCGGAATTCTCAAATTAAATGGCGTTGCCGCGAGGCAGCCAAGGCGTCAATCCCCAAGCGCTTACTCAAGTCAGTGACTGGGGGGGCGCCTGCAGCCAACAACGCAGCTGCGTCAAGTAAGCAGAGAATTCGTTTCCGGCAACAGCGCGCCGCCGTCCACCACCAGCGTCTGGCCGGTGATGTAGGCCGCCGCCGGCGAGGCGAGAAACACCATCGCCGCGGCGATGTCTTCCGGTTCCCCCAGCCGCCCGAGCGGCACCGAGGCCGCGATCGCCTGATTCACCTGCGCGTCGCCCAGGTTGGCCATCGCCGGCGTGCGGATCATCCCCGGCTCCACGCCGTTGACGCGAATTTTCTCCGCCGCCAGCTCCAGCGCCGCCGCGCGAATAAACCCGTTCACCCCGGCCTTGGAGGCGGCGTAGTGCGCCAGCCCCGGGTAGGCCACCCGCGGGCCGGTCACCGACGAGGTCACCAGCAGGCAGCCACCGCCGGCGCGGCGCATCCACGGCAGCGCCGCCTGCGCCAGAAAGAACGGCGCCATCAGATTGACGCTCAGCGTGCGTTGCAGCAGGGCCGCGTCGATGGCGGCGAACGGCGTCAGCGGAAAGTAAGCGGCATTGTGGATCACCACGTCCAGCCGTTGATGCCGCTCACCCACCGCCGTCACCAGCTCGGCGATCTGCCCCGGATCGGCCAGATCGCAGGCCAGCGCCTGCACGTTCCGCCCTTCGTTCCGCAGCGCCTGCGCCGCCGCCTGCGCCTGCGGCAGCTGCACGTCCGCGATCGTCACCTCGGCGCCCAGCCGGGCGAAGGCGCTGACGATCGCCAGCCCAATGCCCTGCGCGCCGCCGGTCACCAGCACCGCCTGCCCGGCGAAGGCATCGGCCGCATAGGTTGCGCTCATCGGCCTATCCTCGCGGGTGGCGCGTGGTGTTCAGCACCTGCGCATGGGCGCCCACCGCAAAGTTGCTCAGCGCGCTGAAATCGCTGCCCTGATAACCGAGGATCTTGCCGTCGGTGCGCATGCCCTGCAGATCGATCACCACCACGCCCAGCGTCGGGATGATCTTCTCGCGCCAGACGAACAGATAAAGCTGCTCCGCCACCTTCACGTAGTGGCAGCGATCGACGTCCGCCAGCCCTTTCTCCACCCCATCCAGACACTGCCAGGCATAGAAGTTGTCGTTCAGGTAGATGTGCTCGTACCGTTCGGTCGGGCTGTAGGTGTACATATTGCGCATGCCGATCAGCTCATCGGTAAAGCCCGGCGGCGCCACGTCGGCGTCATCCAGCGTGCCGAAGCGGAATTCGGCCTCGACCGCGGTCAGCGGCAGCCCCTGTTCCACCCGGCTGAAGGCGTCGAGCCGCGCCTGCGCTTCGTCCGGCAGTTGGCCGTACACCGCAGTGAAGTTGCCCTGATTGCGGTCGCATACCAGCGTAATGCTGGCGTTGGCGCGGGCAGGATCGAGAAAATCGATGAACAACACACCGGGGCGAATGCTGGTGGCGCGATAGGCGACGCCGCGCCGCTCCCCCCACTCCAGCGTCTGCTCGTCGCTGAACCGGCAGCGCTGGGTCGCGCCGTCGCTGAAACGCAGCGTCAGCGTGGTGCCCGCCAGGCCGTGCTGCCGTTCCAGCGTATTGCTGTGCGGCGCAAAGCCTTCCGCCAGCGCGCCAACCTGAATGAATACCGCTTCTGAACTCATGGAAATGCTCCTTACAGGGAAGTGAAAGCCAGGGTCGGCACATCGACGATGGTGGAGCCGCCGTCGGCCACCAGCGCCGCGCCGGTAATGATTGAAGCTTCGCTGGAACAGAGGAAACGGCAGACGCGGGCGATCTCCTCGGCGCTGGCCGGGCGGCGCAGCGGCACGTCGCGGCAGACCATCTGGTAAGCCTGCTCCAGCGAAATCTGATGGGCGTCCATCAGCAGTTGCATCTCTTCGTCCGCCATCGGCGTGGTCACCCAGCCTGGGCACACCGCGTTGGCGCGCACGCCCAGCGGGCCATAGTCGCGGGCGATGGAACGCATCAGTCCGATCAGCGCATGCTTGGCAGTGACATAGCCGCAAACCTCCGGCCCGGCGGCCAGCGAGGCGATCGAGGCCACGAACAGCAGGTTGCCGCCGCTCTTTATCAGCTCCGGCAGGCAGGCGCGCGCGCTGGCGAAAGCGCTGTTGAGGTTGCTGTCCATCGCCCCTTGCCACTGCGCGTCGGTCATTTCGGTAATGCGCTTGAAGCCCATGCCGCCGGCGCTGCCGATCAGGCAGTCGATGCGCCCGGCGTCGCGCAGAATGGCCGGCAGCAGCGTGTGGGCCCAGCTCTCGCCGCTGGCGGCATCGCCCACCAGCGCCTGCGCGCCGATCTCTTGCGCCAGCGCCGCCAGCGGTTCCGGGCGGCGGCCGATGATGAACACCCGATCGCCCTGCGCCGCCAGCAGACGGGCGCAGGCGGCGCCGACGCCGGTGCCGCCGCCGGTAATCACAACCACTCTATTCATGATTCAGCTTCTCCATCAGTTGGCCGATCATCAGCAGGCTGCTCAACAGCAGCCGCCGCTGTTCGGCATCCAGCCGCAGATAGCGACGGCCGGCCGGTAAACGGCTGACCACCTCCGACGCAGCGAAATGCTCGATATCCACCTGCCAGCCTCCATCGTTCACCGTCAGCCGCGCGCGGCGAAAATCCAGCTGCGCCAGCGTCTCGCCGATCTGCGGGTAGCGCTGCAGGCCGTCCAGCACCCGCTGCGCGGCCGCATGGCGCTGACGCAGCAGATAGCGCACCCCGCGCCGCCGCAGCCAACCGCCGGCCACCACGTCCAGCGTCAGCGGAGGGTGCGCTGCGCATGCGCCCTGCAACCGAAAACGGTGGCTGACGATATGCGCCATAAACAGCCCCTGCACCTGTTCGCTGACCTCGATCTGCGGCCCCTGCGGCAACGTCAGCCGCAGCAGGCCCGGCGCCAGGCGTTCACACGCGTAGGGTTCCAGGTTGCGCGTCAGGCGATCCAGCGCAGCGCCCGGCCGATAGCCCGACGGCGCTCGCCGCCAGGCGCGATTAAATGAGGGAAGTAAGCCGATCAAACTGCGCCTCCTCGTTTTCACCCTTGGCGAACGCGTTCTCCAGCACCTGTTCGACCGGCACCGGCTTGAACGGATTCACTTTCTGCACGCACAGCGTCCAGAACAGCGCATAGACGGCGGTCAGACCGATCATCCAGCCGAAGGGAATGTAGACGTCGCGCGGGTTCATCCCCGGCGGCGTGATGTAGACGATAGCCAGCACGATACCAACGCTGGAAACGATCTGCGGCAGCGGGAACCACGGCGATTTATAGGCGCGCGGCAGATCGGGGCGGCGCAGGCGCAGGATCACCACCGAGCAAGTCACCAGCAGGTAGGCCACGCCCCAGGCGCACACCGCCGCCAGCACCAGCGGAATGATCCTGTCGAGGTTGCCCTGAATGGCGAAGGCGTGCACGCAGGGGATTAGGACCGCCACCAGAATGCCGACCACCGGCGTCTTAAAGCGCGGGTGCAGATAAGCGAACATGCGCGGCAGCGCGCCGTCCAGCGCCATGCCGTACAGAATGCGCGGCACCGCCGCCATCAGCGTGTTGATGGTTGCCGCGCCCGCCAGCAGCAGGCCGACGCCCAGCCAGTATTTGCCGAACTGGCCCATCACCTGGCCGGCAAACGCCGGGATGGCCATCGGCGTTTCCAGCAGGCGCGTGCCGCTGGCGGCGTCGATCACCACGTTTTCCACCTGGTGGCTGAGCGCCGCGCCGTACAGCGCCATGCACACCGCCACGCCGCACAGCCCCAGCGCCATCGCCCGCGGGATCACCCGATCGCAGCGTTTGATCTCCGGCGCCATCGGCGTCACCAACTCACAGCCGACGAACATGAACATCGCCATGCCGATCAGGCTGAACACCGCGAACGGATCGTTCAGGCTCAGCGTACTGCCGAACCAGCCCTCGAGCGGCACCGCATGCGGCGACAGTAGCCCGACGATGCCGAAAATCACCAGCGTGCTCCACATGGCGAAGGTCAGCACGATCTCCGCCTTGCCGAAGGCCTCGATGCCGAACGCGTTGAGCAGGCCGAACACGACAACCAGCCCGACGCCGACCATCCAGGAGGCGTTGTGGCTTTCCATCAGGGTGTTGAGGTGCTCGAAGTTCACCAGCGCCATGATGCCGGAAAGAATGGTCTCGGCGGTGCCGGCGAAGATGTGCACGATCAGGTAGGCCGACAGCGCGCCGGTGATGGCGAAAAAGCGCCCCATGCCGCAGGAGATGTAATCGTAAACCGAACCGGAGGTCGGCAGCAGCGCCGCCGCTTCGGAGAAGGTGGTGAGCTGCGCCTGCATCATGATGAAGGCGATCAGCATCGCCAGCGCGAAGGTGTCGCCGCCGATGCCAAAGCCGCTGGTGACGGTCAGGATCACCGGGCTGGCCATGATCACCCCGACCGAACTGGCCAGGGTGGTGGGAAAGCCGACCTTGCCTCGAGCCAGGTGGGCGTGCAACCGCGACGACAGGTTCATGGTTATTTCCTCTTATAGTTTTGGCCTGATGCATGCAGGTGCTTGCAGGTTTTTCACCGCCAGCGGCGGTCATCTCACTATAGAGAGGAAAGGAAAATGCTGACTATCGTCCTTAAGGACGAGACGGTTTCAACCTGCGGCCGCGCTCACGGCGGCGCGCCACTGCCTCGCCCCCTGCGGGCTGCGCGGGTAGGCGCGCAGCGGCGCCAGCAGCGCGGAGAAGAAGGCGTAATAGCCGGCGCACAGCCGGTTGTAGCGATCTTCGCCCACATGCGCCGGGCAGCCGCCCTGGCAGACGCTTTTCACGCTACAGCGTTGGCACTCGCGGCGCAGGCTTTTGTTCTTGCCGAACGGCATCTCCGCCGCCCTTGCCGCCAGGGTGGCGAGCGGTGTCTGCCGATCGGCATGGCCGAGCAGATGCTGCGCGTTGATCAGATGATCGCAGGCGTAAAGCCAGCCGTCCGGCTCCATCACCAGATTGCCGCCGCAGCGTTCGGCGTGTACGCAGCTGGGGCTGACGTGGGTGAAATACTGCGCGTAGACCTGCTCGATGTTCATCACGAAGACCTGGCCGACGTGCCCGCGGCTGCGCCAGCGGCGGTATACCGCCAGCATGAAGCGCCCCCAGTTGGCGGCACTCAGCCCGTAACCGGCGGTGGGCGCATCCCCTTCCAGCATCAGCGGCTGGAACTGCAGATAGCGCGCCCCGATCGCCACCGCATGATCGTAAATCGCCTCGGCGCGATCCGCGACGCCGTCGTGCACCACCATCAGCAGGTTGAAGTCGATCTGATGGCGCTGCAACAGCGCAATGCCGCGCAGCGCCGCGTCATAGCTGGCGCCACCGCGCTTGTCCGGCCGGTGGGCGTCCTGCACCTCGCGGTCGCCGTCCAGGCTGACGCCAAGGATAAAGTGATGCTGCCGGAACAACCGGCACCAGGCGTCGTTCAGCAGGGTACCGTTGGTCTGCAGGCTGTTGCTGATCCGCACGCCCGGCGGCGCGTAGCGGCGTTGCAACGCCAGCGCCCGCTTGTAAAAACCGATCCCCGCCAGCAGCGGCTCACCGCCCTGCCAGACGAAGTTGATCTCGCGGCTGTAACGCGGCTGAGCGGCGATGTAGCCGCGAATAAACTCCGCCAGCAGGTCGTCGTCCATCTTGCGCGTCCGTTCTTGCTGGCGCTGCGGGTAGTAGCAGTAGCGGCAGCCCAGGTTGCAGCCGGCGCCGATCGGCTTCACCAGCAAATGAAAAGGTGCCGCCGCGCGCGGTTCGCTCTCTACCGGGATCTGCTGCGCGCGCAGCTGGGCCAGGTTCATGGCGCCGCCTGCGGCAACGGTTTGTGGGTCTGCGGATCCAGGCCGATATAGTCACCGGTGCTGGCGTCTACGCCGAGGTAGTCGATCGCTGCGCCTTTGGCTTCAATGACCATGCCCTGCTGCGCAAAGCGGCGATACGCCTCGCTCAGCCGTTTGACTCGATCCGGGTTGGCGGCGGCCAGATCGCGCGTTTCCAGCGGATCGTCATGCAGGTTGAACAGCCCCCACGGCGCCATCTGCGCCGTCGGCCCGGCCTTCACCAACCGCCGCAGCTTCCAGACGCCGTCCACATAGGCGGCCTGGTTATGCAGCTCCACGCCGTAAGTCGCGCGCGGCACGCCGTCGGCCTCGCCGCTGAAATAGCGCTTGAAGCTGACGCCGACCATCGGCAGCGTCGGTTTGGCCTTCAGCGGTTTGTTGGCGTCGATGCCGGCATAGTCATACAGCGTCGGCGCGATGTCATACACCGCCATCGGCGTGCGGTCGATGCCGCCGCGCCCCTTCAGCCGCGGCGCGGAGATGATGAAATCGGTGTTGATGCCGCCCTGCGCGCTGGTGGTTTTATGGTCGTTGGCGTATGGCGCGTTGCTGACGTTGGCCCAGTGCGGCCCGTAGGAAATGAACGATCCCTTGCGGCCGAGGTTGGCGTAGCTGTTGTCGAACTGCCGCCAATACTCCGGCTTCGAGCCGTAGTAGAAGCCACTGGCGGGGTTGGCGCCGTTGTCGGTGGCGAACACGATCACCGTATTTTGGTCACGGCCGGTCTGCTTCAGGGTATTCAACACCGCGCCGACCTGATCGTCCATGTAAGCGATCATCGCCGCGTACACCTGCATGGTCTTGGCTTCATATTTTTGCTGCTCGGGCGTCAGCGCGTGCCAGGCCTTATCCAGCGCCAGCGTCGGCATCGGCGTGCGATCGGAAATCAACCCCAGCGCCTTCAGGCGCTGAATGCGCTGCTGATAGGCCTGCTGGTAACCGGCGTCGTATTTGCCGTCGAATTTGGCGATCCAGTCATCCGGCGCCTGCAGCGGATCGTGCGGTGCGGTAAACGCCAGATAGGCGAAGACGGGCTTGCTCTGCGGCGTCTCGCGGATCCACTGTTCCAACTGATCGGCATAGGCCTTGCTGGAATAGAAATCTTTGGGCAGCGACACGCGTTTGCCGTTCAGGGTGTAGAAGGTATGGAACGCCTCCACGGTGCCCAGCGGTTTCGCATCGTCGAAATGGCTGGTGCCGCCCCCCATAAAGGCGAAGGCGCGCTCGAAGCCGCGATCGGTCGGTTTGGCGCCGTCGACATAGCCCAGGTGCCATTTGCCCGCCATCATGGTGGCGTAACCCGCGTCGCGAAAACGCTCCGGCAATGTGGTCACGCGGTCGGTCAGCCGCATTTCATAGCCCGGCTGCGCGGCGGTGCTCTCATACCACCACATGCCGCCCATGCCGGCCTGCTGATTGGTGTTGCCGGTCATCAGCATCGACCGCGCCGGCGCCGACATCGGCGAAGTGTAGTACTGGCTCATGCGCACGCCCCGTTCGGCCAGCGCCTGCAGGTTGGGCGTCGGTATCTCGCCGCCGAACGGGCTGATGTCGGAGTAGCCCATATCGTCCACCAGAATGATCAGCACATTGGGGCGATCGGCGTCCGCCCCCTGCGCCAGGCCCGATAAGGCGCCGCTCAACGCCACCGCCAACGTTTTTTTCTGCATCGTTCGTTCCCCGTATGGTCATGCGGACTGAACAACCCGACGCCTCAGCCCGAGAAAGGTCATCATTTTTTCGTCTTATACGTTTGGCGCCGCCTGGCGCTATCTTCAATTCGCAGTGTAGGAAGCGACGGAAAAGCCTGGCTATCGTTCTTAAGGACGAGGGACAGCGACCGGCAGCGGCGGCTGTAGCACGCGCAGGGCGGCGAAAGCGTCACCCGAGCAAGCATTGAAAAGCGCTGTAAATTCAGCGGGAAAAGCGGCAAATTATTTCATTAACCTATTAATGAAAATTGCGAAAAATCCGCCCTGAAAAGCCCTGATTAGAGCAGTGTCATCTTGTTATTTATGTATTTTATTGCAATCGGCCTCACGTTGTTAATATGTTTTTATTGTGTTGCCAAATTGCTACAACTATGCTTGTATCGTTCATATATTGACCGCCAACCTTCTCCAGATTGAATGATAAAGGGAGGAACACGAATCATGCACAGCACCGCATCCGATGCCTTTATCAACAGCTGCTTGGCGACCATTACGCACCTGATCCCGGTCTCCGCCGGGGTGTTTTATCTGGTCGATCGCGACCTGCGGCCGGATCACTACATCCTGCACGGCATGCCCGATAAAACGCATCAGCAGTATCTGAACCACTTCCAGCAGATAGACCCGCTGCAGCCGGCCAATTTCCATCGCCAGGACATCGCCATGGTCGGCATGAGCCCGGCGGCGATCGCCGGCAACCGCCGCTATTACCACGACTTCATGCTGCCGAACGACATGCGCGACATGACGGAAATTTTCATCCGCCAGCGCAAGCGCATCGTCGCCGGGGTATCGCTGATCCGTGATACCCCGTTCACTGAAGCGGAGCGCGGCCGCCTGCGCGCGGTGCTGCCGCTGATCGAGCTGGCGACGCGCGATCTGCTACCCGACAGCGAGGCGCAGCTGCTGACCGCCAAAGAGCAAGAGATCGTCAACATGGTGCGCGAAGGCGCCAGCAATAAGCGCATCGCCCTGAAGCTGGGCATTTCGCTGTCTACGGTGAAAACCCATATGCGCAATATTTTCGCCAAAACCGACGTGGTGAACCGCACCGAACTGGTCGCCGGCGGCTTTCTCGCCCACGGTTAACGCCCGATAACGGCCGCCGCTGCCGACGGCCGGAAAATAACGCCAGAACGCATTCGCCATTTATGGCGCGGCTTCCCCCTGCCCGCAATCGGGCCAGGCGGGATATTTCATCGTCACTTAACGCTTGGGGAATAAGGTTTATGTCCAGTGATTCGGTTTCCGCGCCCGCCGTCGGCGCGGCGCTCCCCTGCCCGCCGCGGCTGTTGACCGCCATTATTGTCTTCGCCGCCATCGCGCCGGGCATTCTGATGACCGCCCCCGCCGTGGCCGCCCAGCTCGCCGCGCAGTGGCGGCTCGGCCCGGCGCAGATCGGCCACCTGTTCTCCACCGAACTCGGCGCCATGAGCCTGGCCACGCTGCCGGCGTGGTGGTGGATCGGGCGCATCAACTGGCGGCGGGTCGCTACGCTGTCGGCGCTGGTGTTTATCGCCGGCAACCTGGCTTCGGCGCTGGTGCAGGATTTCACCCTGCTGCTGCCGCTGCGCTTTATCGCCTCGCTGGCGGGCGGCACCCTGATGATCCTGTGCATCACCTGCGCCGCCGGCACCGCCAATCCCAGCCGGGTCTATGCCTTCTGGGTGCTCGGCCAGTTGGTGCTGGGCGCGGTCGGGCTGCTGGTGCTGCCGCCGCTGTTCGCGCACGTCGGCCTGATGGCGGTCTACCTGATTTTGGCCGCCATCATGCTGTGCTGCCTGCCGCTCATCCCGGCGTTCCCCAACGGTTTCACCGCCGCCCGCGCCGCCCGCAGCGGCCCCACCGCCTCGCTGGCGCGCAAGCTGTGCGCCGTGCTGGCGGTGCTGACCTTTTACATCAGCCTGAGCGCGGTCTGGACCTTTATCGGCGGCATCGCCGCCGGCGCCGGGCTGTCGCCGGCTCACAGCGGCCAGGTGCTGGCCGTCGCCACCGTGCTCGGCATCGTCGGCGCGGGGGCCGCAGCGCTGATCGGCGCGCGCTTCGGCGGCGGGCGCCCGATCGTGCTGGGGTACGCCCTGCTGCTGGCCAGCGTGGCGCTGCTGACGGGCCAGCCCCTGCTGCTGCGCTTTGCCCTGGCCGCTCTACTGTTCAAATTCACCTGGACCTTCGTGCTGCCGTTCATTCTGGCGCGGGTCGCCGGGTTGGATAACGACGGCAAGCTGATGAACGGCATCAACCTGGTGATCGGCGGCGGCATGGCCATCGGCCCCACGCTGGCTGGCTCTCTGATCGAATCTTCCGGCGGTTTCAACGCCTTGCTGGTCGGCGCGCTGGGCTGCGCGCTGCTGTCGCTGCTGTTGATTTCGCTGGCTTCACCGCGCGCACCGCGCCGTATAACAGGAGGAGAAAGGTGAAAAGAACAACCGGTTTCTTGTTTGATGAACGCTGTTTCTGGCACAGCACCGGCCTGCACGCCACCACCCTGCCGGTCGGCGGCTGGGTGCAACCGCCCTCGGGCGCCGGCCACGCCGAATCGCCGGAAACCAAACGGCGCATGAAGAACCTGATGGACGTATCCGGCCTGTCGCGCCAGCTCACCCTGCTGAGCGCCGAACCGGCGACGGAAGAAGACCTGCTGCGCATTCACCCCGCCCACTATCTGCAGCGTTTCAAACAGGTGAGCGACAGCGGCGGCGGCCTGCTGGGAGAGGAAGCGCCGCTGGGGCCGGGCAGCTATGAAATCGCCAAGCTCTCCGCCGGGCTGGCCTGCGCGGCGGTGGAGGCGGTGCTGCAGGGCGAGCTGGATAACGCCTATGCGCTGTCGCGCCCGCCGGGCCACCACTGCCTGCCGGATCAATCGATGGGCTTCTGCTTCCTGGCCAACATTCCCATCGCCATCGAGCGTGCCAAGGCCCGCCATGGCCTCGGCAAGGTGGCGGTGCTCGACTGGGACGTGCACCACGGCAACGGCACCCAGCACATCTATTGGCAGCGCGGCGACGTGCTGACGCTGTCGCTGCATCAGGACGGCTGCTTCCCGGCGGGCTATTCCGGCGAACGGGATCGCGGCGAAGGCGCCGGGGCGGGCTGCAACGTTAACGTGCCGATGCTGGCCGGCGCCGGTGACGACGGCTACCTGCACGCCATGCGGCGCATCATCATCCCGGCGCTGGAAAGATTCGAGCCGGAGCTGATCATCGTCGCCTGCGGTTACGACGCCAACGCCCTCGATCCGCTGGCGCGCATGCAGCTGCACAGCGACAGCTTCCGCGCCATGACCGCGCTGGTGCAGGACGCCGCCGACCGACTGTGCGGCGGCAAACTGGTGATGGTGCACGAAGGCGGCTACGCCGAATCCTACGTGCCGTTCTGCGGGCTGGCGGTGATGGAACAGCTGAGCGGCGTGCGCACCGAAGTGCAGGATCCGCTGCTGGCGTTCATCCAGCAACAGCAGCCGCGCGACGCCTTCAACCGCTTCCAGCGCGAAGCGCTCGACGAGCTGGCGCGCCAGTTCGGCCTGTAATCCCCTCTTTGTGGGCGCCGCACCCGGCGCCCCTGACAACCTCGCCGCCAGCCGCTACGCTGAAGGGCAACCCTACCACCATGAGAACAATAACATGTCCGAACAAACCGTCAGCTTTATCAAAGGCCGTCACGGCGACATCGCCGTGCACGACTGGGGAAACGACAAACCGCGCTATCTGGCGCTGCTGGTGCACGGCTACGGCGAGCATCTCGGCCGCTATCAATACGTGGCGCGCACGCTGCAGGCACAGGGCGCGCGGGTGTTCGGCCCCGACCACCTCGGCCACGGCCTGTCGCAGGGCGAACGCGTGCTGATCGAAGATTATGACGCCGTGGTCGACGACGTGCAGCGCGTGGTCAGCCATTTCCGGCAGCAATACCCCACCTTGCCGCTGGTGGTGATCGGCCACTCGATGGGCGGTATGATCGCCACCCGTTACGTGCAGCGCCATGGCGAGGAGGTGCGCGCGCTGGTGCTGTCCGGCCCGCTGCTCGGCGACAGAACGGCGATCTCCGATCTGGCCGAACTGCCGACGATCCCCGACGCGCCGCTGGATACCGCCACCCTGGCGCGCGATCCGGCGGTTGGCGCGGCGTATCAGGAAGATCCGCTGGTGTGGCACGGGCCGTTCAAGCGCCCCACCCTGCGCGCCATGCAGCGGATCCTCGCCGCCATCAACGCCGGGCCGGGCTTCGGCGCGCTGCCCACGCTCTGGATCCACGGCGACGACGATCGGCTGGTGCTGATGAGCGAAACGCAAACCGCGCTCGATCGTCTGCAGGGCGACGATTTCGAACGGATGATCAACACAGGCGGGCGGCACGAGAACTTTAACGAAACCAATAAGGATCAGATCCTCAAGCGGGTGACTGATTTTATTGCGCGGGTATTAGGCTAAGGCGCTCCCCCTCGGCATTCAGCCTGCTGAGGGGGGCATGACGGCGTCAACCTTCGACGATGGCGAGGTAGTGTTTGACGAAGCGATCCGAGGTGATGTCCCAACGCACCGGGGTGCCTTTCTCGACGAACCAGGAGTCGCCGGCCTGATATTGCACCGACTCGCCGGTGCGTTCGTTGGTCAGGGTGGCGCTGCCTTCCCACACCGTGGCGTGCTCGGCGAACGGGTACTCCATCACGAAGCTGCCGCGGGTGCAGCTGAACACCCCGCAGTTCAGGTTGTCGGTCGGTTCGCCGAAAATGCTGGCCACGCCGACGTTTGGCGTGCCGGCGATCACCGTGGCGCCCAGGTTGCTGACGCTGCCGATCTCCAGCAGTTCCGGCAGCGGTTGTTTAAGCAGTAACGGTTTCATGTCATTCTCCTCTGAGGGTTAACGGCGGCCTTTCCAGTAGCCGGATGTCTGGTGCCAAACCTTACCGGCGGTGGTCATCACCCGCCGCAGCTTGTCCTTGCCGAAGATGTTGACGTGCGGGATCGAGCTCATCAGATCGTAACGATCGGATCCTTCGCTCATGCCCTCCGCCAACACCTTGCACACGATGTGGCTCGGCGTCACGCCGAAGCCGGAGTAGCCCTGCACGTAAAACACGTTGTCACGATCCGGCAGCGTGCCGATCTGCGGGAACAGGTTGGCGCTGCAGCACAGCGGGCCGCCCCAGGCCAGATCGATCTTCACGTCTTTCAGGTACGGGAACACTTTCAGCATCAGGTTGCGGTTCCAGGCCTTGAGATCCGACGGGAAATATTCGATCAGGCGGGTGGCGCTGCCGAACAGCAGCCGGTTCTCGTTGGTCACCCGGTAATAGTCGATCACCGGGCGGATGTCGCTGTAGGCGCCGCGGATCGGGCTGATCTGGCGGATCAGCTCGTCAGACAGCGGCTCGGTGGCCAGCTGGAAGGCGTAGGTATTGATGGTCTTGCGGTAGATCTGCGGCTCCATGCCGTTGAGAAAGCCGTTGCAGGCCCACAGCATCTTGTTGGCGCGCACCGAGCCCATGGCGGTGCGCACCGTGATGCGTGGGCCATACTCCACGTTGAGCACGCTGCTGTTCTCGAAGATTTTCACCCCGTAGCCGCTCAGCGCCTTGGCCTCGCCCAGCAGCAGGTTGAGCGAATGCACGTGGCCGCCGCCCATGTGTTTCAGCGCGCAGGTGTAAGCGTCGGAGCCCACCACCTGCTTCACCTCCGCCCCGGTGTAGAGCTCGATCTCCTCCTGCGGCGCTACCGCCCTGAACTCCTTCAGCCAGCCGCGCAGGGTCTTCTCCTGGCGCGCGTTGCTGCCGAGATAGCCGTAGCCGAAGCAGAAGTCGGCGTCGATGTCATATTTCTTGATGCGCTCGCGGATAATGCCGGCGCCGAGGTTGCTGATTTTGAAGATGGTTTCCAGCCCGGCCGGGCCAACGTGGCGCTTGATCTTCTCCAGATCGTGGCCGATGCCGGCCATCACCTGGCCACCGTTGCGCCCGGTGCCGCCGTAACCCAGATAGCGGCCTTCGAGAATGGCGATGTTGGTGATGCCCTTCTCCGCCAGCTCCAGCGCAGTGTTGATGCCGGAGAAGCCGCCGCCGATGATCACCACGTCAACGTCCAGATCCTCTTCCAGCGTCGGGAAGCGCAGATCGTATTTTTTGGTCGCCGCGTAGTAGGTTAAGGACTCGATTTCGTTGTTCACTGCCGCACTCCCGATTGCCTATGCCATGACATCGGATTATCGGGAGCCGTGGGATCGTCCGCTATGTCCCCTTAGGGACATTCGCTACAAAAAATTAACATTCACGCGCTGCGGCGCTGCGGGGCAGTTAGCAACAGGCTGAACAGTTCGGCCTGCGAGCCGATGTTCAGCTTGCCGTAAATGTTCTTGCGGTGATTTTTTACCGTGCCGAGGCTGATGAACAGCCGGTCGGCAATCTGCTGCGAACCGCAGCCGGCGAGGATCAGATCGACGATCTCGCGCTCGCGCGGCGTCAGCAGATAGCGCGCCTGCGCGCCGTCGCTGTTCATCGTCGCGGCATCGGTCGGCGCCGCCACCACCTCACCGTGCAGCCGTGCCACGCTTTTCACCAGCGTCAGCGCGCTGCGCAGATCCGCCCGCTGCGGGTAGCGCACCGCCACCGTGCGGCGCGCCGAGCCGAAGAACACCCCCAGCCCGCGCTCCGGCGTCAGCTGCAGCAGTACGCCGGCCTCGTCGTGCCAGCCGGTCTTGCGATAAAAATTACGGTAATAGTCGCTGTGATAAAACCCGCAGGGCGCCAGCTGGCGCAGCGTGAGCACCTCGCCTTCGCCGCCGTCGTTCAGCGCGCGGTAAAACGGATCCTGCAGATAGGCGCCCTGTTGGTAGATCTGGTTAACCGCATCGCTGTTTTCCCGCTCGGTTTTGATCAGGCAGCGCGGCGGCCGGCCGCGTTCGAAGGCATAGACGATGGCGTTGTCGAAGGCGAAAAACCCTTCCAGCCAATTCAACAGGCTGGGATAAAAGCGCGGGCTGGCCACCGCATCGATCACCGCAGACAAGCGTTCAACCTGAATATCCATACCCGCCTCGCCATTATTAATACATTAACAATCTACCGATTTCGGATGGGGTTGGCCGCATGGCGGCCAGTACTGTTAAAAAAAGCATCCGGCGCGCCGAAATGCAAGAACGCGATCGTTTACATGTTAAACAACTCACAAGTTGCCGCAGAGGGGAAAGCGGTGGCCGCTCCGCGCCCGCTGGCTTATGCTGTGGCATCGCGCCCTGCAACGCCGTCAAGGAGACCTCATGTCCGTCAGCCACATCATCGCCAACCGCCAGACCTGGTTCGGCCACGGCAGCATCCAGCAACTGCCGCCACTGCTGCTTGCCGATCCGCAGCCGACGCTGCTGTTCAGCTGCCGCTCTTTTCTCAACGGCCCGGTGTACGCCGGCCTGCGCGAAGCGCTGACGCCGCTGTTCATCGGCACCGAGATCGTCAGCCACGAGGCGTCGCCGCAGGAAATAGACGCCTGGGTGGCGCGCTGGCGTGGCCAGGCACGGCGCGTGGTGGCCATCGGCGGCGGCAGCGTGCTGGATGCCGCCAAGGCGTTCTCCGCGCTGGTGGAGCATCCGCTGCCGACGCTGCGCTATATGGAAAAAGTGGGCGACAGCAAAATCAGCGGCGCCACCCTGCCACTGATCGCCATTCCTACCACCGCCGGCACCGGCAGCGAGGTGACGCAGAACGCGGTGATCACCGACACCCAGGTCAGCAAAGTGAAGGCCTCGCTGCGCCATAACAACTTCGTGCCGCATACCGCCATTCTCGATCCGCAGCTGCTGGCGGGCGCCCCGGACAAGGTGCTGGCCTACTGCGCCATCGACGCCTTCACCCACCTGTTCGAGGCCTATCTGTCGAAAACCGCCGGCGCCATGACGCGCGACATGTCGCTGAGCGGCATCCGCCACTTCCTCGCCGCCTGGCCGGCGCTCAACCGCAGCGACGCGGCGCGCGAGGCGATCATGCAGGCTTCCTACCTCGGCGGGCTGACGCTGAGCGCCGCCGGGCTGGGGGTGATCCACGGCATCGCCGGCGAGATCGGCGCGCTGCGCGACTACCACCACGGCCAGGTCTGCGGCCGCCTGCTGCTGCCGTTCCTTGCCCTGCTGGAAAGCAGCGAACAGCCGCAGCAACGCGCGCTGATGGCCGAGCTGGCCGCGCGCCTGTACCCGCACTGGCAGGGCAGCCCGGAGAGCTACCTGACCGATTTCATCACCCGTCACGCCATCGCGCCGTTCTGGCAGGACGATTTGCCGATTTCCGGCGAGGAATTGGCGGTGGCGCTGGAGAAATCCAACAGCAAGAATTCCTGGATCGACTATGCGCCGGCGCAGCGGCAACGGATGATCGAAGAGGCGTTTCGCGTCGAATGATTATTTCTACCCTAAATAGTTGGAGCTGCATCCCGGCGGCAAGAGGTGGCTCGCCAGGCGCTTACTCAAGTAAGTGACTGGCGTACGCACTCGCAGCCAACACAGATGCAGTTTCAAGTATGACGGGTATAATCAGATCAACGCACTAGCAGGAGTAAGGAAATGGGCATCATCGGCTGGATCTTCGCCGGCATCGCGGTCGGCATCTTGGTCGGCGCGCTGATCACAATCTTCGGCAAGAAGAAAGAGCAGTAAGCGTCACGCTGTTCCGTGGGCCGCCAGCAGGCACTCATGGAACAGCTTCACCACCCGCTGCGGCACCGGCGAGCGGCGCAGCACGCTGGAGTATTCGCAGTGGTAGCGAAACAACGCCGGTTTGATCGCCCGCATCAGGTTCTGCGCCACGAAAAACGCCGCGTAGTGATCCGGCAAAAAACCGACGTATTTGCCGGACAGGATCAGCGTGGCGATCGACTCCTGCGCAAACCCCGTCGCCTTGCGATGCAAATGTTGCTGCAGGCTCAGTTCCATATTCGGCGAATGATAGCCTAATCCGGCGAAGGCATAATTGTGCAGCAGATCCCAATTTAATGTTTCATGGGGGCCGGAAAATAATTCATGCTGCGCGCCGCAATATAAGAACATCCTCTCACTGAATAATGAATGATAAGATAAACTTTCCGCGCTGCGGTGCATGGGAATAACGCCAACCTGAAATTGCCCGTCAATGACGCCGCGTTCAATGGTATTAATCGGCTCCACGTACATTTGCAAAGAAACCTCCGGCGCACGCTCGCTGAATAACGCGATGGCCCGGCCGATCTGCGCCTGCGGATTGCTGACCGTATGGTCGAATATCGCCACGTGCAGCTGCCCGCCCATGCGCTGGTGCACCTCGTCCACCCCGCGCCGGAACGCCTCGGTGGCCGCCAACAGGTTGACGGTTTCCTGGTAGATCAACAGCCCCTCATCGGTGACCGCAAAGCCCTCGCGCCCGCGCTGGCACAGCGTCAGGCCCAGCCGCTGTTCCAGATCCTTGATGTGCTTGCTGATGGTCGACAGGCTGATATTCAGCTCCAGTTCGGCGGCGCTCATGCCGCCGCAATCGACCACGGCCTTGAATACCCGCAGCAAACGCAGATCCATATCCGACAATTGCCCTAACAGCGCGCGCTTTTTTACTTGCATAAAACCTTAAGTAAGTTTCGACATATGATTATTCACAGTAGAGAACAAGCGGTACATAGTCAATTTCGCACAACAATTCGTTAACAACTCGGTTTATTTCATTAATCGCTCTTATTTTCCTGTTCGGAGGAAAACATGGCCGCTGAAAATCACCCGCTAAATAGTCTCGATGCCGCAGGATTAGAGGCCCATTGGATGCCTTTTACCGGCAACCGCAATTTTAAAGCGCAGCCGCGCATCATTACTCAGGCCGCGGGGGCGTATTACACCAGCCACGACGGCAGAAAGATTTTCGACGGCCTGTCCGGATTATGGTGTTGCGGATTGGGGCACGGCCGACAGGAAATCACCGACGCCGCCCAGCGCCAGCTGGCGACGCTGGATTACTCGCCGGCGTTTCAGTTCGGCCACCCGCTGTCGTTCGAATTGGCCAACAAGATCAAAGCACTGACGCCGGCGGGGCTGGATTACGTGTTCTTCACCGGCTCCGGATCGGAAGCGGCGGACACCTCGCTGAAAATGGCGCGCGCTTACTGGCGCGCCAAAGGGCAGGCGGGTAAAACCTGCTTTATCGGCCGGGAAAAGGGCTATCACGGCGTTAACTTCGGCGGTATCTCGGTCGGCGGCATCGCCGGCAACCGCAAGACGTTCGGCGCCGGCGCCGAGGCGGACCACCTGCCGCACACCCTGCTGGCCGGCAACGCCTTTTCACGCGGCATGCCGCAACAGGGGGCAGAGCTGGCGGAAGAGCTCAACCGCATCATCGCGCTGCGCGACGCCTCAACGATCGCCGCGGTGATCGTCGAGCCCTTCTCCGGCTCCGCCGGGGTGATCGTGCCGCCGGTCGGCTACCTGCAGCGCCTGCGCGAAATCTGTACCCAGCATGACATCCTGCTGATCTTCGACGAAGTGATCACCGCCTTCGGCCGCTGCGGCGCGATGACCGGCGCCGAGGCCTTCGGCGTCACGCCGGACATCATGAACATCGCCAAACAGGTGACCAACGGCGCGCAGCCGATGGGCGCGGTGGTGGTGCGGCCGGAGATCTACCACACCTTCATGAACGGCGGCGAGCCGGACTACCAGCTCGAATTCCCGCACGGCTACACCTACTCCGCCCACCCGGTCAGCTGCGCGGTCGCGCTGGCGACGCTGGACATTCTGCAGCGCGAACAGATGGTGGAGCGCGTACAGGCGCTGGCGCCCTACTTCGAGCGCGCGGTGCACAGCCTGCAGGGAGCCAAACACGTCGCCGACATTCGCAACATCGGCCTGGCGGCCGGCATTACGCTGGCGGCGCGGCCGGGCGAACCGGCGCGGCGCCCCTTCGAGGCGGCGATGCGCTGCTGGGAAAGCGGATTTTACGTGCGCTACGGGGGCGACACCCTGCAGCTGGCGCCGCCATTCATCAGCAGCGAAGCGCAGATCGATGCGCTGATCAACGCCGTGGGCGACGCCCTCAACGCCACCGAATAAGGAGAGAACCATGACCATTACCCATTGGATCAACGGCGAGCCCGCCGCCGGCGGCGAACGCAGCCAGCCGGTTTACGACCCGGCCACCGGCCAATCGGCGCAGGAGGTGCAGCTGGCCGACCGCGCCACGGTGGAGCGCGCCATCGCCGCCGCCGAACAGGCCTATCCCGCCTGGCGCGACACCCCGCCACTGAAGCGCGCGCGCATCATGATGAAGCTCAAGGATCTGCTGGAGCAGCACGCCGACGCCATCTGCCAACTGATCACCGCCGAGCACGGCAAGGTGCTCAGCGACGCCCTGGGCGAACTGCAGCGCGGCATCGAGAATATCGAATACGCCGGCTATGTGCCGGAACTGCTGAAGGGCGAACACAGCAAAGAGGCCGGTCCGGGCATCGACAGCTGGAGCGAATTTCAGCCGCTCGGAGTGGTGGCGGGCATCACGCCGTTCAACTTCCCGGCGATGGTGCCGCTGTGGATGTGGCCGATGGCGGTGTCGTGCGGCAACACCTTCGTGCTGAAGCCTTCCGAGCGCGTCCCTTCTGCCGCGCTGTATATCGCGCGGCTGGCGGCGGAAGCCGGACTGCCGCCGGGGGTGCTCAACGTGGTCAACGGCGATCGCGAAGCGGTGGAGACGCTGCTGCATGACGGACGCGTGAAGGCAATCAGCTTCGTCGGCTCAACGCCGGTGGCGGAGCACATCTATCACACCGGCTGCGGCCAGAACAAACGGGTGCAGGCGCTGGGCGGCGCCAAGAACCACGCGGTGGTGCTGCCGGACGCCGACATCCCCGGCGCGGTCGGCGCGCTGATGGGCGCAGCGTTCGGCTCGTGCGGCCAGCGCTGCATGGCCATCCCGCTGGTGGTCGCGGTGGGCGACGGCACCGCCGACGCGCTGATCGCCGGACTGCGGCAACAGATGGCCGCCATGCGCGTCGGCCCCGGCAGCGACAACCGCAACGACATGGGGCCGCTGGTGACTCAACAGCATTATCAGAAGGTGAAAGGCTATATCGATCAGGGCGTGGCCGAAGGCGCCGAGCTGCTGGTGGACGGCCGCGAGCTGAGCGTGACCGACGACGACGGCCGCCCCAGCCAAGGCTACTTCCTCGGCCCGACGCTGTTCGACCGCGTGACACCCGGCATGCGCATCTATCAGGAGGAGATCTTCGGCCCGGTGCTCGGCGTAGTGCGCGCGGCGTCGCTGCAGGAGGCGATGGCCTTGATCGACGCCCACGAATACGGCAACGGCACCTGCCTGTTCACCCGCGACGGCGAAGCGGCGCGCTATTTCTCCAGCCGCATTCAGGTCGGCATGGTGGGGATCAACGTGGCGCTGCCGGTGCCGGTGGCCTACCACTCGTTCGGCGGCTGGAAGCGCTCGCTGTTCGGCGATCTGCATGCCTACGGCCCGGACGCGGTCAGGTTCTATACCAAACGCAAGACCGTGACCCAGCGCTGGCCGGCCTCCGGCGACGCCCGGCGCGCCAGCTTCAGCTTCCCGTCGGGGCAGGGGTAACACATAAGAACAATAAACTTCCGGGGAGCAACGCTCCCCGGCATTTCGCGCGCTCCATTTGATTCCTGCGTACAGCCTGTGCAGCAAAACAATAACTCACTCACACGTTAATGGAGTCGTTAACCATGCAAGAGTCCGCCCCGGAACATACTTTCAAAGGCAATCTCAGCGTCCTCGACGTGGTGATGATCACCGCGTCCGGCGTGACGCCGGCCAGTTCGATCTTCGTCATCGCGCCGCTGGCGATCGCCAACGCCGGCAGCGGCGCCTTTCTGTCGTTTCTGATCGCCGCCTGCGTCGCCGCCGCCATCGCGCTGTGTTATGCCGAGCTCGGCGCCGCGCACCCCAGCGCCGGCGGCGAATACAGCATCATAAAACGCCTGTTCGGCACCCTGTGCGGGTTGCAGACCTACCTGTTTATCCTCAGCGCCTCGCTGTTCGTGCCGGCGGTGCTGGCCACCGGCGCCGTGCCCTACCTGAATACCGCGCTGGGCACCCAATTCGACGCCTCGACCGCTGGCATGCTCACCGTGCTGGTCGGCGGCATCTGCGCCATTTTCAACATCAAGGCCAACGCCCTGCTGACCGGCGCCTTTCTGGTGGTGGAAGTGGCGGTGCTGGCGCTGATCGCCTGGCTCGGTTTCAGCCATCCGCATCAAAGCGCGGAGATCCTCACCGCGCCGGTGATGCTGGACGCGCAGGGCAGCCTGGCGCCGGTGTCGCTGCCGCTGATCGTCGCCATGGTCGGGGTCGCGCTGTTCTCCTACAACGGCTACGGCGCGGCGGTGTACATGGCGGAAGACATGCGCGAACAGGGCAGGCCGATGGCGATCGCGATCATGCTGACGCTGGTCATCGTGGTGCTGGTGGAGCTGGTGCCGTTCACCGCCCTGCTGATCGGCTCGCCGTCGCTGACCGAGATGGCCAAACAGGCCGATCCGGTCGGCTATGTGGTCACCCAGCTCGGTGGCCCGACGCTGGCGCGGGTGGTGAGCGGCGCGATTTATCTGTCGGTGTTCAACGCCATTATCGCCATCGTGGCGCAGTTCAGCCGCATGATGTTCGCCAGCGGGCGCGACGGCTTCTGGCTGCCGGCGTTCAACCGGGCGCTGAAAATCATCCATCCGCGCTTCGGCACCCCCTGGATCGCCACCCTGCTGTTCGGCGTGCCCTCGGCGCTGCTGGCGTTTTGCTCCGACCTCGAATCGCTGACCTCGTTCACCGTGATCCTGCTGCTGCTGGTGTACATCATCATGGCGGTCGCGGCGCTGATCAGCCGCCGTCGCCGCCATTTCCACCACCCGTACCTGATGCCGCTGTGGCCGCTGCCGGTGGTAGTGGCGCTGCTGTGCTGCCTGTACGTGCTGTGGACAATTTTGATCGCCAGCAGCCTGAAAGACTTTATTATCATTGCCGGCATCATCGGCTTCGGGCTGGCGCTGAACCATCTGCGCGGCCGCCAGACGGCGCCCCTCGCCGCCCCCTCAATAGAAGGAGAATAACCATGACGCAGCGCGCTCAGGATCTGGGCATCATCATCGGACAGGGCACGCCCGGCCCGCTGAACGCCATCACCGACGTGCCCGGCGTGCGCGTCGGCCATGCCAGCCTTCATGCCGATTTGGCGGACGGGCGCAGCGTGCGCACCGGCGTGACGGTGATCGAACCGCGCCCCGGCTCCGCCCGCCACGCGCCTTGCTTTGCCGGCGTGCACGTGCTGAACGGCAACGGCGACGCCACCGGTCTGGAATGGGTGCGCGAAGCGGGCCTGCTGACCAGCCCGATCGCCTTCACCAACACCCACAGCGTGGGCGTGGTGCGCGATGCGCTGATCGCGCTGGAGCGTGAAGCGCTGCCAGAGAGCGACAACGCGGTGTATTGGAATATGCCGGTGGTGATGGAAACCTTCGACGGCCTGCTCAACGACATCAACGGCTTTCACGTCAAGGCCGAGCACGTACGCCAGGCGCAACAGGCGGCCCGGGGCGGCTTGCCGCAGGAGGGCGCGGTCGGCGGCGGCAGCGGCATGATCTGCCATGAATTCAAAGGCGGCAGCGGCACCGCATCGCGCCGCTTGCCCGCCGATCAGGGCGGCTGGACGGTGGGCGCCATCGTGCAGGCCAACCACGGCAAGCGCGAATCATTGCTGGTCGGCGGTTACCCGGTAGGCCGGCATCTGGGGCATCTCCCCTCGCCGTTCACGCCGCAGTTACCGCATCCCGGCATGGGCTCCATCGTGGTGGCGCTGGCGACCGACGCGCCGCTGCTGCCGCACCAGTGCGCGCGGTTGGCGCAGCGCGCCAGCATCGGCATCGCCCGCACCGGCGGCGGCACCGAGGATTCTAGCGGCGACATTTTCATCGCCTTCGCCACCGGCAACGACGGCCTGCCGCCCGCCGACTACGCCAATAAAGGCGCCTTCACCACGCCGCTGCGCATGGTGAACAACGACTACATTTCGGCGCTGTTCGCCGCGGCGGCGGAAGCGGTGGAAGAGGCGATCGTGAATGCGCTGCTGGCGGCCAATACCGTCAGCGGCAACGGCCACCGGGCGGAAGGATTGAGCGCCGAGCAGTTGGTGACGGCGTTGGAGAAGGCCGGCTGGCGGCGGTAAAACACAGGGCGCGGGGATAGCCGCGCCCTGATTATCAGGATTCGCCGCCCGGCTTGGGCGGCGGATAGTCGTAATCCAGCCGCAACGGTTCGGCGTAGACGCTGTTCCACAGCTGTTGGTACAGCTGGTCCAACCGCCCGCTCATCGCCGCACTGTGCATCACCAGCTCCAGATTGCGCGAGTTGTCCAGATAGCCGCCGGTCCAGTTGCTGGTGCCCACCCAGGCAATCTCATCGTCGATGGTCATCAGCTTGCTGTGGATCACCCGGGCAAACGGGATGAAGCCGCTGCTGGCCGGCGGAATGGTCACCACTTTGATCTGCACGTTCGGCACCAGCGCCAGGCTCTTCAGCCAGGCGATATCCGGCTTTTTGGTGTTCCAGTTGGCCACCATCATTTCGATCTGCACCCCGCGCGCCGCCGCGCTGCGCAGCGCGTTGTCGATCACCGCATAGAAGGGGCGGCTGCGTTCCGGGCCGAACGACAGCGGTGCGTAATCCATCACCTGCACCCGCACCCGCCGCTTGGCGCCGGCCAGCAGGCGCGGCAGCTCGGCCTGCGAGTCGATCACCCCTGCCGGGTTGTAGGCGCGCGGGCTGGCCACCAGATAGTTGCCCTGCGGGGGCGCGGTCGGCGGCGAATCGGGCAGCGGCGGCACCGGTTTATCCTGCGCCAGCAGCACCTGCGCCTGCCAATCCTGCTCGAAGATCGCCTGGATCTGCCCCACCACCTTGGCGTCGCTGATGCGCAGCCCGGTTTCGTGAATGTGTTCCAGCGCGCGCCAGTCGAAGTTCTGGCTGCCGACGAACGCCTGCTCGCCGTCCACCAGCAAGTACTTGGCGTGCAGGATGCCGCCGCTCAGCTTCTGGTAAGGAATGATGCGCAGCTCCAGATTGGGGATCGCCTTCAGCTGTTCCAGCGTCTCGGCGGTAGAAATGCGAATGCCTTTATCTTCCACCAAAAAGCGGATTTTCACCCCGCGTTCGCCGGCCGCCTTCAGGTGCTGCAGCACGCCGTCCAGCAGCGAACCGTCCTGATTCGCCACGTAAAACTGCCCCAGGTCGATGCGGGTTTTCGCCGCGTCGAACATCTCGCGCCACACCTCGGCGGTGTTGCGCAGGTCATCGGCATGCAGCGCGGTTTCCACCGGCGCGGTGTACACCAGCTCGTAACCGGGAATCGCAAAACGCGCCGCAGCGCTCTGGCTCAACATCAACAAACAACCGCTCCACAATGCCGTATAAAGGCGGCCGAGCGGCCGCCGTACTGGATGGCCATTAGGCATAGCGCGGCGCTCCGCTGTCAACCCATTGTTCGCCGCTGCCGCTCTCCGGGCGGCTGGCCGGTTGGCCGGCGCGGATCAACAGCACCTTCAGCAGCTCGTTGATGCGCTCCATGCGGCTCTGCAGGAAGTTGTTGGCCACCAGGCACAGCAGCGCGATGGCGATGCCCAGCCCGGTAGCATACAGCGCGGTGCCCATCCCGGCCGACACCAGGCTCGGCTCGGACACTCCCGAGGCGGCCAGCGCCTTGAAGGTTTCGATGATCCCCATCACGGTGCCCAGCAGCCCCAGCAACGGCGCGGCGGTGACCACGGTTTCCAGCAGCCACAAGCCGCGCGCCATCGGCGGCTTGCTCAGCAGGTACTGGGCGTCGATCAGATCGCCGATCGCCTCGCGGTCGCCGGCGCGGTGTTTCTGCGCCAGTACCGGCGCGATCACCGCCATCGGCAGGCTGTTGCGCTGGGTCAGCGCGTCCGGCAGATCGGCGGCGCGGCGCACCTCCGGCGTCAGCGCCTGCTCCAGCCGGCGTGCCTGGCGCTGGGTATAGGCGAAGTACAGCGTGCGTTCGATGATGATCACCAGCGCAATCGCCAGCGCGGCGTACATCACGTAGAAAATAATGTCGTGCAACAGATTGGCGTCCATACAGGGCTCCTCTTCCCCGCCGCCCGGCAGGCGGCGGGGTATTCAGTTAAAAGGTGGCTTCCAGCGAGACGCTGAAGGTACGTTCTTCGCCGACGTTGTAATACGGCGTGCTGGCCTTCACGCCGCCGTAAGGCGCCGCGTTGAAAGTGGTGGTGCGCACCGAGGTCAGGTATTCCTTGTCAAACAGGTTGCTGATGCCAAAGCGCAGCGCGGCGCTTTTGACGATTTTCTTGTCCACCGGTAAATGCACCCCCGCCGCCAGATCGAACACCGTGCGGCCGCCGATCTTCTCGTCGTTGGTCAGATCGCCGTAGAACGAACTGACGTACTTGCCGCTGACGCTGCCGTAATACAGCCCGTCGTCGTAACCTAGCGTCATGTTCAGCAGGTTTTTCGGCACGTTCGGCACCTCTTTGCCGGAGGTCGGCAGCGGCTGCCCGCCATTGCTGACGATGTCGTTCTTCTGCTTCGATTGGGTGTAGGTATAAGAGGTGTAGTAGTTGAAGTTATGCGGCAGTTGGCCGCTCCACTCCAGCTCCAGCCCTTTGTTCTCCACGTTGCCGATGTTCATCATCTCGTAGTCGCCGGCCGCGTTGGTCGTGGAGATTTGGCGATCGCTGTAGCGCATGTAGAACAGCGTGGCGCTCAGCAGCATATCCTCTTGCTGGAAACGCCAGCCCAGTTCGTGGTTCCAGCTCAGTTCCGGCTTGGTGCTGAGCGAGTCGCCGACGTTGTACAGCACGTAGTTTGGCGGCGTGCGCATGTTGCGCGTCAGGTTGTAGAACACCTGGTTTTCCTGGTTCACCTTATAGCTGGCGCTGAAGTTCGGCAGGAATTCGTGATAGGTGGCCTTGCGCTTCTCCGGCACGTTATACAGGCTGCCGCGGTTGTCCCCTTTTCGCTCCACGTACTGATAGGCCAGGCCGCCGACGAAGGTCCAGTCCGGCGTGGCGAACCAGGTGTCCTGCAGCCACACTTTCTGCGCCGGGGTGATGGTGTACTGGTTGCGCCCCTGCACGGTGTTGCCGTTGGCGTCCTTCACCTGATCGGAACCGCCAAGTTTCCCCCAAATCTGTGACGGGTTGCCGTCGCCCTTGATGCTGATGAACGGCTGAGTCTGCAGCTGGCGCGCGCGCTCATACCAATAACCGACGTCCAGGCTGTGCTGCTCGTTAATGTCCCACTTCAGCTTGGTGGTGATGCCCGGCCGCCAGGTTTGGGTCCACGACGGGCGGTAATAGGTGTTGGACTGCAGGTTGCTGAGGTCATACTGCCCGGCTCTGTCAGACGTGCTGGACAATACCGACGCCGTTTGGCCGTTGAAACTGCCGCCGTTGCCCCAGTAGTAATAGGGCTGCAGAGTCAGCGACAGGTTGTCGCGCAGCTGCAGTTTCTGGGTGAACGACAGCGTAAAGTTCTCGAACGGGTTGCGTTCAATCTTGTAATACTTGTTCAACTGGCCTTTGCTGTTGTACTCCGGTGAGGTGACATAATCGGTGTCACGGCCGTCGCTTTGGAACTGCGCCTTGCTCAGGGTGTTGTAGTTGGTGTTGTTCTGGCGGTTGTACTTCATCACCAGATTGCTGCTGTTGCCGTTGCCGTCTTCATACAGCGAGTTCATCTCGAACTTGTCGGAGTATAGCCGCCCCTCGCCGCGCCATTTCTTCGCCTCGGTGTGCGAATAGGAGAGCCAGTTGCTGAAGCCGTTGTACTCGCCGGTTTCCAGGCGGGCGAAGGTTTTGCTCAGGCTGTTGCTGCCCAACGTCTGCTTGACGAAACCGCCGAAATCTTTCGCCGGGCGGCGCGTCACCAGGCCGATGTTGCCGCCGCTGGAGCCGATGTGCGGGCCGTCCGCTTCGGAAGACCCCTGGGTGACGAACACCTCTTCCAGGTTCTCCGCATCGCCGAGCAGGTTCGGGTAGACCGCGTAGTTGCCGGAGTCGTTGATTGGGATGCCGTCCATCGACAGGCCGATCTGATCCGAGTTCATGCCGCGCATGGTGTAGTCCACGCCGCTCAAGCCGCTGGCGTCGTTGCTGTTGACGTTCAGGCCCGGCGTGTATTTCAGTTTATCGATGGCGTTGGCCGCCGACGGCATTTTGTCCATCGCCTCTTTGGTAACGGTGGAGCGCGCCTTGGCGCTGTCATCCTGCACCATCATGCCGCCGCCGAGCGACTGCCCCTTGACGCTGATGGTGCCGACATCGGTGGCGTCGGCCGCCAGCGCGGCGCCCGGCAGCATCGCCGACATCACCGCCAGATAGATCCCAGAACGATTAAACGATTTCATTGTGTGCATCCCATAAAAATCAAACGATTAACCCTTGCGCTAAGGCGCCTGATAATTGAACGTCGCGGTAAATCTTTTGGTTGTTTGCCCGGCGAACGCCTCGCTCGGGAACGGCTTCACTGAACTGATGCTTTGCAGGCTGCTCATCGCCGCGCGATTCAGCAGCATGCTGGCGGCTTTGTTGGCGATGCCGGAAGAGATCACCCGCCCGCTGCGATCGACCTCCAACCACACCTCGACGTTGCCCTGCGGACGCTCGAGCGAGGCCTGCCGCCCGCTCGGGTAGCGCTTGCGCTGTTCCAGCTCGCGGCGCAAGGCCAGCAGGTAGCCGTTTTCTATCGCCTGCGCGTTCACCTTCGGCGCCGCGGGGGCGGCCGGTGCGGGCTGCGCCGCCGGTTTGCTGGCCAGCGCGCGCGGTACGGCGGGCGCCGGCGTCGGTTTAGGTTTCTCTACCGGTTTGGCTTTCTCTTTCACCGGTTTGGGTTTGGGCTTCGGCTGTGGCTTCGGCACCGGCTTGGCTTCCACGATCGGTTCCGGCGCCGGCACCACCGGTTCGGGGATCGGCTCCGGCTCGGGCGGCGGCGGTTCGGGCTGAGGTTCCGGCGGCGTTTCCGGTTGGGGTTCCGGCGCCGGTTCAGGTTCCACCAGTGCCAGTTCAATGGCGGTTTCGTCGTAGCGCGGCTGGATCTTCAGCGCCGCCTGCTGACTGGCGAACAGCAGGCAACCGGCGACAATCAGCGCCGGCAACCAGCTGAAAAGATGACGTGAACGATAGAGCAGATACATGTCACAACTTCCGTGTCGCGATGGAGACGGAGAAGAAGCCGCCCTGGCGCAGGTTGTCCATGACCGCCACCAGCCGCTCGACCGCCACGCCTTTATCGCTGTTGACGATGATGGTGGTGGTCTGGTTGGCCTGCTGCTGTTGCTTCAGCGTGTTGACCAACGCGTCGAGCGCGATCGGCTGGCCATCCAGCTGCAGCTGTTCGTCGGCCCCCAGCGTGATGATCGCTTTCTTCTGCGGTTTCAGCTGTTGCGCGCTGCCGGCGGACGGCAACTGCGTTTTCAGCCCAAGCGCCGGAATGACGTTCAGGCTGATCAAGACGAAAAACACCAATAAAAACATCATCACGTCAATCATCGGGATCAGTTCGATGTGCGCTTTGTTCTTTTTCGGTTCGTTCCAGTTACGCATGACACTCCCTCCAAAAGCGAAGCAGCCAATATAGGAGGGGTTTGTTTACCTTTTGTTACGCTTGTGTGATCTTATTTTCACAGCGGAGATTTTTTGCGAGAATTTTTTCAATAGCGGCAATAAACGCGGAGATATAACTCATTAATTAGCGATAGTTTTTAATGGAATAATTGCGATGCGGGCATTTAAGAGAACCAAAGCCAGAGAGGATAATGTGAGAATAGTGACAGCCCAAACGGTCACTACAACAAGACTTGAAGCCCGTGCTTGCGTACGATCGAAAGCAGCTTGAGCGACACGCCGCCCGGCCGTTTCACCCCCGTCTCCCACTTCTGTATGGTCGACACGCTGGTATTCAGATAACGGGCAAAAACCGGTTGGCTTAAACGTAACTGTTCACGTAAGGCTTTGATCTCCTGGGGCTGCAACATCTCGATCGGAGCAAGGCAAGACTCGTCGAAACTGCGCAGGGTTTCCAGAGAAATGGCGCCAGTACGATGCAATCCTTCAGCCGCGCTGTGAATCGCCTCAAAGGCCGGACTCCGAAACGTTTTTTCCTGCTTCATGGCAAATCTCCACCCATTCTTTTTTCATAACCAGGGACTCGACCAGGTCGTCGCTCAACGCGCCAAACTGCATCGCTAACTTGCGAAAAGCTTGCAATTCCGCCCCTGTGATATTGGCTTGAGCCTGCTTGGCAAACAAAAAAACAAACACCCAGTGCCGACCATTTTTCGCTAATACCAGTGCCCGGTCGCGATTATGATTAAGACGTTTTTTAAATACGCCACCGCCTAAATCTGCAGCCAACCCGCGTTGTACATCTTTTACTGCCCGACACAACGCCTTATCGGTGATGCCGTGAGCCCGGGCTTTCCTGCTAAACCAACCAGTTTTAAATGTACGCATTGCGATGGGTTTCCCGTAAAAAACATAGCACTGAGTGAAATACTTTTCCAGAGCATTCCTCCCAGCCAGCATCGCTTTAAACGTTGATGACCACCACCATGAGAAACCCGATTTGCATGATGGCGCGCATCATGACTTCTTTCTGTGCAACGCTGAGTGCATCATTGCGCACTCGCATGCAACAACATGTTTGACAGGCATAAAAAAGACGCCCGCAGGCGTCTTCTTGGCATTGTCACTGAAGCCCGAGGCGATCAGTTCACTTTCACCGGCATACCGGAACGGGCCTTGATCGCCGCGTCCACTTCGCTCTGGTTGACGCCGGCGTCCATCAGCACTTTGCCGACCGGCGCGGAAATGGTCAACGGCACCGGATCCTTGGATTGCAGCTGCTCTTCGTTGGCCGACAGCGGGTTGTGCACTTCCACGTAGCGCGAGCCGTCCGGTTCGACGGAAGCTTTCATCGGTTCGTTGATGAACTGCACGCGGGTGCCGACCGGCACGTTTTCGAACAGATACTTGATGTCGTCGGCGCGCAGACGCACGCAGCCGTGGCTCACGCGCAGGCCGATACCGAAGTTGGCGTTGGTGCCATGAATGGCGTACAGGCGGCCGACATACAGCGCATACAGCCCCATCGGGTTGTCCGGGCCGGCCGGGAACACCGCAGGCAGGATCTCGCCGTCAGCCGCGTATTCGGCGCGCATCTTGGCGGTCGGCGTCCAGGTCGGGCCGTCTTTCTTGCGCTGCACGGTGGTGGTCCAGTTCAGCGGGGTGTCTTTACCCAGCTGGCCGATGCCGATCGGCAGCACCACCACGGTGTTAGAGCCTTTCGGGTAATAGTACAGACGCATTTCGGCGCTGTTGATGATGATGCCTTCACGCGGCGCGTCCGGCAGGATCAGCTGCTGCGGGATAGTCAGGGTGCTGCCGGCCTTCGGCAGGAATGGATCCACGCCCGGGTTGGCCTCCAGCATGTTGCTCAGCCCCATCTGATACTGGGCGGCGAAGCTCTCCAGCGGCAGTTTGCTGTCTTCCGGTACGGTGATTTGGATATTCTCGCCCACCAAACGGCTGTCTTTTGGCGGCAGCGGGTAAACGACGGCGAAGGCAGCCTGGCTGAATGCAACCAGTGCCGTAAACAGGGTTAATAACGCGCGAATGCTCATTTTCATCTTCGTGTTGGTCAAGGCCACTGGCGATTAGGGATATCGGTTTCTACGGCCACCTCACCCCGATGAGTTTCAGCCGGCAGCCAAGCGCTGCGGCCTGAAAAACGGGGGGATTGAACCGGATGCGCATTATATGTGCACATCAGTCAAAGTGTGAACCATTACCGATGTAATATCGCAATTTTTTGTAACCTGACGCGCCACGAAGGCGATTTTTTGCGAGAACCGCCGCCTAGCTGGCGGCGGCCAACGCTTCCACCCGCCGGATCGGGATCAGATATTCGCAGCGGATCGCCGTGCCGCCGAGCGGGCAGCTGCCCTCCTGCGCCGGGTAGAAACGCTCGATATCCTGCCCTGGCCGGCGAATCGCGTTCATCTGCGGCATGGCGGTGTCATACAACCGCACGATAAAGTTTTGTAACCCTTCCGCCTGTCCCTGGTAGGTGAAACGAGCATACTCCCCCTGCTCGATAGTCACCCGCTCTCCCGGCGCCCCTTCGTCCGGCAGCGCGGCGGTGTAGGCCATGCGCGGGCTGCCACGGCGGCGCCGGTCAACTTCCAGACTGGTGAGGCCGTATACCACCTCCGGCAGCGCCTGCGGCTGCAGCAGCTGCCGCCAGGCGTGGCGGCGCAGCTCACACTTGGAGGCCGCCAGTTGCCCCAGCGTAAAACTGCGGCGCTGGGTATGGCCCACCAACTGCATGGCGGGCAGCGTCACGATATCGGCCTGCGGCAGTGGCGCTTCGGTCAGGCGCAGCGGCGGCTGCAGGCCATAGCTCGACCAATCCTGGCTGCGACGATAGCTGGCCGGCGGCAGACCGAACTGCTTGCGGAAGCAACGGGTGAAGGTCTGCTGCGAATCGAACTGGTAAGTATCGGCGATGCAGGCCACGCTGGTGCCGGTCAGACGCAGTTCACGCGCGGCGGCGGTCAACCTTCTGCGGCGGGCGTAAGTGCCGAGAATATGGCCGGTATGCTGCTTGAACATCCGCTGCAAATGCCATTTGGAGTAGCCGGACTTGGCGGCGATGTCGTCCAGCGTCAGCGGCTGATCCAGGCTCTGCTCGATCCAGGCCAGCAGCTGTTCAATCACCTGTTGCTGGTGCATGGTGTTCCCCTTATTTTAACAATAACGTCTGCGCCAACACCCGGCCTGCGGCTTCATCGGCGGCCACCAGCACCGGGTAGCCCCAGAATTTGGCGCCGTATTCGGCGAATTCTTCCGCGGCCGCGCGTTTGGCGTCGTCCGGCTCCAGCATGATCATGCCTTTCACCCACCGCTTCAGCGCCTCGCGGTTATCGCGTTTCCACAGCGCGACCTGGGTGCGAGCATCACGGTCATGTTCTTCTTCTTCATCGCCGACGCTGCGGTCGGTGATCAGAACAAAAGGTTCGGCGCGCGCCAGCAGCGCGCTGAATTCGGCCAGCTCGGCCTGGGTATCGCGCCCGTTTCGGCGCATCCACACCAGCGGAAAATCGGCGGTATCCAATGACATAATCAGTTTCCTCGCGAAAGGGTTTAGGACTGGCGCTTACTTTATCGGCACCGGCGCTAGACCGCATTGCGCAATCAGGACATAATACTTTTCAATCCCGCCAAATTGAGAACTATTCTCATGAAAGTACAAATCCCCCGCCACTGTCTGGATATCGATCAAGTGCCGCGCCCGCTGTTTGCCCTGCAAGGTTCGACCCTCGAGCAGGATTGGGAAGTCGAGCCGCACCGCCACCGGAAGGCGCAACTGATCTACACCGTGCGCGGCATGATCCGCTGCGAAGTGGAAAACGGGCTGTGGCTGGTGCCGCCGCAGTGCGCGCTGTGGATGCCGGGCAACGTGTTGCACAACGCCCAGGGCGCCGGCTCCACCGAGGCCTACTGCCTGTTCGTCGATCAACATGCCGCCGCCGGCCTGCCGCAAAGCTGCTGCACGCTGTCGGTTTCGCCGCTGCTGCGCGAGCTGCTGCTGCAGGCCAGCACCTTCGAGCCGCTTTACGACGAACAGGGCGCCGAGGGGCGTCTGACGGCGGTATTGCTGGATCAGTTGGCGGCCGCGCCGATGGAGAATCTGCATCTGCCGGTGTCCGACGACGCGCGCATCCGGCAGTTGACCGAAGGCATGCTGAGCAGCCCGGCGGATAAATCCACCCTCGGGCAGTGGGCGCAGCGCATCGGCATGAGCGAGCGCTCCCTCAGCCGCACGCTGCAACAGCAGATGGGCATGAGCTTCGGCCACTGGCGGCGCCAGCTGCACGTGATGCTGGCGCTGCAGCGCTTGACGCAGGGTGAGAGCGTGCAGACGGTGGCGCTGGATCTGGGCTACGAGAGCGCCAGCGGCTTCGTCACCATGTTCAGAAAGGCGGTGGGCAAACCGCCGGCGCGCTACCTGGCGGAGCGCAACGCCTCTGGAGAAACCCTGGGCGGTGCGATCACCATGTGAAAAAGCCAGCGCAAGCGCCGGCTTGGAGCCGGTGAAAATCAGAAATCGTAGAACACCGTTATCCAGGTGGAATCCGGCTCGTTGTCGCTGCTGTTGGCCAGCGTGCGCTCCACATACACCGACAGACCGTAACCGATGGTGGTGCCCGCGCCAAAATAGACGTGGTTGGCGTGATACGCCTCGTCTCCCTTCAGCCGCAGCGAGTCCGCCGCCACATAAGGCTGGACGGATTTGAGGAACGGCTTGTCGATATTGAAGGTGTAACCGACGAAGCCTTCCAGCCCGTAGCCGTCGCCGGCGAAGAAGTGCGACAGCGTGCGCTGGCGGGTGCTCGGCACATAGTCTTTGTAATAGCTGGCGGTGCCGACGATGTACCAGTTGTTCGGCTGCCAGGTCAACGCGGTGCCGGACAGCTGCTGGTGATAATCCTTTTCGTTGTACAGATTATCTTTGATTTTCGCATCGGTATAACTGTAGGCGGCGCTAAAGGTGAAGTCTTTCGTCACCTTGTAATCGAAGCCCAGCCCGCCACCGCCCTTGCGGCGGTAAATCAGGTTATCCGCGGTGTGCAGATCGTCTTCCGGCAATAAATAGTTGGCGTACAGCGTGACCGGCCCGAAATCATTGGTGTATTTGATGCTGTTTTTCGGTTTATTGCCGCCGTCATAATCGCCGGAAATACCGATGCCGGTGCCGCCCGCATGGCCATCGTTATCCCAGACGTCGCTTTTAATGCCGACCACCGAATAATAGATGCCGTATTGATGGCCATAGGTCAGGGTGCCGTAACGATCGTCCTTGAAACCGGCGTACAGCTGGCGCTGATAGTCGCGTTTGCCGTCCTCATTGTAGTGCCCGTCCCAGCTGAGCGCGTGCGCCAGATCGACGCCCCACTCGTAATAGCCGATGATCGAGGTGTCCTGCGTCAGCGCATAGTCGCCGCTGAAGCGAAAACGCGTGCCGCCGTCGTGGCCGTTTTTGTCATAGCCCGGCTCCGGGCCGTTATTGAAGATCCACTCGGGGCGAATGCTGCCGCCCACCTTTAAACTGAGCGGCGCCAGCAACACATTGCTCTGCGGGTTTTTATCCAGAATGGTGATCTCGGCCTGTGCGCCGGCGGATAACGCCGACAGCAAGACGCCGCCAATGAATATTGGCGTTGTATTCTTTCTCATTATTACCCCTGCCCGAAAAAATTATTGTTATAAACACGGTGGTCTTAAGCCACGCAGAAATAATTAACCGATGTGAACAGCGCACGCAAGATATAAAAATTCACGCAATAACCTGTCATTATTTTAAGTTGGATTTAATTTCAGCAAAAACGTGTTCATCTGTAACGCGAAGAAAAATAATGTAATAACTGCAGCACGAAATAAACCAATCCGCACGTTTCACCCAAAATAAACCGGCGTGATTATCCGGGAATAAAAATAGCAAATAACAAATAAATATTATTGCCGCAGGTAAACCGTCACGCTGGGGAATTAACTCATGGCGGGAAATAACGACGGAGCGCGTTGCGCGCTCCGAGAGAGAATTCACTACTGCGCCAGCCAACCGCCGTCCATGTTCCAGGCGGCGCCGCGCACCTGCGCCGCCGCATCGCTGCACAGGAACAGCGCCAGCTCGCCGAGTTGCTCTGGCGTGACGAATTCTTGCGAAGGCTGCTTCTCCGCCAGCAGCTCATCGCGCGCCCGCTGCGGATCGGTCCCGGCGGCAATGCGTTTGTCGATCTGCTGCTGCACCAGCGGCGTCAGCACCCAGCCGGGGCAGATGGCGTTGCAGGTGACGGGCGTGCGGGCGGTCTCCAGCGCCAGCGTCTTGGTCAGCCCCACCACGCCGTGCTTGGCCGCCACATAGGCCGATTTGTCTTTCGACGCCACCAGCCCGTGCACCGACGCCACGTTGATGATGCGCCCCCAGTTGCGCTCGCGCATCCCCGGCAGCGCCAATCGGCAGGTGTGGAACACCGCCGACAGGTTGATGGCGAGGATCGCGTTCCATTTCTCCACCGGGAACTGATCCAGCGGCGCCACGTGCTGAATGCCGGCGTTATTCACCAGAATGTCCACGCCGCCGAACTCACGCTCGGCATACTGCATCATGTCCGCTATCTGGGCCGCATCGCCGAGATCGGCGCCGTGATACCCCGGCGCGGCGCCCCGCCGCGCGACCTGCGCTTGCGCCTGCTCCACGTCGCCGAAGCCGTTGAGGATCACGCGCGCGCCGGCGGCGGCCAGCACGGACGCGATCCCGAGACCGATGCCGCTGGTCGAGCCGGTCACCAGCGCGGTTTTGCCTTGTACACTCATGGTATTGCTCCTTTAAACAATGCCGGTCAGGTAGAACACGCCGATCACGAACAGCACCGCGGCGCTCTTGATCAGGGTGATGGCGAAGATGCCGCCATAGGCCTGCCGGTGGCTGAGGCCGGTGATCGCCAGCAGGGTGATCACCGCGCCGTTGTGCGGCAAGGTGTCCATGCCGCCGCTGGCCATCGAGGCCACCCGGTGCAGCACCTCCAGCGGAATCTGTGCCGCATGGGCGGCGGCGATAAAGCTGTCGGACATCGCCGCCAGCGCGATGCTCATGCCGCCGGAGGCCGAACCGGTGATGCCGGCCAGCAGGGTGACGCTGATCGCTTCGTTCAGCAGCGGATTGGGGATCGCCGACAACGCCTGCGACAGCACCAAAAAGCCCGGCAGCGCGGCGATCACCGCGCCGAAGCCGTATTCGGAGGCGGTGTTCATCGCCGCCAGAATTGCGCCGCCGACCGCCGTCTTGCTGCCTTCCGCCAGCCGGCCGCGAATATTGCGAAAGCCGAACGCCACCACCAGCAGAATCCCCGACACCAGCGCCGCTTCCACCGCCCAAATGGCGGTGATCTTCGCCACGTCGGTGGTGATGGGCTTGGCCAGCCCCGGCAGCGTCAGCTCGTGGCTGGCGCCGTACCACTGCGGGATCCAATGGGTGAAGCCAAGGTTGAATACCCCGACCAAAATCAACGGCAGGATAGCGATCAGCGGGTTCGGCAGGTTGATGTCGTCCGGGGTTTCCGGCTCGTTCTGCAGATCGGTGCCATACCCCTCTCCCTTCTGCTGCGCCTTGCGCCGCTGGCGTTCAAGATACAACAGACCGACCGCGATGATGAACAGCGAGCCGATCAGCCCCAGCCAAGGCGCGGCCCAGGCATTAGTGCCGAAGAAGCTGGTCGGGATGATGTTTTGGATCTGCGGCGTGCCGGGCAAGGCGTCCATGGTGAAGGAGAAGGCGCCGAGCGCCACGGTGGCCGGGATCAGCCGCTTGGGGATGCCGCTCTGGCGGAACAGCTCGGCGGCGAACGGATAGACCGCGAACGCCACCACGAACAGCGACACCCCGCCGTAGGTCAGCAGCGCGCACACCAGCACGATCACCGGAATGGCGTGGCGTCGGCCGAGAATGCGGATCGCCGCCGCGACGATCGAACGGGAGAAGCCGGACAGCTCGATCAGCTTGCCGAATACCGCCCCCAGCAGGAATACCGGGAAGTAGAGCTTCACGAAGCCGACCATCTTCTCCATAAACAGCCCGGTGAAGGTCGGCGCCACCGCGCCGGGGTCGGTCAACAGCACCGCGCCCAGCGCGGCGATCGGGGCGAACAAAATCACGCTGTAGCCGCGGTAGGCGGCCAGCATCAGTAATCCCAGTGCTGCCAGGGCAATCAAAACGCTCATCAGGCACCTCGCTATCGTTGTTATTGTCAGGTACGGCGTGCGAAATTACGGTTTCAGCGCAAAGCGCAGCTGATGCGCCCGTCGCCGTTGAATGCGTTCCTTGCGTGCGTCATCCCACAGATAAAATCCCCGGCCGCTGCGCTGGCCGATATCGCCACGCTGCAGCCGCTGTTCCACCAGCGCCATCATCTCGTCGCCGGTCGCCAGTTCCGGGAACAGGTGGCGGGCGATGTCCGCCACCGTCGCCAGCCCGGTCATGTCGGCGGCCTCCAGCGGGCCGACCATGGCGTAGCGCCGCCCCAGCGAGGCGCGCATCACCTGATCCACCACCTCGGCGCTGGCGATGCCGCTGTGGACGATGTGCAGCGCCTCGCGCAGCACCGCAAACTGCAGCCGGTTGCCGACAAACCCCGGCGCGGCGCGCTCCAGCAGCACCGCCTCCAGCGCCATCCCGCCGAGCAGCGCCTGCACCGCCGCCAGATGACTCGGATCGGTGGCGCGGCCGGGCACGATCTCCACCAGCGGGATCAGGTGCGGCGGGTGCCAGAAATGGGCGATCAGCAGCCGCTGCGGATGGGTCATGCGCGCCGCCAGCTCGTCCGGCGGCAGGCCGCTGGTGTTGCTGGCAATCACCGCATCGTCGGCGATCAGCCCTTCCAACTGCTCATACAGCGCGTGCTTCAGCTCGAGCCGTTCCGGGATCGCCTCGATAAGCAGCCGGGCGCGCGCCACGTCGTTCAGATCGCCGGTCACGCGCAGCCGCGCCAGCGCCGCGTCGCGCTCAGCGTTATCAAACTGGCCGACGTCGCTCAGCTCAGCCAGAATGCCGCTCGCCACCGCCGGCGCCTCTACCCGGCGCTGCGGATCCGGGTCATACAGCAGCACCTCATGGCCGTGGCGAATAAAGTGGGTGGCGATGCCCACCCCCATCAATCCGGCGCCCAGTACCGCATAGTCAGATGACTGCATGGTGCCCTCCTCGGTTGTTTACGGGCGCTCTACCGCCAGCGCCACCCCCTGCCCGCCGCCGATGCACAGCATCGCCAGCCCCTTGTTCACCCCGCGGCGCTGCATTTCGTACAGCAGCGACACCAAAATGCGACAGCCGGAGGCGCCGATCGGGTGCCCCAGCGCGATCGCTCCGCCGTTGACGTTCACCCGCTCCGCCTCCCAGCCCAGTTCTTTGCCCACCGCCAGCGCCTGCGCGGCGAAGGCTTCGTTGGCTTCGATCAGATCGACCTCCTCCAGCCGCCAGCCGGCTTTCTCCAGGCAGCGGCGCGCCGCCGGCGCCGGACCGATGCCCATGATCGCCGGATCGACGCCCGACGAGGCGTAACCGGCGATGCGCGCCAGCACCGGCAAACGCAGCTCAGCGGCTTTTTCCGCGCTCATCAGCAGCACCACGGCGGCGCCGTCGTTGAGCGACGAGGCGTTGCCGGCGGTCACCGTACCCTCCTTGCGAAACGCCGGGCGCAGCCGCGCCAGCGCCTCCAGGCTGGTGTCGCGCGGCTGTTCGTCACGCTCTACCCGCAGCGCTTCGCCCTTCGGCTGCGGCACCGTCACCGGCGTGATCTCCTGCGCGAAACGCCCGGCCTGCTGCGCCGCCTGCGCCTTCTGCTGCGAGCGCAGCGCGAACCTGTCTTGTTCTTCTCTGCTGATGGCGTATTTCTCCGCCAGGTTCTCGGCGGTGATGCCCATGTGGTAGCCGTTAAACGCATCCCACAGGCCATCGTGGATCACGCTGTCCACCATCTGCGCGTGACCGAGGCGCAGACCGGCGCGCGCGCCGGTCATCAGGTAAGGCGACTGGCTCATGCTCTCCTGGCCGCCGGCGATCACCGCCTCGGCGTCGCCGCTGCGGATCGCCTGCACCGCCAGATGCACCGCCTTCAAACCGGAGCCGCACACTTTGTTGATGGTCAGCGCCGGCGTCGTCACGGGCAGCCCGGCATTCAGCGCGGTCTGGCGCGCCGGATTCTGCCCGCAGCCGGCGGTCAGCACCTGGCCGAGGATCACTTCATCGATCTGTTGCGACGCCACGCCGCTTTGCGCCAGCAGCCCCTGCACCGCCGCCGTGCCCAGTTCCACCGCCGTCAGCGGCGCCAGCGCGCCGTGAAAACTGCCGACCGGCGTGCGCGTCGCCGCCACGATCACCACTTCACGTTGTTGCACATTCACCTCCCGTCTCAGAAACGCATTTCCGGCACTTGATCCGGCACGATCAGCCGGCCGGCGGTTTTGGCGACAATCTCCGCCACGCTGACGCCCGGTGCGCGTTCGCGCAGCACGAAAGCGCCGTTTTCAATTTCCAGGTAGGCCAGATCGGTCAATACCTTGCGGATGCAGTTGGCGCCGGTCAGCGGCAGTGTGCAGCGCGGCAGCAGCTTGGACTCGCCGCCCTTCGCAGCGTGGGTCATCACCACGATGATGTTCTCCGCCCCCGCCACCAGATCCATCGCGCCGCCCATGCCCTTGACCATCTTGCCGGGGATCATCCACGAGGCGATGTTGCCCTCGACGTCCACTTCAAACGCCCCCAGCACGGTCAGATCGACATGGCCGCCGCGGATCATGGCGAACGACTGCGCCGAATCGAAGATCGACGCGCCGAGGCGCGCGGTGACCGTCTGCTTGCCGGCGTTGATCATGTCGGCGTCCAGTTGCTGCTCGGTCGGGAACTCGCCCATCCCCAGCAGGCCGTTTTCCGACTGCAGCATCACATCCATGCCCGCCGGCACGTAGTTGGCCACCAGCGTCGGAATACCGATGCCCAGATTGACGTAGTAACCGTCCCTCAGCTCTTGCGCCACGCGCTGCGCCATTTGTTCACGGGTAAGCATGCGAATTCTCCTTATGCCCGCAGGGTGCGTTGTTCGATACGCTTCTCGAAGGTGCCCTGGATCAGCCGATCGACGTAGATACCGGGGGTGTGGATCGCCGCCGGATCCAGCTCGCCCGGCGCGACGATCTCTTCCACTTCCACCACCGTGATGCGCCCGGCGGTCGCCATCAGCGGATTGAAGTTCTGCGCGGTGTGGCGGTAGATGACGTTGCCGAAGTGATCGGCCTTCCAGCCTTTCACGATGGCGAAATCGCCGGTGATGGCGGTTTCCATGATGTAAGGGCGGCCGTTGAACGCGCGCACCTCTTTGCCTTCGGCGATCGGCGTGCCGTAACCGGTGGCGGTGAAGAACGCCGGGATGCCGGCGCCGCCGGCGCGGATCTTCTCCGCCAACGTGCCCTGCGGCGTGAGATCCACCTCCAGCTCGCCGCTGAGCGCCTGCTGCTCGAACAGCGCGTTTTCACCGACGTAAGATCCCACCACCTTGCGGATCTGATGGGTTTCCAGCAGCCGCCCGAGGCCGAACCCGTCGACGCCGCAGTTGTTGGAAACCACCGTCAACCCGCGCACGCCGCGCCGGCGGATCTCTTCGATCAGGTTTTCCGGGATGCCGCACAGGCCGAAGCCGCCCGCCAGCACCGTCATGTTGTCCGTCAGGCCTGCCAGCGCTTCCTGGTAGCTGCCGACGCGTTTGTCGAGCCCTGCCATATCGTTGCCCCTGCATGTTGCGGCGCAGGGCGAAATGCCCTGGCTTGCGTGAGGGCATCTTCAGGTCACAAAAATGATTTGTTAATTTTGTTTTTATGCCGCATTCATTTAGAATTTTTATTAACCACTCGCTAACCGACAATTAACAAAGATTTAACGCCAACCAAAATGAAAATGAGCATCAAACAGTTACGCGCGTTTTTAGCGGTAGCTCACACTCTGAATTTCGCCCAGGCCAGCGAGCGGCTGAATATTTCTCAGCCGGCGCTCAGCCTGGCGATCCGTGGGCTGGAAGACGCGCTGGGCGGGCCGCTGCTGCTGCGCACCACCCGCCGGGTGACGCTGACGCCGGAGGGAGAAACCTTCTTCCCGATGGCGCGCCAGCTGCTGGCGGATTGGGATAACGCGGAAGAGGCGATGCGTCAGCGCTTCACCCTGCAGATGGGCAAGGTGGCGATCGCCGCCATGCCGTCGTTCGCCGGCAACCCGCTGCCGCCGATCCTCAAGGCGTTTCGCGATCGCTATGCCGGCATCAACGTGGCGGTACACGACGTCATCAACGAACAGGTGTTTGAAATGATCCGCGAAGGCCGGGTGGAGATGGGCATCGCCTTCGAGCCGGAGCCGAGCGACACCCTGCACTTCACCCCGCTGTGCCGCGATCGCTTTCTGGCGGTGGTGCCGAAGGATTCGGCGCTGGCGTGCAAGGCGCAGGTGAGCTGGAAGGAGCTGCTGACGCTGGATTTCATCACCCTGCAGCGGCCATCGGCGGTGCGGCTGCTGCTGGAGCAGGAACTGGCCCGCAGCGGGCGAACGCTGGAGGTGGCGTTTGAAAGCCACCAGCTGGTGACGGTCGGGCGCATGGTGGCCAACGGCCTCGGCGCCAGCGCGGTGCCGGCGCTGTGCGAGCAACAGATGGATGAGCTGGGGGCGGTCTGCGTGCCGCTGATCGGCCCGATCATCGAACGGCGCGTGGGCCTGATCCGCCTGGCACAGCATCAGCTCTCTTCCGCCGCGCAGGCGCTGGCGACGGTGATCGAACGGGAGATGGCGGGGAGTGGCGGGCAGCCTGCGCTTAAACCGTAAACCCGACGTGCTTGCCGCCCGGCAGTTCAATGTCCAGGCGCAGCGTGCCGCCCATCGCTTCCACGTAGCCACCAACTACAGCGGCATTATTGGACCAGACATCAAAAAACGCTATGAATGGGTATTGCGAGCTTTCCTGAACAATCCAAAGAACCGGAACACCTTGTCATGATAAGACTTTATCTCTCGTTACTATGCGCACTGCTACTGAACGGCTGTCAATCCACTCAGCCCTGGTACCATCCGTTGGATGTCTCGCTCAAAGACAACCAACCTTGCTTTGCCGTGCCCATCAACAGCGTTCGCAGCGGCGACAGCCTGCAAAACCGGGGAGTGATCGTCTCACGACAGGAACAACAGCAATGGCATATCGTCTGGACCTCACCAGAAGTCACTCCGTTGCCCGACCTGAAACCAGGGCAATGCGTCACTTATCCGCAGGTAAACTGGGCTACGGGAGAATACTCAGTCTTGCTCGGCGTCTCGATGAATAACGACACGGAAAGGCGTAAATACATGAAAGAATTTAACTTAAGAATTAATCCCAAGGGAGAAATACAGCTACAGTAAGGAGACTGGGATTATTTATTCCCCCTCCACCGCCTGCACCGCCGCCTTCTGCGTGGCGCGCTGATATAAGCACAGCTCCCTGCCCGGCTGGTTTTTCATAAACGGCTGCGGGTAGCGCCCGCCGATAAACAGCGCCGAATAGCCGACGTCATCACCGTAGTGAACGATCGCCCCTTCCACCCTGGCGTTTTTTAGCCCGCTGGCTTTCAGGCAGGCGGCGCGCATCGCCCGTTCGCTCTCGGCCCACGCCTGTGGGGAAGACGCAGTGGCGTTGAACGCGGCCAGCGCGGCGATAAGCAGCCCTATTCTCTTCATCGTTATCTCTCCTTCTACGGCCCGTCTCGCCAGTATAGACCGTGCCGCCCCGGCCAACCCGCCGCGCTCTTTACGGCATTTTTATTCCGCGCCCCGTTAACGTTACGGCGTTTTTACAGACAGTTTTTGCCGCCGCAGATACCCTTTTCACATCGCCGCTATGGCCTCACAAGAGAGTTGTCTCATGCGTTTATCCCTGCCTCTGGCCGTGACCGGCCTTCGTTCTGGAGCGCGCCATGCATGCTAATATCATCGGCTTCAATCCGCTGCTGGCGGAGCTGCCCGCATCGCCGACGCGCACCTTCCGCAAAGAGCTGGAACACTACCTGCAGCGTTATCCGCAGACCGAACAGCTGGATATTTATCTGCACGATCTGAACGGCCAGCTGCGCGGCAAGCGGCTGCCGATCGCCGAAGCCTTTGGGCTGGAAAAAGGCTGCTACTTCCCGCTGTCGATCTACGCCCTGGATCTGCACGGCCGGGTGATTGAAGAGAGCGGGTTGGGGCAGCGGGCGGGCGAGCCGGATCGGCTGTGCCTGCCGGTGCCCGGCACGCTGCGCCCCTGCGCGCGCGATCCCGAACGCCACGCCCAGCTGCTGCTGACGATGCAAAACGCCGACGGCGGCGCCTGCGAGCTGGAGCCTCGTGTGGTGCTGCAACGGGTGCTGAAGCGCCTGCACGAGCGCAACTGCTTCCCGGTGGTGGCGGCCGAACTGGAGTTCTACCTGCAGGATCCGCAGCGCCCCGCCGAGGCGGAAGCCTGCCCGACGCAGAGCTTCGCGGTGGATGCGCCCGAGCGCCACCATGCGCTGCTGAGCGACATCGAACGGCACGCCCGCCTGCAAAACCTGCCGTTGACCGGCGTGGTGGCCGAAGCCGCCTCCGGCCAATACGAGCTGAATCTGCATCACAGCCGGCGCGTGCTGGAAGCCTGCGACCAGATCATGGCGCTAAAGCGCCTGACGCGGCAGATTGCCGAGCAACATCACCAGCACGCCTGCTTTATGGCCAAGCCCTGCGCCCATGCCGCCGGCAGCGGGCTGCACTTTCACATCAGTCTGCAGAACGAGCACGGCGAGAACCTGCTGACCGGCGCGCCGGGCGAACTGAGCGACAATATGCAGCAGGCGATGGCGGGCATGCTGGCGCTGATGCCGGCGTCGATGGCGATCCTGGCACCCAACATCAACGCGTTTCGCCGCTTCCGCCCCGGCATGCACGTGCCGCTGCGCGCCTCCTGGGGCCACAACAATCGCACGGTGGCGCTGCGCCTGCCCTGCGCCGACAGCGCCAATCAGCGCATCGAATACCGCCTGGCCGGCGCCGACGCCAACCCCTATCTGGCGCTGGCGGTGATGCTCGGCGGCCTGCTGTACGGGCTGGAACACCCGCTGCCGCTGCCGCCCGCCGCCAACGGCTGCGAGAGCGACAACGCCGCGCCCTTGCCGCTCGGCCAGCAGGCGGCGCTGGCGCTGTTCCGCCACAGCGATCCGCTGTGCGAACTGCTCGACCCGGCGTTCTGCACCCTGTGGCACACCTGCAAAAGCGCCGAACTGCACCGCTTCGAGGAACAGGTCACCGCCGCCGAACTAGGTTGGATGCTGTAACCGCCCACTGATTCGTTAACCTAAGGATAATCATGAATATGCAACCGCAATTGGCCCCCGCGCAGCCGCTGCTCTGCTGGCGCAAAGGCGTTTTTCATATCAGCACCGATCGGCAGCTGTTGGATATCGACGCGATCCAGCGTTTCCTCAGCCTGCCGGATCGGGCGGCGGCGGAGCGCCTGGCGCGCCACGGCCTGTGCTTTGGCCTGTACCGCAAACGCCACCAGCTCGGCTTCGCCCGCATGGTGACCGATTACGCCACCTTCGCCTCGGTGAGCGAGCTGTTCGTCAGCGCCGAATACCGCGGCGTCGGGCTGGGAAGCTGGCTGACGCGCTGCTGCCTGGCGCACCCGGCCTTGCGCGGCCTGCGCGTCACGCTGCCCGCGCTGCAAGCACCCTGGCGCGCCGAGGGTTCGGCGCACGCCCTGCGCGCCCTGCACTGATAAGGAGAATCCGATGTCTCGTTTGGTGCTGATTTCCAACAAACAATGCGATGGCAAGGATCTGGCCTGCGCCGGCCGGACGTTGGCGGCCGACGCCGAACCGGGGCTGTGGCTCGGCTGGAACGGCGACGTGCAGAATTTCGCGCAGCGCCCGATCAGTTGCCGCCAACGCGCCGGTTACGATCAGGTGACCTTCCCGCTGTCGATTGAGGAGTTTCGCCGCCACTATCAGGGCTACTACCACGACGGCCTGTGGCCGGTGTTCCACAACCAGCCGGAGAAGGCGCACTTCACGCCGGAAAACTACCGTGCCTACCGGCAGCTGAATCGCCGTTTCGCCGATATCGCCTGCGAGCACCTGTGCCCGGGCGACATCGTCTGCATCGACGATTACCAACTGCTGCCCTGCGCCCAGGCACTGAAGGAACAGGGGCTGCTGAACGCCTGCGCGTTCTTTTTCCATCTGCCGTTCCCGTCGGCGGCGCTGCTGCGGCGCATCCCGGAACATCGCCAGCTGATCGCTTCGCTGCTGTTCTACGATCTGATCGGCTTTACCACCACCGACGATCGCAACGCCTTTCTCAGCTGCCTGTCAGGCGAGTTCCCGCTGGAGATGCTGCCCGACGACCAGATCCAGGCCAACGGGCATATTTTCGCCACCGGCATTTTCCCCGCCGGCATCAACGCCAGGCAGGTTTACTGAACTCCGGCCGCCGCCCGCTGGCGCTCCAGTTCACGCACCAGCGGGATCACCTCGCGGCCGAAGAACGCCACCTCTTCCTGGAAGTGCAGAAACGCCAACAGCATCAGATCCACCCCGGCGTCTTTCAGCGCGATGATACGCTCGGCGATCTGCTGCGGCGTGCCGATCAGGTTGGTTTTAAAGCCGTCGTTGTACTGCACCAGATCCTCAAACGAGGATTTGGCCCAGTTGCCCTCGCCCTCCGGCGAAGCCGCTCCGGCGTTCTTCACCTCGTGACCGAATCCTCGCACCGCCTCCGGGTTGGCGTGATCGATAATCTCCTGCAGCACCGCCTGCGCTTCCTGCTCGGTATCGCGGGCAATGACGAAGCCGTTCACCCCCACCTTGACCCGGTGCTGGTTGGCCCTGGCCTTGGTCTGCAGATCGTCCACCTGCTGGCGAATGCCCTCCACGCTGTTGCCGTTGGTGAAGTACCAGTCCGAGACCCGCGCCGCCATGTCGCGCGCCGCCCGCGAGCTGCCGCCCTGGAAGATCTCCGGCAACGGATCCAGCGGCTTGGGCTTCAGCGAGTAGTCGTGATAGCGATAAAAATCGCCGGCGAAGCTGAAGCTGGGCTCGGCCCAGATGCCGCGCAGGCAACGGATAAACTCTTCCGAACGCAGGTAGCGCTCTTCGTGGTCCAGCCACGGCTCGCCGATGGCCTTGAACTCGCCGCGGAACCAGCCGCTGACGATATTGACCGCGATGCGCGCGTTGGAAAGATGGCTGATGGTGGCGATCTGTTTGGCCGCCAGCGTGGGGTTCCACGGCCCCGGCAGCAGCGCGGCGATCACCTTCAGCTTCTCGGTGGAATCCAGCAGCGCCTGCGAAAACGACACCGATTCGTGCTGGTTGTCAGCGCCGTAACCGGCGGTGAAACGGATCTGGGTGAGCGCGTAGTCGAAACCGGCGCGCTCGGCGATCTGCGCCAGCTTGCGGTTATAACCGATGTCCCAACCGGTGCGCTGCGGGATGTTGCTGATCACCAGACCGCCGGAGACGTTCGGCACCCAGTAGGCGAACTGAATCGGCTGCTGCGAGTGGTTTGCTGCTGACATGCTTTTCTCCCTTTGACCGTCGGCGCCGTGATGCGGCGCACATATAACCATTATTGATTTCCAAATATTGAAAACCTTGTTTTGGTTATAAAACCGATAGCAGGATGCATGCCAACCGCCACGTTAAAGCATCTGGCTGAAAAACCGGGAGTTTAAAGCCGACGGGTGCGGGCGGGTGCTGCATTGGCAACAGCGGCTGGCGGGCGACTGTTGGTTATGCAGCAAACCGCTCACCCCGCCAATCCAACCGTTGACCCGGCGGATCTGACCGCTGAGCGAAATACGCCTGTCTTCCCCCCTTACCCCCGGCGATGATGAGCTGTTCCTAAACCCGCCTTACCTCGGGAAAGACGCTACGGCTCGCCGCGCCACTCTGACATCTCTTACAAGCGGATGAGTTCATTCATATTTTGCAGACTGGAATTAAGGATACCTCATGAAACGAGAGGGGATTTTAAAGCACATTCCGTGGATGCTGCTGGGGATACTCGGCGCAGCCTGCCTCGGCGTGGTGGCGCTGCGCCGCGGCGAACACATCAGCGCGCTGTGGATCGTCGTCGCTTCGGTGGCGGTGTATCTGGTGGCCTACCGCTACTACAGCCTGTACATCGCCACCAAGGTGATGAAGCTGGACGCCGGCCGCGCCACCCCGGCGGTGGTCAACAATGACGGCCTGAACTACGTGCCGACCAACAAGAACGTGCTGTTCGGCCACCACTTCGCCGCCATCGCCGGCGCCGGGCCGCTGGTGGGGCCGGTGCTGGCCGCGCAGGTCGGCTATCTGCCCGGCACGCTGTGGCTGCTGGGCGGCGTGGTACTGGCGGGGGCGGTGCAGGACTTTATGGTGCTGTTCATCTCCTCGCGCCGCAACGGCGCCTCGCTCGGTGAGATCATCAAAAAAGAGATGGGGCCGATACCGGGCACCATCGCGCTGTTCGGCTGCTTCCTGATCATGATCATCATCCTGGCGGTGCTGGCGCTGATCGTGGTGAAAGCGCTGGCGGAAAGCCCGTGGGGGGTGTTCACCGTCTGCTCCACCGTGCCGATCGCGCTGTTTATGGGCATCTACATGCGCTACCTGCGCCCCGGCCGCGTGGGTGAAGTGTCGATCATCGGCATCGTGCTGCTGGTGGCCGCCATCTGGTTCGGCGGCGTGGTGGCGCACGACCCGTACTGGGGCCCGGCGCTGACCTTTAAAGACACCACCATCACCTTCACGCTGATCGGCTACGCCTTTGTCTCCGCCCTGCTGCCGGTATGGCTGATCCTGGCGCCGCGCGACTACCTGGCCACCTTCCTGAAAATCGGCGTGATCGTCGGGCTGGCGATCGGCATCGTGATCCTCAACCCTGAGCTGAAAATGCCGGCGGTCACCCAGTTCGTCGATGGCACCGGCCCGGTGTGGAAAGGCACCCTGTTCCCGTTCCTGTTCATCACCATCGCCTGCGGCGCGGTCTCCGGCTTCCATGCGCTGATCGCCTCCGGCACCACGCCGAAGCTGTTGGCCAATGAGACCGACGCGCGCTTTATCGGCTACGGCGCGATGCTGATGGAGTCCTTCGTCGCCATCATGGCGCTGGTGGCGGCGTCCATCATCGAGCCGGGCCTGTACTTCGCCATGAACACCCCGCCGGCGGCGCTGGGCATCACCATGCCGGATCTGCACCGCCTGGGCACCGAAGACGCGCCGATGATCATGGCTTCGCTGAAGGAGGTCACCGTGCACGCGGCGGCGGCGGTCAGCTCCTGGGGCTTCGTCATTAGTCCGGAACAGATCCTGCAGACCGCCACCGACATCGGCGAACCTTCAGTCCTGAACCGCGCCGGCGGCGCGCCAACGCTGGCGGTGGGCATCGCCCACGTGTTCCATCAGATCATTCCGGGCGCCAACATGGGCTTCTGGTACCACTTCGGCATTCTGTTCGAGGCGCTGTTCATCCTGACCGCGCTGGACGCCGGCACCCGCTCCGGCCGCTTTATGCTGCAGGATCTGCTGGGCAACTTCGTGCCGTTCCTGAAGAAAACCGACTCGCTGGTGGCCGGCATCGTCGGCACCGCCGGCTGCGTCGGGCTGTGGGGCTACCTGCTGTATCAGGGCGTGGTGGATCCGCTCGGCGGCGTGAAGAGCTTGTGGCCGCTGTTCGGCATCTCCAACCAAATGCTGGCCGCCGTGGCGCTGGTGCTGGGCACCGTGGTGCTGATTAAGATGAAGCGCGCGCAATACATCTGGGTGACCGTACTGCCGGCGGTGTGGCTGCTGATCTGCACCACCTACGCACTGGGCCTGAAGCTGTTCAGCGACAACCCGCAGCTGGAAGGCTTCTTCTTCCTGGCCGGCGAGTACAAGCGCAAGATCGCCGAAGGCGGCGCCGAGCTGAGCGCCCAGCAGATCGCCAACATGAACCACATCGTAGTGAACAACTACACCAACGCCGGGCTGAGCATTCTGTTCCTGCTGGTGGTGTACAGCATCATTTTCTACGGGGTGAAAACCGCGCTGGCGGCGCACAAGAACCCGAAACGCACCGACCAGGAAACGCCTTACGTGCCGGTGCCGCAGGCCGCGCCCGCCGACGGCGTAACTGAGGGGGAGGTCAAAGTTTCGACCCAGCATTGATGTGATTTAACGGATACCCTGCATAATAAACGTTAAGTAGTACCCAAAGCCGCACGGCCTGTGCATCACAAGACGCCAGGCGTGCGGCGCGATGCAATCGAGATACCCGGGGCGACCCGGAGGTGGGGCATCCCTGCGGGAACCCCATCCCCCGGCTTCCCCTAATATCAGGCTTAAGCAAGCGCTGTAGTGATGCAGGGTAAAGTTGGAGAAGGCTTATGTTCGGAAATCTCGGCCAGGCGGGGAAGTACCTCGGGCAGGCGGCGCGCATGTTGGTGGGCGTGCCTGACTACGATACCTACGTCCAGCACATGAAAGACAACCACCCGGACAAGCCGGTGATGACCTATAAAGAATTTTTCCGCGAGCGCCAGCAAGCGCGCTACGGCGGCGACGGCAAAGGCGGCATGCGCTGCTGTTAACCCGCAGTCACAAGGATCCGTATGAAACCCATTGCAGTCACCATCCTGACCGGCTTTTTGGGCGCCGGCAAAACCACCCTGCTGCGCCACATCCTGAACGCCGAACACGGCTATAAAATCGCGGTCATCGAGAATGAGTTCGGCGAAGTGCCGATTGACGACGCGCTGATCGGCGATCGCGCCAGCCGCATCACCACGTTGAGCAACGGCTGCATCTGCTGCAGCAAGTCCAACGAACTGGCGGACGCGCTGCTGGATCTGCTGGACGGCGTCGACAGCGGCCAGCTGGCGTTCGACCGGCTGATCATCGAATGCACCGGCATGGCCGATCCCGGCCCGATTACCCAGACCTTCTTCTCGCACGAGATCCTGTGCGAGCGCTTCCTGCTGGACGGCATCATCACCCTGGTGGACGCGGCGCACGCCGAGCAGCAGCTGAGCCAGTTCAGCATCGCGCAGGCGCAGGTGGGCTACGCCGACCGTCTCCTGCTGACCAAAACCGACGTGGCGCCGGACTGCGAGGCGCTGATCCAGCGGCTGCTGCGGATGAACGCCCGCGCGCCGGTCTACCAGGTGACGCACGGCGATATCGATCTGAGCGTGCTGTTCGACATCGAAGGCTTTACGCTGAACGACAAGCTGAACCTGACGCCGCCCACCCCGCTGTTCCGCCGCATCCCGCAGCCGCAGAGCGACATCCGCTCAATTGTCGTGACGCTGGAACGCCCGCTGCCGCTGATGCAAATCTCCGACGTGATGGAAGGCCTGCTGCTGGAATACGCCGACAACCTGCTGCGCTACAAAGGCATTCTGTCTATCGAAGACGAGCCGCGCCGCCTGCTGTTCCAAGGCGTGCAGCGGTTGTATAACGCCGACTGGGATCGGGAATGGCTGCCGGAGGAAGAGCGCAAGAGTACGCTGGTGTTTATCGGCGTGGATCTGCCGGAGGAGGAGATTCGGGGAAGGATTGGGGAGTTGGGGTAAGATAAACCATTCCCCAGGCCAACACGGCCCATATCCAGCAAACTCAAGGATGAACGATGGCAAACAACGTGATGATAGTAGGATTAAAGGCGCTTAACCTGTGCGCGAGCGCCTATATCGTCATCAAACTGAGCACGGTGTTAGCCATCGGCATCATGTTCCTTATTGTCTCTTACGCCGGCGTGGAGGACGTTGGGCTGTCCAATCTCCTCGGCGGGGCGCTCATCATTCTGCCGCTGTTGGTCGTCGTTGGTGGCACACTTATCGTCTGCGCCGTCGCCGCCTATCTCAACCTCAAGGCACCCTATCGTAAAAAAGCGCTGTTCTTTAGCCTGCTGTTGGGCAGCATCTCTGCGGTTGGCCTGCTGCTGCCCTACACACGAGAGTTCGCGCTATCCACGGCAGCCGCTGGGGCCCTGGCATTGGGCAGCGCGCTGGGGATTTTTGCTTTGTCGAAGAGGCGAGTTCAAGCGTTGTAGCGCCTGAAAAAGGTGGGTACGCGATTATGCCTTTCCCCAATACGGCCCCGCCGCCACCGACTCGCGCTCGATCAAGCTGGCCGGGAAGCTGGGGCGCTTGCTCAGCTCGCCGCCGTCCAGCATCGACAGCAGGCGGTTGATGGTCTCCTGGATCATCTCGGTGACCGGCATCTTCATGCTCGACAGCGACGGCACGGTATAGGGCGCCAGCGGGATGTCATCGAAGCCGATGACCGATACCGCCTCCGGCACCGCCACGCCGCGCTCTGCCAACCGCTTCATCGCGCCGATGGCCATTTCGTCGTTGCCGGCGACGATGGCGCTGAACGGCTGCCCGCCGGCCAGCAGCGCATCGACCGCCGCCACGCCGCTTTGCGCGTGCCATTTCCCTTCGACGATCAACGCCTCGTTCACCGCGATGCCCTGCTGTGCCAGCGCGGATTTATAGCCGGAAAGCCGTTCCAGCCCGGTGGGGGAATCGAGCGAGCCGGTGATAAAGGCGATATCGCGATGGCCGCGCGCGATCAGGTGCGCCACCGCCGCCGCGCCGGCGGCGTGCTGATCGCTGAAGATGCAGTAGCTGTCGTTCAACCGCAGCCGCCGGTTGATCACCAGAATCGGCTGGCGGTGTTGGGAGACGATCTCGTCCATTTCCGCAATCGACAGAAAACGCGGGTAGATGATCACCCCGTCGCAGCGCAGATCCAGCAAAAACTGAATGGCGGCCCGCTCCTCTTCGGCGGTGTGCTTGCCGTCCGCCAGGATCAGTTGGCGGCCGTTCGCCTCCATGATGCGCGCCGACTGCGCCATCAATTCGCTGAAATAGTTGCCGCTGTAGAGGGTGTTGGTGACCACCAGGCCGAGGGTTTGGGTGGTGTTGGTCGCCAGGCTGCGCGCCAGCAGGTTGGGCCGATAGCCGGTTTCCGCGATGGCTTTATCCACCAATGCGCGTTTCTCCTCGCTGACATAGCCGCTGCCGGACAAAACGCGCGACACCGTCGCCTTTGAAACGCCGGCCTTTTTCGCCACCTCGAGTATCGTTGCCATCTGTGCGCCGCCAAAATCCATGGGTTCAGCGCAGTCTACCCAAGACGCCCGGCGTTTGGAACGTTTTCACGCCCCTGCGCGTCGGTGCGCACTTACCCCTGACGATCCAGATCACGAAAACGCAACGCCAAAAATCATAGCTCTTGCCAACCACTAAATACCAATACATGATTTTGTGAAACCGGTTTCTTATGGGCGTTTCATACGGATGGAACGACGGATCGCCCAGGCAGTAAATATTCGCCTTTGGGCTATCCGAATTGCTATCTGAGAGACGACACGCCATGCCGAAGAACTACGCAGAGATCTCGCACGCCATCGTGGCCGCCCTGGGCGGCGCGGGCAATATCGAGGCCGTGACCCACTGCATGACCCGCCTGAGATTCGTGGTGAAAGACAAAGCGCGGATCGACACGCCGGCGCTGAAGGCCATCGACGGCGTGCTGGGCGTGGTCCACAGCGGCGAGCAATGCCAGGTGATCATCGGCAACGAAGTGGCCAAGGCCTATCAGGCGGTGCTGGCGATCGGTATGCCGGGCGCGGCGGCCCCCGCCGCCCCGGTGAAACGCCAGCTCACCCTGAAGGGCATCGGCGCCGGCATTCTCGACGCGCTGGTGGGCACCATGTCGCCCCTGATCCCCGCCATCATCGGCGGCTCGATGGTGAAGCTGCTGGCGATGATCCTGGACATGGCCGGGGTATTCGAGAAAGGCTCCTCGACCCTCGTCATCCTCAACGTGATCGGCGACGGCGCGTTCTTCTTCCTGCCGGTGATGGTCGCCGCCTCGGCGGCGCTGAAGTTCAAAACCAACATGTCATTGGCGATCGCTATCGCCGGGGTGCTGGTGCATCCCAACTTTATCGATCTGATGGCCAAGGCGGCGCAGGGCCAGGCGGTGGAATTCGCCTTCATCCCGGTGACGGCGGTGAAATACACCTACACGGTGATCCCGGCGCTGGTGATGACCTGGATCCTGTCGCACATCGAACGCGGGGTGGATCGCATCACCCCGGCGGTGACCAAGAACTTCCTCAAGCCGATGCTGATCGTGCTGATCGCCGCGCCGATCGCCATTCTGCTTATCGGGCCGCTCGGCATCTGGATCGGCAGCGGCATCTCTGCGCTGGTCTACACCGTGCACGGCTACCTGGGCTGGCTTTCCGTGGCCATTATGGGGGCGATTTGGCCGCTGCTGGTGATCACCGGCATGCACCGGGTGTTCACCCCGACCATCATCCAGACCATCGCCGAGACCGGCAAAGAGGGCATGGTGATGCCTTCGGAGATCGGCGCCAACCTGTCGCTGGGTGGCGCTTCGCTGGCGGTGGCGCTGAAAACCAAGAACCGCGAGCTGCGCCAGACCGCGCTGGCCGCCGCCGCCTCCGCCATCGTGGCGGGGATTTCCGAACCGGCGCTGTACGGTGTGGCAGTGCGCCTGAAGCGGCCGCTGGTCGCCAGCCTGATCAGCGGCTTCGTCTGCGGCGCGGTCGCCGGCATCGGCGGGCTGGCCAGCCATTCGATGGCCTCGCCCGGGCTGTTCACCAGCGTGCAGTTCTTCGATCCGACCAACCCGATGAGCATCGTGTGGGTGGTGGCGGTGATGGCGCTCTCGGTGGTGCTGTCGTTCGCGCTCACGCTGATACTGGGCTTCGAGGATCTGCCGGAAAACGCCGCCGCGCCCGGCCAAACCGCACCGGCGGCGAACGCCGCCAGCGCAACGCATTAACGTATATTTATACCCTAAATAGTTGGAGCGGCATCAAGGCGGCAAGAGAGCGAATCCCGATGAGCTTACACAAGTAAGTGATTCGGGTGACAAACCCGCCAGGAGCAGATTTGAACGCTGCTTGCAGCGGCCCCGAAGGGGCGTGGCCCATGGACGGGCCACGTAACTAAACGCAGCCAACACGGATGCAGCTTCAAATATGACGGGTATTGAGGATTACATGTCTGACTCAACATTCCCTAAAGGATTTTTATGGGGTGGCGCTTTAGCCGCCAACCAGGCGGAAGGCGGCTATCGCGAGGGCGGCAAAGGGCTGACCACCGTCGATATGATCCCGCACGGCCCGCACCGTATGGCGGTCAAGCTCGGGCTGGAGAAGCGCTTTAGCCTGCGCGACGACGAGTTTTACCCCAGCCACGACGCCATCGATTTCTACCACCGCTACCGCGACGACATCGCGCTGATGGCGGAGATGGGCTTTACCGTGTTCCGCACCTCCATCGCCTGGAGCCGGATTTACCCCAACGGCGACGAACTGACTCCCAACCCCGAAGGCATCGCCTTCTACCGCAGCCTGTTCGAAGAGTGTCGCCAATACGGCATCGAGCCGCTGGTGACCCTGTGCCACTTCGACGTGCCGATGCACCTGGTGACCGAATACGGCTCCTGGCGCAACCGCAGGATGGTGGAGTTCTTCACCCGCTACGCCCGTACCTGCTTCGAAGCCTTCGACGGGCTGGTGAAATACTGGCTGACCTTCAACGAGATCAACATCCTGCTGCACAGCCCGTTCTCCGGCGCGGGGCTGGTGTTTGAAGCGGACGAGAACCCCGAACAGGTGAAATACCAGGCCGCGCACCACGAACTGGTGGCCAGCGCGCTGGCGACGCGCATCGCCCACGAAGTGAACCCCGCCAATCAGGTGGGCTGCATGCTGGCCGGCGGCAACTTCTACCCGTGGTCCAGCAAGCCGGAAGACGTGTGGGCCGCGCTGGAGAAAGACCGCGAGAACCTGTTCTTTATCGACGTGCAGGCGCGCGGCGCTTACCCCTCCTACGCCGCCCGCGTCTTCCGCGAGAAAGGCGTCAGCATCGTCATGGAACCGGAAGACGCCGACATCCTGAAGCACACCGTCGACTTCGTCTCCTTCAGCTACTACGCCTCGCGCTGCGCCTCCGCCGACATGAACGACAACAACAGCAGCGCCGCCAACGTGGTGAAATCGCTGGCGAACCCGCACCTGCCGCGCAGCGACTGGGGCTGGGGCATCGATCCGCTGGGGCTGCGCATCACCATGAACATGATGTACGACCGCTACCAAAAGCCGCTGTTCCTGGTGGAAAACGGCCTGGGCGCACACGACGAGTTCAATGCAGCAGGTAAGATTGAGGACGACTACCGCATCAGCTACCTGCGCGAACACATCCGTGCCATGGCCGACGCCATCGCCGACGGCGTGCCGGTGCTGGGTTACACCACCTGGGGCTGTATCGATCTGGTGGCCGCCTCGACCGGCGAAATGAGCAAGCGCTACGGCTTTGTCTACGTCGACCGCGACGACCAGGGCAACGGCACCCTCGCCCGCACCCGCAAGAAATCGTTCTGGTGGTATAAGAAAGTGATCGCCAGCAATGGGGGGGATTTGGGGTAGGTTTGGGCGGTGACTGATAAGGTTTGGACGGTGGGGTTAGGGGGGCTTAAATTCGTTTAAGCTGCCCCAGCTTTTGCTCTGCTTTTCGTTGCAACATGGTAAAGAACGCTACCGCTGTAGTACACCAGCTCTCCGGCATAAATTCATCTGAAAAATGCTCCGCCATGCCTTCGTTGATACGTCCTGCATAAGTAGCCTGAAACTCTTTAGTCTCCTCGAGGATATCGCGGATGACCTGACTGCCGTTTTGCTCCAGGAAGCCGTCAATCACACCTTCGGCCGTTTCGGCATCAGTAAACAGATCATAATCCTGACCGAAGTAAATACTGAATAAGCTACTGAGCTCGCTGAAGTGATTGCGAATCACGATAGTGCTCAAAGCGCTTTCACCGCAGCGCTTCTGGCCTGTTGCAGGAAAGCGGAAACCGTGGTTCCCCATAGCTCCGGGCTGAAGGTAAAGCCGAAACGTTGGCTGAATAATGACTCCACATTATCCTGCGCCAATAACGCATCTATCTCATTGACCAAAGCCTCGCGCTGCTGATGAGTCGCCAGACGAATGTACTCTGCGATCAACGCAGTAATATCGCCCTCTGCATTTATCAGGTCATAATCTTGACCAAAATAAACGACGATCAGGTTATCAAGTTCGCTGGTTTTCATCGGCTTATCTCGCAGGGAAAGCGCTAAGGATAAAGTAAGGTTTGCCATTATAGCGGGTAAATTCAATCACAACGCCAACCCGGTGACATTGATAGACGTCAGTACTGCCGCGTAATACCCCATAACCCACTGATTCTGTGAAATTGTGATACACACTCAAACGGCTGCCGGGAGACGCATACTTTACCCAATTCATAATATCTGCGCGGTTCGCCTTTACCGTGACAGAAACATATTTTTCGGCCTCTTTTACCGATCTGAAGGTGCTTGCTGCGATCAGTTTTGGGCGCCTGGCTAGCCTGGCAATAAGCGCTTCCGGAGCTATATTGATATGCCGAGCCAATGTGTGCCCGCCCGGATATTTACCGCTAACGGACTCATGCTCAACCAGCTTTACCCGCCCCATGCGCACGGATGCGACTCTGGCGGCGCCAACCGCTCCGGCAAAGACTAAAGGCACGGCAATATCGACCGTTAAACCAACGTTATAGGCCGTTTCCCGATCGGCACCTAATGTTTGCGCCAATAAAACGGCAGACTGATAAGTATCGGTAGTTGTTGGATGCCCGGTAATCATCTGATTGGAAGCGGCCTTGATGCTGTCCAGGCTATGCGTTCCCACCACCACACACCCAACTTTGGTGATAAACGTCGGATCCGGCGCATAGCACAACACCCCCGCCCCCATCAGCTCAACGACACCACCGGCAAGCCCCAAACCGCCAAGCAGACGGTTACTGAGCGTTTCACCTTCAGTGACGCTTTCATCAGAAAGCACTGCCGCAAGCTGCACCGGCGACAGGGCAATACGCAACTCATCTTCATTCGCCATGTTCGTTCATCCGTGAATGAGCAAAGCCGTATGATTAACATAAGCTCTAGAAAGGATAAATACTGGAACGGTTAACGCCGAATTAACCGGCACCTTATCTGCAAGGTTCGGACAATGCTGAAGCACTGTTATTTCAATAGAGCACCTCGTTATTGGATGTTTTCGATAGCAAAGTGATTATTGACTCTTTTCACTTTGAAGTGAGCGATAAAGGCCCTGCCGGAGACATCCTGCAGATTTCTGCGCTCCTCAATCGGTACGAAATTTAGCCTCATGCTGTAGATATAATTTTCCTGAAACGGGTAATCTTCTTGGGTAACGCAAATGCCCTTTTTCAGATTCTGGTTCACCACCTCAATCAATTTCTCATCCAAATCATCACTGATATAGAGCGTATCTGGCCTTTCGTTTTCCTTTGGTGACGGATAGATGCAGATGTCGCCATTTGCTTTAGCATGTGTGGCGATGGGAATGTCTGGTGCATAGCGCTGATCGAGACGATCGCCAGTGCAGGCGCTTAACAATATCGATCCTGCAATGACCTGTAAGCAATTAGCTTTCATCATATTCCATTATTTATAAATCTTAATGAGGAAATATTATCCATGAATGGATGACTGATAGTTCAACGCAAAGATGATATGCCGAATTGCGAGGTACATTCCAATCCTAAAAGTAAATAAACTGTAATTCCATACAGCTTATTTTTTCCTTTCACTGATAACGCTATAGTTTTTCCGCTGCGGCAAAATCCGCAGCCGGAGTTAGCGTTCCGAATACTTACACAAGGCAGCATTATGTATATAATGCTGGGGCTGTAAACATCCAGAATTATGGTGGCCCAAGTGGGGGCTTCGCAAGAAGCGCTGGTTTCCTTAGTGTCCGGTAACGCTAACTCTGCTTGGGCTACCACCATGGGTTTAGCGTCTCATGTGGTAGTACGCATACTACACACTAAGGATAAAGACACATGGAAAATGTCATCACCACCGAGTTCACCACAAGTACCCTCACCCTTTATCGTCAACTGTTTAACCACCTCGATCTCAACGCTTTTAATCCTTCAGAACTTTTAGACCTGGCCGCACTCTCTGCCGAACAGGCGGAAGGTCTGTGCCACGGCCTGATGCTGTTCGGCCAGTTGCTGCAAAAACACCCACAGCTGGATGCCGAAGGCTGGGAACAGTTGAATCGCTATCTCAACGCCACAGCGCATCTGGTTCCTGCGCTTTGTAACCTTTATGGGCGGGCGTTGCGGGAGATGGAAGCCTGCGGCTAACGTAAATGACAATCAGGGCGATGCCTGCACTCGTCGCCCTTCCCACCCACGATTTCCAATAGATCTGACTGACATATCACAACAAAAGCATTCATCAAGGTGGGCATTTCCTCCCCTACCTGGCATAGTTAACGCATTCGGTAAATCGATGAGTTAACTGCTGGGTATTGATGCATACTGCTCTCGTCAGCAAGCACATTGCTCAGAGGCTACTCGGCAATGTGAGGACGTGGTTTTGGCAACTGCAATAGAGGCGTTATCTTCAAAAGAATCCGTTTTAAAAGCCATCGAAGAATATAAAAAACTTGGCCGAGATGAATTCTTAAAACAACATAAAATTAAGCGATTTAAAAAATCCACCCTTCTTTATAATGGCGAGAAGTACGACATTCGAGGCATTACCGCTAGAGCATACAGTGAACAGCATGGCTATCCGTTTAAGGGAATAAATGCCGATAGCGGAACGGAAAAAGCTATCCAATTTCTCAAAGATCTCGGCTTTGAGATCGTCGAAACACCGCATCCTTTTGAGATACTGGAAAAAGACGAAGTTTATAAACGTAAATACCTCCACGACCTCTATGGAGGGCAAGAACAGGGCGGAATATCGACACCTAAAGAATTTCCCGTGATCTTCATTTTCACCGGCGAGACTGGCGAAACTCATGGGTACAAAGATGGATGGTCTAACAACGACCACTTCTCCTACACGGGAGAAGGCCAGAAAGGTAACATGCAGTTTACCAAAGGCAATAAAGATATCCGCGACCATAAAGAGAATGGTAAGGATATACTTTTATTTGAGTATAACAAAAAACGTACGGGCGTAAGATTTGCTGGGCTATTTGAGTGTGATTCATGGAACTACGCTGAATGTAAAGATACCCAAGAAAACTTGAGGCAAGGGATAATTTTCAATCTATTCCGTGTATCTTCTGCTCAAGATTCTGATCATGAGATTATCTCATCAGAAGTAGGCCAGAAGGAGGAGAGTTTAGAACAGTTGCGCGCAAAGGCTATAAAGTCTTCAAAGATATCAGGCCAGCGCCAACAGAGCGACAGCAAAAAATCCTGGTTCAAACGCAGCGAAGACGTAAAAAAATACGTGCTCAAGCGCGCCAATGGCATCTGCGAAGCCTGCGAGCAGCCGGCACCGTTCAAGAAAAAGAACGGCGATCCCTACCTCGAACCTCACCACACCAAACGCTTAGCCGACGAAGGCCCCGATCACCCGCAGTGGGTGGGCGCCATCTGCCCAACTTGCCATCGGCGGATTCATAGCGGGGTGGATGGAAAAGAGGTGAATAAGCAGCTGATGGTGAAGCTGGAGTTGAAAGAGGCCGATTTCATATAGATTAAATTCATAGGAAATAACTCTCCTATTCTCTTACATGGATATAGGAGGGTTATTTTTCATTAAAAAAACCGTTTTGCCTTCTGAAGCATTACTTTTCGCTTAATAGAGAATAGACCTATCATACATCGAGCAATCAGAGATAAAAATAGGAATAAAGAGTAAAAGTAATTTTTTCATAGTGGGAGTCCGGCGCTTCCAGTTACAGGTTGAATTCCTATAAAATTAATTACTCTCATGACAATAATTAGTTAGAACATCTCATTGTAATCTAATCGGGATTCAACATAATGCTTCCACCTTTCTTCCACAAGAATGCTTCCACCTTTCTTCCACACAACAAAACTGGTTTGATATGAATTCAGCGGTGTTCTTACCAACACGGTGTATCGTTCACCAGTGATAAAACTAAACTCACCGATACCTGGAACACACTTGTTGGCCTCCAACGTTACCGGGCTGTAAGCATATGATTTTTCGTATACGTAGTCATCGCCCCCCTGTTTCCAGATGGCGATATTCAGTATCGATTCATTTTTTACGATATCGCTCTCATTAAAAAAGACGCAGACTTTACCGTCTACGATCTTACTTTGTACTTGATAGAGGTTAAACCTGTCACCGGCTGGGCAACCCGAGATAAAAAGAGGAAGAAGAAGGAATAAATATTTACTCATTATGGCTTCCATGCATATCTTTTATAGTATTTCCAGAGTGGTGAGAAATCAAATTCATTATCAGAATTATGCATTGTTCGGCTATCATATTAAAACCTAATTCGACTCCAACATAACCTCCTCACCCCGTTTCCATACAATAAACCCAGCCTCATAAGGATGCAAAGGCGTACTGACAATAACACTGTATCCTTCACCGGGGATAAAATCATACTCATCGACTCCAGGAACACATTTCCCCGGCTCCAATGCAATAGGCGTGTTTGCATATGATTTTTCATAGACATAATTATCATTGCCATACTTCCATATGGCTACCTTCAGAATGGACTCTTCTCTTTCCATGTCATTCTTATCGACAAAAACGCAGATCTTGCTACCTACAGTCGTTGCCTTTGCCGGGCGTAAATTGACTTTATCCCCCATAGGGCATCCAGAGATAAAAAGAGGAATAAAGAGTAAGAGGAATTTTTTCATAGTGGCAGCCCTGCGCTTCTGATTATGGGTTGAAATTTTGACAATGTACTTCTGTCTACTATCCCTGAGTAATTCCTACCGTATAAGCCGATAAAATCGCTAACGCCAAACTTCTTGAGATAGAAATAGTCTGCAATTATCGATGCTTGCTGTTCCATACTATACTCACGCAACAGCAACCGATCGAGCCGATATTGATAGCTTACCGCCCAACTGAGAAGTCCACGGGTTCGCACCCACATGCCTTTTTGATGCTGCCAGACATGTGCCATCTCGTGGATAAACAGGTGCTGTGCCAAATGATGCACCGTAAAATCAGGTCGATATAAAGCCCTACGAAAATACAACTCCCCATTCGGGCTCATCGCCGTGTACTGATTCTGCAACCCAAACGGCAGGTAGCTGTCGCAATGGACCAACACGCTCTGATAGAAAATGGTGCTGCCAAACACCGAGCGTGCCAGATTGACTTCGCCCGGTGTTAACGCCCGCGAGATCCCTTCCTGTTGCGGCTCCATCCTGGAACTCCTTGATCCGAAAGAGTTCAATGAAACACCATTTTAGCCTTTAAGGTCAATCAGATAGTCCTTAGGAAAGCATCAGGAAGATCCGGTTTTTACGGGGATGAGAAATGCGTCAATACAGAGTAAAGTGGGCAGCTAGAGGCGGTGGGCAGATTCCAGGCACAAAAAAACCACCTTTCGGTGGCTTCTTGTTCGCGCGGTACTTAATGGTGCGTAAGCGTTAAGTGAGCGCCGTATTGACGGCTATTTATTGGTAAGATCCACGTTCCATGGCAGGAGTTCAGCCACTTTGTTCGACGGCCACTCCGGCAACACGCTAAGGATATATCGAAGGTA
>Ga0157366_1000043_pt1 | contig 78039 bp, 47 predicted proteins | sample AttbisABBM1_FD_113149 | JGI IMG/M metagenome (GOLD analysis project Ga0157366, IMG submission 113149) | Fungus gardens microbial communities from leaf cutter ant in Botucatu, State of São Paulo, Brazil - Atta bisphaerica ABBM1 | ecosystem: Host-associated > Fungi > Mycelium > Unclassified ...
ATACTGGAAATCGCTGCTCTGGACAGACGGTTATCGCTTTACCGGCGTGGCGATCACGCTCTGGCTGCTGATCCTCTCGGTCGCCATTGGCGGATGCCTGGCTATTCTGCTGGCGATTGCGCGTGTTTCCCCTAATCGCTTTATCAGTTTTCCGGTCTGGCTCTTTACCTACGTCTTCCGTGGCACGCCGCTCTATGTGCAGCTGCTGGTGTTTTACTCCGGGATGTACACGCTGGAGATTGTGAAAGGCACGGAGCTGCTGAATGCCTTTTTCCGCAGTGGCCTGAACTGTACGTTACTCGCCTTTACGCTTAACACCTGCGCCTACACCACGGAGATCTTTGCCGGGGCCATTCGTTCGGTGCCGCACGGGGAGATTGAGGCGGCGCGGGCGTATGGCTTCTCGACCTTTAAACTCTATCGCTGCATCATTCTGCCATCGGCGCTGCGTACGGCGCTGCCAGCCTACAGCAACGAAGTGATTCTGATGCTGCACTCCACGGCGCTGGCCTTCACCGCGATGGTGCCGGATCTGCTGAAAATCGCGCGGGATATTAACTCCGCGACCTATCAGCCGTTCACCGCCTTCGGCCTGGCGGCGGTGTTATACCTGATTATCTCTTACGTGTTGATCAGCCTGTTCCGTCTGGCGGAACGCCGCTGGCTGGCCCACGTGAAACCCTCTTCATCGCATTGAGTAGAACTATGGCTGACAATAAATTAAGCGTCACCGAATTGCATAAACGTTACGGTGAACATGAAGTGCTGAAAGGGGTCTCGTTAACTGCTAAAGCGGGCGATGTGATCAGTATCATAGGATCGTCCGGTTCAGGGAAAAGTACCTTTTTACGCTGCATCAACTTTCTCGAAAAACCGAGTGAAGGCAGCATCGTCGTCAACAACCAGCAGATCAACTTAGTCCGTGACAAAGATGGTCAGCTGAAAGTGGCTGATAAAGAGCAGCTGCGCGCATTGCGCACCAGCCTGACCATGGTGTTCCAGCACTTCAATCTCTGGAGCCACATGACGGTGCTGGAAAACGTGATGGAAGCGCCGATTCAGGTGCTGGGACTGAGCAAGGCGGAAGCGCGTGAACGGGCGATCCGCTATCTCGATAAAGTCGGCATTGACGCACGGGCACAGGCGAAGTACCCGGTTCATCTCTCGGGTGGTCAGCAGCAGCGTGTCTCGATTGCGCGTGCGCTGGCCATGGAGCCGGAAGTGTTACTGTTTGATGAGCCGACCTCGGCGCTCGATCCGGAGCTGGTAGGCGAAGTGCTGCGCATCATGCAGAAGCTGGCTGAGGAGGGCAAAACCATGGTCGTCGTTACCCATGAGATGGAGTTCGCCCGCCACGTTTCCAGCCATGTCATATTCCTGCATCAGGGCAAAATCGAAGAGCAGGGAGCGCCTGCGGAGCTGTTCGGTAACCCGAAAAGCCCGCGACTGCAGCAGTTCCTCAAGGGATCGCTGAAGTAACGGATAGCGGGGCGGACAGGTGCGGGAAGCAGGGCATCGGCGTGACATGCCCTGCGCCTGCCTGCCCGCTGCGTCACGTCTGCAGTAACTTCAGCGCCGTGTCCTCGTCGGTCACCAGACCCGATACCCAGCCGCCCTGTAAGGCGGCCCGGATCGCCGGATACTTGCGTTCGCTACCGGCAAAGCCAATGATTTTGCGCTGTGTCTGGCTTTCCAGATGCACGCTGGTCAGGAGTTCATCCGTTTCCCCCCACACGCGTTCACCCTGCTGATTGAAAAAGTGACCGAGCATCTCGCCTGCGACGCCACGCGCATTCAGCGCCTCAACCTGTGCATCGGTAATAAATCCCTCGGCGTTCAGCGGACAGCCTGGCATCACTTCACCAATCCCGACAAAGGCTACGTCTGCTCGTAAGGCGCGTTCGGTGACGCGCTGATACACCTTATGCTGCACCCACATCGCTTTATCCTCAGGCGTGTCGGCGTAGAGGGGGGCCGGAATAAAGAAATACTTCCCCTGCATCTTTTCGGCCATCTTCAGCGGGACATCATAACGTGTCCCGGAATCATCCCGCGCGATGGCGCCAATCATCGAAACGCAATGATGCTGCGGGCGATCCACCCAGGGCAACGCGTCGATGATCGAGCGTAAGGTTTTACCGGAACCAATGCCAAAGACCTGTGGCGCTTCCTCACTGATGAACTGTGCCATTACCGCCGCCCCTTCGACGGCCAGCATTTGCTGAATGGCATCCTCGTTCAGACTGGCCGAGGGCACGACGCGACAGAGTTCCAGACCAAACTTATCCTGGACCTCACGCGCCAGCTGCAGACAGTGCGTGACGGGATGATCGATTTTTACGTTCACCATGCCCATTTCACGAGCACTGGATACCAGACGCTGCGCCACCTGGCGCGACAATCCCAGTGCCTGCGCAATCTCCTGCTGTGTCACGCCCGCAACGTAATACATCCATGCGGCACGCGCGGCCAGCTCCTGCTTTTTCTCTTCTCTGCTCATCACGCTGTTCCGTCGAATTCAGAGAGACATCTTAACGCGAGCCGGGCAAAAAGCGCTAACCGGGCAAAAGCCCAATAAAAGAGCAAAAGTATTATTTGTGACAGAGTTCGCAGAAGGATCCGCGTAATGAACACTATGCTAACGGCTATCGGGCAAATGCCCCTAACCGTGGCAAATGTTTAATTGAGGCGATTATGACCAATCAATCCGTGTGGATGCATATCGGCGCAGGATCTTTTCATCGGGCACATCAGGCGTGGTATCTGCATCAGCTGCGTAAGCAGGGCGACGAAAGCTGGGGCATCGCGCTGGGCAATATCCGCCAGGACGCCGCGCCGCTGCTTGATCAGCTCGCGCGGCAGCAGGGCGAATATGTGCTGGAAACCGTGACGCCCGAAGGTGAGCGCGACTATGAGACCATCACGTCGCTGCGCAAAATTTTGCCCTGGGATAGCGACATCAGCGCGCTGATTGAGCAGGGCGCCTGTGCGGAAACACGTGTGATTAGCTTCACCGTGACTGAAGCGGGCTACTACCTGACGCCCGCGTTTACGCTGGATCTCACTCAGGCGGACGTGAAGGCCGATCTGGGTGGCGATATCCGCACCCTCTACGGCGCACTCAGCCGCATTCTGACACAGCGGGTTGCCGTGGGCGGGGCACCGGTCACGCTGCTGAACTGCGACAATCTGCGCCACAATGGCGAGCGTTTTCGTGACGCCTTCCTGGCGTTTCTGACGGCCAAAGGCGATACCGCGCTGGCCGACTGGGTGCGTACACAGACCCGCTCACCGAATACCATGGTCGATCGCATCACCCCGCGACCCACCCCGCAGGTGGCCGAACGCGTGCAGGCGGCGACCGGCAGGGAGGAAGGTGCCGCAGTGATGGCCGAATCTTTTATTCAGTGGGTCATTGAGGATGATTTTATTGCCGGACGCCCGGCACTGGAAAAGGTGGGCGTTGAGCTGGTGGAATCGGTGCTGCCGTGGGAAGAGGCGAAAATTCGCATCCTTAATGCGACCCATGCCGCGATTGCCTGGGCGGGCACGCTGATTGGGCTGAACTATATCGATGAGAGCACCCGTCATCCGGCCATCTGGCAACTGGCGCACGACTACGTGACCCAGGATGTCATTCCCTCACTTTCACCCAGCCCGCTCGATCTGGCGGATTATCGCGATGTGGTGCTGGCCCGCTTCAGTAATCCCTATATTCAGGACACCAATCAGCGCGTCGGTGCCGATGGCTTGTCCAAAATTCCCGGCATGGTGACGCCAACCCTGCAGGCGTGTTACCAGCGCGGCGTGCAGCCGACCGCAACGGCGGTAATCCCGGCACTCTTCTTCCTGTTTATGCAGCGCTGGGCCAGTGACGACTTACCCTATTCCTATCAGGATGGTGCGCTTCAGGCCGAAGCGCTGCGTAAACAGTTCGCCAGCGCCGATCCGCTCCGTGCGTTCCTGAGCGATCGCGCGCTGTTTGCGGAACTGGCGTCCGACAGGGCGTTTCATGAGCTGGTGACGCGCCAGGTGGCGAATCTGCAGCATTGGCTGAAGCAGCCTGAACTGGCGGCGGTGTAATCATGTATCTCGGTATTGATATCGGTACCTCAGAGCTCAAAGCGCTGATCGTGAACACGCAGGGTGAGATTGTGGCGTCTCAGCACGCCACGCTCAGCGTGCAGCGTCCGCATCCTCACTGGGCAGAACAGGAGCCTGAGCGCTGGTGGCAAGCCTGCTGTGAGGTTCTGGCGGGATTGCGTCATCAGTCTCCTCAGGCATGGGCTGAGATTCGCGCGATAGGATTGTCCGGTCAGATGCACGGGGCCGTGCTGCTGGATGCCGGAGGCAGGGTGCTGCGTCCATGTATTCTGTGGAACGACACGCGCAGCGCACCACAGTGTGAAAGGCTGGCGAAGCAGCATCCCCGGATGATAGCGATCAGCGGCAATATGATTATGCCTGGCTTCACTGCACCAAAGCTCTGCTGGGTTGCGGAACATGAGCCAGAGATCTTCAGCCGTATCGATAAGGTGTTGCTGCCGAAAGATTACCTGCGCTGGCGTCTGACCGGACGCTTTGTTACTGAGCCTTCGGATGCTGCCGGAACGCTGTGGCTCGATGTATCCCGGCGTGACTGGTCGGACGAACTGCTGGCCATCACCGGACTGACGCGTGCCGCCATGCCTGAACTGGTGGAAGGCAGTGCAGTAAGCGGACATCTGCAGGCGACACTGGCGAGCGAGTGGGGCTTATCCACCTCAGTCACGGTGGCAGGCGGCGGCGGGGACAATGCCGCGTCGGCCGTCGGGGTAGGCGCGGTGAACGCCGGGGATGCTTTTATCTCACTGGGGACGTCCGGGGTGATTTTTGTCGTCAATGACCGCTTGCAGGCGGACCCGCAATCCGGGGTGCACGCCTTTTGCCATGCGCTGCCGGGCCGCTGGCATCAGATGAGTGTGATGCTCAGCGCCGCCAGTTGTCTGCGCTGGCTGTGCAATCTGCTGTCAGTGAGTGAAAGCCAGCTGATGGAGGAGATGGCTCAGCTCAGTGATGAACAGCTGCGCAGTGCCCCGATTTTTCTGCCCTATCTCTCCGGGGAGCGCACCCCTCACAACGATCCTGACGCCTCCGGTTCTTTCTTCAATCTGCGCCATGAAACGCCGCGCGCCCTGCTGGGCTATGCGCTGATTGAAGGCGTGGCATTCGGACTGGCTGATGGGGCAGAGGCGCTCGGCGAGGCCCGGCACCCCATTCAGCAATACAGCCTCACCGGTGGAGGCGCGCGCAGCACGCTGTGGGCGCAATTGATTGCCGATGTGCTGCAACTGCCGGTTGTTACTCACCCGGCCAGCGCCTCTGGCGCGCTGGGGGCGGCACGTCTGGCGTGGCTGGCTGATGGCGGTGCTGAGCATGAGGTGTGTCTGAAGCCGCCAGTCCAGGCGCGCTATCAACCGGACGACGCTCGCGGAGCCGTGCTGCAACAGCGGCTGCGACTGTTCCGGGAACTCTACATCCAGCAGCAACAGGTGCGTAACCTGCTGCCTGCCTGACGACTAACCAAACAGAAGGTGATTGTGATGCAATCGAACGAATACTGGTTTGGCTTACCGAAAAAGATGTTCTGGGGCTTTCTCGCTATCGCCATCTTTATGGCGGGTGATGGCTTTGAAATGGCGTTTCTGTCGCGCCATATTACCGATATGGGCTTTTCGCCCGCGCAGTCTGCCGTCGTGTTCACCTTCTATGGTCTGGCAGCCGCACTGGCAGCCTGGGCTTCGGGCGTGGTCGCCGAGCTGATCACGCCGCAGCGCGCGATGATGATTGGCTTTGTGCTGTGGATCGTCATGCATGCCCTGTTTATGTCACTTGGGCTTGGGCTGCGTAACTATCCCCTCATGGTGCTGTTTTACGGCATTCGCGGGCTGGCTTATCCGCTGTTTATCTACTCTTTCATGATGATGCTGGTGCAGGTCTTACCGCGCGAGAAACTGGCGGCGGCGACCGGCTGGTTCTGGGCGATGTATTCAATCGGCATTGGCGTGGTGGGCAGCTATCTGCCCAGTCTGACCATTCCGATGCTGGGGGAGACCGGAACGCTGTGGCTGGCCATCATCTGGGTAGCCTGTGGCGGGATTCTTGCCTGGTTCAGCCTGCGCAACGTGCCGGTAGATCGTTCCCGCGTGAATCTGCCGATGCGTGACAAGATGACAGAGATGTCGCGTGCCGTGACCATCCTGTTCACCAATCAGCATGTCTTTTATGCCTGCCTGATTCGCATCATCAACACGCTGTCGCTGTTTGGTTTCGCCATTATCATGCCACTGCTGTTTGTCGATCGTCTCGGCTTTACCATCTCTGAATGGCTGCAGATCTGGGCGGTGTTCTTCTTTGTTACCATCTTTACGAATATCTTCTGGGGCCTCACCGGTGAGAAGCTGGGCTGGATCCGTCAGGTACGCTGGTTTGGTTGCCTGGGAATGGCTATCTCCAGCCTGACCTTCTATTACCTGCCGCTGTATGCAGGGCATAATTTCTGGGTGGCATTAATTCCTGCGGTCATGCTGGGGATCTTTGTCGCCGCGTTTGTGCCGATGACCGCCGTCTTTCCGACGCTGGAGCCGCATCACAAAGGGGCAGCGGTCTCGATTTACAATCTCTCCGCGGGACTCAGTAACTTTGTGGCACCGGCTATCGCCTCTGTCATGCTGCCATTCTTCGACATCGTCGGAGTGGTATGGGCCTACACCGCGCTGTATGTGTTCGCTGGCGTGCTGACCTTTATTATCCGCGTGCCACAACCGGGGCACACGCGGGAAGAGAAGGCGATGCAGTCGCGGGTCGCCGGACAGCGAAGCTAGTTACCCCTGCGGCGGCCCCGGGCCGCTGCAGGGTTATCCTGCGACATCCTGCAAGGCTTCCTGCAAATCGTACCAGCGGAAGCCGAAACCAGAGGCTTCCAGCCGCTTCGGCAGCACATGCTGACCGCCCAGCACCAGCACCGACGACTCCCCCATCATCAGCTTAATGGCGCTGGCAGGCGTGCGCATAAAGGCCGGACGATGCATCACCCGCCCCAGCGTGGCGGCAAACTGCTCATTGCGCACCGCGTAAGGAGCCACCATGTTGAACGGGCCGTGCAGATCCTCATGATCCAGCAGCCAGAGAATCGCGTTGGCCATGTCATCGATATGGATCCACGGCATATACTGTTTGCCACTGCCGATCGGCCCGCCCGCGCCAAACTTAAACGGCAGTTTCATTTTACTGAGTGCGCCGCCTTCACGAGCCAGCACCACGCCGGTGCGTATCAGGCAGACGCGGGTACGTTCACTCGCGGCGCTGAGTGCCAGCTGCTCCCAGCGGGCGCAGAGCTGATGGGTAAACTCATCATGGCCCTCATCCTCTTCAGTCAGCACCAGATCGCCGGTATTGCCATAGAAGCCGGTTGCCGAACCGGAAATCAGGACGGCGGGTGGCGTTGCGCTGGCATTAATCAGTGAGGCAATCTGCTCGGTGATCTGCCAGCGGCTTTCGCAGAGCTGCTGTTTATGCGGCTCTGTCCAGCGTTTATCGGCAATGGGTTCGCCCGCCAGGTTAATCACTGCATCAATGTTATTGAGGTTTGTCTGCTGCGCCAGACCTGACCAGAGCGCTACGCTCTCGCCCAGTTTTTCGCGTGCGCTGACGATATCCCGCGTCACGACACTGATCTGATGCCCCAGCTGTTGCAGCCGTGGAATCAGATGACGCCCAATCAGTCCCGTGCCACCGGTAATAAGAATGTGCATGTTGCGGCTCCCTTTGTGTTTTTGTTATCTGCTCCTTTCAGCATAGAAGAGCGGAGCCACTCTGAAGTGCGTCGCGTCGCGCTTTGTTATTCCGGCGTGAGAGGTCGGAGCAGCTCAGCGTTGCCTTCCCAAAAAAAAGTCGGTAAACATGATGCAACCCTGACAGCCAATCGAGGTAACCGATGAATTATCCGCCCATTGTCCTGTGGTCAGATTCATCATTTTTCAGTCCTTATGCCATGTCCGCCTATGTTGCTCTTACCGAAAAAGGGGTGCCTTTTCAGCTGAAACGCGTCGATTTATCGCAGAATCAGCAATATGCGGAGGCCTATCGGGCGCTGTCACTGACCTGCCGTGTGCCAACGCTGCAGATTGACAGCTTTCTGCTGAGCGAGTCTTCTGCCATCAGCGAATATCTGGAAGAGCGTTTTCCGGCGCCTGAATTTGAGCGGCTCTATCCCCATGACCGCGAGAAGCGTGCCCGCGCCAGAGAGCTTCAGGCCTGGCTGCGCAGTGACTTTATGTGGATCCGTCAGGAGCGCCCGACGGAAGTGCTGTTTGCCGGTGAACGTTTTGCGCCACTGACGGCGTCAGCGCAGCAGGCGGTCACTAAACTGATTGCAGCCGTTGAGCGTCTGCTGCCGGAAGGGCAGCAGAACCTGTTTGGCGAATGGTCCATCGCGGATACCGATCTGGCGGTGATGCTCAACCGGCTGGTATTGCATGGCGATCCCTTACCGACACGTTTGCAGCACTATGCTGAATTTCAATGGCAGCGAGCCTCAGTCCAGCTGTGGTTAGCAGAAAGTGGTAAAAATCGATAACTGTCAGGGCTTGCTCAGGCTGACGGAAGTGATTACCTTACGCCACATTAAAATAACAAGTGGCAAACTGCGTGCATCTGGGCACGCTAAACAGGAAAGGGTTACGGATGGTGGATCAAACTGCGGGTGACGGCATCGAGTGGGTCGATATTGTAAGCGAAGAGAATGAAGTCGTTGCTCAGGCGACACGTGCGCAGATGCGCGCTCAGTGCCTGCGTCACCGCGCCACTTATATCGTGGTTCATGACGGTATGGGCAAGATTCTGGTTCAGCGTCGCACGGAAACAAAAGATTTCATGCCGGGCAAACTCGACGCAACGGCGGGTGGCGTGGTGCAGAGCGGTGAGGATATGCTGGAGTCTGCGCGTCGCGAAGCTGAAGAGGAACTGGGCATTGCCGCCGTGCCTTTTGCTGAGCATGGCAAATTCTACTTTGAAGATCAGCACTGCCGCGTCTGGGGTGGCCTGTTCAGTTGCGTGTCCCACGGGCCTTTCGCGATGCAGGAGTCCGAAGTCGATGAGATTTTCTGGATGACGCCCGACGAGATCACCGCCCGCTGCGATGAGTTTACTGACGATTCGCTGAAAGCGCTGTCGCTGTGGATGAGTCGTAACGGCGATAGCCGCGACTGAGACGCTTCCGGCGCCTTGCCTCAACGGGCAGCGCCGAATCGCACATTTGCGGACTAAAAAAAAGGCATGCCCCGGGGCATGCCTTTTCTGTTCTCACCTGGCGCTTAGCCTTCAGCCTGCTGGGACTGAATGGCGGTCAGTGCGATGGTGTAGACGATGTCGTCGACCAGCGCGCCGCGCGACAGGTCATTGACCGGCTTACGCATCCCCTGCAGCATTGGCCCGATCGAGATCAGATCGGCGGAACGCTGAACTGCTTTGTAGGTGGTGTTACCGGTGTTGAGATCAGGGAAGATAAACACGGTGGCGCGACCCGCAACCTGTGAGTTGGGCGCTTTTGATTTTGCCACGTCTTCCATGATGGCGGCGTCATACTGCAGCGGACCATCGATCACCAGGTCGGGACGTTTTTCCTGCGCAATCCGTGTGGCTTCACGCACTTTTTCCACGTCGCTACCCGCACCGGAGGTGCCGGTGGAGTAGGAGATCATCGCCACACGCGGGTCGATACCAAAGGCTTTGGCAGAATCGGCGGACTGAATCGCGATTTCGGCCAGCTGCTCAGCGGTAGGATCCGGGTTAATCGCGCAGTCACCGTAAACCAGCACCTGCTCAGGCAGCAGCATAAAGAACACCGATGAAACCAGTGAGCTGTTCGGCGCGGTTTTGATCAGCTGCAGTGGCGGACGAATGGTGTTGGCGGTGGTATGAACCGCACCGGATACCAGACCATCCACTTCACCGCTCTCCAGCATCATGGTGCCCAGCACCACGTTATCTTCCAGCTGCTCCTGCGCGACAACTTCGGTCATACCTTTATTCTTGCGCAGCTCAACCAGGCGCGGCACATAATTTTCACGAACCTGTTCCGGGTCAACGATCTCAACCCCTTTGCCCAGCTCAACCCCCTGAGCCGCCGCAACACGCTGGATCTCATCCGGGTTGCCTAACAGCACGCAGGTGGCGATACCGCGTTCAGCACAGATAGCGGCCGCTTTAACGGTGCGCGGCTCATCGCCCTCTGGCAGAACGACGCGTTTGCCCGCTTTACGCGCCAGCTCGGTCAGCTGATAGCGGAAGGCCGGTGGCGACAGGCGACGGCTGCGTTCTGACGTGGCGGTCAGCGACTCAATCCAGTCAGCGTTGATGTAGCTGGCAACATACTCCTGCACTTTCTCAATGCGCTGGGTGTCGTCAGCCGGGACTTCAAGGTTGAAGCTCTGCAGGCTCAGGGAGGTCTGCCAGGTGTTGGTTTTCACCATAAATACCGGCAGGCCGGTCTGGAAGGCGCGGTCGCAAAGACGGGCGATGCGATCGTCAATCTCGTAGTTTCCGGTCAGCAGGATAGCGCCGATTTCGATGCCGTTCATGGCGGCCAGGCAGGCGGCGACCAGCACATCCGGGCGGTCTGCGGAGGTGACCAGCAGAGAGCCAGGACGGAAATGTTCCAGCATGTGCGGGATACTGCGGGCGCAGAAGGTTACCGATTTCACCCGGCGGGTCTGAATCTCACCTTCGTTGATGATGCGCGCACCCAGGTGGCGGCACATGTCGATCGCGCGGGTCGCAATCAGATCAAAGCTCCACGGCACGCAGCCCAGAACCGGCAGCGGGCTGTCTGAGAAGAGCTGCTTAGGATCGATATTGGCGATGCTGGCTTTCGACGAATCATCGAAGATCTCTGACAGGTCAGGGCGGGTACGTCCCTGATCGTCAACCGGCGCGTTCAGTTTATTGATGATCACGCCCGTGATGTTTTTATTCTTCTGACCGCCGAAGCTGCTCTGTGTCAGCTCAATGCGCTCTTTCAGCTGGGCCGGTGAGTCATTACCCAGCGCCATCACAAAGACGATCTCGGCATTCAGCGTTTTGGCAATTTCATAGTTCAGTGCGTTGGCGAACTGATGCTTACGGGTCGGCACCAGACCTTCAACCAGCACCACTTCCGCATCCTGCGTGTTGGCGTGATAGCGGGAAATGATCTCCTCCATCAGCACATCCTGCTGGTTCGATCCCAGCAGTGATTCCACACGTGACATCTGCAGCGGTTCGGCCGCAGGAATCGAGGAGTTCTTGCGAATGATGGTGGTGGTTTGATCCGGGGTATCGCCACCGGCACGCGGTTGCGCAATCGGCTTAAAGACGCTGAGGCGGACGCCTTTGCGCTCCATGGCGCGGATAACGCCGAGGCTGACGCTGGTCAGGCCGACGCTGGTGCCGGTCGGAATGAGCATAATTGTACGTGACACGTTTGAACCTCTCAGTAATGGCAGGGTGTCAAAAACAACTCCGTCAGCCTGAGCTGACGGAGAGAAGGGGTTATGCAGTCAGACGCGCGGCGTCCTGGGCGATGACCAGCTCTTCGTTGGTCGGAATCACCAGGGCCGGACGGGTGCCTTCTTTATTGATGTAGCCAGATTTACCGAAGCGCGCTGCAAGGTTGCGATCATGATCAACCTCAAAGCCCAGCAGCGCCAGTTTTTTCAGTGAAAGTTCACGCACCATCGCCGCGTTCTCACCGATGCCGCCAGTAAAGACCACGGCATCAAGACGACCGTCCATCAGCGCCGTGTAGCTGCCGATATATTTCGCCAGGCGGTGGCAGAACACATCCATCGCACGTTTCGCATCTTCTTTCGTCGCGTAGTTATCTTCCACGTAGCGGCAGTCGCTGGTGACTTCGGTCAGACCTAACAGGCCAGACTCTTTGGTCAGCAGTTTATTGATGGCGTCAACGCTCATGCCCAGGGTGTCGTGCAGGAAGAAAACAATCGCCGGGTCGATGTCGCCACTGCGGGTGCCCATCACCAGCCCTTCCAGTGGCGTCAGCCCCATGGAGGTATCGACGCACTCGCCATTACGGATGGCAGAGACAGAACCGCCGTTACCAAGATGGCAGGTGATGATGTTCAGTGATTCAAGCGGTTTATTGAGCATTCTGGCCGCTTCGTGTGTCACATAGAAGTGGCTGGTGCCATGCGCGCCGTAGCGACGCACGCCGTGCTCTTTATACAATTTGTAGGGCAGGGCGTAGAGGTAAGACTCTTCCGGCATTGTCTGATGGAAAGCGGTGTCGAATACGGCGACATTCTTATCTGACAGGTGCGGGAAGTTCTTCATCGCTTCATCAATCCCGATCAGATGAGCCGGGTTATGCAGCGGGGCAAAGGAGGAGGCGTCTTTGATGCCCTGAATCACTTCTTCAGAGATGATAACGGACTGAGTCAGCTTTTCGCCGCCATGAACAATACGATGACCGATTGCAGCAATTTGTGCCGAAAGCTCTGGTTTTTGTGCCAGAATGGATTTAACGATGAAGTTCAGCGCTTCGCTATGCGCTGCACCGGCACCGAGAGGCGCTTCCTGTTTTTCGCCGTCCAGTTTCCATTTAATGCGTGCTTCTGGAAGGTGGAAACATTCTGCCAGGCCCGACAGGAACTCTTCGCCGCTGGCAGGGTTGAGGATGGCAAACTTAAGGGAAGAGCTGCCACAGTTCAGAACCAGAACTAACTTACTCGACATGGAAGTACCTATTTTTTGAGAGTGGCTAAATAAAACGCAATCAGACTAACAGCGTAGCCCATGAAAGCTGGTAGATTAATGACAAACATCATGCGGTAGACAGAAATCTGCATTTCCGCAAAAAATTTCGGTAATCTTACGCAAAAATTTGAAGATCGCCTTGTCGAAACATGGCTCAAGCCTCTTCCCAACGGCATCCCGCGCCCGGAAAGGTGTTGAAACGGCGTCAGAATAGCTGGAGTCATCTTTAAAGACAAAAAAAATTGAAGGATGTCACGTAAAGTTGTGTGGTTATAACTTTTTTTTAATGCTTGCAGGATTAGTTGAGGTGAGCCATGGCGAATGAATCTGGCAGTACCAATTGGTTTCAGATGTTTCAGCGCGGTCAGCACTACATGAAGACCTGGCCTGCTGATAAGCGCCTGGCCCCCGTGTTTCCGGAAAACCGTGTTTCATCCGTGACGCGCTTTGCCATTCGCTTTATGCCTCCCCTGGCGATTTTTACCCTGACCTGGCAGATCGCGATGGGTGGCCAGCTTGGCCCGGCCGTGGCGACGGCGCTGTTTGCCTGCAGCCTGCCGATGCAGGGGTTATGGTGGCTCGGTAAGCGTTCTGTTACGCCGCTGCCGCCGACGCTGCTGAGCTGGTTTCATGAAGTTCGCGCCCGACTGGAAGAGGCGGGGCAGGCTATCGCGCCGGTAGAAGGCAAACCGACCTATCAGGCGCTGGCCGACCTGCTGAAACGCGCGTTTAAACAGCTTGACCGCACGTTTCTCGACGATCTCTGATCCTCTTCAGGCGGGCGGTAATTTAATTACCGCTAACCCGCAACCAAATCAAAGAAAGGCGATACGGCGATGTCCGTATCGCTAACGCTATGTAATCATTTCCTCCTTGTCGATTAACTGAGCGGTCGCCGACCGGGAGCGAATGATGGAAATGACCCATGCACAGCGTTTAATTCTTACCAACCAGTACAAAATCATGGCGATGCTGGAGCCGGAAAATGCTGAACGTTTTCGCCGTTACCAGACCATCGTTGAGCGCGGTTATGCACTGCAGATGCGGGAGCTGGATAAAGAGTTCGGCGAACTCAGCGAAGCAACCTGCCGGACGGTGATCGACATTATGGAAATGCATCACGCGCTGCACGTCTCCTGGTCAAACCTGAAAGAGAAAAATCAGACGGATGAGCGCCGTCTCGCTTTTCTCGGTTTTGATGCCGCGACAGAAGCCCGCCTGCTGGGATATGTGCGCTTCATGGTCAACACGGAAGGGCGCTACACCCACTTCGATTCCGGCACCCATGGCTTTAACGCGCAGACCCCGATGTGGGAAAAGTATCAACGCATGCTGGCTTTATGGCAGACTTGTCCGCGCCAGTACCATTTGAGTGCCAACGAGATTGCACAGGTTATTAATGCATGATGAGGAGAAGCGCGTGACCTACAGAGGTTTTCTTTTTGATTTGGACGGCACGCTGGTCGATTCGCTGCCCGCCGTAGAACGCGCCTGGAGCCAGTGGGGTGCGCGTCGTGGTATTGCCGCCGATGAGATCCTCGATTTCATTCATGGCAAACAGGCCATTACTTCTCTGCGTCATTTTATGGCAGGCCAGCCGGAAGAGGCGATTCAGGCGGAGTTTGTGGCGCTGGAGCAGGCGGAAGCGGCGGACACCGATGGCGTGCAGGCGCTGCCGGGTGCCAGAGCGCTGCTGGAAAGGCTGAACGCGCTGCAGATCCCCTGGGCCATCGTCACCTCCGGTTCGGTGCCGGTTGCGCATGCCCGACATAAAGCCGCAGGCTTGCCGAAACCTGCGGTGTTTATTACTGCGGAGCAGGTGGCAAAAGGTAAACCGGAACCCGATCCCTATCTGCTCGGGGCGGAGAAACTGGGCTTAAACGCCGCAGCCTGTGTGGTGGCAGAGGATGCCCCCGCCGGCATCGTATCCGGACTGAACGCAGGCTGCGCGGTGATCGCCATCAATGCTCCGGCGGACACCCCCCGGCTGGATGAGGTGGCGCTTCGCCTCAGCTCACTGGCATCACTGGTCGTGACCCGGGAAGCTGACGGCAGTTTTACCTTCAGCCAGCAGGCGTAAGGGAGGGGCCGGCGGTCACGCCGCCGGGCTCAGAGTGGCGTATCCTGCGAGATTTCATCCAGCGACAGGCTGAAGCTCGGAATAAAGACCTCAACGAAATAATCCATCTCAGGCGAACGCCGTTGCGCCAGCGTTGTCTCCAGTCGCGCTTTCGCCAGTAAAAACTCATTGTTCCCGGCAGAGAGTTCCTCAAGACACTTAACATAGGCGCAGAGCGCATCGGCCTGCTTGACGACGGCCTGCTCCTCTTCACTGTGCAGATGCTCATCGATTAACGGGCGATAGATCGCCTGAAACTCTTCCGGCAACATCTCAATCAGCTTCTGCTGCGCAATTTTCTCGATTTTTTTATATTCATGCGCGATCTGCGCGTTGTAATACTTGACCGGTGTGGGCAGGTCGCCGGTCAGCACTTCGCTGGCATCGTGATAGAGCGCCAGCATGGCGATGCGATCGGCATTCAGCGATCCGCCGAACTTAAGGTTTTTGATCACGGCCAGGGCGTGCGCCACCATGGCAACCTGCAGGCTGTGTTCAGACACGTTTTCGGTGCGCACGTTGCGCATCAGCGGCCAGCGATTGATCAGCTTGAGACGGGAGAGATGGGCGAAGAAGTGACTTTGAGTCATGCGCGTTCCTGTTAGCCGGCAGGGGAGAGACAGGCTCTCCCCAAATAGCTTCAGTATACGCGGGCGGGATTACTGACGATAGCCTTGCAGGAAACGGCCAAATTTATTGATGGCCATTTCCAGATCGTCCACGCGCGGCAGCGTGACGATGCGCAGGTGGTCGGGCGAGGGCCAGTTAAATGCGCTGCCCTGAACCAGCAGAACTTTCTCCTGCAGCAGGAAATCCAGCACCATCTTCTGATCGTCGAAGATGTTGAATTTTTTAGCATCGATTTTCGGAAACATATAGAGCGCGCCCTGTGGCTTCACACAGCTGACGCCTGGAATATCGTTAATCAGTTCCCAGGCGCGCTGACGCTGCTCGTAGAGACGTCCGCCAGGCATGATAAATTCGCTGATGCTCTGGTAACCGCCCAGTGCCGTCTGAATCGCATGCTGGGCCGGCACGTTAGCACAGAGACGCATTGAGGCGAGCATCTCCAGCCCTTCGATGTAGCCTTTAGCATGTTTCTTCGGCCCGTTCAGCACCATCCAGCCCTGACGAAAACCGGCCACGCGATAGGTTTTAGAGAGGCCGTTAAAGGTCACGGTCAGCAGGTCCGGTGCCAGCGCGGCAATGCTGTGATGCTGTGCCTCATCATAGAGGATCTTGTCGTAGATCTCGTCGGCAAAAATGATCAGGTTATGCTGACGGGCAATCTCAACCACTTCCAGCAGCAGCTCTTTGCTGTAGACCGCGCCGGTCGGGTTATTTGGGTTGATAATGACGATGCCGCGGGTGCGGGGCGTAATCTTGCTGCGGATGTCATCCAGGTCGGGGAACCAGCCTGCGGACTCATCACAAAGATAGTGCACCGCTTTCCCGCTGGAGAGGGAGACGGCCGCCGTCCATAACGGATAGTCGGGAGCCGGGACCAGCATTTCGTCACCGCTGTTCAGTAACGCCTGCATCGCCTGCACGATCAGTTCTGACACACCGTTGCCAATGTAGATATCTTCTACCGTGACGTCGCGCATGTCGCGCGCCTGGTAGTGCTGCATGATCGCTTTGCGGGCAGAGTAGAGGCCCTTGGAGTCGCAATAGCCCTGGGCGCTGGGAAGATTACGAATCACATCGACCAGAATCTCGTCCGGCGCTTCAAAGCCGAAAGGTGCCGGGTTGCCGATGTTCAGCTTAAGAACTTTGTTGCCTTCTTCTTCGAGGCGTTTTGCCTCTTTCAGTACCGGACCACGGATGTCGTAACAGACATTGTCGAGTTTCCCGGATTTATCAATTTGAAAAGTCATTGTTACCGCCTTAATGGGCAGAATCCTTTTGGCTGCCACAGAAATCAAACCAGCACAATGTACTCTCCTCAGGATAACAAAAGAAGGGTGCCGTCCGGTTTTGGCGGGTTCAACACCTTTTTGCCCGGCGTGTAGCGTAAAAACTATTTACCACGGCTTTAGCTGGTCATTAAAACCATAAATAAGGGTAAGGTCAGGTTTTTAAACTGATGAATAGCGTGGCAGGGGCGGGGCTGCGGTGCGCGTTTTCTCAAAGCGGACCGTAAATAATCTGAAGCGGTCATTTTTCCTCCGCGGAAATATACCCCAGGAGAAATAGTTAAAGGATATTTTATGAATGCTCATTTTGTGGACGATTTTGCGGCCTCGTTAATACTTACGCCTTAACGCTGCTTAAGAGTATCCGGTTTAAGGTGTTGTGATCGCCGGAAAAGGTCCAAAAGCAGAGGGTAAAAGAGGCATCATATTGAACTATTGTGGGCAGCAGTTAACAGTTTCTCACTAAATTTCAGAGCGATGTAGGCTTAAAAAGTGATCAATAATGTGGCATAAGGGTCTGGAAATGCCTTTGCCGCAAAATTTACAGCGCTTTTCACAAAATCATTTCCATTTTGAAGTCAAAAATGATTAAGTATAATTTATTATTTAATGCACTTTACCGCTTTGTCCCGCCAGCTCGTAAAGTGTGAATTTCGTCCTGTCCGGTTCTTTTCGGCAGGATTACGATTATGACGCAGCTTCCTGCATTCGCGCCCCCCGCGCTTTCGGTTCAGACGTAGTCTTTTTCACGACAGCGTATGACCCATCAGGTGAGTGAGCCGTGCGGAATCCGCACAAGAGATTTTTTGTGCCAGTCTTCACACAGGACTGTCATTAAGCACCATTACTGCTTATCACTTTGATAAGCTTGTAATAACACCAGGGTAGTAGTTCGTAAAATCTTATAAGTGAAGAAAAAAACATGACTAATGCAAATCGTCCGATACTGAATCTCGACCTCGATCTGCTGAGAACTTTCGTTGCCGTTGCGGATTTGAATACCTTTGCAGCCGCCGCTGCAGCGGTCTGCAGAACCCAGTCAGCAGTCAGTCAGCAGATGCAACGTCTGGAACAATTGGTAGGTAAAGAGCTGTTTGCCAGACATGGACGTAACAAACTGTTAACAGAGCATGGAATTCAGCTTCTGGGCTATGCCAGAAAAATTCTGCGTTTTAATGACGAAGCCTGCACCTCACTGATGTACAGCAACATTCAGGGCGTACTGACTATCGGTGCCTCTGATGACACCTCAGACACGATCCTGCCATTCCTGCTGAACCGTGTGACCTCGGTGTATCCGAAGCTGGCTATCGATGTGCGGGTTAAACGTAATCCTTTCATGATGGAAATGCTCAACCAGGGTGAAGTGGACCTGGTTGTGACGACCTCCAGCCCGGGTAATTTCACCTATCAGGTGCTGCGTACATCACCGACTTTATGGTACTGCGCTGCGGATTATATCTTCCAGCGTGGTGAAGCCATTCCACTGGTGCTGCTGGATGAGCCAAGTCCTTATCGTGATATGGCCATCGACCATCTTAACGAAGCCGGTATTCCGTGGCGGATCTCCTATGTCGCTTCAACCCTGGCTGCCGTACGCGCCGCGGTAAAAGCGGGTCTGGGTGTGACAGCCCGTCCGGTGGAGATGATGAGTCCGGAACTGCGTGTGATGGGTGCGGCGGAAGGGCTGCCGGTGCTGCCGGATACGCAATACCTGCTGTGCCGCAATCCGGATAGCGATAACGAACTGGCACTGGCGATCTTCAATGCCATGCAGTCCACCAACGATCCCTACAATCTGAGCAATAATCCCGATGGTGCATTGTTGCTGGATGACGAAGAGTAGTTTCGCTTACGTATTGCACTCCATACCAGCGTGACTGTCTTAATAGACGCTTATAAATCGCCTCTCGATTTCCGAACCGGACGAGAGGCTTTTTTTTGTCTGATGCACTTCAGACGCCCATCCGCACACGTCCTGTCCCGCTGATTCACATCCTGTTCGGTCTCACACCGCTCTCTACTGAAACCTGCCAGTCATAAACCCGCTATTTTGTTCCATGATGTCTCATTTGAGGTGGATAAAATTGCGGCAAAAAGGGCAAAACTGTGTTCCTGATCAAGAAAATACCCCTGGTAAGGGGAAGGAAAACAGCGTGAGACCTGTCAAAATATGATTGTTAAATGCACGATCCATGCGTGTGAATACCCGCTACACTAAAATTAACCCTACAGACTGAAGCGATTTAGCTGGAAAGCGGGGCATCATTTGTTAATAATATGATGCAGGTGTGAAATAATGTTTGGATACTTTTGTCAAAGTTGACAAAAGGTTATAGAAAGGAGTAAAAAACCCCATAAAATTGCTGCTTATTGACAAATAACAGCGACGTTTAAAAGGTTTTTACCCTTCCCTTGAATCGATGTGGTCAGTTTGCTGCGGGAAACGCGTGCAGGATGCCAGCGCCACTTTTGATGAGTAAGCAATGAGTATGTCAACTACCACCGAAATCATCGCTCAGCACTGGGCGTTTATCGTATTTATCGTTATTGCCTTTGGCCTGTGTGCTTTCATGCTGACCGGAGGATGGCTGCTCGGCGGCAAAGCACGCGCCCGCTACAAAGACACGCCATTCGAATCAGGCATCGAATCCGTTGGTGATACCCATATCCGCCTCTCGGCGAAATTTTATCTGGTTGCGATGTTTTTCGTCATTTTCGACGTCGAAGCCCTCTTTTTATACGCATGGGCGACTTCAATCCGTGAAAGCGGATGGATCGGCTTTGCGGAAGCCGCAATTTTCATTTTGGTGCTCCTGGCGGGGCTGGTCTATCTGGTGCGCATCGGCGCGCTGGACTGGGCGCCTGCCCGCCGTCGCGTAGTGGTGAAAACCACTACGGTCAGCCACACCAAACCTCACAAGCAGTAAAAGAGAGGCAATAAGATGGACTATACGCTCACCCGCATAGACCCGAACGGTGGTGAGAACGACCGTTATCCTCTGCAAAAGCAGGAAATCGTCAGCGATCCGCTGGAGCAGCACGTTCATCGCAGCGTCTATATGGGCAAACTCGAAAATGCCCTGCATGACATGGTGAACTGGGGACGTAAAAACTCCCTCTGGCCCTATAACTTTGGTCTCTCCTGCTGTTATGTAGAGATGACAACGTCGTTCACGGCCGTGCATGACGTGGCCCGTTTCGGCGCGGAGGTTATGCGTGCCTCGCCACGTCAGGCTGACTTCATGGTCATTGCCGGTACCCCCTTCACCAAAATGGCCCCGGTCATTCAGCGTTTGTACGATCAGATGCTGGAGCCAAAATGGGTCATTTCCATGGGTGCCTGCGCCAACTCCGGCGGCATGTATGACATCTATTCCGTTGTGCAGGGTGTAGATAAGTTCCTGCCGGTTGATGTGTACATTCCTGGCTGCCCGCCTCGTCCTGAGGCCTATATGCAGGCACTGCTGCTGCTGCAGGAGTCGATCGGTAAAGAGCGCCGTCCTCTCTCATGGGTTGTCGGCGATCAGGGCGTTTATCGCGCCAACATGCAATCCGAGCGGGAAAGAAAGCGCGGCGAGCGCATCGCCGTCACTAACCTGCGCAGCCCGGACGAAGTCTAAAACCGTACGGATGGAAAATCGCGCCTGCAGCAGAACATCACAATTTAATGCATGGCCCCATCCTGACGCCTTCATTTGAGTGCCTGAGATCAGGCCGGAATGGTGAGTAACGTATGACAGATTTGACCACGCAAGATCTCGCTCAGCCGCTATGGCAAACCCGTGATCACCTGGACGATCCGGTGATCGGCGAGTTGCGTAACCGTTTTGGGCCGGACGCCTTCACTGTTCAGCCTACCCGTACCGGTATTCCGGTTGTCTGGGTAAAGCGTGAACAGATACTGGAAATTACCGAGTTCCTGCGTAAATTGCCGAAGCCATACGTCATGCTGTATGACCTGCATGGTGTGGATGAGCGTTTACGTACCCACCGTGCAGGCCTGCCTGCTGCGGATTTCTCCGTTTTCTACCACCTGCTGTCGATTGAACGCAATCGTGACATCATGCTCAAGGTGGCCTTATCTGAAAACGATATGCATCTGCCGACGCTTACCCGGCTTTTCCCGAATGCCAACTGGTATGAGCGTGAAACCTGGGAGATGTTTGGCGTCACCTTTGATGGGCACCCGCATCTGACGCGCATCATGATGCCACCCACGTGGGAAGGCCATCCGCTGCGCAAAGATTATCCGGCGCGCGCCACGGAGTTCGATCCTTTCACGCTGACGAAGCAAAAAGAAGATTTAGAGATGGAGGCGCTGACCTTTAAGCCTGAAGACTGGGGCATGAAGCGCAGCACCACCAACGAAGATTTTATGTTCCTCAACCTTGGGCCTAACCACCCGTCAGCGCACGGTGCGTTCCGCATCATCCTGCAGCTGGATGGCGAGGAGATTGTCGACTGCGTACCTGACATCGGCTATCACCATCGTGGTGCCGAAAAGATGGGCGAGCGTCAGTCCTGGCACAGCTACATTCCCTACACTGACCGTATCGAATACCTGGGCGGCTGCGTCAATGAAATGCCGTATGTGCTGGCCGTTGAGAAACTGGCCGGGATCGTGGTGCCCGATCGCGTAAACGTGATCCGCGTGATGCTCTCTGAGCTGTTCCGCATTAACAGTCATCTTCTCTATATCTCGACCTTTATTCAGGACGTCGGTGCAATGACACCGGTGTTCTTCGCCTTTACCGATCGCCAGAAAATTTATGACGTGGTTGAAGCCATTACCGGCTTCCGTATGCACCCGGCCTGGTTCCGCATCGGCGGGGTTGCCCACGATCTGCCGCGCGGCTGGGAACGTCTGCTGCGTGACTTCCTGGACTGGATGCCGAAACGCCTGAAGGAGTATGACAAAGCCGCACTGCGCAACAGCGTGCTGGTTGGCCGTTCCAAAGGCGTGGCCGCTTACAACATGGAAGAGGCGCTGGCGTGGGGCACCACCGGTGCCGGTCTGCGTGCCACCGGTCTCGACTTTGATGTACGCAAATGGCGTCCTTACTCTGGCTACGAAAACTTCGATTTTGAGATCCCGGTCGGCTCCGGCGTCAGCGATGCTTACAGCCGTGTCCAGCTGAAGATGGAAGAGATGTGGCAGTCGCTGCGCATCCTTGAGCAGTGCCTCAACAACATGCCAGAGGGACCGTTCAAAGCGGATCACCCGCTGACCACGCCGCCACCGAAAGAGCGCACGCTGCAGCACATCGAAACGCTGATCACACACTTCCTGCAGGTGTCGTGGGGGCCGGTGATGCCAGCCAATGAATCTTTCCAGATGATTGAAGCGACGAAAGGGATCAACAGCTACTACCTGACCAGCGACGGCAGCACCATGAGCTACCGCACCCGTGTGCGTACGCCGAGCTTCCCGCATCTGCAGCAGATTCCTTCGGTAATCCGTGGCAGCCTGGTATCCGACCTGATCGTTTACCTGGGCAGTATCGATTTTGTTATGTCAGACGTGGACCGCTAATTATGCACGATCAACACATTGCCATTAAAACGATCGACCCTGATGAGGTCTTCGTGCTGAGCGCGGAAGAGCATCACGCCATTGAGCACGAAAAACACCACTATGAAGATGCGCGTGCAGCCTCCATTGAAGCGCTGAAGATCGTGCAGAAACAGCGTGGCTGGGTACCGGATGGTGCCATCAACGCGATCGCCGACGTCCTCGGGATTCCGGCGAGTGATGTTGAGGGTGTGGCAACATTCTACAGCCAGATCTTCCGTCAGCCGGTGGGGCGTCATGTGATCCGTTACTGCGACAGCGTGGTCTGTCACATCACCGGCTATCAGGGCATCCAGGCCGCACTGGAGCAGCAGCTGAATATCAAACCGGGTCAGACCACAGCTGATGGCCGCTTTACGCTGCTGCCGACCTGCTGCCTGGGGAACTGCGATAAAGGGCCGACCATGATGGTGGACGAAGATACCCATGTTCATCTGACGCCGGAAGGCATTCCCTCTTTGCTGGAGCAGTATCAATGACAATCAAACAGATCATTCGTACTGCTGAAACTCACCCGCTGACCTGGCGGATGCGCGACGACAAGCAGCCGGTCTGGCTGGACGAATACCGCAGCAAAAACGGCTATGCCGGTGCGGAAAAAGCGCTGAAAACCATGTCGCAGGATGAGATCGTCGCAGCAGTCAAAGATTCCGGCCTGAAAGGGCGCGGCGGTGCAGGCTTCTCGACCGGGCTGAAGTGGAGCCTGATGCCGAAAGATGAGTCGATGAACATCCGTTACCTGCTGTGTAACGCCGATGAGATGGAGCCGGGCACCTATAAAGACCGCCTGCTGATGGAGCAGATGCCGCACCAGCTGGTCGAGGGGATGCTGATCAGCGCCTTCGCTCTCAAGGCTTACCGTGGCTACATCTTCCTGCGTGGTGAATATATTGAAGCGGCGGTGCATCTGCGCCGCGCGATTGCCGAAGCGACCGAAGCGGGCTTTCTCGGCAAAAATATTCTTGGCACGGGCTTCGACTTTGAGCTGATCGTCCACACCGGCGCAGGACGTTATATCTGCGGCGAAGAGACGGCGCTGATTAACTCCCTGGAAGGCCGCCGTGCTAACCCGCGTTCCAAACCGCCATTCCCGGCGAGTGCCGGTGCGTGGGGCAAGCCGACCTGCGTCAACAACGTGGAAACCCTCTCTAACGTCCCGGCGATCCTGGCCAACGGCGTGGAGTGGTACAAGAGCATCTCAAAAAGTGAAGATGCCGGTACCAAAATGATGGGCTTCTCAGGACGGGTTAAAAATCCTGGCGTCTGGGAACTGCCATTTGGCATTACCGCGCGTGAAATCCTTGAAGATTACGCGGGCGGCATGCGCGACGGACTGAAGTTCAAAGCCTGGCAGCCCGGTGGCGCAGGCACCGACTTCCTGACAGACCAGCATCTGGATCTGCCGATGGAATTTGCCAGCATCGGTAAAGCAGGCAGCCGACTGGGCACCGCCCTGGCGATGGCCGTCGACCACGAAATCAATATGGTCTCGCTGGTTCGTAACCTGGAAGAGTTCTTTGCCCGTGAGTCGTGCGGCTGGTGTACGCCGTGCCGTGACGGTCTGCCGTGGAGCGTAAAAATTCTGCGCGCGCTGGAGCAGAAGCAGGGGCAGCCAGGGGATATCGAAACCCTGCTGCAACTCTGCCGTCAGCTCGGTCCGGGTAAAACCTTCTGTGCGCATGCCCCGGGCGCGGTCGAGCCGCTGCAGAGTGCGATTAAATATTTCCGTGAAGAGTTTGAAGCCGGCATGGCGCCGCAGGTCTTTGGCAATACCCGCTCCATTGGCGGGATCCAGCCAAACCTGCTGAAAGCGCGCTGGTAATTCGCCGCCGCACACGGAACAGGCCTGGTGCCGCCGCCCCGACAATGTCGTGCGTCGGGGCAAGAATATGATTAACGCTCGTCTCTGACGAGCCTTACGGAAGCATGTCACTATGGCTACAATTCATGTAGACGGTAAAGAGTATGATGTGAACGGAGCGGACAACCTGCTACAGGCGTGTCTCTCTCTGGGCCTTGATATTCCTTACTTTTGCTGGCATCCGGCGCTGGGAAGCGTCGGGGCCTGCCGCCAGTGTGCGGTAAAGCAATTCCAGAATGCCGAAGATACCCGCGGTCGTCTCGTCATGTCCTGCATGACGCCGGCCTCTGACGGCACATTTATCTCCATCGACGATGGCGAAGCGAAAGAGTTCCGCGAAAGCGTGGTGGAGTGGCTGATGACCAACCACCCACACGACTGTCCGGTCTGTGAAGAGGGCGGTAACTGTCACCTGCAGGATATGACAGTGATGACCGGCCACAGCTTCCGCCGCTATCGCTTCACCAAGCGCACCCACCGTAATCAGGATCTCGGCCCCTTCATCTCCCACGAGATGAACCGCTGTATCGCCTGCTATCGCTGCGTGCGTTACTACAAAGATTATGCCGATGGCAAAGATCTGGGCGTCTACGGCGCACATGACAACGTCTACTTCGGTCGCCCGGAGGATGGCACGCTGGAAAGCGAATTCTCCGGTAACCTGGTCGAAATCTGCCCGACCGGCGTGTTCACCGACAAAACACACTCCGAACGCTATAACCGTAAATGGGATATGCAGTTCGCGCCGAGCATCTGCCAGCAGTGCAGCGTGGGCTGTAACACCAGCCCGGGTGAACGTTATGGTGAGTTGCGCCGTATCGAAAACCGTTACAACGGCACCGTTAACCACTACTTCCTCTGTGACCGTGGCCGCTTTGGCTATGGCTATGTGAACCGTAAAGATCGTCCGCGTCAGCCGATGCTGCTGCGTGGCAACGACTGGGTGACGCTGAACGCCGAGCAGGCGGTTAACGCCGGGGCTGATTTGCTGCGCCAGGCGAAGAAAGTGATCGGTATCGGCTCACCACGCGCCAGCGTTGAAAGTAACTTTGCCCTGCGTGAACTGGTCGGGGCGGAGAACTTCTCAACCGGTATACCGGCAGCTGAGCAGGCCCGGCTTGAACTGATGCTGAAAGTGCTGCGTGAGGGGGGGATTTACACCCCTTCGCTGCGTGAGATTGAAAGCTACGATGCGGTGCTGGTGCTGGGTGAAGATCTGACCCAGGTCGGCGCACGTGTGGCGCTCTCCGTCCGTCAGGCGGTGAAAGGCAAAGCGCGTGATATGGCCGCAGCACAGAAGGTGGCAGACTGGCAGATCGCCGCGATCCTGAACATCGGTCAGCATGCGAAACATCCGCTGTTTGTCACCCACGTTGATGAAACCCGTCTGGATGATATCGCCGCATGGAGCTATCGTGCGCCGGTTGACGATCAGGCGCGTCTCGGTTTCGCCATCGCCAGTGCGCTGGATGAATCTGCGCCTGCGGTGACCGATTTCGACAGCGCACTCAGCGCCAGAATGGATGTGGTGGTTCAGGCACTGGCGGGCGCGAAAAAGCCATTAATCATCTCCGGTACCCATTCCGGCAGCAGCGCCATGATTGAAGCCGCCGCAAACGTCGCCAAAGCCCTCAAGGCCCGTGGCGCCGATGTCGGCATTACCTTGCTGGCCGGCCACGCCAACAGTGTCGGACTTGGCCTGATCGGCGGCAATCCACTGGAGCACGCGCTGGAGCAGCTGTCAGGCGGTGAAGCCGACGCGCTGGTGGTGCTGGAAAACGATCTCTATCGCCATGCGCCAAAAGCGCTGGTGGATGCGGCGCTGGCTCAGACCACGAACGTGATCGTGGTGGATCATCAGCGCACCGCGACCGTGGAGAAGGTGGGTCTGGTCTTATCGACTGCGAGCTTCGCCGAAAGCGATGGCACCTCTGTTAACCATGAAGGCCGCGCGCAGCGTTTCTTCCAGGTTTACGATCCCGCTTATTACGACAACAGCGTCGTGATGCTGGAGAGCTGGCGCTGGCTGCACTCGCTGCACAGCACCCTGGAAAGCCGTCACGTGGACTGGACCCAGCTCGATCACGTTATCGATGCCGTGGTTACCCGTCTGCCGCAGCTGGCCGGCATCAGAGAGGCGGCGCCTGACGCCAGCTTCCGTATCCGGGGCCAGAAACTGTCACGTTCGCCGATCCGTGCGAGTGGTCGTACCGCCGCACGCGCCAACATCAGCGTCCACGAACCGCGTCAGCCGCAGGATCAGGACACGATGTTTGCCTTCTCGATGGAAGGGAACAACCAGCCGTCGGCACCGCGTTCTCAGATCCCGTTTGCCTGGGCACCGGGCTGGAACTCCCCTCAGGCGTGGAACAAATTCCAGGCCGAAGTGGGCGGCAACCTGCGTCATGGCGATCCGGGCGTGCGCCTGTTTGAAGCCAGCGCCGGTCAGTTACCCTGGTTTACCCGTGTCCCTCAGGCCTTTGTCAGTGAAGGGCAGTGGCGTGTGGCGCCGTGCTACCAGCTGTTTGGTAGTGAGGAGATGTCGCAGCGTTCCCCGGTTTTCCAGCAGCGTATGGCGCAGCCTGCTCTGGTGATCAACCCGGACGATGCGGCGAAGCTGGGCGTCAACGATGGCGCAGCCGTCGAGTTCAGCTGTGCCGGTGAGACCGTGCGTCTGCCGGTGCGTTTCTCGGCGTCACTGCAGGCGGGACAGATTGGTCTGCCGCTGGGCATGCCGGGCGTTCCGCCGTTCCTGGCGAACGGTAAAATCGACACTCTGCAGGAGGCGGCGCAATGAGCTGGTTAACACCGGACGTTATCGACATTCTGCTGGCCATCGTTAAAGCCATCGTCATTCTGCTGGTGGTCGTGGCCTGCGGCGCGTTCATGAGCTTCGCCGAGCGTCGTCTGCTCGGCCTGTTCCAGAACCGTTACGGACCGAACCGAGTAGGCTGGGGCGGGTCACTGCAGCTAGTGGCGGACATGATCAAAATGTTCTTTAAAGAGGACTGGGTCCCGCCGTTTACCGACCGCTTTATCTTTACTCTGGCACCGGTTATCGCCTTTGTTTCGCTGCTGCTGGCCTTTGCTATCGTGCCGGTTTCACCGACCTGGATGGTGACCGACCTGAACATCGGTCTGCTCTTCTTCCTGATGATGGCAGGTCTGGCGGTCTATGCGGTGCTGTTTGCCGGCTGGTCGAGTAACAACAAATACTCGCTGCTGGGTGCGATGCGCGCCTCGGCGCAGACCCTGAGCTATGAAGTGTTTCTGGGGCTGTCGCTGATGGGCGTAGTGGCGCAGGCGGGCTCGTTCAATATGAACGACATCGTCAACAGCCAGACGCATCTCTGGAACATCATCCCGCAGTTCTTCGGTTTTGTGACCTTCTGTATTGCAGGTGTGGCGGTGTGTCACCGTCATCCCTTTGACCAGCCAGAAGCGGAACAGGAACTGGCTGACGGTTATCACATTGAATATGCCGGGATGAAGTTCGGCCTGTTCTTCGTCGGCGAATATGTGGCGATTACCACGGTCTCCGCCCTGATCGTTACGCTGTTCTTTGGTGGCTGGCATGGACCCTTCCTGCCGCCGTTCATCTGGTTCGCCCTGAAAACGGCGTTCTTTATGATGATGTTCATCCTGATCCGCGCCGCGCTTCCGCGTCCACGCTACGACCAGGTGCTGTCATTCGGCTGGAAAGTGTGTCTGCCGTTGACGCTGCTGAACCTGCTGGCGACTGCCGCAGTGATTCTCTACACAGCGTCGTAAGGGGTTAACAAATGACTTTGAAAGATATTGTCGTCGGTTTTGGCACGACAGTTCGCAGTATCTGGCTGATAGGGCTGCACGCCTTTGCCAAACGTGAAACGCAGATGTACCCGGAAGAGCCGGTTTATCTGCCACCTCGCTATCGCGGCCGTATCGTGTTAACGCGCGATCCGGATGGGGCAGAGCGTTGCGTGGCCTGTAACCTGTGTGCGGTTGCCTGTCCGGTGGGCTGTATTTCGCTGCAGAAAGCGGAAACCAAAGATGGCCGCTGGTATCCGGAGTTCTTCCGCATCAACTTCTCACGCTGCATCTTCTGCGGCATGTGTGAAGAAGCCTGTCCGACTACCGCGATTCAGCTGACGCCCGATTTTGAACTGGGCGAGTTTAAGCGTCAGGATCTGGTGTATGAGAAGGACGATCTGCTGATTTCGGGACCGGGTAAATATCCGGAGTACAACTTCTACCGCATGGCAGGTATGGCGATTGACGGTAAAGATAAAGGCGAAGCGGAAAACGAAGCTAAGCCAATCGACGTCAAAGGCTTATTACCTTAAGGAGCAAGGCATGGAATTTGCGTTTTATCTTTGCGGACTGGTGGCGGTGCTGACGACGTTACGCGTCATTACCCACACCAATCCGGTACATGCGTTGCTGTACCTGATCGTTTCGCTGTTATCGATCGCCGGCGTCTTCTTCTCAATGGGAGCCTATTTTGCGGGTGCGCTGGAGATCATCGTCTATGCCGGCGCAATTATGGTGCTGTTCGTCTTCGTTGTGATGATGCTGAACCTGGGCAAACAGACGCAGAAACAGGAGCGCGAGTGGCTTAGCCCCTCACTCTGGATCGGTCCGGGCCTGGTGTCATTGCTGCTGCTGGTAGTGATGGTCTACGCCATCCTGACCGCCAATGACCAGGGTATTGACGGCACGATCATCGACGCTAAAGCGGTCGGTATCAGCCTGTTTGGTCCGTACGTCCTCGCGGTAGAGCTGGCGTCGATGCTGCTGCTGGCCGGTCTGGTCGTGGCCTTCCATATCGGTCGTGAAGAGCGCCAGGGTGAAGTCCTGAGCAACCGTCCTGCTGACGCCGCACAGGCGAAAAAGGAGAGCGCATGATCCCGTTACAACATGGATTGATTCTGGCTGCCGTGCTGTTTGTCCTTGGACTCACGTCGCTGGTTATCCGCCGCAATCTGCTGTTTATGCTGATTGGCCTGGAAATCATGATCAACGCCGCCGCGTTAGCCCTGGTGGTTGCCGGGAGCTATTGGGGTCAGGCCGACGGACAGGTGATGTATATCCTGGCCATCAGCCTGGCGGCAGCGGAAGCCAGTATTGGTCTAGCGCTGCTGCTTCAGCTCTATCGTCGTCGTCAGACGCTGAACATTGATACTGTGAGCGAGATGCGCGGATGAATCTTCTCTATTTAACTGTCTTGTTTCCGCTAATCGGCTTTCTGCTGTTAGCGTTTTCCCGCGGTCGCTGGTCAGAGAACCTGTCGGCCACGATTGGTATGGGATCGGTAGGCCTGGCGGCCCTGACCACAGCGATGATCGGTTTCGACTTCTTCGCCAACGGTCAGCAGGCTTATACCCAGTCGCTCTGGACCTGGATGCATGTCGGCAACTTCGACATGAAGGTGAACCTGGCGCTGGATGGCCTGTCGCTGACGATGCTGTCTGTGGTAACCGGTGTGGGTTTCTTCATTCACATGTTCGCCTCCTGGTACATGCGGGGTGAAGAGGGCTACTCCCGCTTCTTCGCCTACACCAACCTGTTTATCGCCAGCATGGTGGTTCTGGTGCTGGCCGATAACCTGATGCTGATGTATCTGGGCTGGGAAGGGGTAGGGCTCTGCTCCTATCTGCTGATCGGTTTCTACTACAGCAATCCGGAAAATGGCAAAGCGGCGATGAAAGCGTTCATCATCACCCGCGTGGGCGACGTCTTCCTGGCATTCGGTCTGTTCATCCTCTACAACGAGCTGGGCACGCTGAACTTCCGTGAGATGATGGCGCTGGCACCGGCGCACTTTGCCGCAGACAACCACATGCTGCAGTGGGCAACGCTGATGCTGCTGGGTGGCGCGGTCGGTAAATCGGCTCAGCTGCCGTTGCAGACCTGGCTGGCAGACGCCATGGCCGGTCCGACACCGGTTTCAGCACTGATCCACGCTGCGACCATGGTCACCGCGGGCGTCTACCTGATTGCCCGTAGCCACGGTCTTTTCCTGCTGACGCCGGAAGTGCTGCATCTGGTAGGGATTGTCGGGGCGATTACCCTGGTGCTGGCGGGCTTTGCTGCGCTGGTGCAGACCGATATCAAACGCGTGCTCGCTTACTCCACCATGAGCCAGATTGGCTACATGTTCCTGGCACTCGGTGTTCAGGCGTGGGATGCGGCGATTTTCCATCTGATGACGCACGCCTTCTTTAAAGCGTTACTGTTCCTCTCTTCTGGTTCGGTCATTCTGGCCTGCCATCATGAGCAGAACATCTTCAAAATGGGCGGCCTGCGTAAAAGTATTCCGCTGGTCTACACCTGCTTCCTGGTGGGTGGCGCGGCCCTGGCGGCCCTGCCGCTGGTCACCGCGGGCTTCTACAGTAAAGATGAGATCCTGTTTGGCGCACTGGCTAACGGTCACATCAATCTGATGGTGGCCGGACTGGTCGGGGCGTTCCTGACCTCAATCTATACCTTCCGCATGATCTTTATCGTGTTCCACGGCGAAGAGAAAATTCATGCGCATGCCGGTAAGGGGATTACCCATCATCTGCCGCTGATTGAGCTGCTGCTGCTCTCCACCTTTATTGGTGCGCTGATCACGCCACCGCTGGCGGGTGTCCTGCCAGCCAGTGAGTTCGGCGAAGCGGGCAAAGTGGGACTGGAAATCACCTCAGGCGTTGTCGCGATTGTCGGCATTCTGATCGCTGCCGCGCTGTGGCTGGGCAAACGTGAACTGGTTACCCGGATTGCAAACAGTGCACCTGGCCGTTTCTTCGGCACCTGGTGGTTTGCCGCCTGGGGCTTCGACTGGCTCTACGATAAAGTGTTCGTCAAACCTTACCTGGGTATTGCGTGGCTGCTGAAGCGCGACCCACTGAATGGCCTGATGAACCTGCCTGCACTGCTGTCACGTATTGCCAACAAAGGCCTGGTCGTCAGTGAGAATGGCTACCTGCGCTGGTACGTTGCGTCAATGAGCGTGGGTGCCGTGCTGGTGCTGGCTCTGCTGCTGGTGATGTAAAGATTGATGAGCGGGGCAGGTTAGTTAATCTGCCCATTGAGAATGTCAAAAATTGTCCTGAGCAAGGGCGTTATCGTCGCAGCCAGTTTGGTTTCCGCCAGCGCGCAGCAACCGCAGCATACTGAAGTATGTGAGGATTGCGAGCACTGCCGGGAAGCAAACTGGCCAGTAAGATAGCCCGAACTAAGACAAAGAAAAGGGAAGTGTGCCGTGTTATTACCTTGGCTAATTATCATACCCTTCGTCGGCGGTCTGATCTGCTGGCTGACCGAGCGCCTCGGCGCGAAGGTGCCACGCTGGATCGCGCTGATCACCATGGGGCTGACGTTGGCGCTTTCACTGCAACTCTGGTTGCAGGGAGGCTATTCACTGACGCAGGCAGCGGGCATTCCGCAGTGGCAGTCAAGTTTCTCCGTTCCGTGGATCCCACGCTTCGGCATCAGCTTCCATTTAGCTATCGACGGTCTGTCGCTGCTGATGGTGGTGCTGACCGGTCTGCTCGGTCTGATGGCGGTGCTCTGTTCCTGGAATGAGATTGAAAAGTATCAGGGCTTCTTCCACCTCAACCTGATGTGGATCCTGGGCGGCGTCATCGGTGTGTTCCTCTCCATCGATATGTTCCTGTTCTTCTTCTTCTGGGAAATGATGCTGGTGCCGATGTACTTCCTCATCGCGCTCTGGGGTCATAAAGCCTCCGACGGCAAAACCCGTATTACCGCTGCAACCAAGTTCTTCATCTACACCCAGGCGTCAGGTCTGGTTATGCTGATTGCGATTCTGGGACTGGTGTTTGTCCACTTCAACGCAACCGGCGTCTGGACGTTCAACTATGAGCAGCTGCTGCAGACGCCGATGACACATGGTGTTGAATATCTGCTGATGCTGGGCTTCTTTATCGCTTTCGCGGTGAAAATGCCGGTGGTGCCGCTGCACGGCTGGCTGCCGGACGCGCACAGTCAGGCGCCGACGGCGGGTTCTGTTGACCTGGCGGGCATCCTGCTGAAAACCGCAGCGTATGGCTTACTGCGTTTCAGCCTGCCGCTGTTCCCGAACGCCTCGGCAGAGTTTGCGCCTGTTGCTATGTGGCTGGGCATCATCGGGATCTTCTACGGTGCCTGGATGGCGTTTTCGCAGACCGATATCAAGCGTCTGATTGCCTACACCTCGATTTCGCACATGGGCTTTGTGCTGATTGCTATCTACACCGGCAGCCAGCTGGCGCTGCAGGGTGCGGTGATCCAGATGATTGCGCACGGTCTCTCGGCTGCCGCGCTCTTCATCCTGTGTGGTCAGCTGTATGAGCGTCTGCATACCCGTGATATGCGTCAGATGGGCGGACTCTGGTCACGCATCAAATGGATTCCGGGCCTGTCGCTGTTCTTTGCTGTCGCCAACCTGGGGATGCCGGGTACCGGTAACTTCGTCGGCGAATTCATGATCCTGACGGGCAGTTTCCAGGTGGTGCCGACGATTATCATCATCTCCACCTTTGGTCTGGTGTTCGCCTCCGTTTACTCGCTGGTCATGATGCAGCGCGCCTACTACGGCGAAGCGAAATCAAAAGATCCGCTGCCAGGCATGTCACCGCGTGAGTTCATGACTATCGGGGTTCTGGTGGTCCTGCTGGTGCTGCTGGGCGTCTATCCACAGCCGATTCTGGATACTTCGCACGCTGCCATGAGCAATATTCAGCAGTGGTTTACCGCTTCAATTTCAACTACAAGGCCGTAATTCGCCATGACAATAACTCCTCACCAATTGATTGCGTTGCTGCCGCTGTTAATCGTCGGATTGACGGTGGTGGTTGTGATGCTGTCCATTGCCTGGCGACGCAACCACTTCGTTAACGCCACGCTAACGGTCGTTGGCCTGAACCTGGCGCTGCTGTCGCTCTATTTTGTCGGTCAGGTCGGCGCAATGGATGTCACGCCGCTGCTGCGTGTCGATGGCTATTCGATGTTCTACACCGCGCTGGTGATGCTGGCGAGTCTGGCGACCTGCACCTTTGCCTATCCGTGGCTGGCCGGTTTCCCGGACAACAAAGATGAGTTCTACCTGCTGGTGCTGATTGCGGCCCTGGGTGGCATCGTGCTGGCCAGTGCCAACCATCTGGCGGCGCTGTTCATCGGGATTGAGCTGCTGTCGCTGCCGCTGTTTGGTCTGATTGGCTATGCGTTCCGCCAGAAACGTTCGCTGGAAGCGGCGCTGAAATACACCATTCTTTCCGCGGCGGCCTCCTCGTTCCTGCTGTTTGGTATCGCGCTGATCTACGCCGACTCTGGTAACCTGAGCTTCGTTGCGCTGGGTCAGAGTCTGACCGACAGCATGATTCAGGAGCCCCTGCTGCTGGTTGGGCTGGGCATGATGATCATCGGTCTGGGCTTCAAACTTTCGCTGGTTCCGTTCCACCTCTGGACCCCTGATGTCTATCAGGGTGCGCCGGCGCCGGTGTCGACCTTCCTGGCAACCGCCAGTAAGATCGCCATCTTCGGTGTCATCATGCGTCTCTTCATGTATGCGCCGGTGACCGACAGCGAGGCCGTTCGCACGGTACTGGGCCTGATCGCCTTCGTATCGATCCTGTTCGGTAACCTGATGGCGATTTCGCAGAGCAACATTAAGCGTCTGCTGGGTTACTCTTCCATCGCCCACCTGGGTTATCTGCTGGTGGCGCTGATTGCGGTGAAAGATCATGAGCTGTCGATGGAAACGTCCGGTGTTTATCTGGCCGGTTACCTGTTCAGCAGCCTGGGCGCGTTTGGTGTGGTCAGTCTGATGTCCAGCCCGTATCGTGGCCCGGATGCGGACTCGCTCTACTCCTACCGTGGCCTGTTCTGGCATCGTCCGATTCTCTCTGCGGTCATGACGGTGATGATGCTGTCGCTGGCGGGTATCCCGATGACGCTGGGCTTTATCGGTAAATTCTACGTCATCGCTTCCGGCGTCAGTGCCCACCTGTGGTGGCTGACCGGTGCCGTGGTGGCGGGCAGTGCGATTGGTCTTTACTACTATCTGCGCGTCACGGTCAGTCTTTATCTCAGCCCGCCGGAGCTGCACACCCGTGATACGCCAGCTAACTGGGCGTTTACCGCCGGTGGTGTGGTCGTGCTGATCTCCGCCATTCTGGTGCTGCTGTTAGGGGTCTACCCGCAGCCACTGATCAGACTGGTGATGATGGCTCAGCCGCTGATGTAAGCGGAATGACGCTCTGATGAATCAGGCCTTCGGGCCTGATTTTTTTTGTCTGCCATTGACCTGTCATCTTTAAACCGCGACGTTATGGCCTCGTCGCCATAACCCATCCGGCCTTCTCAGGAGAAATCATGGATATTTGCTGGCTCGATAAACACCATCGTGAACTCACGCCCGCCGAACTCTATGCGCTGCTGGCGCTGCGCAGTCAGGTCTTTGTGGTGGAGCAGCAGTGCGCCTATCTGGATGTGGATGGCAGAGATTTACAGGTAGAAAACCGCCATCTGCTGGGGATGGCCGGTGACCAGCTGGTGGCCTATGCGCGCCTGCTGTCTCCGGAGGAGGCCTCTGGCCCGGTAAAAATCGGTCGGGTGATCGTGTCCGATCGGGTGCGCGGTGCGCAGCTGGGACGTCGTCTGATGGAGCAGGCGGTCAGCCGTTGTCAGCAGCACTGGCCGGGCCGCGACCTGTTTCTCTCTGCGCAGGCCCATCTGGAGAACTTCTACGGGCAGCATGGTTTTGTGGCGACAGGGGAGGTCTATCTGGAAGATGGGATCCCCCACGTCGATATGCGGAAGGTCGCGCCATAAAAAAGGCGAGGCCGGAGCCTCGCCTGTTGACATCAGCCGACCGTCATCTGGCGGTCATCGACATATTTCCGCTGATCCGGCGCAGGCGGGAAGTATTGATAGAGCCAGGTTTCGCTCAGCGTCTCCTCTTTGGTGCGCAGGAAGAGGCGCATCTCGACCGGCGCGGTCGAGTCGCTGTTCGGATACCAGTCAAACAGAATGCGATAACCCTTCAGCGGATCGACATACAGAATCTCGACCTGTTTCACGCTACCGGATGACACGGTAATGACCGGCTCGATGCCTTTCGGCGCGGCAGCCTGCAAATCACCCCCGATAAAATCGATGGCGAAGCGACGGCACCAGGTTTCCGGGAAGTGTTCGCCAGGCGCCCAGCCTTCCGGGAAACCGCCGATACCGGTGCGGGTGGCGTCAACGCGCGCCAGACCGCTGCGCACCGGCGGCAGACCACTCCAGTAGAGCTTGTAGGAGAAGTTCAGCTCGCTGCCCGCTTTGACCGGTTCTGCGGGTTGCCAGAAGCAGACCACGTTATCCAGCGTTTCGCCGGTCGTCGGGATCTCCATCAGGTTAATCGCACCTTTGCCCCATTTGCCGACCGGCTCCACCCACAGGCTCGGACGCTTGTCATACCAGCCAATCACATCCTGATAATCTTTAAAGTCGTGATTAAGCTGGAGCAGGCCAAAGCCACGCGGATTCTCATCTTCATAGGCGTTGAACTGGAGTCGCTGCGGATTGTTCAGCGGACGGGCAATCCATTCCCCTTTACCGGTCCACATCGCCAGGCGATCGGAATCATGGATTTGCGGATGGTAGGTGTTGCACATGCGGCGTTCATTCGTGCCGCAGCTGAACATGCTGGTCATGGGCGAGATGCCAATCTGGCGGATCTCTTTGCGGGCAAACAGGTGGTTTTCCACCTCCATCACCACGCGTTTCTCTTCGCAATGGATGATGAACTTGTAGGCACCGGTGACGCTCGCGCCATCCAGCAGGGCGTAGCAGGTAAAAGTGGTATCTTCCGCCTTTGGCGTTTCAAACCAGAAGGCCGTGAAATCGGGGAACTCTTCCTGACCGTTGCTGAAGGTGTTGATCGCCACGCCACGTGCCGAGAGGCCGTACTGGTAAGTATCGTCAACCGCACGGAAGTAGCTTGCGCCGAGGAAGGAGACGATATCACGGCGAGCCAGTTCCGGTTTCTTAAAGGCGCGGAAACCGGCAAAGCCCAGGTCGGTTTTACCCTCCAGCTGCTTTGTATCGACCTTCGCATCGTTATAGTTAAACAGTTCAGGACGGAAGTGGATTTCGCGCGCCTCGCGGCTGGCACTGTCAACCGAGAACATGCGGATGCGGCGCTTGAAGCCCATGCCGACGTGGAAGAACTGCACGTCCAGCTGACGGTCGGGCAGGTTGTTCCAGAGCGAGTGATTCGCGTCATACTGAATTTCGTTGTACGCCTGTGGCGTCAGCGTTGCCAGTGTCTCCGGCAGTGCGCCTGGTGCGCCGCCCCAGGGTTGCTTCGCCAGCGCGGCCGCTTTTTTCTTCAATACGTCGAAATCGAAGCGTACTGCGGTTCCGTTAGCAATGCCATCTTCTGCCCAGGCGGATTGCGCAAACAGCGTTGACAGGCCGGTCATGCCGCTGACGGCGGAGAAGGCCATTGACGCTTTCATAAACATTCTTCGATTCATGCCAGAGATCATTCCTTAGCTGTTCGAGGGTGTCGTGACTGTCGTGCAAAATGCACTTTCATGGCCCGATAATCACAGGCAACAGAGGGGTACGACAGCAGGGTAACTGGAAAATTCAGTTCCGTTAAAATTTATCAGATTAATCAAAGAAGCGAAGCGAAATTGCGTCTCTGCCGCTGCGTCTTACGCATCTTTGCACAGGGAAGGGCGCGCTGCCTGACGCTGCCCCGGTTAACAAATGAAAAATCAGGTGATTCCTGGCGCAGGAAATCGGCAGAGCGTCAGATTGTGGCTATAGTTAATGAACTGCTTTGCAATTCACACGGAGGAAACGATGGTAAACCAGACAAATCAATTCGAAACGGGCCTCGATGACGATATTGCGTTACTGACGGAAACGCTGGAAGAAGTACTGAAGGCATCCGGTGATCCGGCTGACCAGAAGTACATCGAGCTTAAAAGCAAAGCCGAACAGGCGCTGCACGATGTGAAATCCCGTGTCAGCCAGGCGTCCGATAGCTACTACTATCGTGCAAAACAGGCCGCTTACCGCGCCGACGATTACGTGCACGAAAAACCCTGGCAGGGTGTTGGCATCGGCGCTACCGCCGGTCTGATCCTGGGGCTGCTGCTGGCACGTCGTTAATCGCGACGTCCTGACAGTCATCAAACGGCGGGTCTCACCCGCCGTTTTTGTTTTTCCTGAACGCACGGCCCGCCTCCGCAAATCCTCGTTTTTCTCTTTCCGGCCTGAAGCGCCCTGTGCTCTCAGTGGGGAATGCGCATTGTGTTTCTCTGATGGAGTTCCTAAAGTAAAGCAAACGTTAAAAAGGAGAATGCGACGTGATCAGAGTAGAGATGCTGTCAACCGGGGATGAGGTGCTGCATGGCCAAATCGTCGATACCAACGCGGCCTGGCTGGCGGATGTGCTATTTCAGCACGGCCTGCCGATGACCAGCCGCACCACGGTCGGGGATTCTCTCGATTCGCTGATCGCGACGCTGCAGGCGCGCAGTCACGAGGCGGATGTGCTGATTGTGAATGGCGGGCTGGGGCCGACCAGTGACGATCTCAGTGCGCTGGCGGCGGCTCAGGCCTGTGGCGTGGAACTGGAGATGCAGCAGGGGTGGCTGGAGCAGATGGAAGCCTGGTTTGCCAGCCGGGGACGGGTGATGGCGGCGAGTAATCGCAAGCAGGCCGAGATCCCGGCCAATGCAGAACTGATTGATAATCCGGTCGGCACCGCCTGTGGCTTTGCCCTGCAGCTCAATCGCTGCTGGATGTTTTTCACGCCCGGCGTTCCCTCTGAGTTTAAAGTTATGGTGGAGCAGCAGATCATTCCGCGCCTGAAGGCGAAGTTTACGCCGCCCGAGCCGCCGGTCTGTCTGCGACTGACGACCTTTGGTCGCGGCGAAAGCGATATCGCCGCCGAACTGGAGTCGCTGCCGCTGCCCGAAGGTGTGGTGATGGGTTATCGCTCCTCCATGCCGATTATCGAGATCAAACTCACCGGCCCGGCAAGTCAGCGTGTGGCGATGGAGCAGGCGTGGCAGCAGGTTCGGCTGCTGCTGGCGGAATGCACCATTTTTGAAGGCACCGAAGGGTTACCGGCGCTGCTGGCCCGTGAACTGACGCAGCGCGGTGTAGCGCTGGCGGTCAGTGAGCAGTACACCGCCGGGCTGCTTTACTGGCAACTGGCTGCTGCCAGTGTGCCGTTGCGCGGGGCAGACATTCTGCCTTCCCGCCCTGAGACGCTTGAGCAGCAGGTTGCCCGCACCGGCCAGCTCGCCACGCAGCAGCAGGCGGCGCTGGCGCTTTCTGTCGGCAGTCTGGATCAGGAAGAGATAGCGATTGCCCTGCATACTCCGGAAGGCAGTGTCGGACAGCGGGTAAAATTCAGCACCGGCCGTCATAACCTGGAGACGCGGCAGAAGGTGGTGGCAATGATGGCGATGAACATGCTGCGCCGCTGGTTGCACGGCAGCGAAGTCAGCACCGGTCACGGCTGGATTGATGTGGTTGAAACTATCAGACAGTGAGAACAGGGAAAATAAAACGGGCGCCTGAGGCGCCCGTCTGGATCAGACTACGGATTCAACCCATACAGGGTTAGTCTGACAGCAATAAATAGGCTTAAAGCGCAGGGAACACGGGCAGAGGAGGAAAGCGTCCCGCGCCATGGACGGCGCGGGCCGAGCTGTCAGGGATGACGCTTTTTGCGTCTTTCCGATCTGACCGTGTTCCCTGAGCTGACGCGATCTCAAAGCAAATCAAGTCAGACTTTTTTCGTCTCAGTTACAACTCAAGCTCAATCTCGCCTTTGGCTTTGCAGCAGCAGGGCAGAATCTCATCCTGCTGCACAAAGGCCAGCGGCTTCTGCGGGTAGTGCACTTCACCCTTCAGCAGCCGCATCCGGCAGGAGCCGCAGTAACCTTCGCGGCACTGGAACTCAACGCAGAGATTGTTGGCTTCCAGCAGCGTCAGCAGATTCGTGTGCTCGTCCGTGCATTCCAGCCGGGTGCCGGAGCTGCGCAGAATAACAACGTCGCGGCTCATGATTACAGCTGGAAGTCGTCGAAGTCGTTAGCGCCCACTTCAGAGTCAATCTGACCCACCAGATAGGAGCTCACTTCCACTTCCTGCGGCGCAACCTGAACGTTGTCAGACACCAGCCAGGAGTTGATCCACGGAATCGGGTTTGACCGCGTCTGGAACGGCAAATCAAGGCCCACCGCCTGCATACGGATATTGGTGATGTACTCAATGTACTGGCAGAGAATATCTTTGTTCAGGCCGATCATTGAGCCGCCGCTGAACAGATAGTCTGCCCACTCTTTCTCCTGCTCGGCGGCCTTCTTAAACAGCTCGAAGCACTCATCACGGCACTCTGCCGCAATCTCTTTCATCTCCGGATCGTCTTCACCGCTGCGCAGCAGGTTCAGCATATGCTGGGTGCCGGTCAGGTGCAGCGCTTCATCGCGGGCGATCAGCTTGATGATTTTGGCGTTGCCTTCCATCAGTTCACGCTCTGCGAAGGCGAATGAACAGGCGAAGCTGACATAGAAACGGATGGCTTCCAGCGCATTGACGCTCATCAGGCAGATATAAAGCTGCTTCTTCAGGGCGCGCAGGCTGACGACAACCGTTTTGCCGTTGACCTGATGCGTGCCTTCGCCCAGCTGATGCCAGTAGTTGGTCATTTCAATCAGGTCGTCGTAATAGCGTGAGATATCCTGAGCGCGCGCCAGAATCTGCTCGTTGGTGACGATATCGTCAAACACCAGCGCCGGATCGTTCACGATATTACGGATAATGTGGGTGTAAGAACGGGAGTGAATCGTCTCGGAGAAGGCCCAGGTTTCGATCCAGGTTTCCAGCTCAGGGATCGAGATCAGTGGCAGCAGCGCGACGTTCGGGCTGCGGCCCTGAATCGAATCCAGCAGCGTCTGATACTTCAGGTTGCTGATGAAGATATGCTTTTCATGTTCCGGCAGCGCCTGATAGTCGATACGGTCGCGGGACACGTCGACCTCTTCGGGACGCCAGAAGAAAGAGAGCTGCTTTTCGATCAGCTTTTCAAAGATGTCATATTTCTGCTGGTCGAAGCGCGCCACGTTGACCGACTGACCGAAAAACATCGGCTCTTTCAGCTGATCATTTTTGTTCTGTGAGAAGGTGGAGTAAGCCATAAAAGTTGTCCCAAAAAAGAGGAAGCGAAGTGGCCTCGTGAAATGAATGAGGCGGGAGAATCTCCCGCCTGGCCATTAGATTTTACAGGCGCCGCTCTCGCAGCCATCATCCTGGATAGAAGGTGCCAGGTCATCCTGAGCATCTTCCGCACCGTCACGGGTGTTCTGATAGTAGAGCGTTTTCACACCGAACTTGTACGCCGTCAGCAGATCTTTCAGCAGTTGCTTCATCGGCACTTTACCGTTGGCAAAGCGGGATGGATCGTAGTTGGTGTTAGACGAAATCGCCTGGTCGATGAATTTCTGCATCAGACCCACCAGCTGCAGATAGCCATCGTTGTTCGGCATTTCCCACAGCAGCTCATACTGATCTTTCAGGCGCTCATACTCCGGCACCACCTGACGCAGGATGCCATCTTTCGACGCTTTGATGCTGATGTGACCGCGTGGCGGCTCAATGCCGTTGGTGGCATTGGAGATCTGCGACGATGTCTCAGACGGCATCAGCGCTGACAGCGTCGAGTTGCGCAGGCCATGAGTTTTGATCTCTTCACGCAGGCTTTCCCAGTCGAGATGCAGCGGTTCGTTGCTGATCGCGTCCAGATCTTTCTTGTAGGTGTCGATAGGCAGGATGCCCTGCGCATAGGTGGTTTCGTTGAACCACGGGCAGGCACCTTGCTCTTTCGCCAGCGCGTTTGAGGCTTTCAGCAGGTAATACTGAATGGCTTCAAAAGTCTTGTGCGTCAGGCCATTGGCGCTGCCGTCGGAGTAACGCACACCGTGCTTCGCCAGGTAGTAAGCGTAGTTGATCACGCCGATACCCAGGGTACGACGACCCATCGCGCCACGCTTCGCTGCCGGGATGGGGTAATCCTGATAGTCGAGCAGGGCGTCAAGCGCACGCACCGCCAGGGTCGCGAGCTCTTCCAGATCGTCGAGGCTGTCAATGGCACCCAGGTTGAACGCAGAGAGCGTACACAGGGCGATCTCACCGTTCTCGTCGTTCACATCTTCCAGCGGCTTGGTCGGCAGCGCGATCTCCAGGCAGAGGTTAGACTGGCGAACCGGCGCGATGCTGGCGTCAAACGGGCTGTGGGTGTTGCAGTGGTCGACGTTCTGAATGTAGATACGGCCGGTTGAGGCGCGTTCCTGCATCATCAGAGAGAAGAGATCGACCGCTTTGACACGCTGTTTGCGGATGCTCTGATCCTGCTCATATTTGGTGTAAAGGCGTTCAAACTCATCCTGATCGGCGAAGAAGGCGTCATACAGACCCGGGACATCAGACGGGCTGAACAGGGTAATCTCTTCCCCTTTCAGCAGGCGCTGGTACATCAGTTTGTTGAGCTGCACGCCATAGTCCATGTGGCGCACGCGGTTGCCTTCAACACCACGGTTGTTTTTCAGCACCAGCAGACTTTCGATTTCCAGATGCCACATCGGGTAGAACAGCGTGGCGGCACCGCCGCGAACGCCGCCCTGAGAACAGGACTTCACCGCAGTCTGGAAATGTTTGTAGAACGGGATACAGCCGGTGTGGAACGCTTCACCGCCGCGGATCGGGCTGCCCAGCGCACGGATGCGACCGGCGTTGATGCCGATACCGGCACGCTGAGAGACATATTTCACGATCGCGCTGGAGGTGGCGTTGATTGAGTCCAGGCTGTCGCCGCACTCGATCAGGACACAGGAGCTGAACTGACGCGTCGGGGTACGCACGCCCGACATGATGGGTGTCGGCAGGGAGATTTTAAAGGTCGAAACCGCATCATAGAAACGTCTGATGTAATCCATGCGGGTGTCGCGCGGATAGCCAGAGAAGAGGCAGGCGGCGACCAGGATGTAGAGGAACTGCGCGCTCTCGTAGATTTCACCGGAGACGCGGTTCTGCACCAGATATTTGCCTTCCAGCTGCTTCACGGCAGCATAGGAGAAATTCATGTCGCGCCAGTGGTCGAGGAACTCGTCCATCTGTGCAAACTCTTCCGGGCTGTAATCTTCCAGCAGGTGGCGGTCATATTTGCCGAGGTCCACCATTTTTACGACCTGGTCATAGAGCTTCGGTGGCTCAAACTGACCATACGCCTTTTTGCGCAGGTGGAAGATTGCCAGGCGGGCAGCCAGGTACTGATAGTCAGGGGCATCGCGAGAGATGAGGTCTGCTGCGGCCTTGATGATGGTCTCATGAATGTCAGAGGTCCTGATGCCATCATAGAACTGAATATGGGAACGCAGCTCCACCTGTGACACTGAGACGTTGTTCAGCCCTTCAGCTGCCCAGTCCAGCACACGGTGAATTTTGTCGAGATCAATGCGCTCCTGGCGGCCATCGCGTTTAGTAACGAGCAGACTCTGGTTCATGTCGCGTTTTTACCTTTGCGTGAGTATCCAAAAATTAAAAGAAATCCCGGTTTATACACAGCATATTCATTGTGAATAATATGTGGATAAACACAACATCTAGGGGGTGATGGGAAAACCTGCAACTACATGGAGGCATATTTTAGTATTTTGCGGCGGGTTAACAAGAGCAAAAAATGATGACGGGAGGGGTTGTAATTCTGGCGAAAATTCTTAGCCCACGCCTTATAAGGCCTGACACCCTGTCAACCCGATCACACTTTTTTTTGTTAATTTGATCGGACGCGTATTTCTTATTCAATCCTCAGATGTGCGCAGAAAAAGGGATGAAAATTGCGCAAAAGCCGCTAGCGCTCTGCGGCTCTGGCAGAAAAGGCGGACGGGCAGGTGAAATCTGTCAGGGCCAGCCTGAGCTAAGTGACTGGCAGATATCAGAATGGTGTGGTGGTCTGAGCGGCTGCGCGGGGAGAAGGCCCGCCGGAGAAAGAGGCGGGCCAGAGACTTAGCGGGCGCGGTGGGTGTGCACCATATAATTGACGTCGGTGCCGGGTGCCAGTTTGAAGCGGTTGGTCACCGGGTTGTAGTGCAGGCCAATGATGTGACGTTCACGCAGGGTGGTTTCATCGACCCAGCCGAGCAGCTCAGAGGGACGGATAAACTTTTTCACGTCATGGGTGCCGCGTGGCACCATGCGCAGCACATATTCTGCGCCGAACACCGCCAGCAGCCAGGCTTTGGGATTGCGATTCAGCGTGGAGAAGAAGACCTCGCCGCCCGGCTTAACCAGCTGCGCACAGGCGTGCACCACCGAGCGCGGGTCCGGAACGTGCTCCAGCATCTCCATACAGGTCACCACATCATATTTTCCGGCGTTCTCTTCCGCATGCGCTTCTACGGTCTGCTGCACGTAGTCCAGCGTGACGCCGCTCTCAAGGGCATGCAGACGTGCGACCGCCAGAGGTTCCGCTCCCATGTCCAGCCCGGTCACTACCGCACCTTCGCGCGCCATGCTCTCGGCTAAAATGCCGCCGCCGCAGCCGACGTCGAGCACGGTTTTACCAAACAAACCGTTGCTGTGCTCCGCGATATAGCCCAGGCGAAGCGGGTTAATGCGGTGCAACGGTTTAAATTCACCCTCCAGATCCCACCAGCGCGAGGCAACGGCCTCAAACTTGGCAATTTCCTGTGCATCGACGTTCTGCTGATGATTCTGCGGTTGTGCATTCATTGAATCGTAACTCCTGACAAAATGTCCCCACAGTATAAACGCTTAACCGCCGATGGCACACCTTTCAGGCACAAGGAAAAGCGGGTGAAATCGGTGGTTAACGTTCACCAGAGCATTGCAGTGTGATATACTTTCGCACCTTTAAAATCCGGGATTAAGTAGAGGGATAGCGGCTCCATGAGCGACCTTGCGAGAGAAATTACACCGGTCAATATCGAAGAAGAATTAAAGACTTCTTACCTCGATTACGCCATGTCGGTCATCGTTGGCCGAGCTTTACCCGATGTGCGTGACGGCCTGAAGCCGGTGCATCGTCGCGTACTCTTTGCGATGAGCGAACTGGGTAACGACTGGAACAAACCCTATAAAAAATCTGCCCGCGTCGTCGGTGACGTTATCGGTAAATATCACCCGCATGGTGATTCCGCCGTTTACGACACCATTGTACGTATGGCCCAGCCTTTCTCCCTGCGTTACATGCTGGTGGACGGACAAGGCAACTTCGGCTCCATCGATGGCGACTCTGCCGCGGCGATGCGTTATACCGAAGTCCGCATGTCAAAAATCGCCCACGATCTGTTAGCTGACCTGGAAAAAGAGACCGTCGATTTTGTGCCGAACTATGACGGCACAGAGCAGATCCCTGAAGTTCTGCCGACCAAAATCCCTAACCTGCTGGTTAACGGTTCCTCCGGTATCGCCGTGGGGATGGCAACCAATATTCCGCCGCATAACCTGCGCGAAGTGATTAACGGCTGCCTGGCCTACATTGAAGATGAGAACATCAGCATTGAAGGGCTGATGGAGCACATTCCGGGACCTGACTTCCCGACCGCCGCCATCATCAACGGCCGCCGTGGCATTGAAGAAGCGTACCGCACCGGACGCGGTAAGATTTATATTCGTGCGCGTGGCGAAGTGGAAGCGGATGCCAAAACGGGCCGCGAGACCATCGTCATTCATGAGCTGCCTTATCAGGTCAACAAAGCCCGCCTGATCGAGAAGATTGCAGAGCTGGTGAAAGAGAAGCGTGTCGAAGGCATCAGCGCGCTGCGCGATGAGTCTGATAAAGACGGCATGCGCATCGTGATCGAGATTAAGCGTGATGCGGTCGGCGAAGTGGTGCTGAATAATCTCTATTCACTGACTCAGTTGCAGACTTCGTTTGGTATCAACATGGTTGCCCTGCATCAGGGTCAGCCGAAGATTATGGCGCTGAAGGAGATTCTGGAAGCCTTTGTTCGCCATCGTCGTGAAGTGGTGACGCGCCGTACCATTTTTGAACTGCGTAAAGCCCGTGACCGTGCGCATATCCTTGAAGGTCTGGCGATTGCGCTGGCGAATATCGATCCGATCATCGAGCTGATCCGCCGTGCGCCAACGCCGGCAGAAGCAAAAGCGGGTCTGATTTCGCAGGCGTGGGATCTCGGTAACGTGTCAGCGATGCTGGAGCGTGCCGGTGATGACGCCGCCCGTCCGGAGTGGCTGGAGCCGCAGTTTGGCATCCGCGACGGTCAGTACTACCTGACCGAGCAGCAGGCTCAGGCGATTCTGGATCTGCGTCTGCAGAAACTGACCGGCCTTGAGCACGAGAAGCTGCTGGATGAGTATAAAGCGCTGCTGGATCAGATCGCCGGGTTGCTGCTGATTCTGTCGAGCGCTGAGCGTCTGATGGAAGTGATCCGCGAAGAGCTGGAGCTGATGCGCGATCAGTTTGGTGACGATCGTCGCACCGAGATTACCGCGAACAGCGCGGACATCAACATCGAAGACCTGATCAATCAGGAAGACGTGGTGGTGACGTTGTCGCATCAGGGCTATGTGAAGTATCAGCCGCTGAGTGACTACGAAGCGCAGCGTCGTGGTGGTAAAGGCAAGTCAGCGGCACGCATCAAGGAAGAGGACTTCATTGATCGTCTGCTGGTAGCTAATACCCACGATACGATTCTCTGCTTCTCCAGCCGTGGCCGTCTCTACTGGATGAAGGTTTATCAGCTGCCGGAAGCGAGCCGTGGTGCGCGTGGACGTCCAATCGTCAACCTGCTGCCGCTGGAAGCGAACGAGCGTATTACGGCGATTCTGCCGGTTCGCGAGTATACCGAAGGCTTCAATATCTTTATGGCGACCGCGCTGGGCACCGTGAAGAAGACCGCGCTGAAAGAGTTCAGCCGTCCGCGCAGCGCCGGCATTATTGCCGTGAATCTGCGTGACGACGATGAGCTGATCGGTGTGGCGCTGACCAACGGTAATGACGAAGCGATGCTGTTCTCCGCCGCCGGTAAAGTGGTGCGCTTCGCCGAGAGCGCTGTGCGTGCCATGGGCCGAACCGCGTCAGGTGTTCGCGGTATCAAGCTGGCTGAAGGCGATCGCGTGGTTTCTCTGATTGTGCCGCGTGAAGAGGGTGCGATTCTTACCGTGACGCAGAATGGTTACGGCAAGCGTACCGCCAACAGCGAATACCCGACCAAGTCGCGTGCGACGCAGGGTGTGATTTCAATCAAAGTGACCGATCGTAACGGTCCGGTGATTGGCGCTGTTCAGGTGGTGGATAGCGATCAGATTATGATGATCACCGATGCCGGTACGCTGGTGCGTACCCGCGTTTCAGAAGTCAGCGTCGTGGGTCGTAATACCCAGGGTGTGATTCTGATCCGCACCGCAGAGGATGAGAATGTGGTCGGATTGCAGCGTGTCGCCGAGCCGGTTGAAGAGGAAGAGCTGGATTCAATCGACGGCAGCGTGGCGGAAGGCGAGGATGATATCGCGCCTGAAGCGGATTCTGACGATGAAGAGATTGCACCGGAAGCGGAAGATGAAGACGACGCGGCTGAAGACGACGAGTAAGTTGTCTGGCATAAGCTGAGGTTCTTTGCAGAAACGGCAGGTCAGGGGAAACCCGGCCTGCCGTTTTTTTTTGCGGTGTGCAAGGTAGCCTGTGGCGGCGGTGAGGCCGCTGCGATCGAAAGGCCCGCCATGCCCGATCGCAAAGGATTCCCGCATCCCTGCGGATCGGCCACGCCATCCCTGGCGTGGACGCTTTGCTCTTCGGGCATGGCAGGCCTTTCTCGCCGGGATTTGGTGTCGCTTCAGACCGGTGAGTGCGCGGGCGGGAGGATGCGGATTCTTGTGGGTGTAGCGGCGAGGCCGCTGCGATCGAAAGGCCCGCCATGCCCGATCGCAAAGGGTTCCCGCATCCCTGCGGATCGGCCACGCCATCCCTGGCGTGGACGCTTTGCTCTTCGGGCATGGCAGGCTTTCTCGCCGGGATAAGGTGTCGCTTCAGGCGGGTGAGTGCGCGGGCGGGAGGATGCGTATTCTTGTGGGTGTGGCGGTGAGGCCGCTGTGAGCGAAAGGCCCGCCACGCCCGATCGCAAAGGATTCCCGCATCCCTGCGGATCGGCCACGCCATCCCTGGCGTGGACGCTTTGCTCTTCGGGCATGGCAAGCCTTTCTCGCCGGGATAGGGTGTCGCTTCAGCTCTTTCTCGCCGGGATAGGGTGTTGCTTCAGCTCTTTCTCGCCGGGATAGGGTGTTGCTTCAGCTCTTTCTGGCTGGAAAACGGTTTCGCTTCAGGCGGGGGATGGGGGACGTCAGGCGTGGCGGCAAAAGCTGTCCGAAAAGCGTCCCAAACTGCCTGCCGGGCCTTCCGCTGGCTGGCTTTTTTCGCCCGATGAAGCTAGTGTATGGGCAATAAAAATTGATGATGCGACTAACCTTGCCAACTGCGAGTTCCCTTTGAAATATCCTGTCTCCTTCCGCACTACGCTTCGCATCTCGCGCTATCTTTTCCGCGCGCTGGCGCTGCTAATCTGGACGCTGGGCGCTGTTCTTACCGCGTTTTACATCATCAGCGTGCTGCACAATAAAGAGACGCAGGTTCGTCAGGAGTTTGCCAGCAACTACGGCACGATACAGTGGTATGTGCGGCACTCCGCCGACATGATGCGGGAGCTGAAATATATCACGGAGAACCGGCTGACGAATGCCAGCAACGGCATGGATGCGCTGACCGGCATGATCCCGGGTAAAACGACCCAGCCGCAGTTTACGCCGCTGTTTTCAGATGGCGACTGCACCGCCATGAGCAACACCTGGCGCAACTCGCTCGACTCCCTCAGTTATTACATCAACTACTGGAAAAGCAACTTCGCCTCCTCGTATGAGCTGAACCGGGTGTTCTTTATCGGAGGGGAAAGCCAGTGTCTGGCTGACTTTACGATTGGCAGCAGCACCGCCGATCGGGAGCGCAGCCTGAAATCGCTGCGTGAGAATGTGCTGCGCTACCGTAACAGCAACGAAGAAGAGCGCCGCAACCCGATGTACTGGATCAACAGCAGTGCTCAGCCGGGTGTCGGCACCTTCTATATGGTGGTGCCGGTCTACGTGGCCAACAAGTTGCAGGCGCTGCTGGGCGTCGAACAGAATATCCGCCTGGATGAGTTTATTCAGCCGGGCAGTCTGCCGATCATCGCCTCGATTACCGACGAAAATTATCGTCCACTGCTCAATTCGCGCCGGGGCGGGCTGGGCTTCTCGCTCGACAGTCTGCCCGATGACAAAACCTGGTTCGGTTATCTGAATGGTTACCGTCAGCTGGTACTGAAAAAGCCGCTGCCGCCTTCCGATCTCAACGTGGTGTGGTCGATACCCACCGACGTGATGATGGATCAGCTGAAGCTGATGATCATCAATGCGCTGCTGCTCAATGTGTTCAGCGCCATCATTCTGTTTACGCTCGCCTGGCTGTTTGAGCGCCGGATGTTCCTGCCCGCCGAGGAGAATGCGCACCGGCTGGAGGAGCATGAGCAGTTCAACCGTAAGATTGTGGCCTCGGCGCCGGTGGGGATCTGTATTTTACGCACCAGCGACGGCACCAATATTCTGAGTAACGAGCTGGCGCACAATTACCTGACCCTGCTGACCCAGGAAGATCGCCTGCGGCTGAATGAGATTATCGGCGGCCAGCAGGTTAACTTTGTCGATGTGCTCACCGGGAGCAACACCAACCTGCAAATCAGCTTTGTCCATTCGCGCTATCGCAATGAAAACGTGGCGATTTGTGTACTGGTGGACGTGTCGGCCCGTGTCCGCATGGAGCAGTCGCTGCAGGAGATGGCCCATGCGGCAGAGCAGGCGAGCCAGTCGAAGTCGATGTTCCTTGCCACCGTCAGCCATGAGCTGCGCACGCCGCTCTATGGGATTATCGGTAACCTCGATCTGCTGCAGACCCGGCAACTGCCCAGCGGGATCGACTCGCTGGTGACGGCGATGAACAACTCCTCCAGCCTGCTGCTGAAAATCATCAGCGATATCCTCGACTTCTCTAAAATCGAGTCAGAGCAGCTGAAGATCGAGCCGCGTCCGTTTGCACCGCGTGAAATCGTGACCCACATCGTCGGCAACTATCTGTCGCTGGTGGTGAAGAAGCGGCTGACGCTCTACTGCTTTATCGAACATGACGTTCCGCAGGTGCTGGATGGCGATCCGCTGCGTCTGCAACAGGTGATCTCCAACCTGCTGAACAACGCCATTAAGTTCACCCACACCGGCTGTATTATCCTGCACGCCTACGTCTCGCAGGGCTATCTGGCCTTCCGGGTGCGCGATACCGGAGTCGGGATTCCGGCGAAAGAGCTGCCGCGCCTGTTCGATCCCTTCTTCCGGGTCGGGAATGGCGTGCAGCGTAATTTCCAGGGCACCGGGCTGGGACTGGCGATCTGTGAAAAGCTGATCAATATGATGGACGGCGACATTGAGGTCGACTCAGAGCCGGGCATGGGCAGTCAGTTCATTGTGCGTATTCCCGTCTACAAAGGGCAGAAGCCGTCGCTGATGCTGCTGGAGGATTTGCAGGAGAAGAAAATCTGGCTGGCGATGCGCAATGATTATCTGGCGGCGTTTATCACGCGTCAGATGCAGCAGCAGGGGATTCAGGTTGCGGATTATCACGGCAGACCGGGCCCCGACGATGTGGTGATGACCGATTACGAGCTGGAGATCGATCTACCGCTGCGGGCGCTGGTCACATTTGATGGATCGCATGTGGATATGCCGCGTGAACGTCAGCCTGGACGCTGGGTTCATTCGACCGCCACACTGCATGAGGTGCCGGCGCTGCTGGCGCGAATCTATCGCATCTCCCTCGGCCACGACGCGGCAGATGCGCTGCTGCTGGCTGGCCCGGTGGAAGAGAAGATTCACAACGATGACATCATGGTTCTGATCGTCGATGACCATCCGATTAACCGCATGCTGCTTTCAGAACAGCTCGGCACGCTGGGGTATCAGGTGAAAACCGCCCAGGATGGCGTCGATGCGCTTAACGTGCTGAGCCGCAATGAGATCGACATCGTACTGACCGACGTGAACATGCCGAACATGGATGGGTATCGCCTGACGCAGCGGTTGCGTCAGCTGGGGCATCTCTTCCCGGTCAGTGGCGTCACGGCAAATGCGCTGGCCGAAGAGAAGCAGCGTTGTATGGACGCGGGCATGGATAACTGCCTGTCGAAACCGGTGACGTTAGATGTGCTGAAAAGCACGCTGGCAATCTATGCTGAGCGGGTGCGTAAAACGCGCATGAAGTAGGGCAGAGGGGAGGCGGTGCAGGCTGCACCGCCTCAGCGATCGATTAGTCTCTTTCGACCTGGGTCTGGCTGACAGAGGAGAGGTAGTTCAGAAGGGCAATATCGTTATCCACGCCCAGTTTCATCATCGCTGATTTCTTCTGGCTGCTGATGGTTTTGATACTGCGGTTCAGTTTCTTGGCAATTTCTGTCACCAGGAAACCTTCTGCGAACAGACGCAGCACTTCGCTCTCTTTCGGTGACAGGCGCTTGTCGCCGTAACCGCCCGCGCTGATTTTCTCCAGCAGTTTCGCCACGCTTTCCGGCGTATATTTCTTGCCTTTCTGCAGGGCTGCCAGCGCTTTCGGCAGGTCGGTTGGCGCGCCCTGTTTCAGCACGATGCCTTCGATGTCGAGATCAAGCACAGAGCTCAGGATCGCCGGGTTATTGTTCATCGTCAGAACAATAATGGAGAGATCCGGATAGTGGCGTTTGATGTATTTAATCAGCGTGATGCCGTCGCCATACTTCTCACCAGGCATTGAAAGGTCGGTGATCAGGACGTTAGCATCCAGCTTGGACAGATTGTTGATCAGTGCTGTTGAGTCTTCGAACTCACCTACAACGTTGACCCATTCAATTTGTTCCAGAGACTTTCGGATACCGAAAAGGACAATTGGATGGTCATCGGCAATAATTACATTTAAGTTATTCATCTTATTGGTTACCTTGCTGCAGCAGTTGATTGACGTAAGCGTCAATATCACTGGTGGTATTTGTAATGTTTGAATCGTCACACGCTTTAATGTGGTGTTCTAACTCTTCACAAAGCTGTTTGCCGGGAGACAGGTTGAGCATGGCAAACACGCCCTTCAGGCGATGCGCTGTCTGAGCAAGCGAGTCGTAGTCCTTTTCTGCTGACTCAGTATACAGTCTCTTCACATCAACCGGTACTGTCTCGGTAAACAGCTGGAAATAGCCGCCGCTCATCAGTGGCGTGGCTGTGTCGTCTTCCCTGTCATTATCCATCACATCATGCGACAGTTGCTTCTCAATCAGGGCCAGCAATGCATCCAGCAGCGCATTACTGAGATTGAAATTGACCCGATACTGCTGGTCGTTCAGTGCATGATGACCGAGCTCATCTTCCGCCAGCAGCAGTGCCCAGCCGCTCAGCTTCGACGGATCGTCGGTTACCAGCACGTCGTGATCCTGTCCGGAAATACGCTCGTCCGGGGTGAGACAGCGCGCTCCCCAGTTTTCCAGATGGCGGCAGACGATTTTATGGACGTCCTCCACGGTGATCTCCACCAGGGCGGTGACCCCATCCAGAATTTTTTCCTCTTCTTCTTCCTGCTTCTGCTCCAGTGCCATCGGCAGCTGCATATTATAGCGGGTGCCGATATCCGCTTTCGCGACGATATCCAGACTGCCCCCCATCTGCTTGCAGAGCTGTTTACAGAGGAAGAAGGCCATGCCTGACGCCTGACCGTATCGATCCTGGCTGGTGTCGCCCAGGAACGGGAAATCGACATTCGCCAGCTCATCCACGGTCAGGCCCGCGCCGGTATCAACCAGTTCGATGATGAGTCTATCGGCCTGTTTATTCGCAACCTTAACTTCCAGGGTAATTTTTCCCCAGCGGGTGGTGGTCAGCGCATAGTGCATCAGGGTGGTCAGCACCTTACGCAGGGCGCGACGGTCGCCAAAGCGCATCTCATCATTGGCCAGATGGTTATTGACCACCAGCGACAACCCTTTGCGACGCATCAGCGGCAGGCTTTCCAGTGCGATCTCATCCAGCAGTTCCTGCAGGTTGAAGATGGTGGCATCCGGTGACCAGTCGTGCGCCTCCAGCCGGTTCAGCAGCACGATATCATCCACCAGCCGCGCCAGCCCCTGGCTCTCATCAAGCAGGTCGAGCACGGATTCATCGGCATCCCGCTGGCTGAGCTGCACCAGCTGTGCCACGATCTTCTCCAGCGGCTGATTCAGCGCATGGCCAAGATTGTGCAGCAGCTGCTGCCGCATCTGATGGTTGCGATCCAGAACCTGCTGCGCTTTCTGCAGCTTCTTGTTCACCAGCAGTTCGCGATCCTGGTCACGCATCATAAACAACTGGGTATGGGGTGAGAGCACGCTGCGGGCGTGGTGGATCTCATACACTTCGTTATTGATGGTAGCCTGCAGAACGCCCTGATGCTGGTCGGACATATTAATAATCTTCTGCAGATTGAGGTGCGGCAGAAGATGCTCTGCAATTTTGTTGCTCAGCAGGGTGCGGTTGCTGGCAAAGTCATAGACCAGCAGGCCCACCGGCAGGCTGCCCACAATCTCTTCATTCAGTACCCGAAGCGAGTCGAGTTCCGCGCTCTGGTTCTCACTGGGGCGCAGGGACTGCTGACGCAGCAGCATCACACCGCCCAGCGACAGCAGGAACAGCAGCAGGTTGATCAGCAGCGGCCAGAGCAGGTTGTGCAGCGTGTCGACGATCAGGCGGGTAATCGGCACCTGATAGACCAGCTGCAGCGGGGTGCTGGGCAGCGTGGCGGCAATCTCGACGTTCGGGTTAACCAGCGAGATATGCGTATTTTCCACCTCCTGCTGTTCACTGCTGGCAGAGGGCAGTGAGCTGTCCTGACGCAGCTGGAAATTCTCCAGCGGCATATTCTGCGGCACCAGATCGTTCACCGGCAGATCAAAGGCGACCACGGTGGCCAGGTGGCCCGGCTGATTAAAGGTGGTGCGCAGCGTGAAGTAGTGATCGTTCTGGAAGGCGAGGTGACGCAGTGGCGAGAAGCTCTCACGCTCGTCCAGCGCGTTTGCCTGCTGCAGCATTTCAGCGCGACGGCTGTCCACCATTGAACTGATGGCGCTCTCTTTGTAGCGCGTCGCCATATCCTTCAGCCGCAGCGTGGAGATCATGATCAGGCTATTGTCCTGACCATTTAAAAAGTACATCGACCAGGTCGGGTTTTCCGCGCCCCAGAGCGTATCCAGATAGTTGGACATCCGCATGGTCATATCCAGCGTGCTGCTGTCATGCGATCCGAAGATCAGCGCTTCGGTCTTGCGGCGGGTTTTTTCCAGATAGTAGACGTCAGGACGCAGGCGCGTCTCCTGCAGGCTGCTGCCCGGAGGCGTTCCTGCCGCACTGGTGGAGAGGTTTTCATAGATCTGCCAGGTGGCAAAGCGATAGGCGTCGATACGCTTCTGAACGTCGCGGGCCAGATCGTCCATGGCATAGCGTTTTCCGGTGAGCCAGGCATTCACGGAGTTCTGCACCATAAAGCCCAGCGCCAGCAGCAGCACCAGATTGAAAACCACAAAAAAGCGGGTGACATTGCCGGATGTCAGTGGAAACTTATACAACATAGCGTGTCAGGTACCTGAATTATCGCGCAACTCTTCGCGCACTGGCGGCTACCACTAACAGCAGCAGGGCGATCACTAAAAACGCGCCGCTGAGGCTGATCCATTGCGAAATGAATCCGATTAAAGCCGGACCTGAGAGAATACCCGCATATCCCAGCGTTGTCATGGCAGAAATCGCCAGGTTCGCGGGCATATCCTGTTGATTCCCGGCAGCATTGAACAACATCGGCACCGTATTGGATAAACCAAAGCCGACCAGCAGGAAAGCCAGCAGGGCGATCTCCGGCCACGGCAGCCACACCGCCAGCGTCATGCCTGCGGCGGCGGTCAGCGCCCCGGTTATCATGACCGGATAGCGACCAAAGCGCTGGATGATTTTATGGCCGCTGAACCGCCCCAGCGTCATTGCCACGGAGAAGGTGGCATAGCCGAGGCCGGCATAGGCCGTTGACATCGCCGGGTTCTGCAGCAGCAGCAGCGCGCCCCAGTCGAGCACCGCGCCCTCTGCCAGAAAGAGAATAAAGCAGAGCAGGCCGAGAAACGCGACCCAGCCTCGGGGGATCACCAGCCAGGGCTGGTCGGGCTGATGGAGACGCTCATTCATTAATACCGGGATGCGCCATAACAACAGCAGCAGCATCACGGCCATCACCACCAGCGTAGCGGCCAGCGGGGAGAACGACTGGCTCAGCAGCAGGCTGACCGTCCCCGCACCCAGAATGCCGCCAAGGCTGAAGAAGCCATGAAAGCCGGACATCATCGGCTGACCCGCCGCCTGTTCAACCTGAACCGCCTGATAATTCATGGCGACATCCAGCATGCCCAGCCCGGCACCAAACAGCATCAGCGCGGCCGCCATCAGCAGATGCGAGTCCGCCGTGGCCAGCAGCGGCATCATGACCAGCACCAACAGAGTGGAGAAACACATCACCCGACGGCAGCCAAAGCGCGCAACCAGCGTGCCGGTGACCGGCATCGCCGCCAGTGAACCGATGCCGAGACAGAGCAGCAACGCACCCAGTGAGGCGCCGCTCAGCTGCAGACGATCACGGGCAAACGGCACCAGCGGTGCCCAGGCTGACATGCCTAACCCGTTGATCAGAAAGATGGTGCGGGTGCCCCAGTTCAGGCGGCTCTGCTGTTGATGTTGTTGTGCAGCGTCCAGTGCGGTCATAGGTCAGATTCATCAGTGATAAAGCGAAAAAGTGTAGCACCGGCCGGCAATCTGTGGCCGTCGCGCCTCTTATCAGCAGGGGTGCAGCACCCTCATCAATATGACAAAACCGGGAGTTTACCGATTTTTAATGCGCTGCGGATTTTTTCCAGAACTTTCCTGGCAGGACGGGACGCCGCGCAGGTCGACTTAACTCAAATTTCAGTGCCGTTTTCAACGGGTTGTCTGCTTAAACGAAGCTGTCGTCTCGGTGGGAAATGCTGGCTGAATCGCATAACTAAAAAAATCTTTTCAGCGCCCTGAAGTTCTCAGAATGGCGATATTTTAGCCGTTTTGTGACATTTATGGAAACATCCCGCCACAAATTGACATGAAAAATCAAGGGCAAAGCGTTATTTCATGAACGTTTTATAGCAAGACTGACTTATGTAATAAAGATTAAATCATAATTAAATCTGTACATTGGTGTTGATTTTCAGCACGTTTAGGATAAAAGTTATTTTGTCAGAACCGCTACGTTTCGCGTCCGTCTGTACAACTTAATCTAACAATAAAAGCGTTGTTTTCTGCCCGGACCAGGATCTGCGGCGCCGCTTGGCTTTGCCCTTACTACATACACCAGGTTAACGCGCCCGCTGTTTTTCAGTGGGTGGAACTAAGTGTGAATATCGTAAACGTAAAATAAATTTATGTTTACGGATTCAGTATATTAGCTAATCTGGTGGAGTAGAGGTTACAAATGGCAGAACTCACGCAAGGCCGTGTAGACATCATCTCGCGCGAAAACGGCACGCTCATCTCGCAGGCCACTCCCGGTTCATCACAATCCATTAACCTCACCGAGCCCAGCGTCGTGCGCATCAATGGCACCCGCGAACTGGTCACGCAATATGAGCGCCAGGGAAATGACCTGGTCCTGCACATGCGTGACGGCAGCACCGTCCGCTATCAGAAATTTTTTGTTGATGATGCCGAGGGTAATCACAGTGAGCTGGTGTTCGATGATGGGGTCAATCCACCGGAACATGCCCTGTTCCCGCAGACCGCAGAAGGCACTGAACTGGCCTCCGGTTCCGTCACACCAACCTACGAATCACTGGAGAGCGTCGAGCCGCTGCTGCTGGCCGATAACACCAACGCCTCGATGGGTGTGATCACCGCGGGCGGTCTCGGCGTACTGGGCTTAGCCGGGCTGGCCGTGGGTCTGGGGGGTGGCGGCGGAGGCGGTGGCGGCGGAAATGACGGCGGCAGCGATCCCGGTACGAATCCCGGCACGGATCCTGGTACCGACCCCGGCACTGACCCCGGCACGCCAGGCACGCCAGGCAGCCCCGCCATCACGCTCAACACCTTTGCCGGCGATAATGTGCTGGATAATGCCGAAAAAACCACCGATCAGCTGCTGAGCGGTTCTACCAGCAATGTCGAGGCGGGACAGGTTGTCACAGTGACCCTGGGCGGCCAGACCTACAACACGACGGTGGGCGCTGACGGCAGCTGGAGCGTGACCGTGCCTGCTGCCGCGCTGGCGGCCCTGGCCGCCGGCTCTGCCACGATCGCGGTCAGCGTGACAAACGCAGCAGGCACCGCCGCCAGCGGGTCGCTGCCCATTACCGTGGCTGCTGCCGATCCGGGCACCCCTGCGACGCCCGCCATCAGCCTGAATCCTTTCGCCGGCGATAACCTGCTGGATAACACGGAAAAAACCACGCCGCAGACCTTATCCGGCAGCACCAGCAATGTCGAAGCCGGACAGATTGTTACCGTCACGCTCGGCGGTCAGACCTACAGCGGCACCGTTGCCGGTGATGGCAGCTGGAGCGTGACCGTGCCTGCTGATGCGCTCGCAGCGCTGGCATCAGGCACCACCACGGTGACGGCCACGGTCGCGAATCAGGCGGGTGCCTCCGCCAGCGGCAGCCTGAGCGTCAGTGTTGCAGCCCCTCTGACTCAGCCGGGGACGCCTGTCATTACCATCGATCAGTTTGCCGGCGATGACATTCTCAGTAATCCGGAGAAAAACAGCGCCCAGACGCTGAGCGGCTCCACCACCAATGTGGAAGCGGGACAGGTTGTCACGCTGACGCTGGGTGACCAGACCTACAGCGCTGTGGTCGATGCCCAGGGCAACTGGAGCATTACGCTGCCGCCCGCCGCGCTGAATGCCCTGGCCGCCGGAACGGTCACGATCTCTGCAGTAGTCACCACCCAGGCGGGCGTTGAGGCCAGTGAAAACCGCGCGATCAGCGTCGATACGCCCGCCGTCCCGGGCGCGCCCGCCCTCACGCTGGATGATTTTACCGGCGACAATCAGCTGACTAACGCAGAAAAAACCAGCGATCAGACCGTGACCGGCAGCACCAGCAATATTGAAGCCGGACAGATTGTTACCGTCACGCTGGGCGGTCAGACCTACAGCGGCAGCGTGGATGCGCAGGGCAACTGGAGTGTCACGCTACCCCAGGCGGCCCTGAGCGCCCTGGCGGCTGGTGAAACCACGCTGACGGTGTCAGTCAGCGATGCAGCCGGTAACACCGTGACCAGTAGCCTGCCGATTACGGTAGAGGCCCCGGTGACACAGCCGGGCGACGTTACCCTGACTATCGATCAGTTCGCCGGGGATGACATCCTGAGCAACGACGAAAAAGGCACGGCGCAGACTCTCTCAGGCAGCACCACCAATGTCGAAGCGGGGCAGACGGTAACCGTTACCCTGGGGGGACAGACTTACCTCGGCACCGTGGATGGCAGCGGAAACTGGAGTGTGATTATCCCGGCCGCCGCCCTGAGCAGCCTGCCTGCGGGCAGCAATGCCATTAACGTCACGGTCAGCAACCTCGCGGGGGCAACCAGCAGTGAAACCCGCGATATTGCGGTGGAAGCACCTGCTACAGAACCTGGCGTGCCGGGGCTGATCCTGAATGATTTTGCTGGCGATAACCTGCTGAGCAATGACGAGAAGACGGTCGACCAGGCGGTCAGTGGCACCACCACCAATATCGAAGCCGGGCAGGTGGTCACGGTCACACTGGGCGGCCAGACCTACAGCACCACCGTGCAGCCGGATGGCAGCTGGAGCGTCACGGTGCCCGCCACGGCGCTCTCCGCGCTGGCAGCAGGCACGACCACGCTGACGGTTGCCGTCAGCAATGCGGCGGGCGACAGCGTGACCGCAACGCAGCCGATCACGGTAGACGCCCCGGCAACACAGCCGGGGGCCGCCACGCTGACCATCGACGCCTTTGCCGGGGATGACATCCTCAGCAACAGCGAAAAAGCCAGCGACCAGCTGCTGACCGGTACGACCACTAATATCGCAGAGGGCCAGCAGGTTACCGTCACCCTGAACGGGGAAACCTTTACCGCCACGGTCGGCGCGGATGGCAGCTGGAGCCTCACGGTTCCGGCCAGTTCGCTGGCAGCACTGGCGGCAGGCAGCGCCACCCTGAGCGCCACGGTAACGGATCAGGCGGGGAACCCGGTCAGCGAAACGCGTGACTTCCTGGTGGAGTCCTCGGGCACCGCACCAGGCAACCCGACGCTGACCCTGAATGCCTTTGCTGAAGACAACGTGTTAAGCAATGAGGAGAAGCTGGAGGCGCAGGCCATCTCCGGCAGCACCACCAACTTCGAGGCGGGCCAGATTGTGACGGTTACGCTGGGTGGACAGAGTTACAGCGGAACGGTCAGCGCTGACGGCAGCTGGAATATTGCGATTCCGGCCGATGCGCTGGGCGCACTGGCAGCAGGCCCGGCCTCACTGGTGGTGACGGTCAGCAATGCGGCCGGTACAACTGTCAGCGACACGCTGGGCATCGTCGTTGAAGCCCCGGTGACCGAACCGGGCCAGCCGGTCATCACCCTCAATCAGTTCGCCGGTGATGATGTGCTGAGCAACGACGAGAAAGCCAGTGACCAGCTGCTGAGCGGCAGCACCAGCAATGTTGAGGCGGGTCAGGTGGTGACGGTGACGCTGGGCGACCAGAGTTACAGCGCCACCGTCGGGGCCGATGGCAGCTGGAGCCTGACCATCCCCTCCAGCGCCCTGGCCGCCCTGGCGGCGGGCAACGCGACCTTCAGCGCCAGCGTAACCACCCAGGCGGGTGTGGTCGCCAGTGAAGATCGGGTCATTGTGGTCGAAGCCTCACCGGAGCCGGGCGTACCAACGCTGACGATCGCTATTTTTGCCGGCGACGACCTGCTCGACAACAGCGAAAAAGCGCTGGACCAGACGCTGTCAGGCAGCACCAGCAACGTAGAGGCGGGCCAGACGGTCACCCTCACGCTGGACGGGCAGACCTACAGCACCACCGTTCAGGCGGATGGCAGCTGGAGTCTGCCGATCCCGTCCGCTGCGCTGAGCGCACTGGCGGCGGGCACCACCACCCTGGTCGCCAGCGTAACCACGGCGGCGGGCGTTTCAGCCAGCGGCAGCCGGGATATCAACGTCGCGCCTGCCGCAGGCGAACCGGGCGTGCTCACCATCGCTGAACCACTCAGTCTCGACGGTTTCCTTAACCAGCAGGAGGCCGCCAGCGATCTGATCATAAGCGGCTCGGCACTGGGCGTTAACCCCGGCCAGACGGTGCTGGTGGCCTTCAACGACAACACCTACAGCGCGGTGGTAAACAGCAACGGCTTCTGGAGCGTCACCGTTCCGGCCAGCGACCTCACCGGCATCACCGACGGAACAAAACTGATCTCCGCAACGGCCACCGATGCCAGCGGAGCGCTGCTGACCGACGCCGCACAGCTCAATGTGGTGGTGAACACGCTGCCGCAAATCACCCTGGATGAGAGTGCGATCAGCGATGGCATTCTGAATCAGGCGGAAGCGGGCAGCGACCTGACGATCGGCGGAAACACCGGTAAAGCCGTGCCGGGCCAGCAGGTCACCCTGGAACTCAACGGGAAAACCTACAGCACCACGGTGAATGAGGACGGCAGCTGGAGCCTGACGCTGCCCGCCGCCGATCTCGCCTTACTGCCGCAGGGCGCTAACACGCTGACACTGACCGCGATTGATGAGGCGGGTAACCGTGTCGACCAGACGCTGGACTTCAGCGTCGATACCCTGCCACCGAATCTGATTGTGGCGGCGGTGGCAGGCGGAGATGGCATTCTTAACGGCGCTGAAGTGGCGGCGGGCGTGCCGGTCAGCGGTTCAGGTGCCGCGCCGGGCGACGTCGTTTCGGTCACGCTGAATAACCTGATCTACAGCGCCACGGCAGATGCACAGGGCAACTGGACGGTGGATCTGCCCGCGGAGGATCTGCAGACGCTGGCTGAGGGCAGCAGCTATACGCTGGTGGTCACCCTGACGGATGCCAGCGGCAATACGGTCAGCCAGTCGCAGACGCTGGCCGTCAGCACCCTGTCGCCGGACGTGTCAGTTAACGCGCCGGGCGGTGACGGTGTGCTGACCAGTAATGAACTGACCCAGCCGCTGCTGATCAGTGGAACCGGCACCCCGGGCGATCAGGTCACGGTTGAGTTAAACGACAAAACCTACAGCGCGCTGGTTGACGACAATGGCAACTGGAGTGCGCAGGTGCCGGTGGCCGATCTGGGCACGCTGACCAGTCAGACCTACCCGGTGACGGTCACCGTGACCGATCCGGCGGGCAACAGCAGCGTAGAGAACACGTCACTGCGGGTTGCCACCGCAGTGCCTGCGCTGACGCTGGATGCGATCAGCGACGATGGCGTCATCAACGTCATTGATGCACAGCAGCCGCTGATCGTCAGCGGAAGCGGCGACGCGGGCGATACGATCAGCGTGACGCTGAATAACCAGACCTACACCGCCGTCGTGGCGGAGGGGGGCCGCTGGAGTGTCACCATTCCGGCATCCGACCTGGCCGCTGTTCCTGACGGGACACAGCCGCTGGCAGTGGTGGCAACGGATGGTGACGGGAATACCACGCTGATCAACAGTGCCCCGATCTTTGCGACCACGCCGCCGCAGCTGACCGTCTCCACACCGGGCAGTGATGGTTACATTAATATTGCGGAACATAGCCAGGATCTTACGATTGACGGGCGCGGAGGCGTGCAGGGCGACACGGTTTCGGTGAGTTTCAATGGCGAAACCTACACTGCCACCGTGGATACCAGCGGCGCGTGGCAGGTTACGGTGCCTGCGGCGGTCGTCAGCCAGCTGGGCGATGCCCGCTATCCGGTGGAGGTGGTGCTCAGCGACGCGTATGGCAACAGCAGCAGCGTCGCCTCCAGCGTGACGGTACTGGCGGCCGCATCGCCGGTCCTGACCCTGGATCCTGTGACCGGCGACAACCAGATCGACAGCGCGGAACAGCGCGTTGACACACTCATTACCGGCAGTGTGACCGGCGTACCGGCAGGCCAGCCGGTCGTGGTAACCATCAATAACCAGTCTTATGAGGGCGTGGTGCAGGCAAACGGAAGCTGGAGCGTGACGCTGCCTGCCGGATCGCTGGGAGGCGCGGGCGACAAGCCCTTTACCGTGGCGATCACCGATGTGGCCGGCAACCCGGCGCAGCCCGCGCAGGGGCTGATCACCGTGGTCACCAGCGACACGCCGCTGCTGTCGATTGCACCGATAAGTGAAGATAACGCGCTGAATGCACTGGAAGCGCAGAGCGATCTGATCCTCAGCGGCAGTTCCGCCAGCCTGCCTGAAGGCAGCCCGGTCAGCGTGACGCTGGTGCCGGGCGGGACCGTTTACAGCACCACCATCGATCCGGACGGTAACTGGACGGTTACCGTGCCCGCCGCCGATCTGGCGAACCTGTCGCAGGGTGACACCACGGTGACCGTTACTTCCGGCGACGTGCAGAGCAGCCAGACGCTGCTGGTGGCAACCACACCGCTGGCAGCCCCGCAGATTGATACCCCCTTCACTGACGGCATCCTCAGCAATAACGAGGTCACCGCACCGCAGACCCTGACCGGTTCCGTCACGGAAGGCCAGGCCGTCAGCGTGACTCTGGGCGGCGTCAGCTATACGGCAACGGTCGCGGCGGATAACACCTGGAGCGTCACGCTGCCGCCGGAAGCGCTGCAGGCCCTTGCTCAGGGCAGCAACCCGATTACCGTAACGGTGAGCGATAGCGCGGGTAACAGCACCAGTATCAGTGAACCACTGACGGTGGATACCGGCACACCGGCGCTGACCGTGAACCCGATTGCCACCGATGGCGTCATTAACGCGGCGGAAGCCGCCGCCGACCTGATCGTCAGCGGTACCGCTGCGCCGGGCAGCAGCGTCAGCCTTCTGCTGGGCGGCGAAACCTATAACGCCGTCGTGGCCGCCGATGGCAGCTGGAGTGCAACGCTGCCCTCCGACGATCTGAGTCAGCTGGCCGATGGCCGTTACGATCTCAGCGTCACCGTAACTACCGTGGGCGGCAACGTCGCCACCACGCCGGTGCCGGTTACCGTCGACACCAGCGTGCCGGACTTTAGCATCAATCCGCCAGCGGGCGATGGTGTGCTGAACCTTGCTGAACAGGCGGCCGGGTTCAGTTTCAGTGGGGCAGGCAGTGAGGGCGACCAGGTCAGCCTGACCCTGAATGGCGTGACCTATACCGGCACCGTCGGCGCAGACGGTCTCTGGACTCTGGCCGTGCCGCCTGCGGCACTGGCCGGTCTGGCCAGCGGCAGCAGCTATCCGGTTGTGGTGACGGTGACCGATGCTGCCGGTAACAGCAGCAGCCAGAACAGTTCGCTGACCGTCGACACGACGCCGCCTCCGCTGGTGGTTGCGCCAATCAGTGAGGATAACGCGCTGAGCGTCGGCGAACTGGCAGAGCCGCTGGTGGTCAGCGGCAGCGGACAGAACGGCGACCTCGTGACGGTTCAGCTTAATGGTCAGACTTACAGCACCACCGTCGGGGTGAACGGTCAGTGGACGCTGGAGATCGCGTCTGGCGATCTGGCAGCGCTGCCGTCCGGCCCGAATCCCGTCACGGTGACCGAAACGGACGCCAGCGGAAATCAGAGCAGCCAGGTGGTGGATCTCAATGTGGCCACCTCGCCAGCGGTGCAGCCGCAACTGAGCATCGACAGCAGCACCTTTGCCGGTGACGGCATCGTCACCGCGGCGGAGCAGTTACAGCCGATTACCCTGCGCGGCAGCAGCCTCAACGTCGAGCCGGGTCAGCAGGTCACGGTTTCACTGAACGGCACCGATTACAGCGGGGTGGTTGAGGCGAGTGGCAACTGGAGCATCATTCTGCCGGCGGGCGCGCTGGCGGATCTGGGCGAGGGCAGTCAGACGCTGATTGTCAGCGTGAACAATGCCGTCGGTAACAGCGCCAGCGCGCCGCTTAACTTCAGTGTGGACAACACACTGCCCGCCATTGCGCTGGCACCCGTCAGCGACGATAACTATCTGAATGCAGGCGAGCTGAACGGCCCCGTCGTCGTCAGCGGCAGCAGCAGCGGTCTGCCTGCCGGAAGCCTGGTCACCGTTGACGCCAACGGGACGCCGTTCACCACCACGCTTAACGCCGATGGCAGCTGGAGCCTGACATTACCGGCAGGCACCTTCAGCGGTGTGGCGGATGGGCCGCAGACCCTGACCGCCACCGTCAGCGATGCAAACGGCCAGCCGCTGGCGACCACTGACACCACCCTGACGGTCGTGGCCAGCGCGCTGCCGGTCGCGACACCGGGCGTGGCCTTTGATGATGGCATTGTGAATAGCGGCGAAGCCGCAACCGGGGGGGCCATCACCGGTAACACCGGGGTAACGGGTGACGGTCAGACGGTCAGCATTACGCTGGATGGTGTCAGCTACAGCGGCACGGTCGATGCTGCGGGCAACTGGCAGGTCACGGTTCCGGCTGGCGCACTCGCTGCGCTGCCGCAGGGCGACACGGCATACAACGTCGTGGTCAGTGATGTGGCGGGCAACAGCAGCCAGGCGACAGGCACGCTGCGGGTCGATACGCTGCCGCCGGTGCTGACCGTTGTCACGCCGTCCGACGGCATCATCAACGCCGCTGAAAGTCAGCAGCCGCTGACGCTGAACGGCAGCAGCGAAGCCAATGCCCTGATTGTCGCCAGCTTCAACGGCACCAGCCTGAGCACCACCGCTGACGCCAGCGGCAACTGGTCGCTGACGCTGCCCGCCACGGTCTACAGCGGGCTGGGTAACGGCAGCTATCCACTGACGGTTACCGCCAGCGATGCGGCCGGCAACGCCACCACCACCAGCCGCGATCTGGCGCTGAAAGTGGAGGCAGGCACGCTGCCGACGCTGACCCTGGATGCCTTTGCCGGCAACAATGTGGTCGATGGCGCGGAACGCCTCACCGACCAGCGGCTGAGCGGCACGACAACCAATGTCGAGGCGGGCCAGCTGGTGACCGTCACGCTTGACGGAACGGTCTACAGCGCCGCCGTCCAGGCCAGCGGGGCCTGGAGTCTGATTGTGCCAGCCGGCGCGCTGGCTGCGCTTGCCGATGGCAGCGCCACGTTTACCGTGGCGGTCAGCGACGTGGCGGGTAACACCACCACCAGCAACCTCGCTTTTGACGTCAACAGCAACGCGTCTGGTCTGGCGCTGGATGCCATCAGCGAAGATAACTACCTCAATGCACAGGAGCTGAGTCAGCCGCTGATTGTCACCGGCACCGCGGTAAACGTGCCGGCGGGCAGTACCGTCACGCTGCTGTTCAACGACACCGCTTACACCGCCCAGGTTTCGGCCAGCGGGCGCTGGAGCGTTATCGTTCCGGCGGAGGCACTGACGGCGCTCGCCGATGGACCTTACACGCTGACGGTCACTGCGACCGACAGCGGCGGAGCAACCCTCAGCAGTGAAGCCACGCTCAGCGTACTGGCGACCGGCCTGCCGGAACCGCTCATCGTCTCGGCGTTTGGTGATGGCGCGCTCAACAGCGGCGACGTTACCGCGGCACAGAGCCTGAGCGGCACCACCGGCGTAACGGGCGACGGACAGAGCGTCAGCGTGCTGCTGAATGGCGTGACCTACACCGGCACCGTCGACGGCAATGGCAACTGGCTGGTGACCGTTCCCGCGACGGCGCTGGCTGATCTGCCGGAAGAGACCCTCAGCTACACCGTCACGGTGCAGGATGCCGCCGGTAACACAGGCAGCACCCAGGGCAGCGTCACGGTGGATCTGACGCCACCGACGCTGACGCTGGCGGCCGTCGCGGATGATGACATCGTGAATATCGCAGAGAGCACCGGACCGATCGTGCTCAGCGGGACGACCAGTGCCGAAGCCGGACAGACGGTCTCCATCACCCTCAACAACCAGCTCTATACCACCACCGTGACTCAGGATGGCGACTGGAGCCTGACGCTGCCAGCCGGTGCGCTGGCCGGTATCCCGGCCGGGGCCTATACCCTGACGGTAACAGTCAGTGATGCGGCGGGTAATCCGGTGACGGAAACCCGCGACATTACGCTGGCGACCGGCGCGCTGTCGGTGACGATTGATACCCCGTTCGGCAACGGTTATCTGAACCAGAGTGAGACCGGGGTCAGTCAGACCCTGAGTGGCAGCACCGGCGTCACCGGTGAGGGGCAGACGGTCACCGTCTCCCTGGGAGGCGAAGACTATCCCGCCACGGTGGATGCACAGGGCAACTGGACGCTGACCCTGACGCCGGAGGCGGTGCAGACGCTGGATGAAGGGGTGAATACCCTGGTGGTGAATGCCAGCGATGGGGCCGGAAACAGCGGTTCGCTGACCAGTGCGGTCACGGTGGATCGGACGCCGCCTGCGCTGAGCCTGGACCCGATCAGTGACGATAATATTGTTAACGCTCTGGAAGTGCTGGAAGCCGTCACCATCAGCGGCAGCGCGTCAGCGGAGGATGCCGGACAGACGGTCACCGTCACTTTCCAGAACAGTAATTACACCACCCTGGTGCTCTCTGATGGCAGCTGGCAGGTGACGCTGCCGGCCAGTGTGATGCAGGGGCTGACCGATGGCGGCTACCCGGTCAGCGTGACGCTGACGGACGCGGCGGGCAACAGCAGCAGCGCGACCACCACCCTGACGCGTGATGCAGACAGTGCCGGCCTGCCGACCCTGACGATCGGGCCGATCAGCGGCGACAATTTCCTGAATCAGGCTGAGTCGCTGCAGGATCTGAGCATCAGCGGCAGCAGCACCAATCTGGCCGAGGGCCAGCTGGTCACGGTGACGCTGAACAACGTTCAGTACAGCGGCACGGTGACCCAGGATGGCAGCTGGACGGTGACCGTACCTGCCGCCGATCTGGGCGCGCTGCCGGATGGCGATCAGCTGCTGGTGGTGGTCTCTGCGGATGCCTCCGGCAACCCGGCCAGCAGCAGCGCCTCACTGGTGGTGCTGGCCAGCGCCCAGGCGCAGCCAACGCTGACCCTGGACGTGGTGGCAGGGGATGATGTGATCAATGCCAGCGAGGCCGCCGCGGATGTGGTGGTCAGCGGTAGCAGCACCCAGCTGGCCGCGGGCACCCCGGTGACCGTGTCGTTTAACGGCACGGACTATGAGACGACGCTGGACGCTGACGGCAACTGGACGGTGATTCTTCCCTCCACCGCCTTTGCCGGCGTGACGGCGGGCAGCACGGAGACCCTTACCGTGACCGCCAGCGACATTGCCGGGAATCCGGCCACCGCCAGCCAGACGGTGACGTTCAGCACCACACCGCCAGCACTGACGGCGATCACCGTCAGTTCAGGTGACACCCTGAACTTTGCAGAGTCGCTGGAGGATATCAGCGTCAGCGGTTCCACCACGGGGGCCCTGCCGGTGACGGTGACGCTGAATAATGTCAGCTACACCACCACGGCCGATGCCGACGGTAACTGGTCCGTCACCATCCCGTCAGCCGATCTGCAGCAGCTTGCAGATGGTGCTAACGCGATCGCGGTTTCCGTCACCGACGCGGCGGGCAATACCACCACGGATACCACCACCTCGCTGGACGTGGCGTTTAATACGCTGCCTGCGCTGACGCTGGATACGCCGTTTGGCGATGCGCTGGTCAGTGCTGCGGACGCTGCGGGCGCGCTCACGCTGAGCGGCGACAGCACCAATCTGCCGGAGGGCAGCCTGATTAGCATCACCATTGGCGGGCTGGACTTCAGCACCACGACCAATGCCAGCGGCAACTGGACGCTGAATCTGGCCGCGGGCGCGCTGTCAGGGCTGGACGATGGCGTGACCGACGTGGTAGTGACTGCCACCGATGCAGCGGGCAATCCGGCCCAGGTGACCGCCGGGGTTGAGATCCTGCAGGCTGCGCCGGATAACGCTACCTTTGACAGCACGTTGTTCGGCGACAACATCATTAACATCAGTGAAGCGGGTGTCGTTCAGCTTGTCACCGGGACATCGGACCCTCTCCCGGGCCAGACCCTGAGCGTGACGGTGGGCGATCAGAACATCCCGCTGTCCGTAACGGTGGATGCCAGTGGCAACTGGACAGCCAGCCTGACGCCAGAGGTGATCGCCAGCCTGGGGGCGGGTGAACAGACGCTGACCCTCACCACCACCGATCGGGCAGGCAATACCAGCGTCACGACCCAGACATTTGTCTCGGCGATTACGCCGATTGCGGCGCCCACGCTGGACACGCCCTTTACCGATGGAAGGCTCAATGCGGATGAGGCAGCCGCAGGGGGTTCACTGAGCGGCGCGGTCAGCATTGATAACGCGGCGTCGGTGACGGTAAATGTGAATGGCTCCGTCTACGCCGCCCAGCTCAGCGAGGATGGGACGCGCTGGTCGCTGGCGCTGTCACCGGCGCTGTTGCAGTCTCTGCCGGATGGCAGCTGGCCGGTGACGGTGACCGTCACCGATGAGGTCGGCAACATTGCCAGCACCAGCGGCAGCCTGCTGGTCGCCGTTAACGCGCTGCCGGACGTCACGCTGAACCTGCCGTTCGGGGATGGTGCGCTGAATGCTGAAGAAGCGCTCAGTGAACAGACGCTCAGTGGCACCACCGGCATTACCGGTGCCGGGCAGACGGTCTCGGTACTGATTTCAGGCTTTAACGGCGATGCGCCGCTGATGGCCACGGTGCAGGAAGATGGCAGCTGGTCTCTGGCGCTGTCGCCTGCGCAGTTAAGCACCTTCACCAGCGGGGCGCACACCATCACCGTGACCGCCACCGATGTCGCCGGTAACAGCGACACGACGGCGCTGAGTGTGGTAACGGAAGTGGCGGTGCCGGTGCCGACCTTCAGCCCGGATGCCTTTGGCGGCGACGGCCTGCTTAACATCAGTGAAGCGGCGGCTGGCGTGACCCTGACCGGCACCACCGGCAGCGTCGGGGCAAACCAGGCGGCCAGCATTACCGTTGATTTCAATGGCAGCCGTTATTCGGGTGTCGTTGACAGTAACGGGAACTGGCGCGTCACGATCCCTGCTAACGCGCTGAGCGCCCTGGATGATGGCGCGCAGACGCTGACGGTGAACGTGGTGGATGCGGCGGGCAACAGCGCCTCGGCGCAGCTGCCGTTCACCGCCGATCTCAGCGCACCTCAGCCCACGCTCAATCCGGACTACTTCGGGGGCTATGTTAATGCGGCTGATGTGGCAGGCGGCATTACCCTCGGCGGCACCGCGGGTGTCAATGAGACGGTGCAGCTCACGCTGGCAGGCACAGTCTATACCGCGACTGCGGATGAGAGCGGCAACTGGTCGGTGCCGCTGACGACGGCGCAGCTTTCCGCGCTGACGGATGGCACCTATCCGGTCATCATCACGGCCACGGACGCGGCGGGTAACAGCACGACGCTTAACAGCGCCTTTGTGCTGGACAAAACCCCACCCGTGCTCACTGCCTCGGCGTTCACCGGCGACAACGTACTGAACTACGCGGAGAGCATTCAGCCGCAGACGCTCAGCGGCACCGCAACGGGAGCAGGGACGGGCGCAGTGGTCACCGTCTCGCTGAATGATACCCCGCTTGGCACGGCGATAGTGGCGGCCAACGGCAACTGGAGTCTGACGCTGACGCCAGAGCAGATGGCCACTTTCGGGCCTTCCACCACGCTGGCCTTGTCGGTAACCGATCTGGCAGGCAACATCGCCACCGGCTCCGTTCCGCTGACGGTCGATCTGACCCCACCGCTAGGCCCGCTGGTGACACTGGGCACCGTGTCGGGCGACAACATCATCAGCAGCCAGGATGTCGCGGGGGGCGTGGTGGTGAGTGGCTCCTCGGCCAATCTCGGCACCGGGGGCACGGTGACGGTGGTGATCAATGGCAGGAGCTACCCCACCACGCTGGATGCGTCAGGCAACTGGTCAACGGCGACCCTGCCGGTCAGCGCGTTTGGCGAAACAGATGGCAGTGCGACCGTCACGGTGAATGCGACGAACGGCACGGATACCGTCAGCGTCAGCAATAACATCGCGATTGACCTGACGCCACCGACGCTGAACCTGGATAACTTTGCAGGCGACAATCAGGTCAACGGCAGTGAAAGTGCCACCAGTCAGACCATCAGCGGCACCGCCGATGTCAGCGAAGCCGGCCGCACCGTGCTGGTGACCTTTAACAACAAAACCTACAACGCGGTGGTACAGGGGGATGGCAGCTGGTCGGCCACGGTGCCCGCCAGCGATATGCAGGCGCTCACCAGTGGCAGTTCACTGCAGATCACCGCGCAGCTGGCGGATGTGGCGGGCAACGTGACCACGGCGACACAGACGGTCACGGTGGATACCGGGGCCCCCGTGTTGCAGGTGGATGCCCTGGCGGGCGATAACGTCCTTAATGCCACGGACCTGGTGACAACGCAGGTGCTCACCGGCAGTGCGCAGGGCGCAGAAGGCCAGACCATCGGCCTCTACCTGGGCGATGCCGCACCGATTGCCACCGCCATTGTCGGAGCCGACGGCCGCTGGAGTATCGATCTGACGCCGGAGGTGCTGACGAACCTCACTGAGGGTGCGCTGGTCTTTGGCGTGCGGGTCAGTGACACCGCCGGGAACCAGACGGATACCACGCTGACGGTCAACAAAGTGGTCAACAGTGCGCTGACGCTGGTCGTCGATTCGGTCTTCGGCGACGGCACACTCAGCGCGCTGGATACCACGGTGGCGCAGACCATCTCCGGGGTGGCGACCTCGGCGGGCATCGGTGCGACGGTCTCCGTGGTGCTGGGCGGTACGACGCTCTCGGCAGCCGTGGGGCAGGATGGTAAATGGGCTATCGTGGTGCCGCCGTCGGTGCTGGGTCTGTTAAGTGATGGTCAGCTGGCCGTTGACGTCACGCTGACGGATGCGGCAGGCAACACCCGTACCGTGGGTGAAACCGTCACCGCGATTGTCGATGCGGTGCCGGTCGTCGGCGCGCTCACCGGGCTGTTTGGCGGTGATAACCTGCTGAACATCGCGGAAGCCGCTGCCGGACAGGTGGTGGGTGGCGTCATCGACAATGCCGCGGTGGGTTCACAGGTCACCGTGACCCTGGGCAGCAGAAGTTACAGCACTACCGTGCAGGCGGGCGGTGCCTGGAGCGTTAACCTGCCGGCCAGCGATCTCACCTCGCTGCTGGATGGCAACCTGACGCTGGGCGTCAGCGTCCGGGATGTGGCGGGTAACGTCGCTTCCAGCAGTGCCACGGTCGGCATCTTCACCCAGACGCCATCCATCTCGCTGACTTCGCTGTTCGGGGATGGGGTGCTTAATCTGGCGGATATCGCGACCGGGCAGGTGATCAGCGGAGTGGTGAACAACGTCGCCCAGGGCAGTGTCGTCACACTCTCGGTGGGGAACAGCCAGCTGACGGCTACCGTCGGCGCGGGCGGAGCCTTCAGCGCCACGGTCACACCGGATATCCTGGGCACCCTGGCGCAGGGGAACCTGACGGTAGGGGCATCGGTGACCGATGCGGCGGGTAACACCGCCAGCACCAGCGCCGGCATCCGCGTCGACACGCTGCTGCCGACCATCACCGTCAATCCGCTGTTTGGTGACGGTCTGCTGAACGTGGCGGATGCGCTGGTCACCCAGGTGATCGGCGGCGTGGTGGGCGGCGCGGAAGCGGGCTCGCGCGTGGTGGTCTCCGTAGGCGCCCAGCAGTTTGTGACGGCGACCGATGCGAACGGTAATTTTAACGTCTCGCTGACGCCGACGCTGCTGCAGGGCATTGCGGACGGCAATCTCACGGTGGGCGTGAGCGTCACCGACAGCGCCGGTAACACTAACAGCGCCACGGCGGGGGCACTGGTCGGCATTCACAACGTGCCGAAAGTGACGCTCAATCCGCTGTTTGGTGACGGGGTGCTCAACCTGGCCGAGTCGCTGGTCACGCAGACCATCAGCGGCACCGTCTCCGGCGTGGCCGCGGGCAGCAGCGTCAGGCTGGCGATTGGTAACACCACCGCGACCGCGCTGGTGAACGCCGACGGCACCTTCTCAACCACCGTCTCACCGGCCGTGCTCTCGACGCTGCTGAACGGTAACTTCACCGTCAGCGCTTCGGTCACCGATCCGGTCGGCAACGTCAGCAGCACCAGTGCAGGCGTTTCGCTGGGACTGGTTCAGCCGACCCTCTCGGTTAACACGGTATTCGGCGATGGCGTGCTGAGCGCGGCCGATCTGGCCTCAAACCAGACGCTGAGCGGCAGTTCCAGCCTCTCTGCGGGGTCAACCGTCAGCGCCACGCTGAATGGCATTACCTACACCACCAAGGTGGCCAGCGGCGGTAACTGGAGCATCAGCGTGCCGAAAGCGGATCTGGCTGCGCTGACGGACGGCAGCAAAACCGTGACGGTGACCGGCACAGATGCCTACGGCAACGTGGCGAATGCCAGCGGCTCGCTGAACGTCATCAGCCAGTCGACGCCGGTGGTGGCGATTACCTCGCTGTTTGGCGACGGCGCGCTCAGCGCGGCGGATGTGAAAACGGCACAGACCATCAGCGGCACCGCGAGTAATGCTGAGGGATCGGTGGTGCGGGTCACGCTGGGCGGCCAGACCTACAGCACCACGGTGAGCAGCAACGGTAACTGGAGCCTGTCGGTTCCGGCGGCCAGCCTCGCCGCCATCGCGGATGGTCTGCAGACCGTGACGGCCAGCGTCACCAACGGCGCGGGCAGCAGCGGCACCATCTCCGCGTCGCTGGGTGTCGTCAGCCACACCACGCCAACGGTCAGCGTAAGCAGCTTCTTTGGCGGCGATGGCTACCTCAATATCGCGGAAGCCAGTGCGGCGGAAACCATCAGAGGCACCAGTACTAATGCGGCGGGCGGCACGGTGACGGTAAACGTGGCGGGTAACATTCTCACGACCACCATTGGTGCCAATGGCGCATGGAGCGTCAGCGTGCCGTCAGCGACGCTGAAAAGCATCCCCGATGGCAGCCGTCCTCTGACGGTGACGGTGACGGATATTGGCGGTAACACCGCCACCAGCACCAGCAGCTTTACCGCGCTGTCGCACAATCAGCCGGTCGTGGGGGTCGATCCGGTGCTCAGCCTCGTCGGTTCGCTGCTCACCGGTCTGGTGGTGCAGGGCGGATCGCTCAATGCGGCGCAGGGATCAAGAGTCAGCGTGACGCTGCTGCTCGCCAACGGCAGCAACGGCCCAACGCTGAATACCACCACCGACGCGCTGGGGCGTTATGCCGTCAACTTCTCACCGTCACTGCTGTCGGTGGGTGGCCTGCTGCTGTCGCTCAACACGCTGGCAAAAGTGTCGATCACCGACGTGGCGGGTAACAGCTATACCACCACCAACACCCTGCTGCTGGGTTCTGTACTGCCGGTCACCCTGGCCGCTACCGAGTCCGTGGCCCTGTTCTCGGTGGTGGATGACAGCGCCACGGTGGCCAGCACGGAGACGCAGCACAACAGCAGCACCAGCAGCGATGACGGCAGTGCCCATGTGGCCGTGGCCTCTACGCTGGTGACCGACGCGGATGTTGCAGCGCCGGTCAGCAGCAGCCAGAGCGCCGTGGTCAGTGACACAGCGGTGGCTGCAGCCCCGGCCGAAGAGGCGGGTTACACCATCGGCGGGGTAGTCATTACGCTGGCGGATGGCAGCACGGCGCAGGGAGCCTCGGTTACCGGCAGCAGCGGCGCGGATACCGTGACGGTCAGTGACCTCAGCTTTACCCATATTGATGGCGGCGCAGGCACCGATACTCTGGTGCTGAACGGTGAGAACCTCACTCTGGATCTCACCGCGCTGGGCCTGAAAGTCGAACACATTGAAGTACTCGATTTGGGTAAAACCGGCACCAACTCGGTGAAACTCGATCTCAATGAGGCACTCAATCTGACGGATAAACAGAGTGACGATTTGCTGATCAAAGGCGCGGACGGCAGTCAGGTGACTCTGGCTAACAGCAATGGCGGTATCTGGGAAGTGACCGGCGAACGGACGGTAGATGGCAGAGTCTTTGAGATCTACCACAACTCGGCGCTGACCAGTGATAACACCCTGGGGGATGTGCTGGTACAGCAGAACCTGCAGGTCCATGTGATGTAGCCACGACGTTGTCTGTCAGGCGGTTATGAGGCGCGGGTGCGAAAGCACCCGCTTTTTTTGCGTCAGCCCCGTGATAATTTCACTTTCCAGAATTTCGCCACTATTCATTAGCGGAATGAAAGCTTAGGGTAGGCGCAGCAAACGGCGACACGCCGTCAATCACGCTTCTGATCTTATTTGACGCGTTATTCGCGTCCTGTTCATCACGCCCTGTTACCTGCGGGTAACCGGTTCAGACCAGCGGAAACGGGCAGCTTCGGCTGACTCACTACCACGTTGTCAGAGTCAACTCTCGGGCTATCCGACGGTTTTGCTCTGCGTTTCTGATCTGTTATGAACTGAGGTGACCGATGTCAACACGCGATACGTTTCGTACCACCCGGCTCGACGCCATTTTCCAGGCGGCAGTCAGCGACTTTGCCGTCGCCGACAGCGCCGTGCCCGCTGCACCGCCCGTGGCCACGCCGCGCCTGAACCTGCCCATAAACCCGCTGCCCGCTGAAACTCCCCATACCCTGGCGACCGTCGACAGCGCCCGCACCGTCAGTGCGGCTGAGAGTGCGTCACCCGCAGCCCTGCGGCCCTACGAACCTGTCGCTGCCGATGGCGTGATCGCTGGCTGGGAAGCGCAAAAGCGGGTGCATCTGCGCGGCCGGGCTGAAGGCGAAGCGGGTTCGACCGTCACACTCACCTTCAACGACCAGAGCTGGTACAGCACCGTCAACAAGTGGGGCTACTGGAACGCCTCAATGCCGGCGGAGGCGCTGAAAGGGGTGCCGGATGGCAATCACACGCTGACGCTGACCCTGACCAATAAAGCAGGCCACAGCACCACGACTGAGGTGGGGTTTGGTCTCTATGCTGACCGCACCCTCAGTCCGACCCTGACCATCGACACGGTCAGCGGTGACAATGCGGTGAATATCGCTGAAAGCATCTACGGCGTTGAGATCAGCGGCAGCGCAACCCACCTGCCGGTGGGGTCCGTGCTCAAATTAACCCTGGGCACGCAAACGACCACCGCGACCATGGGAAGGGATGGCAGGTGGTCTGGCACATTTTCTGAAAGCGATATGCAGGCGCTGCAGGATGGCGTCTACAGCCTGAAAGTGACCGCGACCGATCCCAACGGGAAAACCGCAACCGACTATCACGATCTGACGCTGATCACGCACCTGAGCAGCCTGCCACTTATTACGTTCGACAACGTGACGCCGGATGATGTGATCAATCTGGCGGAAACCCAGCAGGACCTGCTGCTCAGCGGCACCCTCTCGACGGTTATGCCGGGTCATCGGCTGGTGATCACCGGTGCGAATCAGAAAGATTACGCTGCCACACTGGACGAAAGCGGGCACTGGCAGGTGGTGATCCCGGCAGCAGAAGTGAACGCTTTCATCAACGTGGGTGAGATCCGCGCCTGGTCGATCGACGGGGCCAGCAACTACACCGACGTCACGCATGTGCTGAATATCCACACCGGGTTTATTCCGGTTTACACCGAGATGAATATCGGCGGTGACATGACGCTTAACTATCAGGAGGCGCAGCACGATCTGAGCTTCTACGTTGAGGGATGCAACACCGTTGAGATCAACGGCATAACTTACCAGCCCGATAGCGGGGGAATGGTGACGCTGACTTCCGCCGAGCTGATGGCGCTGGCGGATGGCCCGGTTGCCGCCACGTTTCATCGCTGGGATCAGTATGGCAACAGCGACAGCCAGACCCAGGATGCGCTCTTTACCGTCGCTGTGCATCAGCGGCCGACGCTGACGCTGGAGACCGCCTTTGGCGATAACGTCATTGATGCCGCCGATGTGAACAGCTGGCATCTGATTCAGGGCAGTTCCAGCCATCTGCAGCCGGGCAGCCTGGTGCAGCTGACGCTCGGTGACCAGCACTACAGCGCCAGTGTGAAGGCCGATGGCGGCTGGGCGCTGACCATTCTGGCCGGACAGCTGGCTCCGCTGGAGGAGGGTGACTACACGATGACGGTCAGCGGCCAGGACAGCGCCGGGAATCTGGCCACGGCCAGTCAGAGCGTGCGGGTGGCCTCCCATACGGAAAGCGCCGGCACCTTGCCTGCGCAGACGGTGGATCGGCTGCTCGACAGTTTCAGCGTGACGGCGGAGCACGCGCCGGAGGCGCAGGCGTCCTCTGCGTCCGAAGGGGTGATCGTCTCTGGCATGCCCTACACCCTGGCCGATCACCTGTTACAGCATCCGGCAGCGCATCCCCTGGCCTGATGCGGAAACATTAAAAAAGGCAGGGCCTTCCGGACAGGTCTGTTCAGTCTGTCTGGAGTGGCTCAGGCTGTTAAGATGGCGTTTTTTTATGCAATCGGCAGAAAGATGAAAGATTTCATCAGTTTTTAACAGGACTCGGTGCAGAATATGATCTAATAATGTTAAGAGTTATTCAGGCTCTGGCTTGTAAAACATAAATAAAATAACGCAATAAAACCTTTAAGTGCGCCGTAACGCCTTTTCTGTCTGCTTTGTTCACCAGGAAAAAAACCATGATCATAAGAACGCCTGTTGGTATGGATAATGAACAAAGCACGATTAACTTTTCTGATATGCGCCCTGAGTGGCGTGGCACTCCCGGCGGCCTGGGCCGCAGCGTTACCGAAGGCGGAGTTTAACTGGCGCGCCGCGCCCAGCGAAGAGCAGATTGCCAGCTTAACGCTGCGCGACGCTATCCTCCGGGCCTTCGCCCGTAATCCAAAAATCTCGGAAGCCGCGGCACAAATCCATGTCGGTGAGGGCGATCTCGACGCCGCCCGCAGTGCCTGGTATCCGCAAATCTCACTGCAGGGCGCGGCGGGGCGTTCGCATCAGACCGACTCCGCAGGCAGCCTGAACAATAATGGCTCCGGCGGCGTCACGCTCAGTCAGCTGCTCTACGACTTTGGTCGCACCGGCAGTGCCATCGACGAGCAGCATGCCCTGTCGGATGCCTATCGTTATGGCCTGTTCGACGCAATGACCACCGTGGCGGAAGATACGCTGCAGGCCTACCTCGAAGTCAAACGCTATCAGGCGCTGGCTGAAACGGCGCACACCAATATCGCCTCACTGCAGCGGGTGCGGGATATTGCCGGACTGCGCGCCGACGCCGGACTCAACTCCCGATCCGATGTGCTGCAGGCGGAAACCCGCATCGCCGCCATGCAGGCCACGCTGGAGCAGTATCGCGCCCAGCTGCGCTCTGCCACGGCCCAGCTGACCGTGCTGACCGGCGTGGTGCCCGCCACGCTGCCGGAGCTGCCGCAGGCGCTGCTGAAACAGCAGATCACCCTCGACAAAATCGCCTATGAAAGCAGCGCTGCGGTTCGCAGCGCCCAGTCTAAACAGGAAGCAGCCCGTGAACGGGTGCGTCAGGCGCAGTCGGGTCACTGGCCGACGATCAAAGTGCAGGCGGGCCGGACCCGTTATGAAAACGATCGCCAGTCGTACTGGGATGATGAAGTGCAGCTTCAGGTGGAAGCGCCCCTCTACCAGGGGGGCATGGTGAATGCGAAAACGGCCTCAGCCGAGGGCGATCGTGAGGCGGCGCAGGCGGCCGTGCAGCAGGCCAAACTCGCCATCAATCAGAACGCCTCAACGGCCTATGCGGATATGATCGGCGCGCAGCAGCGGCAGGCTGCCGGAGAAGTGCAGCTGGCCAGTGCCGATCATACCCGCGCCGTCTACGCCGACGAATATCGCCTCAGCAAGCGCAGCCTGAACGATCTCCTGAGTGTGGAGCAGGATGTGTTCCAGGCCGACAGTTCGCGGATCACCGCGCTTTATGATGGCTGGGATGCCACCGTTCGCTACGCCGCCGCAGTCGACAATCTGCTGGATATCATGGGTATCGATCGCCAGCAGAGCAGCGGCGATCTTCTTCCTTCGCTGCAATAGCGATAAGGCAATAATAATGAGTACAGCCACCCTGAACACTGAAAACTGGATTGCCGCCATGCTGCGCGTGGCCGCGCGATTCGGTAAACCGGCCGATGGCAAAACCCTGCGGCAGCAGATGCGCTGGTTTGAACATCTGCCGGTGTCCCAGCAGCTGGAGCGGCTTTCCGGTCTGCTGGGACTGCATCTGACAATGGTGCCCCAGAATAAACTGCGCTGGCGTCAGGAGATCACCCCTGTGGTGCTGGTGCTGGAAAATGCCAGCGTGGCGGTGCTGGAGAGCATCGATAAAGAGGGCAGCGCGCGCTACTGGCTGAGTGAAGGCGGCGACGTGGTGCGGGAAAGCCCGTTATCTGAACTGCTGGCGCGTGCCCAGGGGGATGTGGGGGTCACGGGCGTCGCGGCGCGGGGCCGGGATGCGCGCATTGATGAGTTTATCCAGCCCTATGAGCCGCACTGGTTCTGGAAAAATTTTCGTGGCATGGGACGCCGCATCACGGAGATCTCGCTGGCCTCGGTGGTC
>Ga0157366_1000044_pt1 | contig 78008 bp, 63 predicted proteins | sample AttbisABBM1_FD_113149 | JGI IMG/M metagenome (GOLD analysis project Ga0157366, IMG submission 113149) | Fungus gardens microbial communities from leaf cutter ant in Botucatu, State of São Paulo, Brazil - Atta bisphaerica ABBM1 | ecosystem: Host-associated > Fungi > Mycelium > Unclassified ...
TAAGTGTTGCTAATGGTATCTCTACGATTCAGATTACTGATGTAGCTTTAAATCAAGCGACAATTAGTATTCAAGATGTAAATGGTTATTGACCAGTTACATTTAATATCACCATTCCTCAAGGGCAAACAATTGAAATTGGTCCGGTTAATAACGGGAGTTATGATGCTAGTGCCGCTACTTTTACTGCCACCAACTCAAGTAGTCAGTATGATGGCAATGAACTAAGTTTTTCTGTGCTTAACACCACGCTAACTAGTGACAATATCACCATCACCGCAAGTGATGGAACAATCACAACAAGTGGGTGAAGTTTTGTTGCTAGTGGTGGGAACACGATTATTACGATTAATGATTATCATTTAGACCAAGCAAGCATCCAAATTAAAGGTATTAGAGGTTATTATTCAGCAACTTACACCATCATGATTAGTCAAGATCAGATTATTCAACCAAATCCCGGGGTCGTTAATGGGAGTTATGATGAAACAACCAAAACCTTTAGTCGTGAATCTGGTGACTATATCATCTTCTCTATAGGACACATTCACTTACTTGCCATAAACATTACCATCACTGATGACAAAGGCAACCCTATCCAATCTGATCAAGATCCACAACTTTGAAAATTTTGATATGCCGGGGATAATGAAGACAATACTGTACTCCAATTTAATCAAGATAGCAGTTGAAGTGGTGCGACTTTTCACATTCAAGGTGTAGAAGGATATTGACCAATTACTTTTAATATCGTGCTTTCTTAACCATAAAAAAACCACACTAATGTGGTTTTTTTAATCTTCATCATCTTTACTATAGACGGTTTTAATCAAGTATTGCGATGACAAAGCTCCAACTGTTAGAACCGCCATCATAATCACTAAAACAATAACAAAGATAATTCAACTAAACGGATTATTAATAATCACTTCTGCTTGCACATAAATTTCTTTTACTGCAATCCATCACATTAAATAACTGATTCCTAAACCCCCACCAATAGCGACCAACTCACTGATAAAGTACTTACCAAGGATACTCAAATTAATTTCCCAGTTGTTATAACCTAACGCTTTAAAAGTTGAGATTAACTTCCGTTTTTCATTAACATTAACTAGTAAAAAGACCAGATAAAGCACTAAAACAATAAAGACAGTGGCTCCAATTAACAAGTCAATTAAAGCATAGAATTCATGAACCTTTTCTTGGGCTAAGCGCTTTGATAAATCAATTGCTAAGAAGTTATTTGTACCCAAATTAAACCAGTTAACATAACTATAAGTAGCACTATAATTATTGACAAGATCACCTAGGAGAACTTGACCATCACTTGAAGTAGGATAGAAAAAATTAAAATAATTAGTATCCATCTTTGCAGTAGCTACTGAATTACCTTGATCAAAATGCAGAAATTGCCGTTTAGTAAAAACTTCATTATACAAAGGTGAAGGGGGAATTACCGAAAGAAACTTGTTCATCAAAAGCGTTCGCATTCCATAAATGTTATTGGAGTAATTATCATTTTTATTAATGCCCACAATTTTTAACGGTACAAGAATATTGTAATTATCTTGGGAAAGCGAAACTTGAAAAACCTTATTAATGCCCATATTATTTAACTTAGCAAAGTGTTTTGAAACAATTACAGGTAGTTGTTGTTCTGGTAAAGTCTGGTCTTGAAGTTTCTTAAGGTTAGTTGTTTTCTTACCGCTTAAATTAAAGAGACTATAACTATCATTATCAACTAAATAAAGTTTTCAATTGGCATTACTTTTGTAATTGTAATAATAAAGTGGGGCCAAATTAAACTTTAAGACTGGAAAATCAGTATTTTTCTGCACAAAAGCGTTATTCAAGGTAATTAAAGGGTCAGGATTAATTAACGAATCACTCAGAATTTTTAGACTAGGAAGTCAAGTTGTTTTAATCTCTTCATCAATAGCATCCCCTTGATTTCGGTTTGGTAAAAACGGAGCAATTTGATCATAATCATCTGAACCTTGCAATAAAAATTGGTGCAATAACTTAAAACTAATCGAAGCATGGTTGATATTAGTGTTGTAAATCTTTACTAATTGGGAAGCCACTAAAACTCAATTTTGTGCCAAACTTCGGTCAATTGCCAAATAATTCTTAATCGCATCACTTAAGGTTGTGCTTTGGTCATTAACTGCCTTATCTTTTAAATCAGCTTTATTAGTATAAGAGATATAGTCCATATTGTATAAGTTACTGTTAGTAAAGTAGTAGCTGCCTGCAGTTTCTATTTGCCACTGAAATTGGTACCCATTATTAAAAGAAGAATTAGTATTCTTATCATAAACTGTACTTCAGTTATCAATTAAACGGTTAGTAAAGGTTCGGGCATTAAATTCTACCAAGATTACTAAATTAGCTAGTATTAGTAAGAGGGTTAAAAACAATGTTTTAAGGGCATCCTTGATAACCAAACGGTTTCCTGTTAATCTAGTGGGGAAAATCGCTGCTAAAGCATTAAATTTCTTTTGTTTCATACTTTGAACACTTTTAAAATTGGTCAATTCCAAAGCGCTTCGCTTCAAGTAATTATTTAGCGTCAAAAAACTGATTCCTGACAATAGTAAAGGAATAATGGCAACAACTATGATTACAAATCACCAACTAAGTAAGTGAGTTTTAATCACTACAAAAGTATTCACCACCAGAATATTATGAACTAAACCCTGAATCGGGATACTCATTGCAAAACCTAAACCAAAACCAACCAGCATCAACATTAAAACTCGCGTTCAAAAAATAAAAGCAATCTTTTGAGAAGGAAAACCATTTGCTTTTAAAACCCCAATCTGGGGTGCAGACTGGTCCAGTTCCTTTTTCAAACAGTAATTAATAAAACCAGTTGAAAGAATTAACATAATAAAACCAATCGCAATGAAAATTACAGCTTCAACAATATAAAGTTCCATTATTTTAATAAAGGTTAGATCATTGTACTTGTTCGCCTCAATTGGTTTGGCAAGCACTGGAGCATCAGCAGCAATTAATCTCGTAGCAAACTTACGAAAGTTCTTTTTATTACCATAAGTATTAATTCTAGTTGTTGTGAAAACATCAGCTTTGATCGGATCTTTTCTTAGTGGTGCTTCAATAGAATTGGAATTTTTATAAAAGAAAGTGACGTAGTTTGCCATCTCGTTTTCTGTTAGATAAACATAAACACTATTATTGATTCTGTTAAACTCATTACTTAACTGGTTATCAAGAAAAACGTTGTTAATTTTATTACCAAAGCCAACAATTTTATACTTTTGGTGAATGGTATCATCACCAAAATTATTCAACGCGATTTCGTCCCCAATCTTTAAGTTATTTTTCTGTGCATACTTATCATTAATTAAAACTTCATCATCTTGCATGTTTTTCAAGTTCTTTAATCCTGCAGAAACCACGACATTATTGGTTTTTCCTAAATTTAACGGTTCAAGATTAAATAGGGTTTCACTACCCCCTATTGATGCTCAACTATAATCAAGAATAAAGTTTGCATCAATACTCACTTTATTCTCTCAATTGATGGTTGTTGGTAAGTCTTCACTAACCTTCAGATAAATTTGGTCATAATTTAGTTTTGAGTACTCATTTCACGGACTAGTCAAAAGATTATCCAAACTCACATAGTTAGTTGCGGTTGAAGATTCTTGCCCTTTAACCGGATAAAGATAAACCATCCGGTTATACAAATTTCCATAAGCATATAAATTATTTTTAATAAAGTTACCTAAGAATTCACTTCGATTAGCTTGATAATCCACATCACTAGCGCCAAAACGCTCTTTATAATATTCTTTAAAATAGTCATCTAAGAGTAAGCCCTTATACTCGTATTCTCAGTTAAAAAGGTTAGTTTGCAAAGAATTTTTGTAATTACCATTAGCATCAACACCTTCAAAGTAATCAAAAAGATAATCATCAGTGAAGTTATTTAACCGCGGACTTCAACTATAATCTCATCCGACTTGTTTATGGCTAACCCCACTAGTAACATTAATAATTTGCAAAGGAGTTGAAACAATTCCTGTTGTTAGGGCAGAAAAAAGAAAAATAAACAAAACGAACGCTAAAGATTGGAGTCATTTAGCAAAACTTAAATTATAAAAGCTTTTAAATAGTTTTAACATCGATACCTAATGCCTCTTTTACCTTACATTCTCATATTGAGATTATAGAATAAAGTTAATTATTTTACTGTTTTAAAAAGAAACAAAAAAAGACCTTTTTGGTCTTTCTCCTATGATCATTCAATATCTTCAGGATTTGCTGGGTGCGCATTACGTTCTAATTTATCAATCAACCCGTTCTTAATGTGAATAATCGTGTTTCCAATCTTAGCGATATTGGGGTTATGAGTAACTACAATTACTGTTGTTCGGTAAAGTTTATTAACATCAACTAAAATTTGTAATACTTTCCGTCCCATTTCTTCATCCAAAGCTCCAGTGGGCTCATCAGCAAACAAGATATCAGGGTTTTTTGCTAAAGCACGCGCAATTGATACCCGTTGTTGCTGCCCACCTGACATTTGGTGTGGATATTTATTCATTTGATCTTTCATCCCAATCGTAGCGAAAATATCTTCAATTTCCATTTCAGGATGTTTTTTTGTTGATAAATTTTCCCCGACTTCAGCATTTTCCTTCGCAGTTAAATTAGTTAATAAGTTATACTGTTGAAAGATAAAACCAACATGCTTTCTTCTAAACTTAGTTAAATGAGAATCTTTTAACAAACTTAGGTTATATCCTAAAACAAAGACATCCCCTTTTGTTGCTTTATCCAAACCAGAAATAGTGTTCAAGAAAGTTGTTTTTCCTGAACCAGATGGCCCTAAAATAACAATGAAATCAGATTTGTTTAGTTTAATATCAATTCCTTTTAAAACTTGAGTTTCCACATCTCCAGTTAAATAAGACTTCGTCACATCGTTTAACTCAATAACGTGTTTCTCTAAGTTAGGATCATAGTGCGTTGTCGTGACAACCGTTCCGTTTAAGATTTCTTTTGAATACTTTGAAGTTAACTGTTTTTGACGTTTTTGAATTTGTTTTAGCGCTTTAATCCCACTATCTTCAATCTCTGGTAAATCAAGATCAAGAAAACTATCACTACCAGCTAAGTCTTTATCACCTTGACTATCTAATAATTCTTCTGCTTTTCCTTTTGCTAATTTTTTATCAGTTTTTGGTTTCTTTAGGTGTTTTTTCTTAACCTTAGCTTCTTTAGTTTTTTTGGGTTTAGTCTTTTTTACTTTTGGGGTTTTTGCTGATTTAGTTCTACTCTTTAATGGCATTCCGCAAAGCACCTTCTTCTTTCTCTTGCTGATAATTTTATACTATTATCAATTATTTTCTTTTTTCAAGTTTATTTGTTTTTTATCAAGTTAAAATTCATGCTCAAAATTTTATTCCGACCAGTTAATAATGATTACCAATTTAGTGGTCCAACAAAACTACCAAATTACTAGTTAAACAATGTCCCTTTGATTCTATCATAGAAAAGAAAAACCCCCCATTATCGGGGGTAATAAATCAAATTATTCACTTGCAAACGTGTTGTTAAATTCGTCATCAAGGTTGTCTATTTCATCAATCTCATCCTCATAACCATCCAAATAATAAACCGAATCATCAGAACCTTTACTAAAGTTTTCTTCAAAACAGTCATAGCATAACTGCATTGAAACTTGGACAGGATTATCCTCATTTCCTACCTTAACATCAACTACAGGACCTTTTTTTCTGCACTTAGCACAATAAGTATTCATTTCCATCACTCTATACCTCTACTTCTTGTCTAATTTTATAAAAAGAACTCAACAAAAACTATTATTTAAACAAAGTTTAGTCTTTTAGTTCTTCAGGGGTAATTTCATATCTTGTCTTGCAAAAATCACAAATAACTTCCACCACTTCATTTTTCTTAATGATGTCATTAACAGCATCAACCCCTAATAGTTTGACTGCAACAATCGTTTTTTCTCGCGAACAAGTACATTGGAATTTCAATTCCTTTGATTCTAAAACAATTGCATCCGAAGCAATCTCTTCAATTAAAGAAACATAATTTGTTGTTTTCACTAAAATTTTATTAATAAACGCTGTGTTACCAATCGTTTTAATCAGATAATCAACATCCTCTTCCTTGTAATTAGGCAACAATTGAATTAGAATCCCCACAGCACTTTTAATTCTAAAATCGTCATCTAATTCTACATTAGTACTAATAAAAGAATTAACTTGACTGGAAATGCGTAAATACTCCATATAATCGCGATCAATTGAACCATCAGTTAAACTAACTCTAGAAACATAAGGTTCACCTTGAAAAGAAGCGCGCGCCACTGTTAAGGTACCTTCTTTTCCAACAACTTGAGAAAGTAATTTATCAAGTTTTTTTTCTGGTTTTAATCTAGTTGCAACAAAATCTGGATCACTAATGAAGCTTCGCACCCGGTTATTTTGAAACTCAGCAATAATGGTTTTAATTAATCCATCGTTAGTAGAAATTGTCGAGGTTGTAATTTCGTTGTTTTTTAACTCCAATCCCAATAAAGCATTTGCTAAAGTAATTTTTCCCAAGACAATTGTTGCTAACGGATTAGTTTGGTGTAATTCCACAATTTTGGTTAAAGATTGGGTTAAATCAACAATGGTAATCTTTAAGTTATGTTGAGTACTAATTGCTCTTGAACTTACATCCATTTTCTTCCTCCTTAAATAAAATAACGAAACTTTCTCGTCTCGTTATTAGCAAAATTATTTCTTACCTTTAGAAGCACTGTCATCTTTTTGATCATCAGTTTCATCTTCTGGTTTTTTCTTTGGTTTCTTGGCCGATGGTTTCTTTTTGGTTGTGGTTGGTTTTTTCGCTTCTTTTTTTGGTTCTGGTTCCACATCAGCTAAATCAATATCAATGATGTCACCATCTTTGATTCGTTTTAGCTCTTCATCATACTTAACCTTTTCAGCCTTAACATCATCTGGTAAAGCTAAGTTTTGGTCAATAAACTCAATTTGTTCAGCAGTAATTGTTTCCATTACTCGTAAAGACTCAGCTAACAGTTCTAATTCTTCGCGGTTGCCCTGAATAATTTTACTTGCTTGATCATAAGCTGTATCCAAAATCTTAGTAACTTCTGCATCAATTGCGGCAGCAGTTTGATCAGAATAACTACCACTAGTCCGACCATAACTTAAATCTTCTTGGGTCACCAATTTAGCCATTCCTAGCGTATCACTCATTCCAAATCTTACAACCATTTGACGAGCGATATTTGTGGCTTTTTCTAAGTCATCATCAGCACCAGTAGTGACATTATCCTCACCAAAGATAATCGCTTCAGCAACTCTTCCTCCCATATAACCAGCAATTGTAGCAAACAAGTCTTGTTTAGTTTGGAACATGCTTTCATCATTTGGGGTGGTAATTGTATATCCTCCCGCGTTTCCTCTAGGAATAATGGTTACCTTTTGCACTTTGCTTGCTGATTCAAGTTTTAATCCAACCAAAGCATGACCTGATTCATGATAAGAAACAATGTCCTTATCTTTTGGTGTCATTGCTCGAGATTTTTTCGCTGGTCCCCCAACTACCCGATCAATTGCTTCATCAATTTGGGTAATGGTAATTTCAGGAGTATTTTCTCTAACCGTTAAAATCGCTGCTTCGTTAAGGACGTTTTCTAATTGTGCTCCTGAGAATCCTGGCGTTCTTTGTGAAACACGATACCAATCAATAGTTGCAGAAATTTTCTTATTCCGCGCGTGCAACCTCAAAATCGCTTCTCTTTCTTTAATATCAGGTAGAGAAACTTGAATGGTACGGTCAAATCTTCCTGGTCTTAAAATGGCCGGGTCAAGCACGTCGCTGCGGTTAGTAGCTGCCATAATAATTACTCCAGAATTAGTATCAAACCCATCCATTTCGACTAACAATTGGTTTAAAGTTTGGTCGTTTGAACCAGCAACATTGGCAGTTCTTTTTCGCGCCAAGGCATCAATTTCATCAATGAAAATAACACAAGGTGCATTATTTTTCGCATCTTGGAACATTTCACGAATTCTTGAAGCTCCTAAGCCGACAAACATTTCGTCAAATTCTGAACCAGAAGTTGCATAAAAGTTAACATTTGCCTCTCCAGCGACCGCTTTAGCAAGGAGAGTTTTTCCGGTTCCTGGTGGTCCTTCTAAAAGCACTCCTTTAGGAATTCTGGCCCCCGCTTCTTGGTATTTTTGGGGGTTTTTCATGTAATCAACCAGTTCAACAATTTCGTTCTTTTCTTCATTAATTCCCGCAACATCACTGAATTTAACTGTCGATTTAGAAAGTTTAGCCTTGCTTTTACCCATTCCAAATAAATTACCAGCGCCTCCAGCCCCGGCTGCCCCCATTGAACGAAACAAGAACCAAAATAAGAAGACATAGATTAAAATCATGACCACTAAGGGAACGATCGTCCCCACAATTTGTCCAGTTTGGTCAACAGGAATATTAGTAATTCCTTGGAAAGTATTTCCAGAATTATAAATAATTTGTTCTAATAAAAGCACATCAGCACTATTAGCACTACCACTTCCATAGACTGCATCTAAGGCTTGAACAGGAATATTGTGGACTACAAAAGCGTGAAGATTATTGTTTTCATCGATGTAAGTACCCCTTAAAATCAACAACGAAGCTGATCGCTGAATAGTGACACTATTAATTTTTCCTGAGTCAAGATAAGACTGCACTTCATTAACACTTAAAGTGTCAGGACTACTTTTTAAAAAGATAGAAGCAACAATAATAGCAATGATGATAATGATAATTAGAATTAATCAAATTCAAACTCCACCACGACGGTTATTCTTTTTATTGGCATTATTGTTGTTTTTCTGATTATTCACTAACCATCCCTCATTTCTGCTTACTATCTAAAAGTTATACAAAATAACATAGTAATATTAACATAAAAACGAAATTTTTTAATCCCTTAGAAAGTTTTGGTAATTAATTAGTTGCTGGTTATTCAAGCGAATAATTGCTGGTTGTTTCAAGCGAATAAAAAAACTAATTTTATGATCAATGAAGAAACGGTTGGTCTTTTTTTTCTGGCAAAAAGTCTTTAACTTATAATTTTCAAAATCGTTGGTTAACAAATAGGGGAATTGAAAACCATCTTTAGTAATTAATTCTTGAACCCACTTTGGCGATAATTGGTTTAACTCTTGGGGATTGTTAATCAAAGTTTGAGCAAGGTGCATTTCATTATCAACAAGAAAGTAACAAGTATTAAAATCTTTGACTAACCAATAGTTCTGGACTTTAATTTTCAAAATCGGTTTCTTACTTGTTAAAAGCGTTTGACCAATTGCTTTTAAAGTATTGTTTTTTCGGTGGAGAAAGACCCGATCAACTTTTAAATGCTTAAAATAGTTAATTAAGACAAACATTACTTGTTTCTGACTCAATTGGTAAAACCAAGCATCAAGCACTAATTTATTGCCAAACAAGTGCTTAGTAAAATACTTCAAAGCAACTTGTTTATCAGCTTCATTTAAATTATTTGCTTGTTTAATTTCTGCTAAATAAAGGTTAAAGTCTGCTTCATTGAGTTGCGATCTTAACTGGTTTCGCGCATACTTCAAATCAAAGTTTGTTTCATCAATGCCAAAAGGAAGCTTTTTTTGACTCACAGAAGCTAAAATACTACTTTTAGTTTGGTGCAACAAGGGCCGCAACACAGTTAGTTGTTGATACTTACTTTTAGTCCTTAAACCATAATAATCCACTAAATTATGGCGTTGCTTTTGGAGTAAATAAGTTTCAATGTGGTCATTTAAGTTGTGCGCAATTAAAAGAACTTTGGCATGTTCTTTCAAACCAATCTGGGCAAAAAAATCATACCGCAACTTTCGGGCTGTTGATTCAAAGTTGATGTGGTCGCCCTCAAATTCAGAAGTAATATGCTTATTATAATATTTCAAGTGATGTAAAGTGCAATAACGTTTAACAATCATTTCATCCCGAATTGATGAAGTTCTGGTGTGATAGTTGACATGACAAACAATGATTTGTTGATAACCTTCGTTGACCAACCAATCTAATAAAAACATACTATCAGGGCCACCAGACACCCCAATCAATACTTTTTGGTTAATTTCAATTCCTAACATCAGTTCTAATCCCGAAAAAATTCTAACATTTCATCACTATAAGTTTCATCATCATTATGAGCAATCAAGGGAGGGAGGATTTTAACGCCCTTGTTACCTTGTTTTTGGCCCTCAATTAAAACAGTTTTGGCCTCATACTTACTTTTAGAATACACAAAGCGTAAACGTTTAACTACTAGATGATGCTGGGAGAATAATTCAATAATTTCTCCCGTTCTTTGGGCACGATGAACCATCACAAATACTCCTTTATTATTTAAGCACAAACTAGCGCTTTGAATAATTTCTGCTAAGTTAATCAACGTTTCGTGACGGGCATCAACCATTAAAGGACTAGTTGCTCTCGTTTTGGTTTTTTCGCCCACCTCAAAAAAGGGAGGATTACAAACCACCACATCAAAACCGTGAACGTTCTTTTTAGCAAATACTTTAATGTCATCATTAACAATTGTTACTTGATTATCAAGATGGTTTAAACTCATGTTTTCTTGAGCCAGACTCACTGCTTGGGGATTAATTTCTACTCCCGTAATTGCTGCAGGAGTATACCGACTAATAATTAAAGGAATCACCCCATTATTAGTACCAAAATCCACAATCTTGGTCATCCTTTTATTAAAGTTAATAAATCGTGCTAACAAGATGCTATCTAAGGTGAAACTAAACATTGTATCATCTTGATAAAGCTGTAAATTTTCATACCCTAATAAATCGTTTAACACCTTCATTTTAAATTATCCTTGTAATTTGGATTAAAAACCGGTCAATTGCTAACTGGGGATTATTAGAAAACTTTAAATCTTGACTTAACTCTAAAAATAATTCGTACACTAAAACATCGGTAGCATTCAAAAAGTGTTGACTACTGTTTTGTACTAATTCTTGTAACTTGGTTTTTTCCATTTTTTTTAACTTATTATTTAATAATAAAAGATTATCTTTGTTTTTAGTCCTAATTACTGCCACTAAAAAATTATCATTAAGTTCATCTGTCCCTTTAGTAAGTCTTAAAAGTTTTGCCCGAGATTGAAGGGTTGGTAAAACTTGCTGTTGATCGTTAGTTAACAAAAAAAAGTAAGTATTGGCAGTGGGTTCTTCTAAAAATTTCAATAAGGCGTTGGCAGCTTCTGGTTTTAAACTTTCAACATTGGCAATAATTCTTAGTTTAGGTTTGTTTAAATGCAACGGTGCATAATTCAATTCGTTAACCATCGTTAAAATCGTTTCTTTGTCAATTGCTTGGTAATGATCACCAATAACTTTAACATCAGTTATTAAGTTTTTTTTATATGCCTCACACCACCCACAGTGATCATCAGTAATCAAGTGGTTGTCACAATAAAGCATCCGCCCTAATTGGTGAACCAAGTCAGCTAAACTACTGTTCTCCCCCTCGAAAAGGATACTTTCAAATAACTTGTCTCTCACTAACGCTTGGTGTAAATAGTTCATAACTTCTGCTTGAGTCATTATTTTAAAACCCGGTCAATAATCATTTTTGCTTGGTTGATAACTTCTTCTTTTGCTAAATTTGCATCAATTACCCTAAAGCGGTCAGGATACTTTTGAATTAAATCGTGATAACCATCAATGACTTTTTGCTTATATTCATTATTCTCCTCATCCAAACGGTTTGCATTATCAACCTCACAACGACGGTTAATTCTTTGGTTTGCTGCTTGCAAGTTTAAATCAAGATAAATCGTCAAATCTGGTTTGTGTTCACCTAAAACAATGTTTTGTACTTCATCAATATCATCCAGTTTTAATCCTCTTCCCGCTCCTTGATAAGCGGTAGTTGAATCCATATAACGGTCACAAATCACAATTTTATTTGCTTTCAAAGCAGGAATAATTGCTTCAGAAAGGTGTTGTTTTCTTGAAGCAATGAATAATAACGCTTCGGTTCAGCCATCAATTTTTTCGGGACGTTTTTTTAAAAGAATCGTGCGGATTTCTTCAGAAATTGCTGTTCCTCCTGGTTCACGAGTTAAAAAAACTTCATATCCCTTAGCCTCAATATATTTTTTTAATGGTTCAATCAGGGTGGTTTTCCCCCCACCATCAATTCCTTCAATTGAAATAAACATTCTAAAACCTACCTTTATTCTTCATCACTTTTATGCCGGTTTCTAATCGCCTCTTTTAAAGTTTGTTCATCAATATAATCCAAAATCCCACCTCGAGGAATTCCTCGAGCCAAGCGAGCGTAACTAACTTGTTTTTTTCTAGCAATATCGCGGAGATAATTAGCAGTTAATTCCCCGTTAAAGGTAGCATTTAAAGCAAAAATTAATTCACTATCCTGATGGATTCGCCTTAACAATTCTGCAATTTTCAACTTGTCAGGGGTAATGTTTTTATTTAAATCAATTTCTCCCTTTAAAATGGCATAAAGCCCGTTAAAAGTTTTACTCTCTTCAATAATTTTAGCATCCATCATGCTCGCCACTACCATCACTTGGTTTTGGTCCCGGTGCGGATCACTACAAATTGGACAAACTCCATCAATAGTTAAATAAAAACAAATTGAACATTCATCTAACTGGGTTTTGATCATCATCAAGCCTTCATCAATTTCCTTTAAAGTACTTGGATTATTGATCAAACTCATTACTAGTCGTTGGGCAGTTTTCTTACTAATTCCTCGAAGACTCTGAAATTTTTCTACAACTTGGTCAAATTTATTTTCCATTATTTATCTCCAAAGTTAACGTCAGTTAAATCAAATAATTGAGCTGCTTTGTCTAGCAATTCCTGACTTTGTTCCAGTTGATCACTAGTTGTCTTTTTTTCATTTGCAACATAAAACTTGTCATAGTCAATTTCGATATATTCAGGAAGAAAGTTTTTTTGCTTTAAGTCAGCAAAGGTAGTTTTTGTTTCTTTTCACATGGAAGCACTTACTCCGTACACCACATACTTGTCTTCTAATACCTTGAATAAAGCAGTTCTAATCTCTGGTTTAACTAAAGATAAATTAATAAGGTTAGCACTAATAAAGTTATCAGTAGTAATAATAATTTCAGCACTATTTGCGGCAGCAATTTTTGCTCCATAAAATGCTGAAAGTTGGCACGCTTCATTAAAAGAGGTTAACTCATCAGCTTCATTAGTTTTAAAAACCGCCTGGAGTTTGTCGTTTAATTGGTGACGCAGGGTGGGATTTTCTTCTTGAATTACACCCATTAAAACATTAATTAAATCATCAATTAGGTAGTTAATCCTTGGTTCACTTAAACTAGCTTCAATTAATTGGTGTTGGTAATCTATCAATGCTTCAAGATTTTTACTAGTCTTAGGTAAGGGGTTAAGGTTTGGTTTGGTTTGGTTAATAATTTCAGAATACTGGTCAACACTAAGAGTTTTAGTGCCTTGCGCTTCTTTTTCTGGTAATTCTGCAGGAGTTAGATTTTCTTTTAAAGGTTCTTGTTCTGCCTCAATTTGTTGATCATCCATTAAGAGTGGGGATTGTTTAGTTTCATCAGGAGTCTCACTTTGCTTTGAATCAAACATCCTTGTTATTGTGGTCTCTGGTTGTAATACTGGGTTTGATGGTTGTACATTCATAGTTTGGATTGTTTTTAAAATACTTAACAAAATATAGTCAAAACCAGCTGTGGTATTTTTAGTTTTAACATAAGCTTGAGTTAAATTATCAGTGATTAAAAACAAATCTTCTAAGGGAATAGTTTTGAATGCTGCCACATCTTTAACACTAAGTTCAGTAAGAAAACTCTGCTCAAGAGTCAACTGGTACTCAATAATTTCTTTAATCATTTTAATTAAACCCAAAGTCAAAAGGTTGAAATCCATTCCTTGTTGACGACTACGTTCAAAATAACTAATCACTTCTTGACTTTCGTGATTTAAAATTTGGTGAATAATTGCCAACTTTTCTGCTTTAGTCGCAATATAAAATAAAGTTTTTACCGCCTGAATACCAATTTCTTTAGAGTCATAAGCCACAACCATTAATTGTTCTAAATCATTTAAAGCATCTCGTAACGATCCTTCACTAAGTGCATAAATTTGCCCAGCAGCTTCTTGACTTAGTTGATAGCCTTCTTCGTGAGCAATAAAATCAATGCGAGCAATTAAATCTTGATGACTAATCCGTTTAAAATTAAAGGTCTGGCAACGTGAAATAATCGTTTGGGGAATTTTGTCATATTCAGTCGTTGCTAAAATAAACACGACGTGTTTTGGTGGTTCTTCTAAAGTTTTTAGTAAAGCGTTGAAGGCCGCTTTGGAAAGCATGTGCACTTCATCAATAATATAAACTTTATATTCACCAATAATTGGGAGAGTTTGAACATTACTTTTAATATTACGAATTTCATCCACCCCGTTATTAGAAGCGGCATCAATTTCATAAATATCAGGAAACTGGTTATTATTAAAAGCTTGGCAATTAGCACAAGCGTTGCACGGATCGCCGTTTTGCAAATCTAAACAGTTAATTCCTTTTGCTAAAATTCTTGCTACTGATGTCTTTCCAGTTCCCCGTTGACCTGCGAATAAGTAGGCATGACCAAAATTATTATTCTTCAGTTCAAAGGTCAAAATTTCCACGATATTTTGATGGCCAGCAACATCTTTGAAAGCGTTAGGGCGATAAAGTCGGTATAAAGAATTGTGTTGTTGCATTTCGTTTCACCCCTTTTGCTTCTTAAATTATATAATAAATGTTTTCCTTTTCTTTGCTACTAACTTTTTGCCACGAAAAGACATAGATATTTATAAAATTTGGGTATATAAATATCTATGAGTGATTTATGAGAAATGAGTTTGAGCAAATGAAAAAATATATGTTAGATGATCAATTTTGTCCCGTGGCCAGAAGCCTTGAAGTCATTAATACCCCGTGGAAGATTTTAATCGTTTATAAACTAATTAATGGAACTTTACGTTTTAATCAAATCAAACGAGAAATTCCTAACATTTCTGAAAAGATGTTAAGTGTTTCGTTGAAAGAGTTAGAACTTCAAAAGATAATTAGTCGTTATGAAACCCATGATGGTCCCTTGAAGGTTGAATATAAACTAAGTCAAATAGGTAATGACTTAATTCCGATTATCAGTGCTATTACCGAATTTGGCAATGAACATTATCGACCAATTGAAAAAATCGCTTAACCAGCGATTTTTTTATCGTAAATTATCATCAAAAAAAGTTCTTAACTTTGTTTGATAAATTTTTTCTTGTTCTCTAGTGCCTGCTTTTTTTAAAATAACTTCCCGACTGTTTAAAGCAAAACTTTTAGTTACCGTGTTTTTATTATTATCAATCACATAACAAATCTCATCAATTCTTGCTTGACGAATGGCGCCAAAGCACATGTCACAAGGTTCAAGACTAGTATAAATTTTGCACCCTTTGAGATTATTAGTGGTTTTTATTTGGAAGGCATCGTTAATGGCATTGATTTCCGCATGACCACAAATTGTTTTAGTTTTCATCCGGTTATTATAAGATTTGGCAATAATATTTTGGTTTTGATCAATAATGATCGCACTCGCAGGAATATCATCACTGCTTAAAGCTAAATCAGCTAAAACCATTAGTTCATTAAAGTATTCATTTTCCATTTTCTTAACCTCACAAAAGAAAAACCACTATACAAGACGCGTTTCCTTATAGCTGCTACCTTCCGGTCCTGACTAGATTCAGATGCAATCTTTATAATGGCAACATTATTTTATCATTAATTCACTTACTTTAAGAATTTTTCACCATTAAAGTAAGGTTGTAATTTAGCGGGTAAAACAAGTTTTTCCCCATCATAATAGTTTTCTAAAATAGCAGCAATTAACCGGTCAATTGCAACGCCACTGCCATTAAGCGTGTGAGCTAATTTTGTTTCATTATTATTAGCTTTATAACGAATCATCATGTTGCGGGCTTGGAAATCACCACAATTAGAACAAGAAGAAATTTCTCGGTATTTATTTTGTGATGGAAACCAAACTTCTAAATCATAAGTTTTTAGCGCACTAAAACCTAAATCACCAGTACATAATTCTACCACCCGATAAGGTAAATCAAAAAGCTCTAAGATTGCTTGAGCATCCTCAACTAATAACTCTAATTCTTGTCCTGAACTTTCTTGTTCAACAATTTTTACTAACTCTACTTTATTAAATTGGTGTAAACGAATTAACCCTTTAGTATCTCTTCCTGCACTCCCCGCCTCTTGGCGAAAGCATTGACTAAAAGCCACATATTTTTTTGGCAATGCTTTTAAATCAAGAATCTCGTGAGCATGAATATTGGTTAGAGGGACTTCAGCGGTAGGAATTAAGTATTGGTTTCCGGTTGCATAAGCATCATCAGCAAACTTTGGCAATTGTCCAGTGCCATACATTAATTCTTGGTTCACAATTACTGGAACAAACATTTCTTGATAATCGTGATTAGTATGAGTTTGAATCAATAAGTCCGCTAAAGCTCGCACCATTTTAGCACCTTTGTTGGTATAAACCACAAAACGTGAACCACTTAACTTTGCTCCTAAGTCAAAATCAACCAAATTTAATTTGGTAGCAATCTCCCAGTGAGGAACTGTTTGCTCCTTCTTCTTTTCATCACCCCACCGACGGATTTCTTGATTATCATTGTCATCAATACCAACTTTGATTTTTGCATCAGGAAGGTTAGGAATAGTACGTAAAAGGTGATCTAATAGGTAATTAATTTCTTTAAGTTGCTCATCATACCTAGTAATAGTTTGGTTGATGTCACCAACTCTGGTTTTGATTGATTCAACCTCATCATCCTTTTTTGCTCGCACTAGTTCGCCAATGGTTTTTGATAAATTATTCCGATCACTTTTTAACTTTTCAACATCAATTAAAATTAGTTTTCGTTGGTGATTTAACTCTACTGCCTTTTGAATGTCAGTAGTGTAATCAGCATTACGGGAATTCAAACGTTTAATGACCTCTTTTTGGTTGGCTTCAATAAAATTAATATCTAACATCGTTAAACTCCCTTTTAGTTATAAGTAAATTATAATCGTTAATTAAATAAGAAAAATACTTTCCAAACGAAAGAAATTGGGTTTAACCATAAATATTTAGTTAAGAGATTTAATTCAACCAAAAGTAAACCAGTAAACACCAGTTAGTTGATTTTATTGAGTCAAGAAAACCAAAAGAGGTTGTCGAAAAAACAACAAACAAACAAAGCGGATTAACACTTTTGTGAGTAGTTTTTGGAATTGGATTAGCAATTGGAATAGTTGTGTTTTTACTTTCAATTGGGGAAATTCTTTGAAATTATACTTTAACTTTTATCTCAAAAAGTCATCATTTCGACACTTCATTTGCTATTGAATGAATCATTTCAGGTATCGGAATTGCTATCGGATTACTTTTAATTGTTGGTGTTATCTTTATGGTGCTTAACAATTATCATCCTAAAAAAGTCTTTAACGTTTTGAGTTGGTTTGGATTCCCCATCAGTTGGTTTTATCTATTATTAAAAATACAACTAGTTCTTCTACTCAACGAATTTTAGTAGATTAATATTCTTATACTTAACACTTTATCTATAATATTAATCAAGTAAAGAAAAACTCCCTATTTTCTAGGGAGTTTTTCTTATTCAGTAATAGTTAAATCCTCATCATTATCAAAAATTTGCGTGATATCAATTGTTTGATCATCGTCATCAAAAATGGTCGTTGATTCAAAGTTTTCTTCATCATAATCAAGGTCTTCTAACCCGTGCTTATTGTACTCTAAAGCAACAGCACTAATTTCTTGATTAAGACCTAAATTAATTCCTTTTACTCCCCCGGCAGTTCTTGAAAGGGTGGGAATGGCACCAACTTTAGTCTTAATTAGGTTACCATCACTAGAAATGATTAAGAGTAAATCAGTTTCTCTGGCAGCTAATAAACCACTAAATTTCCCTTCATTAAGATTCATAACCTTAACTCCCTTACCATTTCTTCCACTAACACGGTAAGCATCAAGCTTGGTTTTTTTGAAGTTACCTTTTGAAGAAATTGTAATAATTTCATCAGTTCCAAATGAAGTTGTTGCCCCAACCACGGCATCACGGTCTTCTAACTTAATTCCTTTTACTCCCGTAGCAGTTCTTGATAATGGTCGCACAATTCGTTCATCAATGCGAATCACTTTACCAAGCGTCGTGGCAATAAAGATTGTTTCTTCACCAGTGGTTGGTAGCACAGTAATTAAACGGTCGCCATCCTTTAAAGAGATAGCAATCTTTCCGTTTTGGTTTACCCGGTCAAAGTTTTCAACTTCTGTCTTTTTAATCGTTCCCTTTTCAGTAATAAAGATTAAGTACTTGAACTTTTGCTTATTATTTCTGAACGGAAGAATGGCAGTAATTTTATCTTCTTTAGTTAAACCTGGTAAGAAATTAAGTGCTGGAATTCCCTTTGAATTTCGTGAGTATTGTTGCACTTGATAAGCTTTTACCCGGAACACTTTTCCAGAATCAGTAAACATCATGACTCAATCACGAGTTTTACCCATCGCAGCAATTACAATCGGATCATTGTTATTACTATTAACATTGATCCCACGACCACCACGTTTTTGAACCTTAAATTCGTTTGGGTCAACCCTGCGTAAGTTACCTTCTTGAGAAAGTAAGATAATCATTTTTTGATCAGGAATTAAATCTTCATCATCAATATTTAATAACCCATCAGAAATGGTTTCTGTGCGACGAGCATCCCCAAATTTTTCACTAATTTCGTTTAATTGTCTAATTAAAACTTGGTTTTGTTCTGCAGAATCATTAATTAACAAGTTTAAGTAGTCTAAACGAGTAGAAATTTCATTCATTTCATTATGAATTTTTTCTTGTTCTAAACCAACCAAACGTTGTAAGTTCATTTCTAAAATTGCTTTAACTTGGTCTTCATCAAAGTCATAAGTAGTCATTAAAGCATTTCTAGCAATTTCTACACTTTGCGAATCACGAATAGTTTTAATAATCGGATCAATGTAAGCTAACGCTTTGCTTAAACCTTCTAAAATATGTAAACGTGCTTGTTTTTTCTTCTGTTCAAAAACTGAACGTTTCACAATAATTCCCAATTGGTAATCAACATAATAACGAATAATTGATTTTAAGTCCAAAAGTTCAGGAACATTATTTCGTAATGCTAATAAATTAATTGAGAAACTACTTTGTAAAGGAGTTTGACGGAACAATTGGGAAAGAATTAATTCAGGATTGACCTCTTTTTTTAGGTCAATCACAATTTTGATTCCTTCTTTTAAGTTTGATTCGTCACGAATGTCACTAATTCCGTTAATTTCTTTATTACGAACTAAATCAGCGATTTTTTCGATAATCTTAACTTTATTAGTTTGGTAAGGAATTTCAGTGACAATAATGCGGTCACGTCCTTTATAGTTTTCGGTTTTGGTCTTAGCACGCATGCGCACACTACCCTTACCAGTTTTATAACCCTCACGCATTGACTTTCCGTTAGTCATCAAGGCTCCGGTTGGAAAATCTGGACCCTGAATATAATCATCTAATAATTGATCAATCGTAATTTGCGGATTATTAATATAAGCAATAATCGCATTATTTACCTCAATTAAGTTATGAGGCGGGATATTAGTAGCCATTCCCACAGCAATTCCCATGGCACCGTTCGCAAGCAGGTTAGGGAAATAACCAGTTAAGTAGGCTGGTTCAATTTCAGAAGCATCATAGTTATCAATGAAAGGAACAGTTTCCATCTCAATGTCTCTAATTAGATAACCAGACATCTTTGTCAAGCGAGCTTCAGTATAACGCATTGCTGCAGCACCATCACCATCAATTGAACCAAAGTTTCCGTGACCATCAACCAAAGGATAACGATAAGAGAAATCTTGGGCCATTCTGACCATTGAATCATAAACAGCAGTATCCCCATGAGGGTGATACTTCCCAATCACTTCCCCCACAATTCGCGCTGACTTTTTATGCGGTTGATTGGCAGTAATTTTCAAGTTATCCATCGCATAAATAATTCTCCGGTGCACTGGTTTTAAACCATCACGTAAATCTGGCAAGGCACGTGAAACAATTACACTCATTGAGTATTCTAAAAAGTCACGACGAACTTCAGTTGCGATATCAATTGGTTCTAAGCGACCATGGCCAAATTCTTCTTTTTCACTCATATTAAAGTTTCCTTTCTATTATTTTTCAAAACCGTGATAAACACTTTCACTATCATGATACAAGTATTTAATATCAAACCTTTGCCGGTAATCTTTGACATCACCAGTTTCAAAAGCTTTGATAGCTTCACGAGCTGATTGGTGAGAATCACACAAAGTAAGTTGAGGAACATCCCCAGAATCTAAGTCTTCATCATAAAAAGCACCAGTAATCATTTCATTTAAACCAAAACCAACAATTTCACCCTTAATTATTCCTTGTTTATAACGAAAATCAGAAATTACTGGATAAAGGCGTTTGTCAGGATTATTTTTTGCCATTTCAACAACTAACCCGAATTCCATATGGGTTCCTGAATCCCAACCATCAATTTCTAAAATCACATATTCTGCTGCTTTTAGTCCTGCATAATCTAACTCAAAAATTGCTTTATTGGTTGGCGCAGTACCTTGATTGGTATCAAAATCCACTGGATTTTTAATCTCATAATCAGGAAAAAGCTCACGTAAAGCTGCGCCTTCTCTTTTTCTTTGGTCTCACTGTGCTTCGTTAAACATTGATCCGGCGTTATAAATAATCTTCTTTGTCATAAATTTATTTCTCTTTCTTAAGTTACTAGTTAAAAATCAAGGTTTTTAACATATTCAGCATTTTCTTGAATAAACTGACGTCTTAGCTCAGGATCTTCTCCCATCAAGTTACCAAAGACTTCGTTAGCAATCGCCGCATCTTCCAAATTAATTTGCAGCATCATGCGTTCTTTCGGGTCCATTGTAGTTTCTCACAATTGTTGGGGGTCCATTTCCCCTAACCCTTTATAACGTTGAATTGTGTAGCGTTTATTAGCAAATTCATTACTCTTAAAGTCTTCTAATTCTTTGTCTGTATAAGCATAAGCAACTTGTCTTCCCGCTTCGATTTTATACAGTGGTGGTTGAGCGATAAAAACATTACCATTTTGAATTAATGGCCGCATATAGCGGTAAAAGAAGGTTAACAATAACGTTCTAATATGAGCTCCATCCACATCAGCATCAGTCATGATGACAATCTTGCCATAACGAATTTTACTAATGTCAAAATCTTCTTTAACCCCTGCTCCAATCGCAGTAATCATTGTTTTAATTTCATTGTTATTAAAGACTTTAGTTGGTTGAACTTTTTCTACATTCAAAACCTTCCCCTTTAATGGAAGAATGGCTTGATATTTACTGTTTCGCCCTTGTTTGGCACTTCCACCTGCTGAATCTCCCTCAACAATATAAAGTTCAGCAAATTCTGGGTCTTTAGAAGCACAATCAGCTAACTTTCCTGGTAAATCAAACTTATCAAGAACTGATTTTCTTCTCGTTTCTTCCCTAGCACGTTGCGCTGCAAATCTTGATCGTTGCGAAGTTTGTAATTTTTCTAAAATCACCATCGCATCATCGGGGTTTGCTCATAAATAGTCTTCTAGCTTTTGACCAACAACTAAATCAACTGCATTTTTAGCATCAGGGTTTGCTAACTTAGTTTTAGTTTGCCCTTCATATTGAGGATCAGGATGTTTAACACTGATGACTGTCGTCATTCCTTCTTTAATATCATCTCAAGTAAAACGCGAAGAATTAGTTTTATTTTTTGCATCCTTTTCGTTGGCATAACGGTTAAGAATTCGCACTAAAGCTTGTTTAAACCCTTCTTCATGAGTTCCACCATCACGAGTATTAATATTATTAACAAACGAAGCTAAATCATCGTTGTATTCAGCATTATATTGAAGTGCAACTTCAACTTCGATGTTATTAACCAGACCATCAGCATAGAAAACCTCTTGATTAATGGCACTTTTTCCTTGATTACTTTCTTTAACATAATCAATAATTCCGTTAGGGAAGTGGAAAGTAACTTTTTTATTAGTTCTTTCATCAGTTAAGTTAATGATAACTCCCTTATTTAAGTAGGCTAATTGTTTTAACTTATTTCTGATAGTATCATAAGCAAAAATTGTCGTTTCTTTAAAAATTTCTGAATCAGGTTTAAAACGAACCATCGTTCCTGTGGTAGCAGTTTCACCTAAAATTTCTAATTCAGTTTGTTGGGTTCCCCCATCAAAAAACCTTTGGTGATAAATGTGTCCATCTCGGCACACTTGCACATCAACATAGGAACTTAAAGCATTAACCACACTAGCTCCAACCCCGTGTAATCCTCCAGAGATTTTATAACTATCAGAGTTAAATTTTCCTCCCGCATGGAGTTGGGTAAACACAAGTTCTAAAGCAGTCTTACCACTATCATGATTAATTCCTACCGGAATTCCCCGTCCGTTATCTTGGACAATAATTTCATTTTCTGCAGTAATCGTAAGGTCAATTTGGTTTGCTTGACCAGCCATCACTTCATCAATTGAGTTATCAACAATTTCTCAAACTAAGTGGTGTAACCCAGTTGAACCAGTTGAACCAATATACATCCCTGGACGAACGCGAACGGCTTCTAAACCCTTTAAAACTTGAATCGAGTCAGAATTATATTCATTATTTTGTTTTTTTTCTTCAGCCATTTTCCTTGATTTCCTTCACAGATTTTATGGAGCTACTAACCCCATTTACTATATTAATTATATCATTTTTTGCTTTTAAAACGATGTATAAAGAAAAACAATTATCGAATTATCACCTACACATAAAATTAAAAGAAACGTGAAAATAAAGCATTTTTTCGTCTTTATGAGTAAATTTTCTAAAAAGTTTTATTTTAAAATAGTTAAATTAAATATTGTTAAATAGTTTTCCAAACTCAAATTTTCTGGACGAAATGACGGGTTAATCCCACTTTCAGCTAAGATTTCTGCTGCTTTTGTTTTGTTATTAATCACCCGAGCTAAATTATTCAAAATTGTTTTACGACGGTTATTAAACAAGCTACGCACAAAATCAAGAAATCCTCATTTATCAACGACCTGATCTAAATAGCGAGCGTAAAAAGTTAAACTAACCAGCGCGCTATCAACTTTAGGAATAGGACGAAACATTTTTTTGCTAACAAGAAACTCATATTTAGTTTGGGCAAAAAAAGCACAAGCAATCGAAAGGTTATTGTAATTATTTTCATTCACCCCTGCACAAAGACGTAGCGCAACTTCTTTTTGCACCATGAAAACTGCTTTAGTTAAAAGATCATAAAGATGTAAGGTTTTAAAAAGAATTTCCCCCGTAATGTAGTAAGGAGTATTAGAAATCAAATAAACATGATCAAATTGTTGGGTTTGATTTAAAATTAACTTTCTCAAGTCAACTGTCAAAACATCAGCAATAACCAATTCAAAGTTTTTATCTGAAATTTTTTCTTTGAGAATCACTTCCATCTCTTGGTCAATTTCAATTGCAATCACTTTAGCAAATCTTTTGACTAACTGGGTAGTTAACGCTCCGGTTCCTGGACCAATTTCAATCACCAGACTATTTTCTTCCTCCCCTAAGAGATTAAGGATTTTATTGATTAAATTCCCATCACTGATGAAATTTTGTCCATATCTTTTCTTAGCAACAACTTGTTGACTCATGTATTTATTCACTTTCTCTTAATATCTTTTGAATTTCTTGAGCGCTCAAATTCATTCAGTTTAATCATTTAAACAAGACTTTATTGTTAAGGTTTTGATCAAAATGATAATAAGCACAAATTTGCTTGCGCATTCAGGGTTGATAAAAACCATAATCAAGGTATTCTTTCCAAGATAAAGATAAAGACTGGTGGTGTTTGTCAAAAACAATTAGGTTTGCCAACGCTTTAATAATCGCTTCATCACTTGCTTCAGCAATCCCAATTTTTCCTGGTTTAACGATGTCTTTTTTCTCAATAAAAGCGTTATAAACTTTACCTTCCAAGGCTTGATTGATAACTTCTCTAATCTTTTTTCCCGGACCATCTGGATCGGTAAAAACAATAATTTGGTAATCAAGTCCTAAGAGCTTAATTTGACTCATAATTTCCCGATTAATTCCCATGCCACTAGTTTCAATCACCTTAATTGTTTGTCCATAAATTTTCTTTAACTTGGCACTATCAGTTTTACCTTCAACCACAACCACAACTGGTTGAAAACCCTTTATTTTACTTGTTTCCATTGTTTTAATTTTACTAAAAAAGGAAGGTGATTAATACTAACATCCTCCTTAATACTTTTTAAAGTTTTATGTTGAGCAAACAAGAAGAATAGAAGGTTAAAATTAAAATAATTAACTAAAAAACCTAAGTTTTTAACCAATTGAAAGGGGCAGAACTAACTGTTTTAAAGTAGTGTCTGTACCTTCATCTTTCAAACTACTAATCTCTAAAGGTTTGACTGAAGAAATTAAACCAACCACCACTTCTTCATCATCAAAGGTGCGAAAAGCATCTAACAGATACTTAATGTTAAAACTAATCTTTTGGGGTTCACCCTCAAAATCAAAGTTAGTTAGGGTTTCAGCATAATTACCAATCTCCAGACTTGTTGATGATAGTTCAATTCGTTCTTGATCAATATCTAAAACAACTATTGGCGTATTACCTTCCTCGTTAGTTAAATTAGCCCGATGTAAGGCTTTTAAGAAAGTGCTTCGTCCCAACTTTAAAGTAGTAGGGAAATTTTTAGGAAAAGCATTAGCAACGTTAGGGTATTTTCCTTCAATTAAAGTTGTTTGCAATAAAGAATTTTGGTTAAACACAAACGTAATATAACCTTCAAACAAGTAAATCACTAATTCTTTGCACCCATCCAATAACCGAATTAATTCACCAAGAAGTTTGAATGAAAGGGTAAACTCGGCATCTTCTGTTAAGGGAGTGATTAAACTAATCTTCTTGGTAGAAATTCGAAAACCATCAGTGGTGAAAATCTTCAAAAAGTTATCACCAGACACTCCTTGTAAGTTCATTCCCGTGAAAATGATTTTCTTGTTGTATTCATCGATTGAAATCATCGTCTGGTGAATTGCCTTTCGCAATTCACCAGGATTAAGTTTTAACTCTACGCCGTTTTCACGAAAACCAATTAAAGGATAATCATCGGCATTAAGAATTTGTAAACTAAAACGAACTTTATCAGTTTTAATAACTAATTGGTTCTCTTCAACTACACTTAACTCAACAAGGTTTTCTTCAGTCTTTCTTAAAATCTCAATTAAATAACGTCCCTTCAAAAGTAACGTACCCACTTCTTCAATTTCCAAAAAAGGATCATTCTTTTTAGTAATGGTTGCCTTTCAATTAACACTGCCATTAGAGCTAAGAAAAACAATTGCATCATTGGTAATCTCTAAATGAACTCCTAATAGTTCGGGATTAATTATTTTTGCATCAATAATTTTATTTGCTTTTGAAATTTCATCTAATAAAACTAGACGGGACATTTTTAATTTCATTTTTTATCCTCACATTTCTTTTATTTTAATGGAAAGAAGGTTTTAAAGAAATCCTTTCTCTGGTTTTTCTTAAATCAATTTCAAAAGCAAAAAAATCACGGAAAGAAAGTTAGTGCTTGGGTTATTTTCTTTTTTATTTTCTTATTATTGTTATAGTGTTGAATTGTGGAAAACTTTGCTAAATAAAGTATTTACCCTTATTTTAGGTTTCATTATTAAATTGTGAACTGTGTTTAGCAGTGAAGAACGATGATATTTAACGGGCTGTAGTGATGTCGTTTTTAATGGTGACTAAAACTTTTTTGAAATCTTTGTCAGCTTCGCTTCGTTTTTGGATTTTATCAACCGCATTTAAAACGGTTGTATGATCTTTATTTCCAAAAGAAATTCCGATTTTAACATAGCTCAAACCAAGAATGTCTTTAGTTAGGTACATGGCTACATGACGAGCATTGGTCACTGGTGCAGTACGAGTTTTGCCATCAATTTGTTTTACAGTTACTCCATATCGTTGGGCAACAATGTCTTTAATTTTAGTAGTGCTTAATTTACCAATGTTTGCTATAGGAACGTCGCGAAGAACATATTGAACATCGCCCAAACTAATTGGTGAAGAAGTGGCTGAATGTTCGCTTTCTTTTCAAAAAGCAATGCGGTTGATTGTGCCATAAATCTTGCGAATATCACTAGAGTAATAAGCAGCAAGGTATTTAATTGCTTCTTCAGTTAAAGTCATTTCAGGATAGTTATCCCGAATAATTTCTTCAATAATTAAAGTGGCGGTTCTGGTGTCAGGAGTTTGAACTTTAACACTTAAACCCAGATTAAACCTTGTAATCATCCGTTGATCAAAACCATTAAGTTCGTCTGGTCCTTTATCGCTGGTGATAACAAGTTGTTTATCTTCTTCAATAAAGTTATTAAAGATTGAAAAAAGCACTTCGTTAGTTTTTTCGCGCTTTGCTAAAAACTGGATGTCATCAATTAACAAGACGTCATAATCGTTTAATTTTTGTTTGTATTCTTCAATTACTTGGTGACCTTTACTAATCAAATCAACCACAACACTTCCAAAACGTTCACTAGTTAAATAATGAGCTTTTAACTTTAAAGGGTTAGTGTTAATTTCGCCTTCAATTGCCTTCAAAAGGTGGGTTTTTCCTAAACCAGAATCACCATAAATAAATAAAGGATTTCACAAGGTTCCGAGCTTTTCTCCGACCTTCTTAGCGGCTTTGTAGGCTTGTTGATTACTTTCACCAACCACAAAGTTCGAGAAATTATATTTACTCTTAACAACCGAAACCAGCGAAGGTTGTTCTGGTTGGGTCTTTTTTTGGACATTATATTCTTTGGTTGTCAAAATTTTTAAACCCACATTATGGTGAAGTTTTCGTTTAATTAAGTCGTTTATTAAAGGCAGAAAATCAACCAAGAAATTTTTAGCAACCAAAGAAGTTACCACAATTAAATATTCGTTTTCTTCTTCGCTTTGAATTAATTTTGCAGGAGCAATGTAACTATTGTAGATATTACTTTCCACTGATGTATCAGTCGCTAAAGTTGTTTTAATAAAATCCCAGAGTTGATCAACGTTCATTTGTAACTAACCTCTTAATATGTGTTCTATATTATATCTTTTTCCTTGGTGTGAATGGTGAAAAGTGTTAATAATGAAAAAGTTTCAACATAAAATTGTTGAGAACTTTTTATTGATTGAACCTGATTTTCAGCTTTTAGTTTAGGTTTTCCACAATTTAACATTTCAAAGTAAAAAATGGTGGGAAATTATCCCCATAACCTAATAATAATCAAATGTAGGGAAAAACTAAATAAAATCTTTCTATTTTACTGTAAAATGCACCAAGAATACGTTATAATCTTTTGGAAATTGTCTTTTTAAGGAGGCTATGTTAACAATGAAAAGAACTTGACAACCAAGTAAAATTAAAACTGCCCACACGCACGGTTTTAGAGCAAGAATGGCTACTAAAAGCGGAAGAAGAGTTATTAATGCTCGTCGCGCTAAGGGAAGAGCAGAATTGAGTGCTTAATTTAGTCAATAAATTAAGTTTTTTTATCGTTTAATGAAAAACCAAAGAATTATTAAGAAAAATCATCAGTTTCAAATCATTATTAATCACAACCAGAGCAAGCTTAACCCGACGTTTGTTTTATATTATGAAGCACCAAACAATGATCAGGGATTACATTACGGGATTAGTGTGGGAAAGAAACTAGGTAATGCAGTGTGCCGAAATAAAATTAAACGCCAAGTTCGCATGATGATTCAAACTTTATTAAAAACTTATGCCACCTTGGATGTTGAAGTGATTATCATGGTGCGTAAGCGTTATCGAAGTCAGAATTATCAAAAGAATCTTCAGGAGTTAGAAAAATTATTTAACCGGATTGCATCGGAAATCAAATAAGTTAGCAAAGGAGGGAAAACTTTTGTATAAACAGAACAAGGGGGGCACAAATAGTCGTGTCCTTGATTACTTTAATCCTAAACAGAGTAATGAGCCAAAGTCAAAACGGGTATGACGGCAAATTTGAAAATGGACCAAAATTGTTGGTTTCTTGTTTGTTTTAATTTCAATGATTTGGGGATGTGCGCAAATGTACCAATCGGATTATATGGTTAGTCAGGTTACTGATATGACAGGATCAAAAATCTTTGCTCCAGGGACTGCTTTTGAAATTATCATTCGTTCTTTGGGTGAAAGTGGTGGGCGCATCCACCTGCCTCACGGGGATATTAGTGATTTTGGTGAATATGGTTACAACTCGATTACGAGTTGAGCTCAAGCCTTCACGGTCACCAAATCACCTTTCTATGGTTTCTTTGTTTATCCTATTGCCTTTATTCTTGTAGGCTTGGTAAAAGGATTCTCTGGTACTTTAGAGCCAGGTTTAGATGCTCATTCGCAACGAATTTTTGGGGTTTCAGTCTTCTTTGCAATGTTCTTCACGGTATTAATTATTCGTTCAATCACCCTGCTCTTTTCTTGAAAAGCGCAAAAGAATCAAGATAAAATGCAAGATATGCAAATTAAGCAAGCAGAGATTCAAGCTAAATATAAAGGTAAAAAAGATCAAGTTTCTCGGCAAAAAATGACGATGGAAACCCAAGCTTTATACAAGAAAGAAGGAATTTCGCCTTTAAGTTCTGTAGGGATGGGATTAGCCCCGTTGCCGTTCTTGTTTGCGATTTATGCAGTAATTCGTTCAACTAGGGTTCTAAAAATTGCCAATATTGGTGCAATTTCTTTAATTGAACAACCATGACACCAAGTGACTCATGGTCAACCAGTTTATCTGGCACTCTTAGCGGTTTATTTACCATTACAAATCGTGTCAATGTTACTTCCGACTTTTTTACAATATCGTCGGCAAAAGGGAACTGCACTTCCAGAAGCACAGAAAAAAGCGCGGAGAAGAAACTTAATTATCCAAGTGGTGATGATTGTAGTTTTCATCTTCGTGGTCGCTTCAATTGCTTCGGGGGTAGCAATTTACTGGATCATATCTTCAAGTTTTCAAATTTGTCAAACCTTGGGTTTTCATTGGTATAACCAACATAAACGCCAAAAAGGTTCTCAAGAACGTGAACGTCGTTTGCGTCAAGAAAAGAAACAAAAAGCTAAAATCGCAAGTAAATAATTTAGTTAAAAATGTCCCCTCAGGACATTTTTTCTTTATTAAAAAGTTAAGATGACAAAATATTTTCCCTCAAGTTTCTTTTTTAAATTCAACGTTTTTGGTTAAAATAAATACATTAAGAGGATAAGAACATGAAAGTTAACGATACCATCATAGCTCCTGCTACCACTTTGGCGACCCAAGCGATTGCTTTAATTCGTCTTAGTGGTAGTGAAGCTTTAAATTTAATTAACCAATTAACCCACCAAGCAATCCCTGATTCGCGGGGGTTTTATTTCCGCAGGTTGTACGATCAGAAACAATTGGTTGATGAAGTTGTCATTACTTTTTATCATGCTCCTGCTTCGTTTACTGGCGAAGAAGTGGTAGAAATTGCTTGTCACGGGGGAATTTTAAACACCCAACGGATTATTAACTTGTTAATTCAGAAAGGTGCAAGAATGGCTTTAAAGGGCGAGTTTTCACAACGCGCTTTTTTAAACAATAAGATTGATTTAATCCAAGCAGAAGGAATTAATGATTTGATTCATGCTCCTAATGATTTAGCTTTAAAAATTGGTGTTGATAATATGAGCGGGAAAAATAATCAAGCAATTCTTGATTTTAAAGCAAGTTTGATGGATTTAATTTCGCGGATTCAAGTTTCCATTGATTATCCTGATTATGATGATATTGAAGGTTCTACTCCCCAAGAATTGCGGTTGACTTTAACGACAATTATTGCGCAATTACAAGCAATCATTCACCGTTCAAAATTGGCAATGAAAGCAATTGAAGGAATTAATACAGCGATTATTGGTGAAACTAACGTGGGAAAATCTTCTTTATTAAATGCTTTGATTAATGAAAATAAAGCCATTGTTACTGCTATTCCGGGCACTACTCGTGATATTGTTGAAGGGAAAATTAATTTGGAAGGAGTCACAATTAATTTAATTGATACAGCAGGAATTCGTCAAACCACGGATGTGGTTGAAAGTCTGGGAATTAATAAGGCTAAAGCGTATTTAACTACCGCTCAATTAATTTTGTACGTCATTAACTTTGATAACTTCAATAATCAAGAAAATAAAAGTTTATTTAATCAGGTCAAAAATAAACCGCATTTAATTATCTTAAATAAAGCCAAATCTTTAACTAGGGATGAAATCACACAAGTAGAAACCTATTTTAATGAGGCAGTAATTTTAACTAATGCGATTGACAATGATCTTGATGCTTTAATCAAAGCGATTAAAGTTTTATATAATAACGATGAAATCTTGAAAAATGATGATTTATTATTAATTAATATAAACCAAATTGCTTTGTTAGAAAAAGTTGCCCTTAGTTGTAAAACCGCTTTAACCAATCTCAACGATGATTATCCCATTGATATTGTTAATGTTGATTTAATGGAGGGTTGAAATAGCTTGGGTGAATTGATTGGTCAAGAATATGATGAAGAAATTATTGACAACATTTTTCGCAAATATTGTTTAGGAAAGTAGGCTTTAATGTTAAAACTTGATCGCTCAAAAATTTATGATGCCCATACCCATTTTAATGATGCTTGATATCAAGAAGAAAAAATTGCTTTAGATACGATCATTAAGGAGGCTATGGATGCGGGGGTTGGTTACTTTAACAATGTTGGTTTTAGTCTCACCTCATCCCAACTAGCAATTCAGCAAGTTGAACCTTTTGCTAATGCTTTTGCCATTATTGGGGTACATCCCAACGAAGTCAACCAACATTCTTTTGCTGACTTAGTAACATTAAAAGAATTAACAGTGAATAAAAAAGTGGTTGGCATTGGTGAAGTCGGACTAGATTATTTTTATCCAACCAAAGCGGTTGAGTTGCAGCAAAAGTGGTTTCGCGCCCAAATTGAAATTGCTCAAGAGACTAAACTCCCGTTAATGATGCACCTTCGTGACCAGGTTGATCAATTTGAAGCTTATGATGATGCCTTGATGATTTTAAAAGATTATCAAGTAGAGAAAAAGGTTGTGCATTGTTTTTCTGCTAACAAAAGTTATGCCCAAAAATTTCTCGATCAGGGTTGTTATTTAGAAATTGGAGGCGCAGTCACTTTTAAAAATGCAAAGCAATTGCAAGAAGCGGTAAAAATTATTCCTTTAGAACGCATGCTTGTCGAAACTGATGCACCTTATTTAACTCCTGATCCCTTGCGTGGTCGGATGAACTTTAGTAAGTATCTTGGTTTAACAGTGGCTAAAATTGCGCAATTAAAGGGAGTTACTCCTGAGTTAGTAATTGAAAAAACTACTCAAAATGCCTTCCACTTTTTCTTGAATCAGTAAATTAAGCTAAACATAAATAAAACTGTCTTTCTTTAAACTAATTGTTATAAAATTAAAGCATTAGCGGAGGAAATAAAGATGGCTGGAATCTATGACACGCATACCCACTTAAATGATGAACTTTACCTACAGATGAATACCACTGTGGATGATTTAATTAAAAGTGCTCAAGAAGCGGGCGTAAGTATGCTCAATGTTGTTGGTTATGATGTAAAGTCATCAAAAGTTGCGCTACGTTATGCTAGTGTTTATCCCAATGTTTATGCAATTATTGGCATTCATCCTAACGAAGCGCAGTATTTTACCCCCCAAGCGTTAGAAACTATTACAGATATGACCCAGGGAGATAATGTCATTGCAATTGGAGAAATTGGGTTAGATTATAGTCGGACAACCAAGTTTAAAGCAGAACAAAAAGCAATTTTTATTGCCCAAATAAAAATTGCTTTAGATCATGATTTACCAGTAGTTTTGCATGTTAAAGATGCTAAAGACGAAACCCAAGCCTATCAAGATAGTTTAGAAATTCTTGACGAGTTTAAAGTAAAGAATGCTGTGGTTCACTCTTGGGAAGGCAATGAGCAGTTTGCTGAAGAATTCTTAAATCGTGGTTATTATTTGTCGTTTTCGGGCATGATTACTTATCCTGAAAATAATACCTTAGCATTGATTGTTGAGAAGATGAGTTTAAACCAATTGTTAATTGAAACTGATGCTCCGTACAATCCGCCGATTCCTTTTGAAGGTAAGGTAAATTATCCTCGTCTTGCTCCAATTATCATCCAAAAAATTGCTAAACTAAAAAAATTAGACAATGATGATATTATTTCTGCTACGAGAAGAAATGGTCAGCGAATCTTTAAGATTGAGTAAAAAAACTAGGAATAAATCCTAGTTTTTTTGCATTAGTTATTACTTAAGCTTGCTTGCACAAAACTGTTTAACTTGCTTTTAAATTCATCTGCATCGATTGATGCTACGATTTTCTTGTATAAATCCATGGTGTCGTTGAAGACTTTTTTTCCCTTAGGAGTAGTGTAAATGTTATTTTGACGACGGTTAGAACGATCTTGACGACGTTCTACAAACCCTTCATCTTCTAAAGTATTTAGCGTTCTTGCCACTTTAGATTTGTTTACTCACAAGATTTCCCCAATTTTTTCTTGGTTTAACCCTTCGTTAGAGTAAACAGTTAACACGTAGAATAAATTATCAGCGTGAATGTTGTATTTTTTGTTGATTTCTTTTTGGATTTTTTTTACAAGGTTGAAAGAATCTAAAGCAAAGTTAGTAACAACAGAAAAATTTCTATCGTCCATAAAAATTTTCTCTCCTATTTCTAATTTTCCTTAGTTAAGGTTTAACAATTCGTGATTTAAACTAAATCTTCGAAGTTCAACACCTTATCTGCCCAATTTGTTTCAAAGTTGATGTCGTGAGTTGTTAGAAGAACAGTGCCTTCAAAAGCTTGGATCGCTTCTAAAAGAGCCTCTTTGGCTAAGACATCAATATGATTAGTTGGTTCATCGAGAATTAATAGGTTACATGGTTGTAAACTCAGCGCCGAAAGTCTTACTTTGGTTTGTTCTCCTCCTGAAAGTAAATTCATCGGATGGTTCATCAAGTTCGACTTAATTCCAAATTTTCCAATAGTTTGTCTAATCTCACTATCAGTCATCATTGGATATTCACGTTTTAAAAGTTGGATTGGGGTTTCTTCGCCAAATTGTTCAATCTGGTGGAAAAAGGCCACACTCACCCCGTTCCCGAGTTCGGCTTGCCCTTTAAAGGGGTTTAATTCTCCTGCTAATGTTTTTAAGAATGTAGTTTTACCAATTCCGTTATAACCCTTCACAATTGCCTTTTCCCCTTCCCTCAATTCAAAATTTAAGGGTCGTTGTAGTAAGGAAAAATCATAGCCTATTTCTAGATTATTAATTTTAGCTACTACACTTGCACTTGGTCTTCTGTAACGAAAATTCATCTTTGGTTTGACTAAATCCCTGCGTTCTTCTAACACATTCATTTTATCTAATTGTTTTTGTCTTGATTGAGCGCTTGCAGCAGTTGAAGCTCGAGCTTTGTTTTTTGCCACATATTCTTGCAGTTTGCTAATCTGTTGTTGTTGACTTTTAACTGCTTGATCATACTGGTCTTTTCTTAACTGTGATAATTCCAGATATTTGTTGTAATTTCCCACATAGCGGTTTATTTCTCTATTTTCGATTGCATAAATAACGTTGACTGTTTGATTAATAAAGTCGTTGTCATGGGATACTAAAAGAAAACTATTTTCATAGTTTTGTAAAAACTTTGCTAGTCATTCCACTTGTTCAACGTCTAAAAAGTTGGTTGGTTCATCAAGCAAGATGAAGTCATCGTTAGCTAATAATAACTTTGCTAATAAGACTTTTCCCCGTTGACCTCCTGATAGTTCACCAAGAGTTTTATTGAGGTTAGAAAGTTCAATTCCTAAACCATTAACCAGATTTCCAACCTGTTTATCAATTTGATCAAATCCCTGCACATTCAATTGCTCTTGTAATGCCAGAGCTTTGATCAAATCTGCTTCTTGATACTCAACGGCCATTTTTTCATAGATTTGGTGAATCTGATCGTTGATATCGTATAAATTACGATAGGCGTCCTTTAAATAATCATCAACTTTTAATTTCAAATCGATATCTTGGTGCTGGTCTAAATACCCCATTTTTGCTCGTGGGTGTAGTTCAACCTGACCTTGATCGAAAGTGGTTTTTTCACTGATGATATTTAGTAAAGTAGTTTTTCCAGCACCGTTTGGTCCTAGTAAGGCAACATGTTCCCCTTTATTAATACGAAGAGAACTGTTTTTATAAAGTAATTTATCTCCATTGGCGTGTGTCAAATTTTCAATAAATAATATACTCATAACCCAATTCCCTCTGCTATATTGTTTAGCACAAACTTATACAATACATTTTAATTATAGTTTATTTCCAAAATACTTTCTATTTGATAACGATTTAAAAAAAGACAGTTTTTATTGATTACAGTGTTAATTTAAGCCATTTTGTTAACATTCATCTTGGAACTTTAACTCCTCTGAATTATATTATTTTTTGATTATTAACTAAACAAATAAGTTGTAAAAAATAGCCTTTTTAAAGGTTATTTATTTAAATTTTGGCACTTTTCTTAAATTGAAGAATTAATTTGGTAATAATTTTTAGAAAAATTAATTCTGAGTTAGAATAAAAAAAGTATGCATAAATCAAAAAAGAACAAGAGTAATTGGTATGATCAGCCCTTTTTTAAGTGGTTATATGGAGCGAAATCACCTTCTTCAAAAAAGAAAGTTTCATTAACTACCGAACAACAAAAAGAGTTAGTTCGTTTAAATGGTGGGTGAGATGAAGATAAACTTTTCATTCCAATGATGACCAAACGTGAAGCAATGTTGCGCTATGCGAGTACATGAAAAGCTATCTGGTTTTTTTGTTTACCAACAATTGTTTTAATGGTTGTGCAGGGGCTTTATAACATCTTAGATAAATCACTTTCCTTAATTTTTGTTACTCCCAATGCGATTAAGAATCCACTTTATTTACAATATATGGTTGGTGATGACCATCGTTCGATTCTTTTACAAAGTTTGAACAATACTACTGGGATTGCTATTTCTGATACTTTAAAACAATACTTTACCTTTTCAAATACCGATCAAGTTAATCATGTTTTAACTTTCTTTAACACTGATGGCAAGGGTGTGGTTAGTTATGTGGATCATGGTGCTCAAGATTTATTGTCTTATCTTAACCGTGAAGATATTTTTATCACTATCACTAGTGCAAAAATGAAAGAGTATATTAATGTTTCCACGCAATACACGGTGCAATCATATAACATTGTCCTTTCCTTTACTCAGATTCTAGCGATTGGAGCAGGGATGCATTATTCTTCTGAATTTGGGAGAAGAAATAAAGAAAAACTTAGAGAAATAGCTGGTAATGGGTTAACTTATTCTTTCTTAGGTTCAATTATTATCGGTGTAGTTTTATTTGCTTTATCTTATCGTCCATGAGGACAAGTTTTAATTGCTACCCAAATGGGTCATAACCGTAATTTAATTGTTGAAGAGTTGGCTTGAAAAGATGTGCAACCACTGATTTATGGAATTAGTGCCATCTTTTTAGCATTTATGAGTATGAATATGTTACGTAGTGAAGGAAAAATGGTTCATATCATGATCATGACGATTACAAGTTTAGGAATAAAGTTTCTTACTTCAATTTTATTGATGAAATATACTAATTTAGAATTAACTGCCGCTCAATTAGGAACAATCTTTTCTTTTTTATACCAGTTTATCTATTGTTTGATTGTGATGTTTTTTAGCAAAGTGACTTATTCTAACTTTAGTTTTCACGATTTATTTCACCTTCGCTTGAAGAACTTAACTTATGCTTTAAAGGCTGGTTTTCCCAATTTCATTAACTACTTTGCTTTTGTGGTCAATGGCTATTTGGTGACATCCCTAGTAATTCGGTTACCAGCATCAAAATCTGGACCTTCAATCGAAGCTAACGGGGGGGTATCAATTCTTCAACAATTGATTTCTTCAATTACACCGTGAAATGATTTTATTCTTTCGGCGGTTGTCGGGTTAAATCAAGGAGTGCGAACGATGATTGCTTATAATGATGGAGCGGGAAAAAACCACCGGATTCTAGAAATTTTGAAGCGTTCAAGTTGACTGATGTTAGGATGATTTGTCTTTATTTTGGTGCTAGTCTTTGCAATTGGTCCTTACATGTTAGAATTATTCGCCTTCCCTTCTGCGTATGCTAAATATGGTAATGAATTTTATTGGTATTTAATTCTTTTCTTCATGTTTTATCCTTTAGCATGTTTTAGTTATATTGATTTAGGATTATTTCAAGGGAAAGGAAGAACTGTAGCGGCAACAATTGCTTCTTCACTGCGCTCATTGGTTATCTTTGTTCCTTTAACTTTAATTGGATTTTTTACTGCTAAGAGAGTAGATAACCCGCTGTGGTACTTTTTCTTTATTGGTTTGACCGACCTAGTTTCATCTTTTATTTTAATGCCAATGTTAATTGGATTTTATTACCAACAAAAAGCGACTCACCAATTGAAAGATAAAGGTGATGACAAAATGACACTTGCTAGTTACAACAAGTTTTTAGCCAAGTATGGTGAAAGCCAATCCCAACAAAAACAAGCACAAACTAGTTATGAGCAAATTGTTGCAAGTTTAACAAAAGCTCATTTTCGAAAATAAAAACCGCGCTTAAGCTTCAACGCGGTTTTTATTAACTTGATTGTTTTTCCGATGTGCAATATTTAGTGGTTCTTTTTTTGAAGGTAAACAATGGTTATGTTTGGGGGTGACCTTTAATTTATGAATATTAATTTGGGTACTTAATTGGTACCACAAGTCTCGTTCACGCAAGTGAATCGCAATTTCTCTGATGTTGTTGTATTTATGGTATTCACTTAAAGCAAAGATGATCATCATTGAACTAAAAGTATCCATCACAATTCCTACCCCAGTAACAATTTTTGAAACCTTGTCGTTTGGTCAAGGAGTGATTGTTAAAAGACTAGCTAATCCAAAACCCATTCCCATGATTCCAATTAAAAAAGAAGCCATGTCAAAGATGAAGGAATTCTGTTCATGATTAACTAACTTCGCCTTAACTAAGTCAGTTTCTTTTTTGTTTAAAGTTTTATAAATTTTGTAACCATAAAAGAAAGATATCAAAGCAGCAACTACAGAAATACTGTCCATAACTAAAGTGGTTAGGGTAAAAACAAAGGCATACTTGTTTCGTAAGGTTTCACTTTCGCTCCAAAAACTTGCCGTTGCACAAAGACTAAGAATTCCAAACAAAACCCCGCAAATCCCGAAACTAATACTAATATAATCAGCAATGATAATGACCTTTTTATTTTTTTTACTGTTGCTATCCATGAATGCTTTCCTCTAATCTATCAGGCTTGAGAAACTGCCCTGATTAATTGCACATTTAGTCATTATAGGACCAAAAAAGAAAAAAACAATCTTTTTGATATAATTTTTAATGACAAAAGGGGGAAAACCATGGAAAAAAAGCAGGTTCAATCAGCAAAACCGAATAAAACCAAAGAAAAGCTCCACCGTCTACCGAAAACCGCTTTTCTCACAATGAATGAAGTTCAAGACCAATTGTATAACCAAAACTGACGTAATGATACGCTTTCACCCTTGACAGCGCGTGGGTTTTGAAAGTTAACCAGAAACTTGATTCCTCGTGAAGAAAAGGTTCTTTCCGCGCTGTTTGCTACTAATAGTGCTTATTCAGTAACACAACGTTTGTATGTTGTGATTATTACTGATCAACAAATTTATCAACGCTCTTCAGCTTCGGACAATATTATCAATAACCAAATCAAGATTTATTCTTATGACAAAATCAAAGGTATCCGTCTTTGGCAAGATGTTTTTTTAGCTTCACGAATTTATGTCGATTTTTGTTTATCAATGTGAAAGTGCCGTACTTGAAAGTTAGAAACTGCTGACCCGACAAGTACAATTCACTTTAAAGAAACAATTAGACAATTAAGAACTAACCATGAATTTGAAGTTGATTCTAACCCTTGGCACCAAATTAATCAAAAACAGTTAAGTCTTGAGTTGTCATTAGAAGGTGAAAAGCTTTCAAAGCAGAAAAAGTTTACTTGGTTTAAACACCGACCCTCTCCACCGCGAAATGTATAAAAATGCAACATTATTTAATAAAAGATTAATAAAGACTTTAGAGCGGTTTTTGCTAAAATAAAATTAACTAACAAAGAAAAGGACGGAAGCATGGGTCGGAATAATAAACGTGATATTAACATTTTTGGGTTAAGTGCTAGTCGGGTACTTACTAACCAGATTTGTGAGCAACTAGGGATTGAGCAAAAAGAAGTACAAATCATTCGGTTTGCTGATGGTGAGGTATTGGCGCAATCTTTAGAATCGGTTCGAGGAAAAGAAATTTATGTTGTTCAGTCAACTAACCAACCTGTTAATGAAAATTTGATGGAGTTATTAATTGCTTTAGATGCTTTTAAACGAGCTAGTGCAGCAAAAATTAATGTGGTTATGCCTTACTTTGGGTATGCCCGTCAAGACCGTAAGGCTGGTTCTCGCCAGCCCATCACTGCAAAACTGGTCGCTGATTTACTTACTGTTGCTGGAGCTAACCGGGTAATTACTGTTGATATTCACTCAGCACAAACGATGGGTTTTTTTGACATTCCTTTTGATAACTTTGAAACTTCACAAACTTTGGCTGAGCAAATTATCAACACAATTATTAGTGATAAACTGGATTATCAAAATTGCTTATTAGTTTCTCCTGATCACGGGGGGCTAACCAGAGTTCATAAAGTCGATGAATATACTCATGGTTTAACCAGAGGAGTGGCAGTAATTGCTAAACGTCGTCCTGAACCAAACAAAGCTGAAGTAGAATTTGTTTTGGGAGACATTAAGGGAAAAACCTGTTTTATTATTGATGACTTAATTGATACAGCAGGAACTATTGTCAGTGCTGCTAACGCTTTAAGAGCCCACGGAGCCAAGGAGATTTATATTTTTGCTTGTCACGGTTTATTCAACGGTCCTGCAATTGAACGTTTATCAACAGCAATTAAGGATGAAGTAATTAAAAAGGTAGTAGTAACTAACACGATTGAAATTCCTGAAACTAAACATTTTGAAGGTTTAGAAATTGTATCAGTAGCGAGTTTAATCGCTCCAATGGTTCAAGCAAGTGTTAATGATGAATCCTTATCACACGTTTATGATCAAGCTAAAGAAAAAATTCACCAAAAAGTAGAAAAGTACATTAAAGTTCACTAATGAAAGTTGTTGTTGGTTTAGGTAATCCCGGCTCAGAATATATTAATACCCGTCATAACGCGGGCTTTCTTGCTGTTGATGTACTCTTAGAAAAGTATGGGTTTGAAAAGACTAAAACTGAGTTTAATGCGCAGGTTTATTTTAGTCAAGTTAATAGTGAGAAGGTTTATTTTATTAAGCCCTTAACGTTTATGAATAATTCTGGACAAGCGGTTCAAGCGTTGCTGAGTTATTATAAAATTGCACTTAGTGATTTAATCATCTTGTATGATGAAAAAGATTTCTCCCTTGGCCGGGTCCAATTCAAAACTCAAGGATCAAGTGGCGGTCATAACGGGATTAAAAGTATTATGCAATCCTTAAACAATCAGGATTTTAAACGCTTACGTTTAGGAATTGGTCAACCTCAAACCCAATATAGTTTAATTGATTGGGTGCTTTCGAAGTTTAATAAGGATGAACTGGCAACCTTAAAAGCAACAGTTAATCAAATTGCTGGGTTTTTAGAAGATTGAACTAAAGGTGAAGGGTTTGATAAAATCATGAGTAAGTATAATTATTTAGTTACTAAGGGAGAAAACCATGGATAAAGCGAAGTATTTTTATGTCACTACCCCAATTTACTATCCCAGCGGGAACCTTCATCTTGGCCATGCTTACACCACAACTTTAGCAGATATTCTTAACCGGTATAAACAAAGTCAAGGTTATGAAACTTTCTTTTTAACTGGTAGTGATGAACACGGACAGAAAATTGAAAAAAAAGCGTTAGAAATGGGTTTAGCTCCTCTGGCTTATTTGGATGAAAAAGTTGCTCTGTTTAAAACTTTATGAACCAAACTAGGGATTAATTATTCTAAATTTATTCGCACCACTGATCGAGAACATACCACGACAGTAAAAAAAATCTTCACCGAACTGTTAAATAAAGGTTATATTTATCCTGGATTTTATGAAGGGTTGTATTGTGTTTCTTGTGAAGAGTTTTTAAACCCTGATCAAATTGATGAAAACGGGTTCTGCAAAGTGTCGCACGACAAACCTCAATTAGTAAAAGAAGAAACTTACTTCTTGAAAGTTTCTGCTTTTCAAGATTTTATTAGTGAATTGTTAAGTGGGAACTTCATCCTCCCTACTTATCGTCAAAACGAAATGTTAAAGAACTTTGTCACTCCTGGTCTTAAAGATCTTTCCATTACCCGGGTATCGTTTGCTTGAGGAATTCCGATTAGTGAAGATCCCAAACACGTGGTCTACGTGTGATTAGATGCTTTAACTAACTATATAACTGCGTTAGGTTATCTCCAAGATGATGGGCAGTTGTTTGAAAAGTTTTGAAGTAATCAAAGTGAAATTGTTCAATTGGTAGGTAAAGAAATTACCCGTTTTCACGCGATTTATTGACCAACAATTCTTAAAATGCTTGATTTAAGAATGCCTAATAAACTTTTAAGTCACGGGTGAATTGTTAATGATGGTGAGAAAATGTCGAAATCACTAGGAAATGTTATCGATCCAATTACTTATATCAACCAGTATGGTGCTGATGGATTGCGCTTTTATCTAGCTTATGAACTACCGATCAACAAGGATGGTAACTTTAATGAAACTATGTTTATTGAGTCTTTTAATGCGCATTTAGCTAATAACGTCGGAAACCTAATTTCGCGAGTTAATAACATGATTAGTAAGTATTTTAACGGTTATTTAGGTGATGATTTAACCCTTATTTCACCATTAATGCAGCAAAAGCTTAACCAAGTGATCGATGATTATCAACAATTGATGGATGAATATGATCTTAGTGGCGCACTGCGCAAGGTGCTAGATTTTTCAAGTTTTTGTAACAAGTATATTGAAGAGCAAACCCCTTGAATATTGGCAAAAGAAGAAAAACTTGACCAGTTAAAAGTGATTTTAATGGATTTACAAAAAGCAATGACCACGATTAGTTATTTATTAAAACCAGTTTTAGTCTTTAGTTATCCGTTAATGATTGATCAATGCGGTGTTGAAGAATCTCACGTCCTTAGTTATGCAGAATTAAAGACTTATGAGCACTTAAAATTCAAAAAACTTGGTGAAAAAAGGGTTTTATTTGAACGAATTAAACCAGTCGTTTAGGTTGATTTACCTTACCTTGTTTTTAAAGTTTATAATCAAGATTAGTTAGAAGGAAATTTGTATGAATAAAAACCAAACAAGTAATGCTACAATCCAACAACATTCAGCGATTTTTTTACAAATTGTTCATCTCTTTTGTGAACTAATTGTTGGTTTTCCTTTATTTGTGATTGGTTGTATTGCGCTCTCGCACGCTGGGGTTTGAAACGATGTTAAAGCTGGTAATGCTCAGGACTTAAAGGTTCGAGGTAGTTATGTAGCAATGCTGGTTGTGGGAATTTTACTCTTGGTTTTATTTGCATATTCAGTTTATGTTTTGGTAGTAATGTTAAAAGAACGCAAAAACCAGGATGGAGTAACTTTAAAAACTGCTAATTTAGTTTTGGGTTCTTTGAATTTACTGGGATTTAGTTTGATTCGTGAATCTCACGGGATTATTTCTAAGCGTCGTCAACATAAAATTGCGAAGAAACAACAAAAACAAGTCTCATCGTTTCAAGACACTAGTAATTAGTTAATTTAATTTTTTTGATAAAAAGTAATCAAAATAATGGTTGTTTTTTTATTTCCCCCTAAAAAACATTTTTCTTATTTTCATTTTGAGATTAAATATTAAAGAAAATAATGAAATCTTAAGAAAGTTTAAAGAAAGAAGATAAATTAATGAAAAAATTATTAATGATTTTAAGTTCAATTAGTTTAACTATTATGCCCGCAATGGTGGTTAGCGCTTGTTCTTCAAGTAAAAATAATAATTCTGGTAATAGCAATGATGATAGTGACGCCACTGACTTACTAAATCAATTAGTGACTGCCAATCAAACCCTTAATGACCAAACAATCCGCATTAGTACCTTAGCTGCCAGCAACGCTAACCTTCAAAGTAACTTATTAACTTTAATTGCTACTAATGTCAAACAACAAGAAAGTATCAAAAACTTAATTGATACTAGTGATGCAAACGAAGCGCAATTAGAAGAGTTATACCAGTCCAATGACACTTTAAATTCACAAGTTGTTAGTTTAAGCAGTCAATTAGCTGATGATCAAGAGCAGTTGCTCCAAGTAAGAACTGGAGTTAGTTGAACGATTGATGCTAAAGATACTACTGGTAAAACTTTAAGTAGAAAGTATAAAAGTGCAGCTACAGGACAGTGACGGAATGAAAAATGAATTTTAAGAAGTGGTGCTGTTTATAGCATCGATCGTTATGTTGATGGAATTGGATTTAATCCTTTTGGAACGTGAACGGCCAATAATTCCTCAACTCAAAGTTATTTTAATCAGTTGGGCTTTCTTGCTAATGTGGTAAACGGGAACACTAGATGACAAGCATCTACCAGTGCTTCTAGTTTAATTCGGATAACCTTAAGTGATGACCAAATCACTAAGTTTAAAAACCAGCTAACTATTGTTAAAAAAGTTATTACTACTAATGAAAAAACCATCACTAATTTAACCACAACTAATCAAACCTTAACTAGTGTTGCTACTTCCTTAACTACTGCTAGTGCTAGTCAAATTACTTTAATTGCTGATATCAATCGTTATCTTAGTGACCAACAAACGCAACTGAATACGCTAAAAGATACCAATACTAATTTAGAGAGTCAAGTCACCTCTTTGAGTGCACAATTAAAAGATGTTGGTACAGAACTTGGTGAGGCCAGTGATAGTAACGGGTGAATGATTGATATTGATGATTCCACGAATAAAACCATCACCAGAACCTATAAAAACCCCAATACTGGTAACTGACAAACTGAAAAAGTAATTGTTGCCACGGGAGGCACCACACTTAACCGCAGTATTGATGATACTAGTTATCCTTATCAAAATGCAATGAATGCTAATGAAGGAACCGCGCAAACCTTTTTTAAATCATTGGGATTTAACCTTGTCCAGGTAAATAGTCAGTGGGTGTTTACTATTCTTGCAGTCTAACTTTTCTGCTAAATTTGCCAATTAATTTGTGATGGTTTTTTTACCAGTAATGATAAAATCAACTTAGTTTTAATGGTCAAAGAATTAAAGCTTTTACAAGTTATATGTCAAAGATATAACTTTTCGATTAATCTGATTAAAAGAAAAGGAAATCTCAAAATGAATGACCAAAATTATGAAGTCATTGTGGTTGGGGCGGGACATGCTGGAGTAGAAGCTGCTCTCGCAAGTGCCAAGATTGGCAAGAAGACCGCTTTGATTAATTTATATGATGACAAAATTGCGACCATGCCCTGTAATCCAAGTATTGGGGGTCCGGCTAAAGGAATTGTCGTACGTGAAATTGATGCGCTCGGAGGAGAAATGGGTAAGGCAGCCGATGCTACGGCCTTACAAACTAAACTTTTAAACTCTTCTCGTGGACCAGGGGTTTGGGCCTTAAGGGTGCAATCTGATAAAATAGCATACGCAAAATACATGGAGCGAGTGGTGAAAAACACCCCTAATTTAACTTTAGTAATTGGTGCTGTCCTTGATCTAATCATTGATAAACAAAACCATATTCAAGGCGTGATTTTACAAGATGGCCGAAGAATCACTGCCCAAGCGGTAGTTTTGACTACTGGTACGTATTTAAAGGCCGATGTTTTAATGGGTCATAGTCGAACAAGTTCAGGACCAAATGGAGAAATCACGACCACGGGGTTGTCGAAAACCTTAGCTGATTATGGTTTTACGTTATCGCGTTTTAAAACTGGAACTCCGCCCCGAGTTTTTCAAGATTCTGTGGATTTAAGTCAAGCAAGTTTAGAACCAGGCACTGGTGCGAGACTTTCGTTTTCTAGTCAAACTAAAACGTTTACTCCAGTTGATCGGCAAGCAATGTGCTACTTAATTCACTCTACTGCGCAAACTAAAGCGATTGTAGAAGCTAATTTAACCCAATCAGCCATGTATTCTGGTAAAGAAGTTGGGACAGGGCCCCGTTATTGTCCCAGTTTTGAAGATAAAGTTGTCCGCTTTACTTCAAAAGCAACCCACCAAATTTTTATTGAACCAGAATCATTAAGTTTGAATACTTTTTATGTGCAGGGTTTTTCCACTTCGATGCCAATTGAAGTTCAAGACCAGATGCTAAGAAGTTTACCTGGATTTGCTAATGTAAGGGTGCAAAAATGAGCTTATGCCATTGAATATGATTGTCTTGATCCCCAACAGTTAAAACCAAGTTTAGAAACCAAGTTAATTCATGGTTTGTTTACTGCAGGACAAATTAATGGGACAAGTGGATATGAAGAGGCCGCGGGACAAGGTTTGATTGCTGGAATTAATGCTACCAGGTTAATTGATCAACAACCGCCTTTAATTCTTGGTCGTGATCAAGCCTATATTGGGGTGATGATTGATGATTTGATTACCAAAGGAGTTTGAGAACCATACCGTTTATTAACTAGTCGGGCTGAACACCGTTTGTTATTAAGAAATGATAATGCTGAAGGTCGGTTGAGAAAAATTGGTTATGAAATGAAGTTGGTTTCTCAAGCTGATTATGATGAATTTTTAGAACAAGAAGCAAAAGTTGAACAAATTGTTGCTGAACTAAAAATCACCAGATTTTCGCCAAAAAGTGCATTGGCGCTGCGGTTGACTGAAACTAATCAAGCAGTAATTAATCAAGGTTTAAGTGCTTATGAGATTTTAAAACAACCCAAAGTAGATTTAAACGAATTTAAGCCTTATTTCCCAAGTTTAGCAACTATTTCTGACACTCTTGCCCAATCAATTGTGATTAACTGTCGGTTTGAAGGTTATGTTGCCAACGAAAAAAAACAAGCAGAACGTTTTGCTAAACTAGAACGAAAACTAATTCCTGGGGATTTAAACTACGAATTAGTCGCTAACCTTGCCACGGAAGCAAGACAAAAACTCATTAAGGTCAGACCGCTTTCAATCGGTCAAGCTTCAAGAATTACAGGGGTTAATCCTGCTGATATTCAGATGTTGTTGTTCTATTTAAAGAATAACTATGTAAGTGATAGAAATTTTTAAAAAGAGTAATATTAATTCATAATTTGATTTTAACCGAGACGAGGAGTGTAATTTTTATGAGTAAATATTTTATGTGAACTACTTTAAATAAATCAGAAGACGAACGATTATTCTTTGAAAAATTAAAATTCACTCCAAATTTAAAATTCATAGACAAGAATAATGAGATTCTTGAATTTACACCTTCTGATAGTCAAAAGTATAAGGTAAAGATTAAAAAAATGTCTCTAGATTTAAAGCAAGATGATGGTTATGATGCCATGAGAAAAAAGTTAACAAAGATTTTGGAATATGCTCATTGTAACGCGGAAAAAATTGGGAATGAAAAAGGTCAAGAGCACGAAAAAGAAGATGGAGCAGCGATTAACAGTTTATATTCGTTGTTAACAAAATGACATTATGATGAGATTGATAATATATCAATTTTGAGTTGTGCTTCTGATATTTTATACAAGTTGTTAATTGGTCATTATTACGTAAATGCTAATAAAAGAACTGCTTTATTAGCAACTATTCAATTTTTACAGTCTTTTGGTTTTTTTGTTAAGTTCAACCCGTTGAAATATTCAAGTAATGATTGAGAACCTAAATTAATTAAAATAATTGATATTCATGAAAAAGAGTCGATGACAGAAATAGAGCAATTAAATGAAATAAAAGAATGAATTAAAAGTCATTTATTAATTTCTTATCAATGATACAATCTTTAGAAGTGGAAGGAAGGATTTTATGAAAAATAATAAAGAAGATTTAAAAATCTGATTAGACAAAACTAGTGAAGATATGGATTTCATAATGAAAGATCCTGATGTCTTAAAATTATTAAAGTCTCTAGCTAAGAAATAGTTTATTAATTTTAAATGCAAAATTAATAAACTTATAAATAACGAAAGAAGAAGATTATTTTATATGCGAAGAGAAGCAACTAAGGCTGATTTTGAGTTGATGGAAAAAGATTTGAAAAGAATCGTCAGGCGATTAAATCAAATGAACAAATTATCTACACTATTGAAATTTTAGCTAACGAATAGCGGTTTATCTTGAACAACCTTTAAAGGTTGTTTTTTGTTTCGTAAAAAATAATCCTGTGTTTTCCCCACTTTGTTATAAAATCTAAATATATTTTCAGGAGCAATTCAATGGAGAGAAAAGCAGGCCAGACAAGGACAAAATCCTTTGAATTTATGACACTATTTATGATGGTACTCGGAACAGTGGTTGGATCTGGTATCTATATGAAAAATAGTGAACTATTACAACAAACCAAGAATCCGATTATTGGAATTATTTTATGGTTGGTAGTAGGAATTGTTTGTGTGTTAAGTGTAATCGTGTTCATGGAGATTTCTTCTTCTACCCGTCATTTTGGTAACGGAACGATGGGGAACTGAACGAAATTATTCATTAACCGCAAGGTTGCTTCTTTTTTTAGTTTAACTTATGTCTTTATGTATATGCCCAGTTGTTATGCTTTTTTTACTGGGTCGTTTGTCACCTTTTTATTACAAGCAATTGGTAAAGAAATTACCCCTTCAATTCAATTAACGATTTATTTAGTCGCGGGAATTGTTATTTTGTTAGGGTTTACAACGATTAATGTTTTAAAACCAATCATTGGGGAGAAGCTGCAATTCTTTGGCACAATCTTTAAGTTCATTCCTTTAATTATTGCTTTAATTGCTGGTTTTTGTTTAATTGATAAAAACTCAGTGATGTTTAACGATGGTTATGCAGGAAATGATTGAAATACGCACCAATGAGATCCTTCCCTATTTTTACGAGGGTTTGGGGCAATACTGTTCTCTTTTGATGGTTATGTTTATATTTGTAATGCTCAAAAAGGAGTAACCCATAAAGAACAAGTTCCTAAAGCTTTATTTGCTGGGATGGTTTTTGTCACTGCCTTTTATCTCTTAATTGCTATTTCTTTATTCTTAGGTTCACCTGATGGTTCAATTGTTTCTTTATTTGAAAAAATGTTTGCTGGTGGAAAAAGTGGTAGTGATATTTCTTTGGGAGTTCGAAACGCTTCGCGAATTACTTCTAACATTTTGTTAATGATTATTTGTTTGTTGAATGTTAATGTTTTTACAATCATTGGGGCGACTTCAATCGAATCTGATGCTGATGCCAAACTCTTATTTATTGGCAAAGATAAAACTAGTGTCAGTCATGCTAAAACTGCTTTCTTCCAGGTTGGGGTTTCAATTGTGGTTTATGTCGTCTTTATTTTAATTGGTTTTTTAGCTACAAGTCATGGCTGAAACGGAATTCATACTAATTTAGATTGAGTTAAAGAACATGTTTTTCATGGTTCTTCAAAAGACTTGAACAACCAAGCATTAATTTATTTCTTGAATAAACCTTCAGAATATCTTGGTATTATTGCTTCAGCAGATACCGCCATCGCTTTTATCATGATTGATGTTCTCATCTTTGCTGCAGTTATTAATCGCAAAACTAATAAGGTCAAGGTTGAAAAATATGGCGGGGTTGTTAGTTGCGGCATTATTTCAGGAATCTTTATGTTCTTATTTTCAATTCTGGGAATTTATGCATTTATTGATCCTGATCCTACCCATAAAACCCCTTGAGTTCAAACTAGTGGGATTTGATTTACTGTTTCAATGATAGTTTCTTTATCGATTGTTTTAATTGTCTTTTTAATTCAAGAACACTTCTTTAAGAAGTATCCGTTTAAAAATGGGTTTAAAGGCGAATTGTCTGCTGAACATAAAAAAATTCCTAGTTGGGATGAAGTTTTCTTCCCTAGCAAAACTACCCGAAAAGATAAGGTAAAACGTAGATAATTTATTTTAAAAAAGGCATAACAAAAGCAAAGATTTTGTTATATTCTTTTTATATTGAGAGAAAGATTAAAAATGATGAAAAAGCATCGAATTAGTGAGCAAACCTTTGAATTTCTTACCCTTTTTACAATGGTCGTAGGAACTGTTATTGGTGCGGGAATTTATATTAAAAATACTGAAATTGTTAAAGCCACCCAAAACCCGATTATTAGTATTATGCTTTGGGCGATTGTTGGTGTTGTTTGCTTTTTGAGTGTGTTAGTGTTTATGGAAATTTCTTCTTCTACCCGTCATTTTGGTAACGGAACGATGGGGAACTGAACCAAATTATTCATTAACCGTAAAACTGCTTCGTTTTTCTCTTTACTTTATTTAGTTATTTATACTCCGGCTTTTTATGCCCTGTTCACTGGAACCTTTATTTATTTTTTATTCGCCCTGATTGGCGTTCCACTGGGTGCAAATGTGCAATTAATTCTCTATCTAACTTTAGGGATTTTTATGATGATCTTTTTTGCCTTATTTAATGCTTTTAAACCAAAATGATCAAAGTGATTACAAGTAACAGGAAATATCTTTAAGTTCATTCCTTTATTAATTGCTTTGGTAGCTGGATTTATTTTAAGCGGAAAAAATGGAGCAATATTTAACCAAGGATCTTATCAAGGCGAACATTTGGGTGATTGATCCCAACACAACTGAAAAGCAACGAGTTTCTTCCGGGGATTTGGGGGAATTCTCCTTTCTTTTGATGGGTTCTATTTTATTGCTAACTCGCAAAAAACTGCGACGCATAAGCAAGTGGTACCAAAAGCTTTAATGGTCGGAATGGTTTTTGCTGCTTCATTCTATGTTTTAATGGCCATTGCTTTATTCTTAGGTTCACCTGATGGTTCAATTGCCTTCTTGTTTAAAAGAATGTTGGGAAACCATCGGGTAGCGGCAAGAATCATTCCTAATTTAATGATGATGTTAATTTGCTTTTTAAACCTTAACATCTTTAGTATGATTGGAATGCTTAACTTAGAATCTGATGTGGAGGCAAAGTTATTATTTGTCGGTGAACGCCGGGGAAAGATTAGCAAATTTAAGTGTGCTGTAATCGGGATGACGGGGGGAATCTTCTTCTACACCCTGTGCTTAATGATGGGAATTTTTATTCATCGTGGTGAATGGCAGGGATGAACGATGATGAATAATTCTTTAAGTGATCGTCCAATTGAATTTATTGGCATTATGGGATCAGTGGGTTCAATTCTTTCGTTTTTCATTGTTGATGTTCTCATCTTTGCTGCTTTAATTAATCGCAAAATTGAAAAGGTCAAGGTTGATAAATATCCTGGCGTACCGATTTTAAGTATTATTTCAGGAATCTTTATGGCCATCTTTATTTTGGCAGGAGTTTATACTTTCATTGATAGTGATCCTAATCACGAAACGCGCTTTGTTGCTACAAGTGGTTTGTATTTCCTAATTCTTTTTGTGAGTTTAATCCTTTTAACTGCAATTGTGTGGTTAATTCAAGAACAACTCTTTAAGATTCACCCTTTTCCTGGCGGATTTGATGGGTATTTGGATGACGAAGATTTTTCTCCGTTTGTGTTTAAATTTAAACCTTGAAAGAATTATTATCGTCGTGATGCGAAATCAAAATTATCACCCAAGAAAACCAAAAATGATAAAATGAAGTAATGTAAGGAGAATTGTCTAGATGAATTGACCTAACCGTTTAACCTTATTGCGCTTGATTTTAGTGCCGGTGGTTATTGCTTTAGTTTTAGTTTCTTATTACGCAGAAATTAATGGATCGAATTCTCCAACCTGAAAATGGGCAATTAATAGTGGAGATTTCCACTTACCAGTAATGATGCTCATAAGTGGTTTAGTGTTCGTTGTTGCTTCTTTTACCGACTTTTTAGATGGTTATATCGCGAGAAAATACAACCAAGTGACCACTTTTGGAAAGTTCTTTGACCCAATTGCTGATAAGTTATTAGTTAATTCTGTTCTAATTTTATTCGCAGTTACCAAGATGTTACCGGTATGAATTACAGTCATCCTAATTTTGCGCGATATCTTTGTAGACTTTATTCGGATGAACTTATCCAGTAAAGGTGTGACTTTGGCAGCAGGAATTTATGGCAAGTTAAAAACAGTCTTTCAAATGGTTGGGTTATCTTTATTGTTCTTTATTAATTATTTATATTTCCATGATCAAGGGTCAGCAACGAATAAAGTTTTAGGTGATGAATACAGTTATTTAAATCAACTTGTGTTAATTCCGATGTATTTAGCTACAATCTTTAGTTTATATAGTGGTGGGTTATACTTTAAAAACGGGTATAAGGATTTATTCAAGCATGAAGGCAAGTAACTTTGATCATTGAGACCTTTTCAACCAATGCACCAATGTTAACTTAACTGCCTCAGTTAAAGAACAATTAAATAATTATTACCAATTGTTGATTCAAGAGAATGAAAAGTATAATTTAACCCGGATTGTTGATGAAACTGATTTTTATTATAAACATGTCCTTGATTCCTTATTGTTTACCAATGAGTTTAGTTTAGACCAACAAAAAATTGCTGATCTTGGTAGTGGAGCGGGATTTCCTGGAATTGTTTTAAAGATTTTTTTTCCCCAATTAAGCATGGTATTGATTGAATCAAACCAAAAGAAAGTTAATTTTTTGAGGTTAGTGATTAACACTTTAGGTTTACAAGATATTGAAGTGGTTGATACTCGTGCAGAAGAATATAGTCTCTTGCACCAAGAAGAATTTGAAGTAGTTGTTTGCCGAGCGGTTGCTTATTTAGATATTATTCTGGAATTAGGAGTGCAAATGCTTAAGGTTCAGGGAACTTATATCTTATTAAAAGGACCACGAGCAGAAGAAGAAATTATTAGAAGTGGTAATTTACCAAGAGAATTAAGTTTACGGTTGGTCAATAAACAAGTTCTAATCGATAAGTATTTAGGAACCAGAATTAATTTGTTTTATCAAAAGGTAGACAAAACACCCCAAAGGTATCCCCGAAAATATAGCGTAATTAAAAAATCAAGTGGTGGGTTTGAATCATAAGAAAAAGTAAGGAGAGTATAAAATGAGTTTAAAAGTGGGTATTGTTGGTCTACCAAATGTTGGTAAATCGACCTTATTTAATGCGATTACTAATTCTCAAGTAGCAGCGGAAAACTATCCGTTTGCAACAATTGAACCCAATGTTGGTGTGGTTGAAGTACCAGATGCCCGGGTAGATTTTTTGAGTGAGCAGAACCAATCAAAAAAGGTGGTGCGCACTACGATTGAGTTTGTTGATATTGCCGGATTGATTAAAGGCGCTTCTAAGGGTGAAGGTTTAGGAAATGCTTTTTTAGCAAACATTCGGGAAACTGATGCTATTTGTGAGGTAGTGAGGTGTTTTGATGATAAAGATATTATGCATGTTGAAGGAAGTGTTGATCCTCTTCGCGATATTGAAATTATTAACTTAGAACTGGGTTATGCTGATGAAGCATCAATTGAAAAACGGCTTGCTAAATTAGTTCCTAAATTAAAAACCAATCATGATGGTGATTTAAAAGCGGAGCATGACTTGTTAATTAAATGTCAAACTGCTTTAAAAAATAACCAGTTATTAAGCGAGCTAACCTTAAATGAAAAAGAAACCCAACTTTTAAAAACTTTCCAACTTTTAACCGCTAAACCCTTTATTTACGTCGCTAATGTTGATGATACAACTTTAAGCGAAGATAACCATTATGTGCAACAAGTTAAAGACTTTGCACATGCGCACCGTGCTGGAGTGGTAAAAATTTGTGCCAAAATTGAAGCAGATCTTTCTGAAGCTACCTTAGCAGAAAAACAAGAGTTTCTTGCTGATTTAGGTGCAACCCAAACGGGATTAGATGAATTAATTCAAGTATCATACACCACTTTAGGATTACGTACTTTTTTTACTACAGGAGTACAAGAAACTCATGCTTGACAAATAAAAGCAGGGTACACGGCCCCTCAAGCTGCGGGAGTAATTCATACTGATTTTGAAAAGGGATTTATTAAAGCTGATGTTTATTCTTTTGCTGATTTTGTCGAGTATGGGTCAGAAAAGGGTGTAAAAGATGCTGGAAAAATGCGTTTAGAAGGAAAAAACTATCAAGTTCAAGATGGTGATATTTGTTTCTTTAAGTTTAATAAGTAAAATATTTGTCCAAAATGTCAACAAGAAGCTCTTAATATCTTGTTGATGGTTCGCTTTATTTATATAATGAAAAAGGCGATTGTATAGAGAGGAACGCACGTGTGAATAAAAATCTTCGAATTTTTTCTTATGTTACTTTAACATTTTTTACTATCCTGTTTGCTTGCCTTACGATTGGTCTTTTTTCTTACTTTTTAATTTATTGATTAATTTTGGGGGGCGATATTCATCACCAAACTTTAGAACTTCATAAACTAAGCATTAATGTTTTTCATTGGTGTTTGCCAATGATTGGTGGAGGTGCTCTGTTAACCATTTTCTATGCTTTTGGTTGTGAGTATCTTAAAAGAAGTAAGGAATATAATCCCTACTTTTTATTAGTATTAACCATTCTTTCAGGAATCTTTCCCTGTTTGCTTGCTTTAATCGCTGCTATTAGTCAAAAATCAACAACAAAAAAGACTAGTAAAGAAAAGCCAAAAAGAAAACTAAGATCGTAAAAGGTCTTAGTTTTTTTTATCTAAAAAAACAAATTTCCAATTTATCCTTTCAAAAAAACACTTAAACGTTACTAATTGGAAAAAATAATTCAATTATTCGTCATTCTACTATTCTTTTGTGAGTGTATATCTTGTAAAATAACAGACGAGAAAGGTAAAAAGCCCCTCAAAATTTCCTTATTCAACAGTATTCATCTCTATTAGCTTTATAGAGAAATAAAAAAATAACATAACTAAAACACTATATGAATTTTTAGAGAGGAAGAAACTGATGAAAAATGTCAATATGGTTTCTATTGATTTAGGAACAAAAAATTTGATTGTTAAAGTTAATGATCAAATTGTTTACGACCAGCCTTCGATTATTGTTTTTGATAATGAAAGTGGTCAAGTGTTTATCGGTGAAGAAGCGTTAATTATGCGCGATAAATCACCAACTAATAAACTTGTGCGCGAGCCTTTAGCTAACGGAGTGATTTCTGATGTTAATGCTTTAGTAGCGTTGTTAACCGAAATTTTTGTAAACATCGTGCAAGTTAATAATAAAAAAATCTGAAAATGAGGGTCTTTTTGAAAGAACTCGGTGGTGTTGGTGGCTGTGCCTTCAAAGATTTATCGCTTGGATGAAGATGTTTTAAGACAAGCTTTACACGGTAACCAACCAGCAAGAATTGCTAACTTTAGTGAAAAGTTTAGAAGATATGAATATTTCAGCAAAGTAATGAGTGCAGAAAAAATTGTGATTATGCCTGCAGTTAAATTAGCAACAATTGGTGCAGGAGTCTCAATTTGGGATTCGCAAGGCGCATTTCTCCTTGATATTGGGGCTGGAACCTCTGATTGTTCGATTGTCGCTACTGGAGATATTATCGTGCAAGATTCAGTTAATGTTGCTGGTAATACCATTGATGCTGCAATTCAAAAGTACTTAGAAGATAAGCATTATATTTCAGTGATCAGAGAACAAGCAGAAAGTATCAAAATTGAAGTTGGAATCAATGTTGAAGGTCATGATGATTTAAAAGATATTGATAAAGAAATTACAATTTATGGAAAGAGTTTGAAAACTGGAAAACCAACTAAAGTAGTTTTACAAAAAGAAGAATTACAAGCAGTTATTTTAGAAGCAATTGAACCAATTGTAAACCTTTGCAAATCAATAATTCTCCGTTCTGCAGCTAGTTTTGCTCGGGTAATTCAAGAAAACGGTCTAATTTTAACTGGGGGAGGATCTTTATTAAGAAATATTGATCTTTATCTATCACAAAGATTAGACTTAGAAAAAGTGATTATTGCTCCCGAACCACGTCATTGTGTAATTAAGGGAACTGAAATTTATGAAATGTACAAAAACGACTTGTATGATAAAGAATTTATCAGACCAAGTCGCTAGGCGAAAGGAGAGAAAAAGAAATGACACAATTTAAAAAATGACAATTTAAAAAGAGTGCCACTTTTAATGATTCAATTGCGGGTTATGAGTGGTTATGTATGGATGTAGGAACAGAAAACATGAAAGCTCGTTATGTTAATACTGGTTTACGGTTTGATGAACCTTCTTATATTGCTGAAGATTATGAAAAAAATCGGGTTTATTATGGTGAAGCTGCTAAGTCTTTAGTTGATAAAGTTAATGAAAACATTACCATTAAACGTCCTGTGCGTGATGGAAATATTGCTGACCCCCAAGCATTAGAAAGAATTCTAATTAGAATTTTTGATCACTTCAAAATTTCTAAAGCAACCAAGAAAAAATTAGTGGTAATTATGGCCACTCCTAGTGATATTAATCCTGTACAACGTCAAGCATTAGAAAGTATTGTAACTAAACTTGGAGCTAGTCGCGGATTTGTTCAAGAAGAAGTAAAAATGGCTGCTTTGGGTTCTGGACAAGATATTTTTGGAACTTCAATTATGGCAGTTGATATTGGTGGGGGATCGACTGATATCGCCGTGATTGCTAAGGATTCAATCTTGCACTCAACTTCAAGTTATTGTGCTGGGGATTATTTAACTGAAAAGATTCGTGAACACATTTTAAATACTAAAAACGTGCATATTGGATTAAAAGAAACTGAAGATCTAAAAAAAGCAATTGCTTCTTTAGTCCCAGGACCAAACGAACGCCCTTATAAAGTAAGTGGATTGTTAATTCCTAAGGATAGTGCTAAATCTGGGGAAGTACTTTCAGTTTCAAAGACAATTTATGTTACTCCTGAAGAAATTAGAGAAGTAATGATTCACGAGTTCCGTGAACACGTTATTCCGGCAATTAGAAAGGTATTAAGACTTTCAACTGAGAAGGCTTTGGGATCGGTTGCTGATCTAAAGAAACTTGGTAAAGGAATTACCATTTCTGGTGGAGGAGCTTGCATCAAGGGAATTGATAAGTTTATTCAATCAGAATTAGCTAAAGAATACCATTTAGAAGATTACGATCAAAAGGGAAACTTGATTTCTAGTGAAGTTTATGAAGGGGACGAATTTGAAGTTCGTTGTTCTGCTGAACCTCTATATGACGTAATCAATGGTTGTGTAAAGTACCGTGATGAAATTTATCGTGAAATTCTTGAAGAAAAGAAGTTCAACTCTTTCAGAAAAACAAGAAGTGACATCTACAGTTTAAGAAGATAGTCATAAAACCAAAACTTCCTTTTACGAGGAGGTTTTTATTTACTTTCTAAAATATAGTTTAATTACTAACTTTTTTATAGTATAGTTAAGGTGTGTAAAACACGAAGGCATCCACCTCTAGACTAATAGAGGATTGCAAAAATTTTTTCATATTTAAGTTTGTATTTATCTCTGCGTTATCCTAGAAAAATACAAGAAATTCTAATAAAGACAATGTTTTTAATTAATTACCTCTGTATAATTCATTGGTAAATAAGACTATTACATTGTCTTTTTAAATACTTGTACTTGGGTATACACCCCTGAAAATTTTCAGGGGAATACAACGCCGTGGTGTATCAGCCAGCCAGACAAAAGGGTATACACCCCTGAAAATTTTCAGGGGAATACAACTACGAGGTTCTGCTCCTTGTCCTTCTGTTCGGTATACACCCCTGAAAATTTTCAGGGGAATACAACTATTTTCTACTATTTTATACCCTGATCCGTGGTATACACCCCTGAAAATTTTCAGGGGAATACAACAACTGCGCCCTGTTACCTTTGGCTTCAATTGGTATACACCCCTGAAAATTTTCAGGGGAATACAACCGAAAATTTACACGGTACGGCAAAAAAAATGGTATACACCCCTGAAAATTTTCAGGGGAATACAACGCCAAAAAACTCCATTACGATTGTGTAGTGGAGTTTTTTTGTTCTATAATCTTAGAGAATAGAAGAGAGAAAAAGTATGAACAAATTAAACGAGCAAATTGCGGCAGATTTGTTTTTGATTTACGGATTCAACGCTTTGTCATTTAAAGATGAGAAAGAGTGAGAATTAAAAACAAGATCATCATCTTTGCGAACTATTAATAATCTAGTTATTACTGATAATCAAATAATTCTTGCTAATCAAAATAGCAATAAAGAAATTAAGAAACTTGATAAGATTTTGCGAGAATGAAATAAAAGAACTAGAGCGATTTTGAGCCATTCTAATGAAGAGTTGTTCAAAGCAGAAAACAAAACTATCTCTGAATTTGAAGATTCAGTTAAAGAATATCTTCAAGAAGTTTATGAAGCTAATAGAGAAAAAATAATTTCAACTAATAAGGACTATTTATACAAAAAAATAAATCATTTATTGAGAAAATATCTTGATAATAAAGAACTTAAGTATCGGCTTGAATCCCTTGCGATTTTATCGATGACGTTTTTTCTTTATAAGTTTGAATTAAGAGGAATGTTGAGTCCTAACAACAAGAGGTTGGAACCTATTTTTGATAACGATTCAGAAATAAAGGAAGTTTTAAGTTTAATTCTTGAAGAAGAAGTAGTTACCCATACTGAAATTATTGGTGATAAAGAATTTCAAACTAAATATGATGATTTACAAATTCGGGGATGAAACTTGTACGACAAACTTAGTCAAGCCCCAGACTTAACTCCTAAAGATAAAGCATATTCATTTTTTAATATTTCTGATATTCATACTTTATTAAGGTTAATTAGCAAAGAGGAAATTGAATATTTTTCATCAAAAGGTAATTTTCTTTTAGAAGAAAATTATGGAAAGATAGCACCGGCATCCATAAAAGAAGGTAGTGAACAAAAAGAGATTCAATACAAACGAGCAAATATTATTGACTATGATAAATTAGATAAGAATAAAATTTATTTTATTAAAATTAGTAAGAATGAGTTTAACTTATTCTTTTTCTCTAATAATTTAAAACCGGAGGTAAAGACTGTCTTTTTAAAAGACGTGAAGGAATTGAAGTATGGTGAAAAGACGGATATTAACATTGATGATGATAACTTTTTAAAGAACTATAAAAACAATAAATTCAAATGATATACAATTCATTTTAATCTAAAGAATATTTTTAGTTTCTTGAATAAAAACAATTTACTAAAGGATGAAAAAACATCTTTACTTACTGTGTTAAAAAATACTTCTAATTCTAAACAACAACTTGATCAAAAAGATATTCATAGTCAACGCAATAAGTTAAATGAATTTCGTAATAGAGTACAGAACGAAAACTATTTAAGTAAGAATTATAGTAAAAAGATTAATCCTAGAAAGGGAAGCGAAATTCGACCAACCTTCTTGAAGGAATTTCTATCAACAACCCTTAAGAGCTTAGGCACTAATCTTGGTAATCAAAATACAGAAGAAAGTGAACGCGTAAAAGTTGATAAAAGTTCCATTGATCAGTTCTATTCCCATTTTTATGGGGATTTAAACCTTTTGTTGGCAAAGAATAACGAAACTTACAAGGATATTGTTGATTTTCAAGCCTATTCAGAAGCAATAATTGAAGCTGTGATTGATGCAATAGCTACTGTTTTTGGTGGCTCTTTGCAAGTAGATTGTTTTATCAAAGAATTCTTTATTGAAAAAGAGAATAACCGAAAAATTAATGAAATCTATCATTTATTGATTTTAGAACGTCAAAATAATAAGCAAAAAATGATAGCTAATAAAAAAGTTTTCTATAAAGCTTTTCTATCAAGTTTTATTTATTTAACTTATCCAAATGATAATAATTATGAAATTAATAAACAAGAATTAGAAAATTTCTTGTTAAAAAACTTATTTGTTTCAAGTAATCAAAATTTATCTTATGATAATAAGAAAAAAGAATTAACAGTTATTCTTGAAAATAATAATGAGATAACTTTTAAAAATTTGAATTTACCCATTAATCGTGAAGCGATTAAGGTGATTACTTATATCTTTAATAAACCTGAATTTAAACAAGAGAAAAAATATGAATTTAATTATTCGAAGATTAACCGGAGTAAATTTTTGATGACAACCAACCCAATTGATAAAGATACAGATTTAATCCAATTCTTAAGTAATGATCAATTGGTTGATTTTGTAATTTGGGTGAAGAATAAACGGGATGCTTTAAACCAAAAAGAAGCAAAACAACCGCTAAACACCATTATGCATAATCGATTCATTAGTCCTGAGCTTTATGATGAGTTTCGAAAGGTGAATTTAACTCCTGTTAAATCTAAGTAATTTGTTTAATTTGCAATACAAAAACACAATGAGTAAAATTACTCATTGTGTTTTTGTTATTAAACTTATTTCTTTGCACTAGTTTTTCGAGTGGCAGTTTTTCTTTTTGTAGTCTTTTTCTTAGTAGTTTTCTTTTCTCCATTAGTTTTTTCAGGAGCAACATACTCTTTTCAAGTTCCATCAGCTTGTTCGTATTCACGATAAGAACAACCAGTGATCGGGAAGTTTGAACAACCCCGCCCACGATTGAAATAAGAACGAATAAAAACTAAATGACCAACACCACAACGGGGACAGATGATATCACTTTCTGCTTTGACCTTTAGTTTTTCTGCTTCAACTTTGGTTGATAACTCATCATAAATATCTTTTAACCAAGGGTGGAAATCAAGTTCTCCTTCAGAAATTTTATCTAAGTTTTCTTCCATTCCTGCAGTGTAACCAACATCAAAAGTATCAGGGAATTCGGCATATAAATAATTATTAGCAATATAACCTTTATCTTCAACGACAATTGGTTTACCTTTATGGTATTTAACATAACTGCGGTCTTGCAGCTTAGTTAAAATCGGGTTATAAGTTGAAGGTCTTCCTAAACCTAAACGTTTTAGTTCCCTGACCAACGAAGCCTGGTTATACATGTTAGGAGGTGAAGTTTTGGCATCTTCATTAACAATGTGATTCTTTTCAAGAACAAGGGTAAAGTTATTGTTCTTTTCAAGTGAAGGAGCGGTTTCGTGGTTTTTATCCACTACTTGATCATTATCATCTAACTCAATGTTTTCATCAGTTTGATCAAGATCCAACACTTGGTATCCTAAGTTTTTAACTTCTTGTCATGATTGTTTAAACTCGTACCCGTTATTATCAAAAGTTCAGCGATGATTAACTCCGCTAGGACCATGCATTAATGATTTTAAGGTGTTTCACCAAATTAAGTTGTATAGCCGTTTTTGTAAATCGTTATCAAACTGATCGGCAATCTTTCATGGCGTGTCGCTTAAATGAGTAGGACGAATTGATTCGTGAGCATCTTGAACGTTACCTTGTTTTCCTTTAGGTTTTAAAGGTTGGGCAAATAAATCAGCGTGATAGTTTTTGTTGATATAGTCATGAGCTTCTTGAATAAAGCTTTCGCTATAACGTTGCGCGTCGGTACGGATATAAGTGACTCACCCTTCTTCGTACAACTTTTGGGCTGCCATCGTAATTTGCGCACTACTTAAACGTAACTTACTAAATCCATCTTGCAATAACCCTGCGGTTGAATAAGGCTTAAAGGAACGAGTTTCGAACTCTACGCCTTTATAATCAACACATTGATATTGGGTTGTTAAATTATTGATAACTTTTTCATCAAGCGGTTTTGTTAAATAATAAGTTTCTGGTTTATTAATTAAAACTCCTTGTTGGTCTTTATTTAAATCAAGGTGAAGGTTTTTTTGTTCATCAATTACTTTAATCTTTTGATAAAATACCTCTTTAAAGGCTTTGATTTCTTTATCACGAGTGACTAAAATATTTAAGGCGGGAGTTTGCACTCTTCCTGCACTTAAAAGACCCGTAGCTTTTTGTAAGACTCCTGAAATTAAAAATCCAATAATCTTATCCAACATTTGTCGAGAGATTTGAGCGTTAACTAAATCTTGGTCAACATCACGCAATTGCTCAAAAGCAGCCAGAACTGCTTGGGGAGTAATTTCATCAAAAGTCATGCGTTTAACCACTTTATCTTGATCGGCAAACAAGGATTTTAAGTGTCAAGCAATTGCTTCTCCCTCGCGGTCAGGATCAGATGCCAAAACAATTAAATCTGCTTTCTTTCCGGCCTTTTTAATAGCAGTAATGTTTTTAACTTTACTACGATCATTGATGAATTCTGGTGTCATTGTTTGCACATCAATGCCCAGATTATCTTTACCTCGATTAGGAATTTTGGTAATATGTCCCCCACTTGCTAATACTTCAAATTTAACTTCTGGATGACCCGTTTCTAAAAAGGCTTTAATTTTATTGATTTTGGTTGGCGATTCAACTAAAATCAAGATACTTTTTTGTTTTCCCATGTCTCTCTTAACTTTCTCTGTTTCATTTTTTACCATAAACTTTTTAAAAAGAATTGAAAAAAACAACAATTTTTTTCTTATTCTTTGGCGGAGAAGGATTTCTTCATAATCAATAATATCTATTCTAACAAGCATTATTTTAAAAACAAGAACATTGCTAACTGTAAAAATAACAGTTAATAACTGCTGAAAACACAGTTAATTTCTTTTTTACAGTATAATAGAAAAGACTGTAACATTACAAGACAGTTATAGAAACGAGGACCATTACTTAATGGCTAATAAAATTAATGTGTTTTCAGAAATTGGAGTCTTGAAAACTGTTTTAGTACACCGACCAGGAAAAGAAGTGGAAAATTTAACTCCCGAACTTCTGGAACGTTTGCTATTCGATGATATTCCCTTTTTGAAGGTTGCTAAAGAAGAGCATGATGCTTTTACTGACTTGATGCGTCAAAACGGGGTAGAAGTACTCTATGTGGAAACTTTAGCTGCTGAAGCTTTGGATCAAAATCCGGATTTAAAACCAGAATTCATTGACCAATTTATCAAAGAAGCGAAAGTTAAACCAGAATTCATTGACCAATTTAAAGATTTTTTAACAAAAATGGATAACCAAACTATGATTAATAAAATGATTGGGGGAACAGAAAAAATTGAATTAGGAATTAAATCCGAGTTTGAGGACTACCCTTTTGTGGCTGACCCTTTGCCAAACGTTTTATTCCAACGTGATCCTTTTGCTTCAATTGGTCACGGAATTACAATGCACCATATGTGAAGTGAAACTAGAAATCGCGAAACTTTTTTCCCTGATTTTGTGTTCAAAAACCATGAACGTTTTAAAGGGGAAGTTCCTTATTTTTATGAACGTAATGGCGTGCCAAGTATTGAAGGTGGAGATATTTTAGTTTTAAATAAAGAAACTTTAATCATTGGTTGTTCGCAAAGAACGACGATGGAAGCAATTAAAATTGTTGCAAAAAATATTTTTACCAATGGTTCTTACAAGAAAATTATTGTTTTGGATTTACCAAAATCACGTGCCTTCATGCATTTAGACACAGTGTTTACCAACATTGACTATGATAAATTTATTGCCCACCCGCTAATTTTTGATAATTTAAGCGAATTCAAAATTTATGAATTAAATGCTGGTAGTGATGAAATGAAACAAATTGATGAATCATTACTTGATGTTTTAAAAAATGCTACTAACAAAGATGTTAAAATCATTCGTTGCGGGGGCGATGATCCTGTTGCTGCTGGTAGAGAACAATGGAATGATGGAACTAATGTTATTACCTTAAAACCCGGGAAAGTGATTGCTTATTCACGAAACAGCGTTACTATTGAACTATTGAAACAAGCAGGCGTAGAAGTTTTAATTACACCTTCAAGTGAACTTTCTCGTGGAAGAGGAGGACCACGTTGTATGACGATGCCCCTTTACCGCGAAGAATTGGAAAACTAATTAATTAAATCAAAGGAGAAGCTATATGAGTGTTAATTTAAAAGGAAGAAGTTTTTTAAAGTTATTAGATTTTACTCCCAGAGAAATCCAATATTTATTAGACTTGTCACGTGATTTAAAGCGTGCTAAATATACGGGGAATGAACACCAATTGTTAAAAGGAAAAAATGTTGCTTTGATGTTCCAAAAAGATTCAACCAGAACTCGGTGTGCTTTTGAAGTGGGGGCAATGGATCAAGGTGCTGGAACAGTTTATCTAGGACCTTCTGGTTCGCAATTTGGGAAGAAAGAATCGGTAGAAGATACTGCTAAAGTTTTGGGAAGAATGTTTGATGGTATCGAATTTCGTGGTTATAAACAAACTGATGTTGAAAGTTTAGCTGCTCATTCAGGAGTACCAGTATGAAACGGATTAACGGATGAATTTCACCCTACCCAAATTTTGGCTGATTTCTTAACTATCCAAGAAGAAAAGGGCAAATTAAAAGGGTTAAAGTTAGTTTTTTTTGGTGATGCACGCAATAACATGGGAAATTCTTTAATGGTTGGTAGTGCGAAAATGGGAATGCACTTTGTGGCTTGTGCGCCAAAAGAACTTTGACCAGACTCCAAATTAGTGGAACAATGTCAAGAAATTGCTAAAGAAACGGGAGCAGTTATTGAATTAGAAGCTGATGTGATGAAAGCAAGTAAGGATGCTGATGCTGTCTATACTGATGTCTGGGTATCAATGGGAGAACCAAAAGAAGTCTGAGACCAACGGGTAAAACTTTTAAAACCTTACCAAGTAAACATGGAAGTAATTAAAAATGCTAAGCCTGATGTTTTATTTATGCACTGTTTACCAGCATTTCACGATTTAAACACCGAAACTGCCCAACAAGTGCATGAACAATTTGGTTTAAACGAAATGGAAGTAACTGATGAAGTTTTTCGTTCAAAGCACTCTGTTGTTTTTGAAGAAGCAGAAAACCGCTTACACACAATTAAAGCAGTGATGGTAGCCACAATCGGTTAAAGATCATGGAAATAGTTAAAAAAATTACCAAAAAATTTGGTTCTGGAAATAAGCGCAAAAAGCCCAAGAACAAAAAAGCGTTCAAAATGTTTTCCGCGTTTTCCATTATTTTACTGATTATTGCTATTTTAGTTTTAGTAACTTGAATCTTGCATTGAACCGGGGTTAAAACCGATGTTAAGGTCACAACTGGTTATGATCCAAATACGGGAATTCCTATCATAAAGTCAGAACGTCAAACTATTAAAGCAATGGGGATTGTGGATATCTTCTATTCCTTATTTCAAGGGTTCATGAATAAAAGTGGAATTATTATCTTTATTCTTACCCTTGGTGCTTATATTACGATTGTGATTAACTCCAAAGCTTTGGATGGATTTGCTCAACAAATCACAAAAGCTTTAAAGGGAAAAGAAGTTTGGGCAATTGTTCCTTTAATGTTTTTCTTCTCAGTTTGTGGAACTGTCGAAGGAATGGCTGAAGAATCATTAGGTTTCTATATGATTTGTATCCCCTTAATGTTAGCGGCTGGTTTTGATGTTTTTACTGGTTTGTTGATTGTTTTGGTGGGGGCTGGAACTGGAGTAATTGCTTCAACAGTTAATCCTTTCGTGGTCACTGTTGCAGTTGATGCTTTAAATAGTGGTGCTGGTAATGCTGATAATAGTGTCCAATTTATTAGTGTTGGGGATGGTTTAGTTTGACGTTTAGTTTCTTGACTAGTAATGACTGCTGCTGCAATTGGTGGGGTAATGACTTATGCAATCCGAACCAAGAAAAACCCCGCAAAATCAATTACTTTTAGTACCCTGACTGGAGATAAAAAATTCTTTTTAAACGAAAGTCAAACTACCGTAGTGATGGATTGACGCAAGAAACTAACTTTAATTGTTTTTGCTTTATCATTCATTTTAATGATTGTTTATTTGATTGGTTGAGATTCAATTTTAGGAGGCAACAAATTTGAACGTGCTGGTGATAGTGTTAATCGACACGCTCCTTACTTAACTGCGTTAATTCCTGGTTTCGGCATTGGGGATCTGACTGTTGTTGCTTGTTTCTTCTTAATTGGTGCGATTGTGCTTGGAATCGTTAATGGTCTTGGTGAAGATGGATTCTTAAAACAATTTATGGCTGGAGCTGCTGATATTCTTAGTGTTTGTTTAATCATTGCTACTGCTGCAGGGGTGGGAGTAATCTTAGAACAATCTCACCTTCAAGAATTATTTGTTAAAGGACTAACTGATTCAGTCGGAGGAATTAGTCCGGTAGGTAGAATCATTGTTTTATACTTACTATTTCTCCCACTTTCATTTGTAATTCCTTCAACATCTGGTTTTGCGACTGCTGTGTTTCCTTTATTAGCAGGAACAGTCGGCGTTGCTAATGGTAATGGTAATCTGGTTGCTGATAGTGTTGCTGGATCTGGATCAATTCTTTCCTTTTCTTTTGCTAGTGGATTATTAAACTTGTTTACGCCAACTAGTGGGGTAGTTATGGGAGCCCTTGGAATTGCCCGGGTGGATTATGCCAAGTTTTTAAAGGGAATTTGACCATTCTTACTTGGCTTGATGCTGCTTTCAATCGTCTTTCTTGCAATTGGGGGATTAATTGGGGGCAAGATTGCCTAAAAAGTTAATTAAAGGAGAAATAAAATGAAAATTGTAGTTGCAGTTGGAGGGAATGCTTTAGGTAATAATCCTCAAGAACAAAAAGAAATCGTGAAAAACACCGCAAAAAACCTTGTTGATTTTGTTCAACAAGGAATTGATTTAATTATTGTTCATGGTAATGGTCCGCAAGTGGGAATGATTAACAATGGTTTTGATTTAGCCCATAAAGCTGACGAACATTCTCCAGTGGTTGATTTTCCTGAGTGTGGGGCTATGAGTCAGGGTTATATTGGTTATGATTTGCAAAATGCTATTGGTAACGAATTAACCAAGCGAAAAATGACACAAAAGATAGCTTCAATTATTACCCAAACGATTGTTGATCAAAATGATCCTGCCTTTAAAAATCCCACTAAGCCAATTGGAAGTTTTTTTTCAAAAGAAGAAGCTGAAAAAATGGTCCGAACTAATCATTGGGACATTAAAGAAGATGCGGGAAGAGGTTGAAGAAGAGTAATTGCTTCGCCTCGTCCGGTTGATATTGTGGAAAAAGAAGTTATCAAAATGATGGTTAACGCTGGTTTTATCACCATTTCCACTGGTGGTGGCGGAATTCCAGTAATCCAAGAAAACGGCACTTTAAAAGGTGTGGCAGCAGTAATTGATAAAGATTTTGCTGCAGCAAAAGTCGCAGAATTGGTGAACGCTGATAAATTAATGATTTTAACTGCTGTTGAACAAGTGGCAATTAACTATAACAAACCAAACCAACAAACATTTGCCAGTTTAACCCTTGACCAATTGAACGGTTATATCAAGGATGAACAATTTGCCCCTGGTAGCATGTTACCAAAAGTAGAAGCAGCAATGTCATTTGTGAAAAATACTAACGGTAAACCAGCAATTATTGGAAGTTTAGACAAAGCGGGAGCTGTTATCAAAGGCGAATCAGGAACTTTGATTGAATTAAAGTAAGAAAAACACTAAGTTAAACTTAGTGTTTTTTATTATTAAAATTCTTCAGCAGCAACTTTAATTCGGGCATCAAATTCATCAATTACTTTATCTGGTGTTAATTCACTATAAGGTTTGGTTTTAGTGCCAGCAACCAAAATTGATTCTTTCACTTTGGCACCAACAAAATCTCAAGTTCCCCATAAATAATCAGTATGATTACCTCAACGATACCATCCATAAGGAGCACCTTGCGTGGTTAAGATTTGCACAGTTAAGTCTGGCAATAACCCTTTAGCATCACCTTTTTCACTATACTTATAAGAAAATGTTTCATTAGCTAATAAGACATGATCTAAGTAATTCTTCATCATCGCAGGGATGTTAAAGTTGTGCATTGGTGAAGCAATTACTAGTTTATCAATTGTCTTTAACTGGTTAATATACTTTTTGGTTTCTTCATCTCAAAAGGTAGCTTGGTTTTCAACATTTAACGTTTTTTGAGCAATACTTACTTGGTTCAAATCTAATTTAATAATTTCATCACTAGGGTTTTTTGCTTGATAATATTTTAAAAAACGCTCAAGTAACGCCAATGAATAAGATTTTTCTTTGGCACTAACACTAGTACTAATGACTAATACTTTACTCATATTATTCACCTACTTTCAGTTTTAATTATATCATTAAGTATTTTCTTAAAATGAACCAGTTAAGCATCTTTAAACTTGAAGGGTGGGACTTTTGTTTCTGACTAACTTTTAGATATAATTAAAAGGTATTAAATAAATAAAAGAAAACTTACTTAGATGATTCAACAAAGGGGTTGTAATTTCTGGTCAATATCTTTAAGTTGTGGGTTTTACCAGGACTTTTTGGTTGGGTTAAGTTTTCTAAAATAACGTGCTTAGCGCTTGTTATTTTTATTGATAAGGAGCTTTTAATGTTAAACGGTCAAGAATATAAGACTCTGGTTGTGGTCGGTTCACAGTGAGGAGACGAAGGTAAAGGGAAAATTACTGATTATTATGCTCAGGATGCGGATATGGTGGTTCGTTTTGCGGGAGGAGATAATGCAGGACACATCATCTGAAATCAAGGGAAAAAATACAAAGTAACAATTGTTCCTTCAGGAATCTTAAATCCCCGGGTGATTAATGTTATTGGGAACGGGTGTGTAGTTAATTTAACTAAATTAAATAGTGAAATGAAGATTCTAGAAGATGCAGGAATTGATACCAAGAACTTATTTATTTCTGATCGTGCCCATCTTATTTTTCAATATCATCAAGAAATTGATGCTTTACAAGAAGAATCGCGTCCTGATAACCAAAAAATTGGTACTACTAAGCGTGGTATTGGTCCTACTTATGCTGATAAAGCATCAAGATGGGGTTTGCGTTTTTGTGATTTTCAAGAACCTAATTTTCAAGAAATGCTACAAGAACAAGTAGAGTACCACAACCAATTAATTACTACTATTTATCAAGGTCAAGCAATTGACTTTGAAACAGTTTATCAAGAAATAACTAGTCAATATGAGCAAATTAAAGCCCGGATTATTGATTGTGGTGAATTTTTGGACCACGCAATTCGTGACCAAAAAAAGGTTTTATTTGAAGGAGCTCAAGGGGTTTTATTAGATCTTGATCACGGAACTTATCCTTTTGTTACCAGTTCTAATACCACCGCTAATAATGTCAGTATTGGGGTAGGGATTCACAATAAATTAATTAATAAAGTGATCGGGGTTGCTAAAGCTTATGATACTCGCGTTGGAGCTGGGGGAATGCCTACTGAATTGTTGGATGAAACTGGAAACCGTTTAAGAGAGCGGGGACACGAGTATGGTTCAAATACTGGTCGTCCCCGAAGACTGGGATGGTTTGATGCAGTAGCGATGAACTATTCAATTCGTACGGGAGGATTAGACGCCTTATTTATTACTTTACTTGATGTTTTAGATAGTGAAGACACGATTAAAATCTGTACTGGTTATAACTATCGTGAACAAGTAATTAATACCATTCCTGCTTCAAATACGGAGTATGAAAAGTGTACACCTGTGTATGAAGAGTTGCCAGGATGGAAAACTGATATTACCAAAGTTACTAGTTGAGATGAACTTCCTGTTAATGCAAAAAACTACATTAACCGGATTTCGGAGTTATGTAATATTCCGATTCAAGGTTTTTCTGTTGGTCCCGATCGTGAACAGACAATTAATTTATTAGATAAGTTTGAGGGTTAAAGATGATTGAAAGATACGAAGTTAAACCAATTAAAGCAATTTGAAATGATGATCATAAACTTGAAGTTTGAACCAAGATTGAAGTATTGGTGGTTGAAGGATGAAACCAATTGGGGATTGTTCCTGATCAAGATTTGGTTTTGATTAAACAAAACATCAAGATTGATAAGACTAGAATGTTAACGTTGGAACAAGAAACCAAACATGATGTGGTCGCGTTTACCAGAATGTTAAGCGAATCGTTGGGTAGTGAAGGAAAGTGGATTCATTTAGGAATTACTTCCACAGATATTGTTGATACCGCCCAAAACTATTTAATTAAAGAATCAACAAACTTAATTCAAGCAGACTTAACTGCTTTAAAAACAAAATTAAAAGAACTATCCCAAACTCATAAAAATACCTTGATTATGGGGCGCACCCACGGAATGTATGGTGAGCCGACCTCGTTGGGATTGAAGTTCTTGTTATGGTTAGAAGAAATCAAGCGTCAAGAAAAACGTTTGGAATTGGCAATCAATGATGTCTGTGTGACCAAAATTTCTGGATCAATGGGTAATTATGCCAATTTAGAAATTGCGATTGAAGAGTACGTGGCCAAACAACTAGAAATGCCTCGCGACGAGCTTTCAACCCAAGTTAGTCAACGCGACCGTCTCGCTGCGCTATACTTAGTGTTGGCTAACCTTTCCACCACCTTTGAAAAGATGGCCACAGAAATTAGGTTGTTACAACAAAGTGAAGTTAAAGAAATGATGGAAGGGTTTAGTGCGCAGCAAAAGGGCTCTTCTTCAATGCCTCACAAAAAGAACCCGATTAGTTCAGAAAACATTACTGGATTAAGCAGAATGCTGCGTAGTTATGTGATTCCTGGATTAGAAAATAATGTTTTATGACACGAGCGTGATATTTCCCATTCTTCAAACGAACGAATTATTCTTCCTGATGCGTTTAACTTAGTTTGTTACTTAACCCAGAGAATGACTAATGTTTTAACTGATCTTGTGATTGATAAAGAACAAATGTTAACGCACATCAAGAGCGCCAACAATGTTTTTTATTCCCAACCCCTAATGACTTACATCTTAATTCATACTAACCATTCGCGTGAAGAGGTTTATGACTTTATTCAAAAGTGTACGATGCGTTGTTTAAAAGAAAACCTTGACTTTAAACAAGTCTTAATTGGTGAAGGTATTGAACAATATCTTAAATTAGCTGAACTTGATCAAATATTTAACTTAGATTACTTCTTAAGAAACGTTGAAGCAATTTATCAAAAGATTGATGATTAAAGAAAATCACCTTATCGGTGATTTTTTATTTTTCACAAGTAGAAAAAAGTTAGCAAATTTCTCCCTATTTACTGTTATTTTTTATGTTCACCGTTAGAATAAATTTAAGAATTAGAAATAGAGAGAAGGTCTTTTCATGAACGAAAAGAAAAAAGTAAATATCGGTTTAGATATTGGGATTACTTCAGTTGGTTGGGCAATTATCAATGCTGATGAGTTTGAAATTATTGATGCGGGAAGTCGAATTTTTGCTGAAGCTGATTCAAAGAATAATCAAGGGCGCAGAGAAAAGCGTTCAAGTCGAAGAATGAACCGTCGTGATAAGTTGCGTCGTAAAGACTTATTAGATTTATTTGTTAAGTATAGTTTGCTTGAAACAAGAGAAAATTTTTTTGATTTGCAAATTGGTACGCAAAAAGATGTTTACCAACTAAGAAAAACTGCTTTAACTGAAGCGATTAGCAAAGAAGAATTGATGATGATTCTTTATAGCATGATGAAACGAAGAGGAACTTTCTCTTGGTTAGATGATCAAATTGAAGAAGCTGAAAAAAGTGGTAAAAAGGATGCAGAAATTAAAACCGAAAATGATGTTGCTGAAGATAATCGGTTTGCGTGTGAAATTCAACTTGATAACTTAGCTAAAGAAGGCAAGATTGTTGGTACTAAAAATAAAGATATTACTCATGAGATGTATGAAAAAGAGTTAAATGCAATTTTTGATAAACAAGAAGAATTAACTGGTTTGGATGTAAATTTAAAAACTGATTTCTTAAAGATTTTTAACCGAAAATTAGATTATTATCAAGGTCCTAATGACCCATCTCCTTTTGGTTGAAATCGCGATGAAAAGAAATTTTATGAGAATCTAATTGGTTATGATACTTATGATAAAAAGCAAATGCGCGCACCTAGAGATGGTGTTTATGCTGCGTTATTTAACTTGTTAAATGATTTAAATGGTTTATCAATTATTGATCCTGCGCATCGTGATGGTCCAAAATTAACAAAAGAAGAAAAAGAAAAAGTTATTGCTTCAATTTACAATGAAGGTAAAAAACCAACCAATTTGACTCTTAGTCGTTTAAGAACAATTCTTGGTTTAGAAAAAGATATTTTGATTACTGGTTATCGGATTGATAAAAAGGGGTTTCCAGTTTTTACAGAGTTCAAAGTTTTAAATGAAATTTATAAAAAACTCACCAAAAATAATCTACCAACTCATTGATTAAAATCTGCCAATAATGATATTTTGGATGTAATGAGTGAAATTTTTACAAAGTATCAATCAGTTGAAAAGCGAGAACAAGAATTAAGTAAATTGATTAAAGAAAATCATGATGCTTTAAAAATAAATGATGTTGAAGCGACAAGTAAATGTTTATCACACATCAAGTTTTCTGGTTCTCATGCTATGAGCAATAGTACTATTCACAAAGTTTTACCTGAGATGTTAACAGAACCAAAACAAAGTGTGACTTTACTCCACGAGAAAGGAATTAAACCAGAGTATCGAATTCAATTCGAAAATACTAAGTATGTTCCTGTTTCTGCTGGTCAAATCAAGGAAATGTATATTTCACCAGTAGTTAAACGGGCTTTTATTCAATCGTTAAAAGTGTTAAAAGAAATTCAAAGACGTTATCGCGATTATGAAATCAGTAATATTGTGATTGAATTAGCTCGGGAAAAGAATAGTGATGATTTTAAAAAGCACATTAATGAAATGCAAAACAAAAATGAAAAAACAAATAAAATTATCAATGAATCTTTTGCGGGTCGTGATTTAAGGGGAAAAGCAGCTAAAAAAGCACGTTTGTATCTTGAACAACACCAAATGTGTGCTTATTGTGGTGAACTTTTAGACGCAATGAAAATGGTTGACAATCCAAGTTATACTGAAATTGATCACATTATTCCTGAATCAATTTCTTACACTAGTTCAATGGATAATTTAGTTTTAGTGCATAGTAATGAAAATCACGCCAAAGGACAAAAAACTCCTTATGGTTATTTCACATCAAGTGCTGCAAAGATGAATTGGTCTGAATTTCAAGAATTCGTGAAAAAAAGACTGTATCCAGAGGAAAAATCACGTTACTTTAGAACTAAGATTGAAAATCTTTTAGATGAAAAAGATTACAATGATCCTGCTAACCGCAGAGATTTTATAAACCGAAACTTAAATGATACTCGTTATGCGACTGCAGAAGTTAAAGCTTATTTGGACCATTATGTTAAAGAAACTAACCAACCTTTCAAGATACAAGCAATTAATGGCCGTTATACTGATTACATTAAAAAAGAATACTTTGATTTAGGACCAAAAGACCGCGATGATTTGAGACACCATGCGATTGATGCAATCGCAATTGCATCTTCACCAAGAATTCGTAGTAATGCGCAATTAACTCCAGAAGGTTTAGAATCCAAGAAAAAGAGTTTCAAAGAACATCGTGGCGATATAATGAATTTTGATTATCGTTTTTCCCGCATGAGTTCTAGAAATTTAAATAAACAATTAACCAATGAAACTTTATATGTTTATAAAAAATTAGATGAAAACGATGATAAAAGTTGAACTAAAATTGAAAAATGTAAATTATTTGAAGATGATAGCAAAATAAATGACATTTTTGGCACTAAAAAAGTAAAAACCTTAATGGAAAAATCAGATCCCAAAACTTTTTCCTATTTACAAAAAATTTATGATGAATACATGGGAAAAACTTATAAAAATAAAGATGATAAAGAGATAAAGATTAAAAATCCGTTTGTTTATGTTCGTGATATTCTTAAAGAACCAATTACTAAACAACAAAGTGAAAAACTAGAAAGCAATACTCGTCCAGTAAAGGTGTTAAAGTATTATTCAAATGGAATTGGTAAATATCTTGATGTAACTCATAAATATCAAAAAGCAGATTCCCAAAAAACCAAGATCGTTTATGAAAGTTTCAAGCCATTTCGAATTGATGTGTTCAAAAATAGGTTAACTGGAAAATTTAAAGTTCTTTTTGTTAATGCTTCTCTAATCAAAAAAGCTAACGATCAAGGTTTAGAAGTTAAACCAAAAGAGTATGAAGATTATAAAGTTAGTTTAGGAATTACTTCTGAGTTTCAACCTTATCTTGAATTTTATCCAGGAGACACAATTCTTTATAAATATGCTGATGATGTGTGAAGGATTTGTAAAGCAATTGGTGGTCATGATCGAGCTAATAAATTAGAAATAAATTATTTACACAGAAATAAGAATCTTAAAGAAGACGAAAGATTTCCAGAAAAATCAATTGATAAATCACAAATTTATGCTTTGATGAATCAAGTAATTGACATTAAATTACTAAATCTTGACGTTTTAGGTGTTAAATCGTCAAAGTATGAGTTAGAATAAAAATGTAGATATTATTATATTTACTTTACTACACAAAAGTTTTACAGACTGGCGAAATAAGACTCTGGAACACTTGTGTTCTGATGTCGTAAACATGGGGTTTATAACCCCATTTTTTTATTTTTAAAAATGAGTTGAAAAACAGTCATTATTGAAAATGCAGATAAAGTTTCTTTATTTTTGGATAGCTTGGTAGTAACTAAAAACGAAATACCTCGTCAATTTCCTATCTCAGATTTAAATTGTGTAATCTTTCAGGATTATCGGTCAACTGTAACGACAAGAATATTAAACAAGTTGGCAATTAATTCAGTCATGGTCGTCTTTTGCGACGTTGATTTAATGCCTACTAGCATTCTTAATCCAATTGAAGCACATCATCTCCAATTTAAAATCATTAAAGAACAAATTAATTGAAAGATTGAAACAAAACGAGAACTATGATCAAAAATTGTTAAACAAAAAATTGAGAGTCAATTAGAGATTTTAGAAGAAAACAATAAAAGTGCAATTAAAGTAGAAATGTTAAGAGGATATATTAAGGAAGTTCAACCAGGTGATGTTAGTAATCGCGAAGGACATGCGGCAAAAGTCTATTTCAATGAGTTATTTGGCAACGAGTTTGCTCGAAGTCAAGATAACATTATCAATGCGGCTTTAAACTTTGGTTATACAGTGATTCGTTCAGCATTTAGCCGCACAATTGTGGCAAAGGGTTTACACCCATCAATTAGTTTATTTCATTCTAACCAGTATGATGCTTTTGCTTTGGCAGATGATCTAATGGAACCGTTTCGACCAGTAATTGATGATTTTGTTTATAAGAATTACCAAGAATGAGAATATTTTGGTAAGGAGCAAAAACAAGCATTGGTGAATTTATTAAATGTGCAAATTAACTTTGATGGTAAAGATGTGTTCCTAACCTCAGCAATTAATCGTTATGTTGATAATGTGATTAACTACATGGAGTCTGGAGAAATTGATTACTTGGTTTTCCCTTACCTGGAACACATTCAGTATTATGAGTTATAGATATATGCGTTTATTAGTAATGTATGATTTACCGATGACTTCGAAGCATTATGTTAAAGAATACACGAAGTTCAGAAAGTATTTATTAAAAGAAGGTTATGTAATGGTGCAACAATCAATTTATAGTAAATTGTGCTTGAACCAAGATGTCGTGGATAACACGATTAGAAGATTAGAGAAAAATTTACCAGCACTTGGGAACGTGCGTGCGTTACAAGTGACAGAAAAACAGTATGCCAAAATCAAAATTATGGTCGGGCATAAAAGTTTACAAGAACAAGATCAAAACGATAGAAGGATGGTGATTTTGTAGTGATTATTAAAAACTATAAGCGCTTAAATTACGTTAGGTTTAACTTAACAAAAACTAAGATCATTCTCAATAAAGATTATTTAGAACGGAAAGATTTATTAGAAGTATTAAACCTAACTTTTAATAGCAAAAAACTTCCCGAAGACTCAGTAGTCAAGTGAGAAGAAAACGATCTAATCTATAATCTTAAAAACCTAAAGGTGATTAATATTCCTAACTTAATTGATTTTGAAAGAGACTTTTTTGAAGGTTCCAAATCAGTTATTAAAACTTTAATTCAAGAAGTTTTACAAGCTTTAGAATATCAAAACAAAAGCTTAATGGAACTAGAAAGTCTTTTATTCTCTTTTAAGTTAGAAAATGAACTTGAATCACTAAATAACCTCTTTAAAGAAATTAAAAACGATTACCATTTATCATTACAAACTAATTTAATTGGTTCAATTGCCCAAGTATTAAGTGATTATCTTGAACTAGAAATTTTAAATCAAAATGATGAAAAAATAACCGAAGATACCATCACCTACACCCTTTTAAACAACCTTTACTTTAAACTTTTAAATTTCACCATTGCTTGCATGGATAGACAAACCTTAGTTATCTTTGACAATCCCTTTACTGGAATTAAGTATCAAGATTTACCAAAGATAATGAGTTTAATTAATCAAATTGATTATAAAATTTTGGTTCTTAGTGAAATGCCAATGATTGATGATAAAAACTTAAGTGATGTTTTCATCTTTGGTGAAGAATCTCTGCTTGATTTTTCTGAATTCTATAATAATTTAGAAGATATTCAAAAATTCATTGATCGAGATGCTGAACCAATTTTAAACAAGGTCTCTCAAAATATTGTTCAACAATTTAACGTTTATGACTACCAATATGAAAAAATGCTTTTATTTAGTGATAAAAGCGAAGAAATTTTATTTACTGCAATTAAAAACTATCAAATAGTTTAAAAAATTACCTAAAATACTTGATTTGAGGTTTCGCCCCCCTGTAAAATTTTTGTGTAGTAAAACAACCTCATATTCAAAATCACACAAGACCGTGTTTCGCCCCCCTGTAAAATTTTTGTGTAGTAAAACCGATCTAATTCACCAATACAACAGCGGTAAGTTTCGCCCCCCTGTAAAATTTTTGTGTAGTAAAACCAGAAGTCTTTACGCAACGCTTCTGTGCGTGGTTTCGCCCCCCTGTAAAATTTTTGTGTAGTAAAACATCAAGTTCTAGGTTAAAGGACAGGGTATTGTTTCGCCCCCCTGTAAAATTTTTGTGTAGTAAAACGTAGGTATTTTTAACAACTTCATAGACAATGTTTCGCCCCCCTGTAAAATTTTTGTGTAGTAAAACTTCACACTAATTTTTTTATGATTAATACCTGTTTCGCCCCCCTGTAAAATTTTTGTGTAGTAAAACATTTTTAAACTGCTCTTGAATATCGCATCCGTTTCGCCCCCCTGTAAAATTTTTGTGTAGTAAAACGCGCAATTATTACTCCATATTGAGAAACAAGTTTCGCCCCCCTGTAAAATTTTTGTGTAGTAAAACAAACAAATATTGCTTCCCTATCCTGTCCCAGTTTCGCCCCCCTGTAAAATTTTTGTGTAGTAAAACCGTTGTTGTTCCTTTCTTGTGTTCTACGAAGTTTCGCCCCCCTGTAAAATTTTTGTGTAGTAAAACCTCTTTGGGTCAACATATTTGTCCGCTCAAGTTTCGCCCCCCTGTAAAATTTTTGTGTAGTAAAACTTGTTGGTTGACTTTTTTAGCTAGTACATTGTTTCGCCCCCCTGTAAAATTTTTGTGTAGTAAAACAAAGTTTTTGTCAACAATGAACGCGACACAGTTTCGCCCCCCTGTAAAATTTTTGTGTAGTAAAACTTTTGTGAGTAAATAATCGTATTAGTTTGGGTTTCGCCCCCCTGTAAAATTTTTGTGTAGTAAAACAATCTTTATCGTAATCAACTAAAACAATCAGTTTCGCCCCCCTGTAAAATTTTTGTGTAGTAAAACTTCTTTTAGATAAATTCCTGTGGAAAAACCGTTTCGCCCCCCTGTAAAATTTTTGTGTAGTAAAACTAAAAGAAATAAAAGTACGATGACACCAGAGTTTCGCCCCCCTGTAAAATTTTTGTGTAGTAAAACAATTTTCCAGGAGGTATTAGAAGATGAGCAGTTTCGCCCCCCTGTAAAATTTTTGTGTAGTAAAACTAAGTGTTTGTTTAGACTTTTTTTGTTGTGGTTTCGCCCCCCTGTAAAATTTTTGTGTAGTAAAACAGCCCACACTCCTAAATCAAAACTTGGAATGTTTCGCCCCCCTGTAAAATTTTTGTGTAGTAAAACCCGAAATTAAGGTTTTATTGTTGGTTGAGGGTTTCGCCCCCCTGTAAAATTTTTGTGTAGTAAAACCTTGGAATGAAACATTGACAAGATCAAGAAGTTTCGCCCCCCTGTAAAATTTTTGTGTAGTAAAACGTTCTTTGACAACTGAATAAACGAGTGACTGTTTCGCCCCCCTGTAAAATTTTTGTGTAGTAAAACATCTAATCAATGATAAATGAGTTTATTCTTGTTTCGCCCCCCTGTAAAATTTTTGTGTAGTAAAACTATGGTAGAACCAACTCAATATGCTGCTAGGTTTCGCCCCCCTGTAAAATTTTTGTGTAGTAAAACATCTTATACGTAGAGGTCTAACAATCTGGGGTTTCGCCCCCCTGTAAAATTTTTGTGTAGTAAAACTTTTAAATCAATATCTACTTTTTCCTCTCTGTTTCGCCCCCCTGTAAAATTTTTGTGTAGTAAAACGCAACACCGACAGAACGTTAGCCATAACAAGTTTCGCCCCCCTGTAAAATTTTTGTGTAGTAAAACTAAAATTATGATAATGTTATGCTTGCGCCAGTTTCGCCCCCCTGTAAAATTTTTGTGTAGTAAAACCATTTTCAAAATTAGCAGGGTTAGTGCCTAGTTTCGCCCCCCTGTAAAATTTTTGTGTAGTAAAACGACCGATAATGATTTTAAACATTGCTCTGTGTTTCGCCCCCCTGTAAAATTTTTGTGTAGTAAAACCATAGTATGTTCATGAGCCTTTTAGTAATCGTTTCGCCCCCCTGTAAAATTTTTGTGTAGTAAAACAATTATTATGGAATATCAATTATTGGATCCGTTTCGCCCCCCTGTAAAATTTTTGTGTAGTAAAACAAAAAAGACAAAGCTAATTAAATTGGATCTGTTTCGCCCCCCTGTAAAATTTTTGTGTAGTAAAACAATTTAGTGAACAAAAAGGTAGACAAACCTGTTTCGCCCCCCTGTAAAATTTTTGTGTAGTAAAACGAATTACTCCGATTAACTATATTCCAGAAAGTTTCGCCCCCCTGTAAAATTTTTGTGTAGTAAAACTGAGTTCTAAAGTATTCCAAAGAAAGATTTGTTTCGCCCCCCTGTAAAATTTTTGTGTAGTAAAACTGAATTTCCAAATCTTGCGGGGTTTGCGGAGTTTCGCCCCCCTGTAAAATTTTTGTGTAGTAAAACCGATTGAACCGACGACTTTATGGTCGACTAGTTTCGCCCCCCTGTAAAATTTTTGTGTAGTAAAACCTATATAGCTAACGACAGCACGAAAAACCAGTTTCGCCCCCCTGTAAAATTTTTGTGTAGTAAAACAAAATCACCCTGTTTTAGAGA
>Ga0157366_1000046_pt1 | contig 76954 bp, 72 predicted proteins | sample AttbisABBM1_FD_113149 | JGI IMG/M metagenome (GOLD analysis project Ga0157366, IMG submission 113149) | Fungus gardens microbial communities from leaf cutter ant in Botucatu, State of São Paulo, Brazil - Atta bisphaerica ABBM1 | ecosystem: Host-associated > Fungi > Mycelium > Unclassified ...
CAGTGAGCGTCAATGGCAACCCGGTACAGAACCACAACGTGCGCGCCGCCATTAAGGCGGGCATTGGCCTGGTGCCGGAAGATCGCAAAAAAGAGGGCATCATCAAAGAGCGGGCCGTGAAGATGAATATGGCGCTGCCTTCGATGCACCGTTTCACGTCGGCGGGGCTGATGAATCAGGCCCGGCTTGATCGGGAAGCGCTGCGCGTAATGGGCGATCTGAAGCTGCGCCCGCTCGATATCGAAAAAACCATCGGCACGCTGAGCGGCGGTAATCAGCAAAAGGTGATCATCGGTCGCTGGGTGGCGGCGGACGCCAATGTGTTTCTGTTTGATGAGCCGACGCGTGGCATCGACATTGGCGCCAAGTCTGAGATCTATCATCTGATTGAAAAGCTGGCGCAGTCGGGCAAAGCCATTGTGGTGGTCTCATCAGAGATGACCGAGATTATGCGCATCTCAGACCGGGTGCTGGTGATGCGGGAAGGGCGGATCACCCGAGAGCTTACCGGCAGCGCCATCACCGAAGAGAACATTGCCCGTTATGCCATTAAAGAGAGCGACCAGCCTGCCTGACCGCTTACCTGACATTCACTAAGGTGATAACTATGACCACTCAGACCTCTACCGGGCCGGGTACCCGTCCCGCGCTGCGGCTTAAATTTAACGTACGGGATGCCGGTACCTTAATCGGCTTACTGATTATCGTGGTGACATTTTCGTTTCTGTCGCCGGTCTTTTTCACACTGCCAAATCTGCTGAATATTCTGCAGCAGTCTTCGATCAACGCCCTGATTGCACTGGGCATGACGCTGGTGATCATCTCCGGCGGGATTGACCTTTCGGTCGGCCCCACCGCGGCTCTCTCGGCGGTGCTGGGGGCGACCCTGATGGCGTCAGGTGTACCAGTGCCGCTGGCGATCCTCGCCACGCTGGGCGTCGGCGCGATGTGTGGTCTGTTCAGCGGGTCACTCATCGCTTATGCCGGGCTACAGCCGTTTATTGTGACACTGGGTGGCCTGTCGCTGTTCCGGGCCATTGCGCTGATCTCGACCGGCGGAAATCCGGTTTTCGGTATTCCGCTGGCGTTTCGCAGCCTGATCAACAGCACGATTTTAGGTATCCCGACCCCCATCGTGATTGTGGCGATCATCGCGCTGCTGCTGTGGACGGTCATGAATAAAACCCCGCTGGGGGAATATATTCTGGCGATTGGCGGCAACGAAGAGGCGGCACGGGTCGCCGGTGTGCCCGTGAAGCGCACCAAGGTGACGGTTTATATCTTCTCCGGCCTGCTGGCCTCACTGGCCGCGCTGATTCTGATTGGCCGTCTGGGCGCTGCCGAGCCAACCATCGGTAACCTGTGGGAGCTGGACGCTATCGCGGCGGCGGCCATTGGTGGGGCTTCACTGATGGGGGGGAAAGGGAGCATTTTCGGGACGCTGATTGGCGTGGTGATCCTCGGCGTGCTGCGTAATGGCTTGACCTTGCTGAACATTCAGGCCTTTTACCAATTGCTCGCTACCGGCCTTATTATTATCATAGCGATGTTGATTGACCGGGCGACCCGAGGCAGGTAATGAAGCAAGATCCGCGAGCCATTGGTGCTCAGATTCGTATGCGTTTGCCCCAGCTGACGCCGTTAGAACGTCGGGTGGCTGAGGCCATCATTGCCCGAACCGACATTACCGAGCAGTCATCCTTAAAAGAGATTGCGCAGGAGAATAATGTCTCTGAAGCGATGATCGTTAAGATCACCAAAAAACTTAACTTCACCGGCTTCAGACATTTCAGAAGTGGTCTGATCTATTACAACCAGTCTGAAGTGGCGGGGCTGCATGCGGAAATTGAGCCGGATGATTCGTCGGAGCAGTTGCTGGCCAAAGTGTTCAGAACCTCAATCCAGGCGATTGAAGAGACCTTATCAATTCTGGATGTTTCTGAGTTCAATCGGGCGGCGGACATTATCTTTAAAGCGCGTCATATCGATCTCTATGCCGTTGGCGGTTCTGCCGCCGTCGCGCGGGATCTGTCACACAAGATGCTGAAGATAGGCATCAAGTCGACCGCCTATGATGACGCCCATATCATGCTGATGTCAGCCGCCGTGTTATCTGATGACGATGTGGTTATCGCCATCAGCCACTCGGGTGCAACACGCGCAGTGAACGATCCGGTCAAACTGGCGGGAAGAAATGGTGCGAAAGTGATCGCCATTACCAACTACGCCGAATCGCCGATCGCGCAGAGTGCGCATGTGGTCCTCAATTCAACCTCTCAGGGATCGCATCTGTTGGGTGAAAACGCCGCGTCACGCATCGCCCAGCTCAATATTCTGGACGCGCTGTTTGTCGCTATCGCCAAGAAAGATCTGAAGCGGGCGGAGAAGAACCTGATGAAAACCCAGCATGCGGTTCAGGATCTGCGGGAATTCTAGCTATGAGCAAAATTGCAGTCACCGGCAGTCTTCATTACGACATTATGCTGGACGCGCCTCATCGTCCGGAGAAAGGCGAAACGGTGATGGGCAGTGCCTGTCACTATAAGTCTGGCGGCAAGGGCGGAAATCAGGCGGTGGCGGCGGCCCGGGCGGGGGCTGCGGTGCGGTTCGCCGGTTCGGTGGGACGCGATCAGCAGGGCCAGTTTCTGCGGGACTTTCTGCAGCAGGCTGGCGTCGATTGCACGGCGGTGAGTGTGATCGAGGCGATACCTTCCGGTATGAGTGTCGCGATTACCGATGCCGAAGGGGATTACGGTGCCGTCGTGGTGTCCAATGCCAATCAGCACATTCCGCTGGAGACTTTCGAACAGCCAGGCTTCTGGCAGGATGTCTCTCTGCTTGTGCTGCAAAACGAGGTGCCGGAAACGGTCAATCTCTGTGCGGCCCGGGCGGCGCAACAGCGAGGGATTAGGGTCTGCGTCAATGCCGCGCCCGCACGCCCCCTGTCGGCGGCGTTTGAAGCGTGTATCGACCTGCTGGTGGTCAATGCCATTGAAGCGCGCGATATGTGCGGGATAAGCGTACAGGATCTGACGTCAGCCCGCGCGGCCGCGGAGTCGCTGGCGGGACGCTTTGCCAGGGTGGTCGTGACCGCAGGGGAACACGGCGTCGCTTTCAGCGAGGCGGGAGAGACGCACACGCTGGTGGCGCAGAAGGTGACGCTGGTCAGCACCCATGGTGCCGGGGACTGTTTTGTCGGCGTGTTGTGTCAGCGTCTGAGCATCGGGGCAACGCTGAGAGAAGCGGCAGAAGAGGCTAACCGAGCGGCTGCCGAACACGTTTCCCGGCAGCCACACTGATCGAGACGTGTGCCACGTCACTGACGTGGCACACAAATTCCATCAGCCGCCGACCTTCACTACGGTCTTGCCGAAGTTTTTGCCGTTCAGCATATCGATAAACGCCTGTGGCGCGTTCTCTAATCCCTCAATCATGTGCTCGCGATAGTGGATCTTTTTGCTCTCCACCAGCGGCGTCATCGCCTTCAGGAACTCAGGGTAGCGGTCGCCGTAATCCTGGAAGATGATAAAGCCCTGCATACGGATACGACGTTTCAGAATACCCGCCATGATCAGGGAGGTTCTGTCCGGGCCTTCCGGCAGCTCGCGCTGGCTGTACGCCGACACCAGACCACAGACCGGCACACGCGCGGCGGTGTTCAGCAGCGGGAACACGGCATCAAAGACTTTACCGCCCACGTTTTCGAAATAGATATCGATGCCATCCGGGCAGGCGTTCTTCAGCTGCTCTTCAAAGTCCGCACTGTGGTGATCGAGGCAGGCATCAAAGCCCAGGGTTTCGATGGCATAACGGCATTTTTCTTCACCGCCCGCCACTCCGACCACGCGACAGCCTTTCTGTTTCCCCAGCTGACCCACCGTTGCGCCGACCGGACCGGTTGCGGCGGCGACCACCAGGGTTTCACCGGCTTTCGGCTGGCCGATGTCCATCAGGCCCATATAGGCGGTAAAGCCTGGCATACCGAGAATGCCCAGCGCCCAGGAAGGGTTGGGCAGGTCGTTGCCCAGCTTCGCGATCTCTTTGCCATCGGAAACGGCATACTCCTGCCAGCCATTCTGCGACAGGACCCAGTCGCCTTTATGAAACTCGCTGTTTTTTGATTCGGCCACCTGACAGACGGTGCCGCCCACCATTGGCTGATCCAGCTCTGCTGGCGGGGCGTAGGATTTCCCCTCATCCATCCGGCCACGCATGTAGGGATCGAGCGACAGGTAGATCGTCTTCAGCAGAATTTCACCCTCTTTCAGTTCCGGCACGGGCTGCGCCACATGGCGGAAATTCTCTTTGGTCGGCTCGCCATGTGGGCGTGAAGCCAGTAACCAGGCGTGATTCTGAGGCGCGTGTTCAGTCATATTGTCATCCTTTTATGGCCTGGCAATGCACAGGGCATCGCCGTATGAATACCGGAAAAGTGTAGATGACGGAGAGGGGAATGCCTTTAGCACGATGAGCGGCAGACCGTTCCCCTCATCAGCGATTGCAGCGTTGCGGGCGGGGTGACACAGCGTTTGTCAGGCGATGACGGCCCCTTGCCCGGACGGCGTGATATTCACATTCGCTTGCAAAATCGCGCCCTGATTAAACTGCTTCGCGCGATTCTGCAGCGCATCCGGGGCCACGGGACGGGCGGATGAGTGTGATAGAACTCAGTAAACAGAGAGGAGAAAGAACCATGCACATTCAGCACATGCGAATCGCACGGCCGGTTACCAGCCTGACAGAAATGTCTCAGCGCTATTGTCACGGGTTAGGATTGCAGAAAATCGGTGCCTTTGCCGACCATGAGGGATTCAGTGGCGTGATGCTGGGCGCGCCGGGTCTGGCCTGGCATCTGGAATTTACGCAGTCACTTACGCATCCCCTGACGCCGTCACCGTCGCAAGAGGATCTGCTGGTGCTTTACCTGCCGCATCGGCCTGACTGGCTGGCCCGTTGCGCCGCGATGGATGAGGCAGGATTCCGGCGGGTGCCTTCTTTTAATCCTTACTGGGATCGGCAGGGCGTGACATTCAGTGACGATGATGGTTATCGTGTGGTGATTCAGCATGCAGCCTGGCATGTCGAAGGCTGATCTTTTAATGAAACGGAGTGTCCCCTGAACATACTTTGCTTCCACACCGCGGCCAGTAACATTGCGATTTTTGATGCTGCTGCCGCCTCGCTGGCGCGTCACACCTCGCCGCTGAATCATCTGGTCATGCCTGCACTGCTGGCTGAGGCCGAAGAGCGCGACGGGATGGACAGTGACTTACGTCTCCGGATGGCCCGGCTGATTGAGGGCGTGCTGCCGCAGTTTGATGCCATTCTGATCACCTGTTCGACGCTGGCCCCGGTAGCCGACGATTTCCCCGTGCAGGACAGGGTCATGCGCACCGACAGAATGCTGGCGGAGGCGCTGCATCGTCAGACGGGGCCTGCGGTGGCGCTCTGCGCGGCAGAATCGACCGTGGCGGCCACCCGGGCGCTGTTCTGTCAGCCCGGCACGCAGGTGAAGACGGAGCTGGTGGTGGGGGCATGGGATGCCTTTAAGGCGGGTAACACGACCCGCTATTTTGACCTGATTGCGGCGGCGACAGAGCGGGCCTATCAGCAGGGCGCGGTGGCGGTGGCTCTGGCGCAAAGCTCAATGACGCCGGTGGCGCAGCGGTTTCCCGCCACACAGCGTCCGCTCACCGGCCCCGATCTGGCGCTGCAGGCCTGCTACGATCTCAGATAACCGTGACACCCTGCCGGGTCAGCGCCTGCTGTAACGGCTCATCCGGCGGCGTTTCCACGACCAGGGTTGAAGCAAGCGACAACCCGCCAATGGCAAAAGGAGAGGCGGCGTTCAGCTTCTCTGCTGACGCCAGCACCACGGTTTCCGCTGCGCGTCCGGCCAGTGCCCGCTTCACCGTGGCCTCTTCAAAATTACCGGTGGTCAGCCCGGCAGCCGGGTGCACACCGGTGACGCCCATAAAGAAGAGATCGGCGTTGATGCGACTTATCGACTCCAGCATCGCGGCGCCCACCGTCACCACGGAGTGTTTATAGAGCTGCCCGCCAATCAGGATAATCTCCACCTGCGGATGATCGACCAGCGCCAGTGCCACGCTGGGGCTGTGCGTCACGGCGGTAAAGCTCAGCGTCGGCGGTAAGCGTCGCACCAGTTCCGCGCTGGTGGTGCCGCCATCAATCAGCACGATCTGCCCCGGCTGGATCAGCGAAACCGCCTTTTGCGCGATCGCCTGCTTCGACGCGGTCTGCACGTTTTTGCGTGTTTCAAAGGTGCCCAGCGCGGCAGAGACCGGCAGGGCACCGCCATGCACCCGTTGCAGCAAACCCTCTGCCGCCAGCTCACGCAGGTCACGGCGGATGGAGTCCTCAGAAAGGCCGAACCGCTGGCTGAGATCGCGCGACTGCACCTGTTTTTCACGGGCGAGCAGCGCCAGTATTGCCTGTTTCCGCTGGCTGGAAAGCATCGTTGTCCTCTGCATGATTTTTCTTGAATGTGCACGATTGTGCATGATAGCGTGAAAGCTGTCTATCACTCCCGGAGCCTGTCATGCCGCAAGCCTCTTCCCGTGTGCGTATCCTCAATGAGCAGTTGCTGTCAGATAACTGGTATACCCTGAAAAAATATACGTTCTCACTGCTGCGCCGCGATGGTCGCTGGCAGGAGCAGAGCCGTGAAGCCTATGACCGTGGTAACGGCGCGGCGATCCTGCTCTACAACCGTGAAAAACGCAGCGTGGTGCTGACCCGCCAGTTCCGTTTCCCCATCTTCCTCAATGGACACGATGGCTTCCTGATCGAGGCGGCGGCTGGCCTGCTGGATAACGCGTCGCCGGAAGCCCGGATTGTGGCAGAAGCCGAAGAGGAGACCGGATATCGGGTAACCCGGGTAGAGAAGGTGTTTGAAGCCTTTATGAGTCCCGGCTCCGTTACCGAGAAGCTCTATTTCTTTATTGCCGAATATGGGGATCAGCCGCGTAGCGGTGAGGGCGGCGGCATCGAAGAGGAGGGCGAGGATATTGAGGTGCTGGAGCTTGATTTCGACCAGGCGCTCAGGGCGATTGACCAGGGAGAAATCATGGATGCCAAGACCATCATGCTGCTGCAGCATCTGCGGCTGAAGGGCATTTTATAAGTTAACGGCAGACCGCTGTATAAGCGGTCTGCCGGGAAAGGCTTACTGATCCTGGGTCAGAATGCCTTTTACGTCATGCGGTTCGGAGCGCAGATACTGAGGTGGCACCTGCACCTTGCCATCCAGCGCAGCGGCCGCATGCCATGGCCAGCGCGGGTCGTAGAGGATCCCGCGCGCCAGAGCCACCAGATCGGCTTCGCCCTGTTGCAGCAGATCCTCGGCCTGCTGTGGCTCAGTGATCAGGCCGACCGCGATCACCGGAACGGAAACCTGCTCACGGATATCGCGGGCAAACGGAACCTGGTAATTAGGGCCGACGCTGATTTTCTGATCTTCCGACAGTCCGCCACTGGAGACATGGATATAGGCGCAGTTCAGCGCTTCCAGCTCACGCGAGAAGGCGATGGACTGGTTGATTTCCCAGCCGCCTTCGACCCAGTCCGTCGCGGAAATGCGAACGCCTACCGGCAGTGAGGCCGGAACCGCGTCACGAACCGCCCTGAACACTTCTAGCGGGAAGCGCATACGGTTCTCCAGCGATCCGCCATACTCATCGGTGCGCTGGTTCGACAGCGGAGAGAGGAACTGATGCAGCAGATAGCCGTGCGCGGCATGGACTTCGATAAGATCCAGCCCCAGACGCTCTGCACGCAGGGCGCTCTCCACAAAGGCCTGCTTCACCCGGGCCAGGTCATCGGCGTTCATCGCGACCGGTCTGACTTCATCCGCGCTGTAGCTCACGGCTGACGGGGCGATGGTCTGCCAGCCGCCGGCATCCGGTGCAATCTGTTTGCCGCCTTCCCAGGGCACCGCGCACGACGCTTTACGTCCGGCATGGCCCAGCTGAATGCCAACCGGAATCGAGGAGTAGCGGCGCACATCCTCCAGCACCGTTTTCAGTGCGGCTTCATTCTCATCATTCCACAATCCGAGATCGCCGGGAGAGATGCGGCCAATGTCTTCGACCGCCGTGGCTTCGATAATCATCAGGCCTGCGCCGGAAAAAGAGAGCTGACCCAGGTGGATGCGGTGCCAGGCTGTAGCATTACCGGCTTCGGCTGAGTACTGGCACATCGGCGCAATCACAATGCGGTTATCCAGCGTAAGGTCGCCCAGTGAGACAGTGGAAAAAAGTTGGCTCATGTGATCTCCATGGTGTTATGACGAATGTGACAGGCAATAACTATAGCGGGGGATTGGGGAGACCGTGGGTAATGCAACGTGACATTTTGTGATTGTGTCCCGGCGTCGGGGAGCAGAAGACCCTGCTGCGACAGCCACAGGGTCTGAAGCGTAACGTTACACCTGCGCCATTCCGCCATCGACAAACAGTTCTGTCGCATTGATAAAGCTGGCGGCATCTGACGCCAGGAAGGCAACGGTTCTGGCTACCTCCTGCGGCTCCCCCAGGCGACCCAGCGGCACCTGCGCAGCCAGCGCATCAAACAGGCCCTGACGCTGATCCTCACTGACCAGCCCGCCCAGGCCCGGAGTACGGACAGGGCCGGGACTCACCACATTCACCCGGATGCCGCGATCTTTCAGATCCAGCGCCCATGAACGGGCAAAGTTGCGCACGGCGGCTTTACTGGCGCTGTAGACACTGAAGGCCGCGGTACCCTGAGCCGAGGCGGTAGAGCCGGTAAGAATAACCGACGCGCCATCAACCAGCAGTGGCAGCGCTTTCTGAACCGTAAACAGTACGCCGCGTACGTTGGTGTCGAAGATACGATCGAAATGCGCCTCTGTGATCGCCCCCAGCGGCAGCATGTCGCCTCCGCCGGCGTTGGCGAACAGGATATCCAGATGGCCCGACTGTGACGCAATCCGGGCATACACGTCGTCGAGATCGTGCAGCTGTGACGCATCGGCCCGGATACCGGTGACCGTTCCACCGATGTCCGCGACGGCGGCATCCAGTTCCGCCTGACGGCGACCCGTAATAAAGACCTGCGCGCCCTGTGACGCCAGTTCCCGTGCGGTGGCCAGGCCAATTCCGCTTGTTCCGCCTGTTACCAGGGCAATTTTTCCTGCGAGTGATGCGCTCATAAAGTCGTCTCCGGAGTCGGTCAGTGAATGAGGATAAGCTTCCCGGTCAGCGTCGCTGCCGGACAGGGGGCCACTGTAAAAGAGCGGGATTGACGGATAAATCCGCTAAAATGAAAATGACTATCCACACGGGTGGACAATAGGGGCAGAGAATGGATCAGTTGCTGGCGATCAGAGCCTTTTCACGGGTGGTAGAGAGCGGTAGTTTTACCCGTGCCGCAGATACGCTGAACATGCCGAAAGCGACGGTGAGCAAGCTGGTGCAGGAGCTGGAGGCGCATCTCTCCGTCAGGCTTTTGCAGCGGACCACCCGGCGCGTGACCGTGACTGCGGAAGGGCGCGAATATTATGAGAAGGCGCTGCGTATTCTGCACGACCTTGAGGATGTGGATGCCTGTTTTAATGCACTGCGCAGTAAGCCACGCGGGCAGTTACGCATTGATGTCGGCGGTTCGACTGCCCGGGACGTTCTGATTCCGCTGCTGCCCGATTTCTTTGCCCGCTATCCTGACATTACGCTGGATCTCGGCGTTTCGGATCGTCCGATCGACCTGATCAGTGACAATGCTGACTGTGTGATCCGCGGCGGTCCGCTGATGGACTCCTCTCTGATCGCCCGTCTGATTGGGCACGCCACGCTGATCACCTGTGCGACGCCCGCCTATCTGAAAGCCTTTGGCGTACCGGCCTATCCGGATGAACTGCGCAACGGCCACCGGCTGGTGAGCTATCTCTCTCCGCAGACCGGCAGGCCATTTCCGTTTCGGTTTGAACGTGACGGGGAAAAAATCGAGGTAACCAGTGCGCATCGTATTGGCGTCAATGAGAGCAACGGGCATTTGGCTGCGGGGCTGGCCGGGCTGGGGATCATTCAGACCTTCAGCTATTCGCTGTCGTCGATTCTGCGGCAGGGTGAGATGGTAGAGATCCTGCGCGACTGGCGTCCTGCCGGGTATCCGTTTCATCTGGTTTATCCGCAGAACCGGCACGTCACGCAACGCCTGCGGGTGTTTATCGACTGGCTGGTGGCCTGTTTTCCGGCGCGAATAGCGGGAGAGGCCCAATCCGACACCTGAATGCCGGATTGGGCAGAATCAATCAGTTGCCGCGATAGGTTGAGTACCCAAACGGGCTCAGCAGCAGGGGGATATGGTAGTGCTCACCGCTGGCTTCCATGTTGAACTCCACCGGGATCTCCGGGAAGAAGGTTTTCTGGCTGCTCTTCTTATAAAAATCACCGGTTTTAAACACGACGCGATAGCTGCCGGCGCTGGCCGTTTTGTCCTGCGGGAACAGGGCGCTGATGCGGCCATTGTTATCCGTCACGCCAGAAGCCAGTTTTACCCAGTTATCCTGCTGCTTCTGATCCAGCTCGACTTCAATGCCCGCGGTGGGCTGACCGGTCTGCAGGTTGAGCACGTGTACGCTCAGTGGATTTTTCGCAGCGGCAGGCTGAGCGGCGACAGCAGATACGCCAGAGGTCATCAGTAAGGTGGCAATCAGAGCCGTTGTCTTTTTCATCAATGTTTCCTTTATTGACTGTTGGAGTGCGTGTTGTTGTGCTGAAGCGTAATCGGGCTGAGGCGAAAGGGACATTTAACGGCGCTAAATGTGAAATTTCCCAGAAGCGCATGTCTTTTTAGTTACATCATACATAATCTATCTCATTACCTGAGTTGAGCTCTGTGCCAATATCGCTAATCAGGATGAAGCGGCGGCCAGAAGGTATGCAAAGGAGAGGGCAGCAGAATCGCAGGCCGGGAAAACAGTGACAAAGCGTGACAGCGTCACATAACCCCGTCAGGTGCCTGGGAGGCATTCTGTTGCAGCTCCGGGATTGTAGTCCCTGGTGGGTGATAAAATCCAGCTGATTCAAAGGGATGAGAAGATTCAGGACCATCCTCACCGAACAGCCCGTAAACCACGCGGTTTGCGTCATCGGGCCGGTATGCCTGCGCGACGCACGCTGAATGCTTTGCCTGTCAGGGCGTCATCTTCGCCCGTTACTGAACTGGCCGTGAAACAGAATCCGTTGTCAGCAGAGGTAGTCAGGATGCATTTACCCAGGATTTTACCGGCATCATTATCCGCAAAGCAGCAAAGTCACGCACACACGCCAGAAGCGCTGGCTTTCAGGGACGCCGGGAATAGTGGTGATGGCTGCGAAAGAGGAATCATCGGGTGAAGCGGACATTTTTCGGAGAGTGCGAAGAGATTGATAAGGCTTCAGTGGAGGCAGCACAAAACAGTGGAAGCGAAGAATCGCCTGATGTTAATCAGCAGACGTGCCGGAAGATGAATACGCGGAAAGTTATCGTCGCTAAGGGAACAGCCGGTATCGGGTTGACCGGGAATCATAATTGCCTCATCAGACGGGCAGGAACGAAGTTAGCAGCAGCACGGCAGGGAACGAGATAAAGCAGCCACAGCCGTTATCAGATATCTTATTTAACATAATATACATTATGCGCATATTTATCATTATCAGGGTTGGGCCTCACTGTTTACCTTCCGGCACCGATCCTGGCTGTTTTTTGCCTGGCCGTAAATCTCTGTGCAACTCAGCCTCATCATCTCACCCCCACGCATCCGCTTTTCTGAATGCCATGTGGTTTGCTGCGCATCCGTCCGGCATTCTCTTCGCAGCCTGATTCACTCGCTCTCTTCAATGTCCGATGCCGAAGATATCACATCCGGCTTCATCTTTATGGCTAAGTGAATGAATTGAGCGCTCACGACATGCTGCGCGCTCAGCTTTTCAATCGCTCTTCACCTTGCTCTGGATTGTGCGTCCGGTCTGTACATCTCTGCACTTTGCTCGCTTAACGCCATCCGGCGGCTTTCCGCACTCCGCAAGAGACGTCGCTACGTGAAAATTAGCGCTCTTATCAGGGCTGACGGCCACAAAAATGCTGTAAATGCGTCTCCTGAACGCCTGCTTTTTCTCTCGCTCAGCTGCACCAACAACGCCTGGTCCTGCACACATCCGCGCATCGTCATGATAAAGCCTGCCGCATCGGCCGCGCCTGTTGATGACCTGCAGAGATTCGGTCAGGGACAGCCGGTTTTGATAAGACGTTTACGGGAGACAAAAAAACATAACATCCCTGCTCTGTCTGTTCAGTAATCAGCCTTACTGGTTTATTAAAACCGGCCAGAGCAGCCAAACGTCAATGCGCGGCGATTATTTTATACAAAAGCTGAATAATCATTTCCTGCGTAAAATTAAATAGAGAATTAATGACAATGCTGAAAACAGAACAGATAACACGCGCTAAATTACTGATTTAGATCAATATTTCTAGCAGATGCGTCAATTAACATCTTTGTTACCAGGACTTTTCTTAATAAAAGGATTTCCTGAGCGATGAATAGTATTTTTGAGGTTCTGACTCAACAGGATTAGAAAAATAACCAACGGGTATTAATAAGAGGGCTTGCATTAAGAGCGACAAAAACAGGTATTCCTCAACCACAATCCGGCGTCAAAAATATACAAAAAATGACACTGATCAAAATTCGCGCATATTTAGCTTTGCGTGCGGAATTTTTATTGATCAAAACAGCGTTATTTGCGAAATATTCCTAACAGACGTAAAAAAATCCAGGTCTCTCAGTACGACTGAGTGGGCGGCAGACGTTTTTGTCCCGAATTTTCAATCAATATTACGCCAGGCCACAGAGGAGGTGCGTTAAGAAAAATCCGAATGCAGGAAATAGCGGGTAATTTTCATCGCCTTGAAACGCGGAGATTTTTATCGATAAAATAAATACAACTCTCGCAACAGCATCAGAATATTATGATAAAGATAACCAGAGAGGAAATTCGCTGCGCCAGTTGTAAATATGGCTGTGATCTCGCCCATCGCGCATCAGACATTTATAACCGATGTCCGCTGCAAAAAATTACCACCTGGCCCGGAGGAAATCATTTTTTCTCTTCATCCCTGCTTAGCATGGTGGCGGGTAAATATGAAAGCATCTTTTGCCGGGGATGCATATTTGTTGACTTCTCAAGAGAGAATATCAGGTATTTTACCAACAGTAACTGGATTGAATATTTAAAAAACACCGGATTGATGCTGATTATCGTCAGCGATCGCTATATGCAATCCCTTGCCGCGTTCTGGCAAAAAGAAGACCTGCGTATCCAGACCGTTATTTATGCCGATCAGTCGCGTGAAGAGATAAGCCGTCAGATCAATGGCTGCTATTTCGGCCTGAAGGGCGACGTCAGAAAAAAAGTGAATGCGTTTAAACAGGATGAAGTTCAGTTCCTTGACCTGGCAGTGAATGGACTCTCACTGCCGATTATTGCCAGAGAAATGGGAGTTGAAATCAAGCGTGTTTATAACATCAAAGAGGCTATTCGCCGGAAAATGGGCATCAGCCTCAACCAATTGCTTTCCGTATAACGATGATAAAGGAGTATGACATGAACACCCATTTCAGAACGCTTAATCTTGCGGTGTTAATCAGTGCCGCGCTGGTTTCAGCCAGCGTCTCTGCGGCTTCTGATAACACCATTAACTTCCAGGGCGAAGTGACCACCGAAACCTGTTCGGTGTCGGTGAACGGTAACAACGCTTCACCTGTCGTTCTGCTGCCAACGGTCAGTACGTCGGACCTTGCGGCCTCAGGTGCGACTGCGGGCGAAACCCCCTTCACCGTGGGCGTAAGCGGCTGTACCGGTGACAGCACCAAGACCACGAAAATCTCCACGGTCTTCGTGGGCAATAACGTCAGCGCTGCCGGCAACCTGTCGAACACCGGCACCGCGAAAAACGTTGAGGTTCAGATCCTCGACCCGAAAGATACCGTCGTCGATCTGACCAGCGGTTACACCGGCAGCGGCGATATGACGCTTCAGGCAGGGGAAACCTCAGGCTCAGCCACCTACTCTGCCCGCTACTATGCATCAGGCACACCAACGGCCGGTACCGTGACCGCATCACTGCAATACGCCGTGACTTATCAGTAATCGTTTTCGTGCGTATCCGGTATCCCGGGTACGCACGCCACGCTTGAGATCTCTGACATGTATTCACGCATTGTGCTCTACCCCTCACTGTTCGTCATTTTCATTCTGTTGATGACGTTTATTTCGGATAAAGTCCAGGCGAGCGTCACGATTCTGGGTAGCCGTATTATTTATCCCGGCAATGCTCTCTCCGTCGATGTTCAGTTAAAGAACAACGATAATATTCCGTATGTTATTCAGGCCTGGTTTGATAATGGCAATATGGATTCGCAACCGGGCGATAAGAGTGACGTGCCTTTTATTATCACCCCTCCGTTATTCCGGATTCAGCCTCTGACCGGTCAGGTGCTGAGAATCCGCTTCACGCCAGAGGCCTTCTTACCGCAGGATCGCGAAACGGTCTACTGGTTCAACTCCCTGCAAATTCCGCCCGCCAATATTCAGGGCGAGTCAGGCCGTAACAGTATCGTTTTAATGTTACGCAACCGCATGAAACTCTTCTACCGGCCTACGGCGATTGGTCAACCGGGGGATATTTTCAGCGGAATAAAAATAACGGCGAAAAAAGAGGGCCTCGAAATCAATAACACCCAGCCCTGGTTTTTCTCGCTGACCGACGTAACGCTAAAAACAGCAGACAAAAAAATAGCCTGCGACGCCGATATGATTGCGCCCTTCTCAAAAAAAATTGTCAGGTGCAAAGCGGCAACGCACGCGTTACCCGCGAACAGCGTGGTCTCTCTTTCAGCAATGAATGACCAGGGAGCGAAAGTCAGTGAAGATTATCCGCTTGCAGCCAGGTAATATCCGCACCCTTTTTTTACCTCTCTGTGCCTCCTTCACTTTTTCAACGTATGGACACGCTGAGGAATATTACTTTGATCCTTCACTGTTTAAAGGTTCGGCTTTTGGCCAGAATATCGAACAGTTTAATCATCAGACGATTGCCCCCGGCAGCTATTATGTCGACATTTATCTCAATAATAAGCTGATCAAAAGCGGCGTCACACTCACCTTTTTATCAGCAGAAAAAGGTCAGCCCATTGAACCCTGCCTTCCCCTGAAGGTGGCGGAATCACTGCGCCTTAAGTCACTGAATAAAACCGCAGCCAGCGAGCAATGCCAGCCTTTGCGTCACTGGTCCTCCGCGGCCAGCTGGCAATTTGATCAGTCATCACTGCGGCTGCAATTGACGATTCCGGATGCGGAGTTAATCCGTCTGCCTCGCGGAACCATCCCCGTTTCCGAGTGGGATAAAGGGATCACCGCCCTTTTCATCCGGCATAACACCAACTATAGCTGGACGGAAAATAGCGCCTCCGGTTACCGATATCAGTATCTCTGGAGCGGTGTCACGGCGGGCACCAATATCGATAACTGGCAGCTGCGCCATCAGGGCAATCTGCGGGTTATCGACAATAACGTCACCGGCAGCGACGCGCGTTATACCACGGTCAGAACCTGGCTTCAGCGCCCCATCGAACCGCTGAACAGTGTGCTGACCGTTGGCGACAGCTACACAGAAAGTTCGCAGTTTGGCAGCCTGTCCTATAACGGGATTAAGCTGACAACGGATGAGAGGATGCGCCCGCAAAGCCGTCGGGGTTACGCGCCGGAGATCCGGGGCGTTGCCTCTTCCAGCGCGCGGGTTATCGTCAGGCAGCTCAATCGCGTTATTTATGAGACCAGCGTGGCTCCGGGGCCTTTTGTCATTAACGATTTGTACAATACCCGCAGCCAGGGCGATCTCGACGTGGAGATTGTTGAAGCGAGTGGCAAAACGTCCTCGTTTACCGTCCCCTATGCCTCGGTGCCCGATTCGGTCAGGCCGGGTAACTGGCACTACTCCGTTGCCCTGGGACGGGTGCGACAGTTCTACTCCGTCAATAACACCTTCTTTGAAGGATTGCTGCAGCGCGGTATCAGCAACCAGCTGACCGCGACGGCGGGTTCGCGCCTGGCTGAGGATTATCAGGCCTGGCTGCTTGGTGCTGTCTGGAGCTCTGCGGCGGGCGCCGTGGGACTGAATACCACCTTCTCGGATGCAAAGGTGGCACAGAACCAGACTGCCACGGGATGGCGCGCTGAACTGAGCTACAGCAAAACCTTTACCACCGGCACCAATGTGGTCCTGGCTGCCTATCGCTACTCAACCCGCGGTTATCGCGACCTGCAGGATGTGCTGGGCGTACGTCGCCAGCAGGATGGTGGCCTCCGCTACTACTCCGACACGCTGCATCAGCGTAATAACTTTTCTGTCACGCTGAGTCAGACAATGGCTGACTATGGCTTGATCAGCCTGAGTGCCAGCACAGCGGATTATTACAATAACCGCTCCCGCATTACCCAGCTTCAGCTCGGTTACAACAACAGCTGGCATAACATCAGTTACAGTCTCAACGTCGCCCGCCAGCGCACCACCTGGAGCAGCGATCGCTTCGGGCTGAGCCTGGACGAAGGCGATAATAGCAATCGGGAGAAGTACACCGAGAATACTGTTGCCCTGAATGTTTCCGTCCCGCTGAACTGGAGCAATCACAACGCTTCCGTGGCCTATAACTACAACCAGTCTAAAGAGACGCGCAATTCCACGCTCTCACTCACCGGTTCGTCGGGCGAGAACAATCAGCTCTCCTGGTCGCTGTATGGCGGAACCGGGCAGACGCAGAATAGCGGCAGCCAGCGCGCCTCGTTTGGCGGAAACGTGCAGCAGAATACCCGCGTGGGCGGCGTCAGAGCGAACTATGGCCAGGGTGATAACTACCGTCAGGCGGGTCTGGGTCTGTCGGGCACGTTGCTGATCCATTCCGGCGGTATTACAGCCGGCCCCTATACCAGCGATACCTTTGCGCTGATTCATGCGGAAGGCGCTCAGGGCGCCAGCGTGCGTAACGGCCAGGGCGCGGTTATCGATCATGCGGGTTACGCCATCCTGCCTTCGCTCACGCCTTATCAGGCGAATACCGTCAGCCTGGATACCCGCTACATGAATAGCGATGCGGAATTAAGGGGCGGCAGCCAGCGCGTGGTGCCCCATGCCGGTTCCGTGACGCGGATTAATTTTGCCACCCTGCAGGGCAAGGCGGTGTTGATCGCGCTGAAGAGTGACGATCAGGACATTCCGCCGATGGGGAGTGAAGTCCGTGACGCGGATAATACCGTCATCGGCATTGTCGGTCAGGGCGGACAGGTCTATGCCCGCGTTCCGCATGACTCCGGCACCTTACGGGTCAGCTGGCAAAATAAAGGCCATAAAACCTGCCTCGTTAATTATCAGATAACCGGACGCGTGAATGAGAATATCGTTCGCCTGGATGCCGTCTGCCGCAAGGGTGAATAGCGTGAGAATCGAAAAATTACTCCTGTACATCGTGTTACTGCTGCTTAATGTGCCCGCCTGGGCGAACTGCAGCGTGGTCACCTCCACCTCTTCGCTCTCTCAGAGCGCCATCGCGGCGGGCTACACCGCCGCCAGCTGGACGGGTGCCTGCGACACCTGTTCCGGGAATGTCGGGCTGCCGTCCGTGATCAGCATTAACAGCGGAAAGACCTTTCAGCCCTCCGGCACCCTGCTGGCCAGCTCGGTGGGGAGCTTTCTCTCCTCGGCCAGTAACGTTCCCTACTCGGCTAATCAGATTCTCTACCGCTGCGCCGTGGCGGATGCTGACAGCCTGTATGAGATGTACGCCACCAACGGCGACAGTCCCTATGCCGGGCAATACGTTACGTCTGAAGTGGACGGCGCTTATTATGATGTCGCCGCAAATGTCGCGGTCAGGCTGACTAACCTCTCAACCGGCGAATATTACAGCCGCTACTGGAAAGCGCGTCAGCTGACGGCCAGCGACTGGTATTCCGATGGCACCTATATCTACATCCCGGCCAGCGCCTTCAGCAATGTGCTGTATGAGATGTTTAAAATTGACTCAACCCGCTATTACGCCAGCAACAGTAATCGCTACGTGGACACCTGGACACAGCCGCGGGGTTACATCGCTTTTAAAGGTCCGGGACTCGACACCAATAGCCTCCAGGTGGGCCAGGACAGCCTCTCTTACTGGTACGGCTGGTACCGTAACTGGCCGGCAGCGTGGAGCACCTACTCTAACGTCACTTATGTGCGCGGCGCACTGTGTGAAGTTCAGGATTATCCCTCGGTGGTACTGCTGCCTACCGTGAGCGTCAGCACCCTCGCGGCAGGCGGAAAAAGCCAGGCTCCGTTTACGATCTCCATTCAGTGCGAATCGGGCGCACTCTCCGGCACCGCCACGTCGACGACCACTTCGGCCAATGTCGCCATGGGCTTTCTGGTTAACCAGTCTAATGCGGTTATACAGGCGAGAAATCTGGGGCTGACCACCTCGGGCGGCGGGTTAACCTGGCTGCTGGATACCCATTATGGCAGCAGTACTGCCGCCTCCGGCGTCGGTATCAGAATTTATGACAGCAACAATACCCCCATCAATTTACTGCCGGACCGTGCCAGCACTGGCACCGGCAACAGCCGCGGCTGGTATGCCTACAAAGATTTAACCTCGCAGGTCTCCTCCGGAGGCAGTGATATCTACAGCGGTGATTTTACCGCCTCCCTTGAAGCCATCAGCGGGCAAACCCTTACAGCAGGAGCAGTGAATGCGCAATTACAGGTTGTGGTCAGTTTTCAGTAACCTCATTGTGTTATCTGGCGTTCTGCTCTCGTCCAGCGTCTGGGCAGTGGTCAACGTGGATAAGACCCGGATTATCTTTAATCAGGCCGATCTGACGCAGTCGATTAACGTCGTCAACAGCGGCAACACCGAGACGTTTCTGCAACTCTGGACGGATGATGGCAACGTGACGCTGTCACCGGATGCCAGCATCACGCCCGTGCTTGTCTTGCCGCCAGTGGTAAAAATGGTTCCGGGCGAGATGCGATCGCTGCGCCTGATGCTGACCTCGCGCGATGCGCTGCCCGCCGGTAAAGAGAGCCTCTTCTGGCTGAATATTTACCAGATTCCGGCGCTGAAAAAAGCGCCTGACGCGGCTGAACGCAGAGTCGTGCTGCCGCTGCGAATCCGGCTGAAGATTTTTATCCGGCCTGCGGGACTTCACGCGCCTCAGGCGACCGACCCGGAAAAGCTTCGTTTCGCCGTCACGGGAGATAAAATCACGATAACCAACCCGACGCCCTGGTTTATGAGCCTGAACGTCAAACCTCAAGGTCAGGCAGCGATTAAAAACCTGTTGATCGCCCCGCACGCGGAACTGCAGGCAGAGAGTCAGGCCGCGCTCTCTCACGGAACGGCGCTGAACTATACGGTTATCAACGACCAGGGCATTCCGGTTAACTACACCACGGCTTTTAAGTGAATGTTTTGCAGGACAATGGCGTCCCGGCACGCTAAAGTTGCCTGTTTCGGTTTGCAGGCTGGATGAGGGAAAATGAAACGTTTATTTGTTTACGGCACGCTCTGCCCTGGACGTGAAAATGCGCATATCCTGGAGAATATCGGCGGAGAGTGGCTCGCCGGTTCGGTCACGGGCACCTTCTATGAACGCGGCTGGGGGGCAGCGGCTGATTTTCCTGGCATTATTCTGGATGAGCACGGCCCGCAGGTGCCGGGTTTTCTCTTTACCTCCGATAAGCTGGCGGCTCACTGGCCGATGCTGGATGCGTTTGAGGAAGGCTATGATCGCGTCGAAGTGTGCGTTTCTACCCACGATAATCAGCAGCTCAGCGCCTGGATCTATCAGCTTCAGCCCCGTGAACAGTGCTGATACCCCCTGATCTGCAATTCGCGCCCTGCTTCCGGGCGCGATTCTGTCAGCCCGCTCTGTCTGATCCCGCCTCCCTTTTCTGTCAGACCTTACAAACAGGCATGATGTCGAATCTCAGTTATAGGAAGAGATCTAATGTATGATGTAACTAAAATAGATTGCCGTTAAGACCTGTTCCGGGCCACCAGCCTCTTCAGACCACCAGCCCGCGTTTCTACCCTTTCATTCCGGCCAGCGCTGATGCGGAAACAGCGAGACCCGGATGTTAAACAGGTGGATCAGGGGCGCGACGGCCTCACTCTCCTGCCGGGCCAGGGGCTCCAGACGCAGCAGCAGCAGATCAAGCTCCTCCAGCAAATCCTGATGCGGCGTTAACTGCAGCGACTTCATCTTGCGCTTCAGATAGAGCGCCAGCTCGTGAAACATCTGCCCGCTATCAATCCCATGCCGTTCCAGCACCTCGCGATAGCGCGCATAAAAGTCATAGCAGTTCGCCCCCAGCCAGGTTTCCGTAATCAGATAGCCCCCCACCACGATATCCGGCACCGGGTCGAGCCGTTTCCGCGGCAGAATGATATTCACCCTGTCGAGCATGCGTGCAATAAACTGCTGCCGTGACAGCAGCGTGGCGGCGTTACGCTCCACCATTTTGATAAACCCTAACAGATCGCGCAGGCCGCGCTGTACCGCTCTTCTCGCTATCCATGAAGGCCGTTTGTTGCGGATCAGCGCTGTCAGCACAACGGCAAACATAATCCCCACCATCGAGGAGATCGCCGCATTCAGGGTAACGATAAGATTTGGCACGAAGTGGTGACTCAGTCCGATAAAGCCGGGGATCTGAATCGCCACGCTCAGCCCGATCAGGTTGGTGGCCGGATTCGCAATCACCAGGCTCAGCAGCATCAGACCGGGCAGCAGACAGATCATCAGCGCCTGTAAGGTGTTCGCCTGCGGGATGAGAAAAGCGATGTAAAACAGGCTCACGACCAGCGCAATCATCACCCCTTTGACAAACAGCTTCATCGGCGTCACCGGCGAATCGACACCGGCAAAAAACGAACTGATAATCGCCGCCATCAGCGGTGCATTCGCCCCGTCGGCCCAGCCGCTGCCAATCCAGAACAGACTGGAGAGAAAGGTCGCCAGAAAAGCCGTCAGCGCCGACAGCCTCAACAGCCCTTTGTCGATATGGCGATGCTCACGGATATTACGGATAGCCGTCCCGTCGCCATGACTGTAGAGATCCCCGGCGCGGGCGCTGACATTCTCATAGGCATCGGCAATGCGCACAAAGTTTGCCAGCCGCTCCAGCAGACCGATCAGCAGCAGGCTCTCCTCGGTCGCCAGTTCCCCTGCCCGCCACGACTGCTCAAGGCTGGCCTGCCCGGCATTGATCGCCTCACGCAGTCCGTTGATGTCATTGACGCGATCGTGATGCAGCCACAACAGAAACTGCTGAAACACATCGGTCACGCACGCTGGAAAACGAATGTTCAGCTCCGCCAGTACGCCCAGCCGTGACTCAATCGCGGTGAGCGTCGGCAGCAGATAGGTCAGATGCTGATACTGCACGCTGACCAGACGGATGACGTTACGTGCCGCCTCCCCCTCATAGACACAGTGGGTCAGCAGTGTTTCAACGTTCAGCGGATAACCGGCCATCTGAATCAGGATATCTTCCCGCTCCAGCGATTTGTTCTTTGCCATTCCGCTGATCAGCTCATCGCATAGCCTGCGCGCATTCTGAAACCAGAGATTCACGCTCTGACCGAGCAGATGATGCATCGACACCGGAAACACCAGCCGGTGAACCAGGGTGCTGCAGAGAATGCCGAGCGTGATCTCCTCAATACGTGAAATGACCGTATTGATAATGGCTGACGGCGTATCCACGTCGGGAAAGCCCATAATGGCGGCGCTATACCCGCCCAGCATAAAGATGTAGCTCTTGGGCGTGCGGTCATGCAGGGAGAGATAGAGGCAGACCGTTACCCACAGTGACACGCAGAGGCTGAACAGAACCGGCGACTGCACCGTTTCGGGGTAGATCACCAGAATAAAGAGGCCCCCCAGCAGCGTACCCAGCAGACGAAACAGGGATTTCGACACGGTTGAGGCCGCATAGAGTTGTGAAGTCACAAAAACGGTCGTGAGCGCCCAGGCAGGTTTTTCAAAGTTAAGAAGCAGCGCCACAGAGAGTGCAATAAACGCGGCAAGAGAAGTTTTGCAGGCAAACAAAACCGCGTTTTTGGTAAACCATTTCATCGAATGAGAGCAACCAGGAGCTTTCTGAGGCGCGTATCCTGACAGATGCGCCTGCGTTTTACTCTCAGTTAACTTATACAAATTATTACCGGCCTGACGGGGCCGGTTTCAGGTGAGACAGGTCTGTTTCGGGCGGGATGAAAAGCGGTTAGCGACGCGTCAGCGCCAGACGGATGCCCAGCCCGATAAAGGTGGCACCCACCACCCGATCGAGCGCCTTCTGCAGGGTCTGATTCTTCGCAACGGCGCCGGCGGCACCGCCTGCCAGCAGGGCAAACAGCACATCCGTTATCAGGCCCGTCAGCGCATAGGCCAGACCCAGCAGCAGAAAGGAGACGGCATGATGATCGCCCTCCACCGTCACAAACTGAGGAAAGAAGGCGATGAAGAACAGCAGCACTTTGGGATTGGTTATCGAGGTAATAAAGCCGCGCAGCAGCAGCTGACGGGTTTCAGTCTGTGCGACCGCCTCCACTCCCTCCGGCCTGACGACGTGACGGACGCGGAACGTCGCCACGATCATCTTCGTCCCCAGATAGATCAGGTAGGCTGCGCCCGTATATTTAATGACGGTGAACAGCAGCGGCGAGGCCGCAATCAGCGCCGTTAAGCCCAGCGCACTGGCAACTGCATGCGTACAGCTTCCCAGCGCCACGCCCGACGCCGAGAGAACACCGGCCTGTCGCCCCCGAGCCACACTTTGTCCGACAACATAAGCGAGATCGGGGCCCGGCGTAATGCAGAGCAGCACCACCGACGCCAGAAACAGCGGAAAGTGAACAATATCCAGCATGAAAACTCCTGACAGCAATAAGATTTAACCTTTCGTTAACTTATCAGCCCGGAGGCCCTTTTCCAAATGCCATCATCCTCTTACCGGTGTGCGCGCTCTCCATCACGTTCTGTGCCGTAACCGCTCCAGCATGATCAGTGAGTGACTGAAAATGGCGTCGGCGATGTGCTGCGGAAAATCGGCGGGCAGCGCATCCCGCACCGAAACCACCGCCTGGGGAAAAGCATGGATAAAGAAGTCAAAAATCTCCTCCATACTGGCCGGATCAAAACTGACGCGCTTTGCCGTGGCGATAAAATGGCGCGGATAGATTTTGTCGATCGCCATCTTTTTACCTTTGGTGGCGCACAGCCCCATCGCCAGCTTCAGCGCCCGCTTGTTGAGGCCGGTGCCACCCAGTACCGGGTAGGCTGAGATGACGTCATAAAATGGCGTCAGCCGGTAACTGCCGCCGCGCTCAATAAACAGGGAGAAGTTTTTTGCATGGCCATCGGTTGCGCCGATCAGCCACTGGAAAACCTGAAACTGCATAAAGCGGTAGCGATCCGCTATCGCCTGGCTGGAGCCCATCAGCAGCTGCATGATCGTCTCTATGCCCGGCCCGCCGTCTGACTCATATTTGGTTGAGGATGGCAGCCCCAGCGCCTGGCAGATATCCTCCTGCGGCAGCCGGATCAGCCGGGTCTTATCGCGGGACCAGCGCCGGTCAAACCGCTCCACCGCCAGCGCCCGCATCGCCCCGGCGCGGATAATGGTCGCCTGCGGCACCGCCATTCCCAGCGCCCGGGCCAGCGCCAGACAGAGATACTCATTCTCCACGCTTTCGCGCATATCCAGGGTGGCGGCAGGCTGCTTAATCTCCCCGATGGGCAGCTTGATGATGTGGGAGGTGGGCGTCGCCCCGGCCGGAATGCTCCAGCCCTCATCGGTCAGCAGCAGGGCCGTTTTCTCCTGCGCGCCGGCCACCGAGATGCGAAAATCGGTCTCTTCACGCAGCATCCCCAGCGGAATATCGGACTGATAGGCCGACAACACCTTCTCCAGCCGCGCCTCATCCAGCACCTCATAGCGTGCCTGCAGCGGCGGCAGCGGCATCTCCGGCGGCAGCAGCATGGTCGCGCCGACGCTGTCTCGTCCCACCTCCTGCAGCAGATCAAACGGCTGGCGGGATTTTATCTGATAGCGCGCCACAATCCGGTCACGAATCGCCGGGCTGTCGGGCAGCAGGTTATCGAAAAAGTTAATCACGGCGGCGGAGGTGATCGGCCTGACCTGCAGCGGCATAGAGAGGGAAAGGGGACGCGCCAGCGGACTGCGCAGCCAGCCTGCATCATACTCAAACTCATGTGCGCCGTTTCGCTGCCGGGTCAGCACCCCCACCCGCTCGCCGTTCATCCAGGCCATCAGCTTCTGCATCACCAGTCATCCTCGTCATTGAGTGGCGCTGGCGCCGGTGCCGCTTTTTCCTGAACCTCCAGGCTCAGCTCCAGCGACTGCAGCAGCTTAAACAGCGTAGCCAGCGAGGTGCTGTCAGGTGCATTTTCAAAGTGAGAGATCGTCGCCTGCTTCAGGCCCACTTTTTTTGCCAGCTCACTCTGGGTCCAGCCGTTGCGCTGGCGGATAAGTTTCAGCCGGTTTGCCAGCTGAATCGGACTATATATCATGGGTGACTCCTTCTGGATCACAGAGGGTAAGCATAGCGCAGCCGCATTATCCCCGAAAGGGTATAAATGTGCATTTATCCCCTTTAGCGGATAATTTGTTTTTTATACCCTGAAGGGGGTAAAGAGGGTTTTATCCTTTGTGAGGGATAATTCAGGACGCATAATCCACGGAGAAAAGAGGAAGAGAATGAGCAGATTCAGCATCACTCATCAGATCAGCGAGCAGGACCGCGAAGCACTACTGGCGGGACTCGGCGGCTACAACCGGCAGTTTATCCAGACTGAGAACTGGGGGCCGCTGTCGGTCATGCATCGCGACACGCAGGGGACATTGCGGGGCGGATTAATCGCGTCCCGCAAAGGAAACTGGCTCTGTATCGATTTTTTGTGGGTGGATGAGACGCTGCGGGGCAGCGGTCTGGGCAGTGAACTGCTCAGCACAGCGGAACAGGCGGCGGTAACGGACGGATGTCTCTGTGCGCTGGTGGATACGTTCAGCTTTCAGGCGCTGCCGTTCTATCAGAAGCAGGGATATCAGCAGCAGATGTCCCTGCCCGACTTTCCGCAGACCGGCATGCAGCGTCACTATCTGACGAAGAGACTCCGGCCGGCATAATTACACCAATCCGCATCGCGCTGGCGTGACAGGGTCACAGACCGGCGATTCGGCGCAGGTCGGCTTCGGCACCGGGTGCCACGGCAAGAACCTGCGCACCGCGGGTAAGGCGGTCGCCTTCAGTATTAAACGGGTGATACCAGCCGCCCGCCTCTTTCACCAGGCAGTAGCCCGCCAGACAATCCCAGGCGTGCATATAGGGCTCGTAGTAACCTACCACCCGTCCGGCGGCCACCCATGCCAGCATCAGCGCGCCGGAACCCAGTCGGATAAAGTTACCGCCTGCCGTCAGCAATGCGGCCACGATCTCGCCAACCTGCTGCGGGGTCACGTGACTGTTCGCCCCGAATCCGGTGACGTGGTTTTGCAGCGTGCGCGCCGGATCGACGGCCAGACGGCGACCATTGAGCGTTGCGCCCTGCCCCAGCGCCGCGACGTAGCATTCATCATAGAGGGGGGCAAAGATCACCCCGATGACCGGCAGGTCGCCGCGCAGCACGGCCACCGAAACACACCAGTTTGGCATCCCGTTCAGAAACGGGCTGGTGCCATCGATAGGATCGACCACCCAGGTGTAGTCCGATGCTCCCGGCTGCAGACCGCTCTCCTCACCCAGAAATCCATCATCGGGAAAGGCGGCGCGGAGATGGGCCGCGATCTGCTGCTCCACGTCACGATCGGCAATCGAAACCACATCCTGCAGATCATATTTGGTTTCCACCACCAGCGTCTCGCGACGGTTAAAGTAGGAAAGCGCGGTCGCGCCGCCTTCACGGGCAACGGCCTCAGCGACAGCCAGACGCGCCATTATTTCATCATGTGATGCCATGCCAGCTCCTCAGTTTTAATCAGATTCGTGCGCGATCAGGGCCAGCCCCTGCGCCCTGAAGTTAACGCCAACCCTGGTGGCGAGCGGGAGACGCTGCTCCATCAGCGGATCGATAATGAACAGTGCGCCCAGTTCAGTGGCCACTTCATATTCGATATGGTCACCCAGCCAGGTACTGTGGGTGATCTCCCCCTGCAGTGCGCCCTGTCCGTCGCCGGAGAGGGTCATGAAGCGGGGCCGCACCGCCAGCTGAGCCGGGCCGGGCCGCACTCCCGCACCGGGCAGCCGGAAGCGCTGCGTGCCGAGACGGACCAGCGCCTCTTCCGCGCCGGCCTGCTCTACCTCACAGGGCAGAATGTTCGCCTCCCCCATAAAGTCCGCGATAAAGACCGAACGGGGGGAATGGTAAAGCGTCTCCGGCGTCCCCTCCTGAGCAATATCCCCCTCTTTCATGACAATAATCTTATCGGAGACTGCCAGCGCCTCCTCCTGGTCATGGGTGACATAGACCGCAGTAAAGCCGAGCCGCTGCTGCAGATCGCGGATATCGGTGCGCACCTGACGGCGCAGACGCTCATCCAGGTTCGACAGCGGTTCATCGAGCAGCAGCACCTGCGGCTCCAGCACCAGCGCGCGTGCCACCGCAATGCGCTGCTGCTGCCCGCCGGAAAGCTCCGAGGGCAGCCGCTGCCCCTGACTCTCCAGCCCCACCAGCTTCAGCCCCTCACGCGCCCGATCCTGCGCCTCGCGCCGGCTCATCCCCGAGGCGCTCAGCCCATAGAGAATGTTGTCGAGGGCGTTCATGTGCGGAAACAGCGCGTAGGATTGAAACACCATCGCCACGTCCCGCGCGTTGGCGGGCAGATGGGTAACATCCTTACCGCCTATCAGGATGCGGCCCGCGTCAGGATGTTCCAGCCCGGCCAGCAGCCGCAGCGTGGTGGTCTTGCCGCAGCCGGAGGGCCCGAGCAGCGTCACCAGCGTGCCGGGCTCCACGGTGAGTGACAGATCCGGCACCGCACTGAAGCCGGCAAAACGTTTTGAGACATGGTCAAAAACCACCGATCCGGCCTGATGTGTCGTCATACGGTGCTCTCCTGAGTCAGGGTGGATGCAGAGGGAGTGGCGGCGAGGGCCGCCGGTCGGGTGACACGGCGCAGGCGGCGTTCGCCCACCAGCAGCTGGAAGAGACCAATAATCAGCAGCATCACCAGGATCAGGACCGAGGAGTAGGCAATGGCGACGCCATATTCACCGTTCTCCACCAGCCCGACAATGTACGAGGTCGCCATGTTGTACTGCGCGCTGACCAGGAAGATCACCGCGCTGATGGAGGTAATGGCGCGCACAAAGGCATACACCAGCGCCGCGCTGATGGCCGGTTTCAGCAGCGGCAGCACCACCTTGCGCAGGGTACGGAAACTGGTTGCGCCCAGCGTGAGTGACGCTTCATCCAGGCTTTTATCCAGCTGGCTCATCGCCGCAATGCCGCCACGCACCCCGACGGGCATGTTACGAAAGACAAAACAGGCAATCAGGATCATCGCGGTGCCGGTTATCTCCAGCGGCGGCAGGTTATAGGCCATGACATAGCTCACGCCGATAACCGTACCGGGAATGGCAAAGCTCAGCATCAGCATGAACTCAAAGGTCTGCCGTCCGGCAAAGCGCTGACGCACGATCAGCCAGGCGGTCAGCAGCCCGACAATCGCCGTGAGGGGGGCCGCAATCAGGGCAATCTCCAGCGTCGTCCAGAAGGAGTTCCACGCCACGCCCTGCCACACCAGTTCCCCCTGAGTGAGGGTGACACGGAAGGCGCGGATGTAGTGATCCAGCGTCAGGCTGTTGTCGAGCCCCCAGGAGTGGACAAAGCCACCAATGAGGATCATGCCGTAGATCACCAGAGTAAAGAGTCCCCATGGGATCACCATCCCACAGACGCCAAATCTGACCGGGCGCGGCAGCATGGCATGACGGCCGCCGTCGCCTTTCCCGGTGACGGTGGTAAAACTTTTCCCGGCAAGCCAGAGACGCTGCAGCAGAAAGGCCGCCAGCGTGAAGGCCAGCAGGATCATCGCCAGCACCGCCGCGCGGCTCGGGTCGTTTTGCGCGCCGACCACTGAAAAGAAGATCTCTGTAGAGAGCACGCCGTGACTGCCGCCCAGCACCATCGGATTGCCGAAGTCCGCCATGCTTTCGATAAAGCTGATCAGAAAGGCGTTGGCCAGCCCCGGAGCCATCAGCGGCAGCGACACGCGGGAGAAGGTCCGCCAGCGGCTGGCTCGCAGCGTCTGCGACGCCTCCTCCAGTGAGGGACTGACGCCCTCGACCACCCCGATCAGCACCAGGAAGGCCACCGGCGTAAACGAGAGCACCTGCGCAATCCAGATCCCGGTCAGCCCGTAGAGCCAGCGTCCCGGCGCAATGCCGAACAGCGACGCTAGCGATTCGGTGACGACGCCAGAGCGGCCAAACAGCAAAATCAGCGCCAGACCGATGACAAACGGTGGCGTGATAATCGGCAGAACGGTGAGCATCCGCAGCGCTTTCTTACACGGCAGTGCCGTGCGCGTCGCCGCCAGCGCAAACGCCAGCCCCAGCAGCGTCGAGCCGCTGGCCGTCATCAGCGCCAGTCCCAGCGTTCGCCAGGCCGTCCCGCAGTTGCCGCCGGTAAAACAGCCGAGGCTCCAGATGGCCGGGTCCTGCAGGCTGGCGATCAGCCCATCGGGTTTGAAGCTGCCATCGCTGTCCTGCACCGCGGCGACAAACAGGCTGAGCACCGGATAGAGCACGAAGGTGGTGACCAGCGCCACCAGCAGCACAATCGCCGCTACCACAAAGGCGTCGCCTTTCAGGACACCGCGCTCTGCCAGCGCAAAGGCAAAGATCAGCAGAAAAACGGTCAGCAGCAGTAAGGCCCCGGCGCCCATGGCGGGCTGTCCCTGAGCCAGCGGCCCGGTAAGGTGCTCCAGCCACAGCCAGTTCCAGCCGCTGAAACCAATGGCATGCCCCTCCAGCAGCAGAAACAGGATGCCGGAGACGCTGAACAGCAGCAGCAGCGTGCTGCGGGTCCGGCCGGGAGGCAGAAAGGCGCAGGCGGTAACGCCTCCCCACAGCGCCACGGCGACCAGAAGCCAGGGCTGCTGAGCGAGCTGCCACAGGGCCGGTGCACTGTTCTCCTCCGCAGAACGAAAGAGCCAGTCACCCGCAAAGAATCCCTGCTCCAGGCTGTACCAGGGCAGCAGCGTCAGGGCCACGGCCCCCGCCAGCAGCGCGCCGGTTAAACGGCGATTGTGCGCATTCATACATCACCTCGATTGGAGAAGCGGACAACTGGCTGATGCCACCGCGGTTCGGCTCGTGCCCGGCGTCTGATGGCCGGGCAGTGCCACGCTTCAGTGCGCGCTGGCACCAATCTCTCTGTCCCAGCGCCCCAGCAGCGCCCTGCGTTTCGCCGAGTCGCCATAGGTTTTGAAGTCATAATCGATCAGGCGGATGTTCTCGAAACGCGGCGCATACTCGGAGATTTCCGCCTGACGGTTGGAGGGCAGCTGGAACGATTTCGCCTCTTTCATATGGGACTGCGCATTCGCACTCAGCGCCCAGTCATACCAGGCCCGGGCATTCGCCAGGTTGCGCGCCCCTTTGATAATCGACATCGAGCCAATCTCATAGCCGGTGCCTTCACAGGGGGCGACGGGTTTGATCGGGAAGCCTTCGACTTCCATCGCGACCGCGTCGTGCATAAAGACAATCCCGACGGTGGTTTCACCGCGCGCAGCCGCTTTTACCGGTGCCGAGCCGGACTTGGTGTATTGCGAGATATTGGCGTTGAGCTTCTTCAGGTAGGCAAAGGCGTCATCTTCCCCCATGATCTGCACCAGCGTCGCCAGCGTGTTGTACGCCGTGCCGGAGGAGTTGGGGTTGGCGATCTGAATCTCGCCCTTAAAACCGGGATCGAGCAGATCCGCCCAGCAGGCAGGCACCTTCAGCTTTTTCTCCGCCAGCAGGCGGGTGTTGTAGCCCCAGCCCAGCGCACCGGCATAAACGCCAACGGTCCGGTAACCGGAAATCTCCGCCACCTTTTGTGACCAGGGCTGCTGCTGGTCAAGTAAAGGGGACTTGTAGGGCTGGCTCAGCCCCTCTTCTGCGGCCTGCATGTGCGGATCGCCGGTGCCCGCCCACCAGATATCGGTGCGGGGATTGCGCGCCTCGCTGCGGATTCGGGCATAGGCTTCACCGGCTGAGAGCCGCACCATGCTGAGCCGGATATCGGGATGAGACTGGCTGAACAGCGTGGTCATCTGTTCGCACACCACCACATCGGCGGAGCAGATCATATTAAGGCTGCCCGCCGCCGTGGCCGCAAACGGCACCACCGGGCAACTGACGATAACAGCAGCGAGCAGAGAGGAATAACGCATGGGGATCTCCTTGAGGCCGGATGATGAGGGCGTGCGCCAGCTTTTGCACATGTGTGCAAAGTAGTACGGCGACCCTGCCATGCTGTCAATTCACTTGTTGAGCAATTGTCAGTCGCTGTCACAAATTTGAAACATTCACTGCCCTGTTATCTTTTGCACACCCTTGCATTTTCAGGCAGACTCAGTGCGGTTAATGGCAGGATGAGGAGAGAAGATGCAGCAGCCCAGGGCAGTGGTGAGTGCACAGGATGTGGCAGATCGGGCGGGCGTGTCGCGCTCGGCGGTCTCCCGCACCTTTACACCGGGGGCCAGCGTGTCGGACGCCACCCGGCAGCGGGTAATGAAAGCGGCGGAAGAGCTGGGCTATCACGTCAATCATCTGGCGCGCGGCCTGGTACGAAACCGCAGCGGCATTGTCTGCCTGATCGCCTCAGAGGTGGATACGCCCTACCGTGCCAGCCTGGTGCGCTGGATGACCCAGTATCTGCAGGAAGCGGGCAAGGTGGCGATGCTGATTAACACCGACCGGTCGGATGAGCGGGTTTCCGCCGCGCTGCAGCAGGCGATCCATTTCCGCGCCGACGCCTCGATCATTCTCTCCGGCATGCCTGACAGTGGCATTACCCGGCTCTGCTACCGGCACGGTCAGCAGCTGGTGCTGATTAACCGCGACGACGCCCTGCCCGGCACGCTCAGCCTTAACCTCTACTCCCGTCCGGCGGCGGAGATGGCGGTTAACGCCTTTCTGCGCGCGGGCTGCAGCCGCATCGCCTTTGTGAATTCGCTGGCGGGAACGCCGAGCCTGCTGAAACGCGAAGCCGATTTTCTGACTGCGGCGCAGCAGGCCGGCATTGCCGTGCAGGTGGAACGGTTCGGCAGCACCTCCTATGAGAGCGGACAGATTCTGGCGCAGCGTCTGCTGACGCGCAGCGTCCGCCCGGATGCGGTCTGTTGCGCCACCGACCTGCTCGCCTGCGGCTTTATGGATGAGGCGCGTCACCGTTTTGCGCTGCGTATCCCGGAGGATCTCTGCATCATCGGACACGACAACATCGCGCAGTCGGGCTGGAGCGCCTATGACCTCACCACCTTTGCACAGCCGGTAGAGCAGTTCGCCCGCGATGCGATTGACTGGCTGGTGGCGGCGGAGGCGCAACCGGAAAGTCTCCTGCCACGAACAGAACAGCCGCAGGCACGGAAAATATATCCGGTCGATGTGGTCTGGCGGGGATCGGTGCGCGGCGGATGAGCGCCATTCTTTATTTTCAGCCGGTACGTTATTTCTCAGCGAAATAATTGAGTACCGGTTTTACGCTTCGCTTTAAATAGCGATCTCCTGCCCGGAAAAATATTCGGCCGCTTCGCCCCGCAATCGCGATTTCCTGTCTACGCTTTATCTGCATTATTAATTTACTCTGGTTTTATCTGCTCAATGAATCAGCAGTCAGATGTGACAAACATCACATTTGTGCCAGGCTTACAGTCTCAGATAACACTGTTCAAGGAGCATACAATGGCCACACCCACTAACAAGACGCTCGATCTGGATCATTTTCCTAAGCCTCCTTTTGAGGATCAGCCCCAGCAGGCGCCAGGCCTTGCCAGCAAAATGGTTCCGGTTCCCGATCACGGTGAAACCAGCTACCGTGGCACCGGTCGTCTGACCGGCCGCAAAGCGCTGATCACCGGCGGCGACTCCGGGATTGGCCGTGCCGTTGCGATTGCTTATGCCCGTGAAGGCGCCGATGTGGTGATTAACTACCTGCCGGAAGAACAGCCGGATGCCGATGAAGTGGTTAAATTAGTCGAAGCGGAAGGCCGTAAAGTTTTCGCTATTCCCGGTGACATTCGTTCAGAAGAATTCTGTCAGCAGCTGGTCAAAGAGGCGGCCGACAAATTAGGTGGTCTGGATATTCTGGTTAATAACGCCGGTCGTCAGCAATTTAATGAGTCCATCCGTACCCTGAGTACAGAAGATTTTGACGCGACGTTTAAAACCAACGTTTATGCAATGTTCTGGATCACCAAAGCGGCGCTGGAATATCTGCCACGCGGCGCATCCATTATTAACACCTCGTCAGTGCAGGCGTTTAAACCCAGCGATATCCTGCTGGACTATGCGCAGACCAAAGCGGCGATTGTGGCCTTTACCAAATCCCTGGCGAAACAGCTGGGCGGCGACGGCATCCGCGTCAACGCGGTAGCGCCGGGTCCATACTGGACCGCACTGCAATCCAGCGGCGGGCAGCCTATGGAGAAAGTGAAGCAGTTTGGTGCCGACTCACCGATGGGCCGTCCGGGCCAGCCGGTTGAGATCGCCCCGCTCTACGTCACCCTGGCCTCGACCGAGAGCAGCTACTCCTCCGGTCAGGTCTGGTGCTCTGATGGCGGCACCGGCACCCTGTAATCCCCTTCTGGTGGCCGCGTAAAGCGGCCATTTTTTTGTCCTGCCTCTCTCTCCCTCCGAATCGTTGTGCCTGGTATAAGGAATAAGAACATGGAAAACCCGGTTTTTCATTCGCCGGTCAGAAAAGAAGGTTTTGCGGGGCTGGGCGACTATGCCGCCATTGGTGAAGGCCGTTCGGTGGCGCTGATTGCGCCGGATGGCTCCATTGACTGGTGGTGTGCCCCCAATCTCGATGCGAAACCGCTGTTTGATCGCCTGCTGGACGCCGGGCTGGGCGGCTACTTTCAGGTCGTCCCGCGCGGCAGCTATCAGGTTACGCGACGCTATCGTGACAACAGCAACGTGCTGGAGACCCGCTTTGACACCGACAGCGGCGCCGTCCTGCTTACCGAATCGATCAACAGCACGCTGGCGGGCCGTCTGCCCTGGTGTGAGCTGGCCCGCCGCATCGAAGGCGTTGAGGGCGAGGTGGAGTTGCAGATCACGCTGCGCTTCGGCACCGCCGCTGAAACCCGTTCCCCCTGGGTGGCCGACAATGAGAAAGGCAAGGTGTTTCACATCGCCGAAACGATGGCGATGTTCCGCTCCAGCGACGACATCACCATTACCGAACTGGATGATGAACAGGTCTGCGCCACGCTGCGCACCACCGCCGGTTCCCGCTCGCTCTGCGCCCTGCTGATCACCGAAAAGGAGCCGCTGGCCGTGCCGCCGCTGGAGGCTATCGACCAGCGGATTGAAACCAGCCACACCGGCTGGACCAGCTGGGTGGAGAGCCTGAGTTATGACGGCAGCTACCCGGCGCTGGTCAGGCGCTCTGCCCTGTCGCTGAAGTTTCTCTGGTACTCCCCGACCGGCGCGCTGGCCGCCGCTGCCACCACGTCGCTGCCGGAGGGCATCGGCGGCGAGAAAAACTATGACTACCGCTACGCCTGGGTGCGGGATGCCTGCCTGATTATCAAAGCCTTTGTCTATCTCGGCGCGCTGGAAGATTGTAAGGCGGCCTTCTCCTGGCTGTCGCAGACCATCATCCGTCACGGCGTCAGGCTGCGCGCCTGCTATACCCTGAATGGCGATGAGGTGCCCGCCGAGCGTTATCCGCCCCTGAGCGGCTATCAGCATTCTCAGCCGGTGCGCATCGGCAACAATGCCCGCGATCAGCTGCAGCTCAGTATGTATGGCGATATGCTCATGACCGCGCAGCGCTTTATTGAAGCGGGCCACGTGCTGGATATCACCACCTCACGCCTGCTGGGCGACCTGGCGAACTGCTGCGCCGACAACTGGCGACAGAAAGATTGCGGCATCTGGGAGCTGCCGGAGCTGCAGCACTATACCCACTCCAAAATGGCCTGCTGGATAGCGCTGGATCGGGCGGTGGCGCTGGCGGAAAGTAAACATATCGAACCGACCTGGCTGGGCCGCTGGCAGCGGGAACGTGACCGCATCCGCGACTGGATTGAGTCGCACTGCTGGTCAGAAACGCAGCAGGCTTACCTCTTCTACGTCGGCAGTGATGCACGCCTGGACGCCTCGCTGGCGCTGGTTCACAGCTATGGCAATGCGGTTAATCCGCAGCGGATGCTCTCCACCTACCACGCTATCCGGCAGAAGCTGGGCGACGGCAGCGCCATGCTCTATCGCTACAGCGGCGTCAGGCAGGAGGAGAGTACCTTTCTCGCCTGCGCCTTCTGGCTGGTGGAAGCCTGGGCGGAAATGGGTGACCGGGATCGGGCGGAACAGGCGATGCAGGAGATTCTGGCGACGCTGGACGGTCAGGGTAACGTCGATATCTTTAATGAGATGTATGACGTCCGCAGTCAGAGCTGGCGTGGCAACATGCCACAGGGTCTGAGCCATCTGGCGCTGATCTGCGCGGCGCAGGCGATATCGGAATCAAAAGGAGAGGTTTAAGAAAGGCATAGGGGCGACTATTGCAGCCGGAAGCGCGGGTCGAAGAAAAACGGCTCCACTACCGCTTTCGCAATGATGCCCGCCGCTGCCGGATGACGGGGATTGAACAGCGCATTCCACTCACCGGTCAGCGTGCTGGGCACTTTGAGTATCAGGCCGTTCTCCGGGCTGGCGAGCCACTCATCGCCGATCTGCCGGGTGGAAGCGGGCGCGGGATCGGCCTGCCACTCATCCGGCAGCGCCGTCAGTGCCAGTTCGGTGATCAGGGACTCCGGCACGCTGATCGCGATCATGCTGTAGTCGCGTGACAGATCCTGAATGGTGAGATGCACCAGCGCCTCCAGCACGCAGAGCGCCCGGCTCGACCCCAGGTAGACACAGACCGATCCCACCGAATTCCAGCGCCCGCCATACGTGCGGGCACCAAAACCATCAAAGGCGGTCATCGCATATTCACGCTTCACCAGGCGAAAAAAGGGAACCGCCATCAGGTGATGACACCGTGCTCGAGCTGGCCGATCAGGTTTATCACCGCCTCCGCCCCTGCCACCGTGGTGGTCATCTCCGCCGGTTTTTTTCCGCCCAGCGCTTTGGCGGGCGTTTCCAGCCACTGCACCAGACGCGCCCTGTCGTCGCGGAACAGGTTGCTGGCGGCAGAAAGAACGCGAATCAGCATGTAGATGCGTCCGCTCTGGTCGGGCGAAAAGGTCTGCGCCGGATCTTTCACTTTGCGGTTGTAGGTGGTGCGATCGATGCCCGCCAGACGGCACAGCCACCCCTCGTCGAAGGTGGACAACGACGCGGTGCGTTTCAGCACGCCGCTGCTGAATCCTGTCGCGATACGCTGATGCGCATCCGGCAGGGTTTCCGGCAGGTTAAGGGCATGCAGCAGCGACGCGTGGCGGCGAGGCTGAGCGGGTGTGTAGATGGCGATGGACATAGCAGCCCTCCTGTTCATTTGATTTTTATTTTAGCGCAAATGAACAGAAGGCACCACCGCAAGTCCGGCGCGTATCCGTTGTTACTCTGCTGCGCCCTGCTCCAGCGCCTGCATAATCTGCCACGCCGCCCTGATGCGCAGCGGATTGGGGTAGCTCTTGTTGGCCAGCATCACAATGCCGGTGTTCTTCTCGGGGATAAACGCGATATAGGCACCAAACCCGTTGGTCGAACCGGTTTTATGCACCCAGCTGGCGCGTCGGGAGGGCCCGACCGGTTCCACGCGGGTCACCGGTTGCGGCTTCAGCGCCACGCCATTCTCACTGTCGGCGATCAGCGTGTCAGCACTGACGGGCCAGTCATAGATCTCCCAGCCCAGCCCCTGATAGAAACTGGCGGTTCTGAAATAGCGCGACTGCGCCGTGCGGATGGCATTGCGCAGCACGGCATTGCCGGCAGAGAGGCCGTTTGGATCGCTGTTGGCCTGTATGAAGGTGAGCATGTCGCGAGCGGTCGATTTAACCCCATAGGCTTCGGCATCCAGCATGCCGGGGGAGACACGCACAGGCTGGCCATTTTTGTAACCCCAGGCGTAGTTAATCATCATTGACGGCGGCACGGTAATAAAGGTGCGTGTCAGGCGCAGCGGCTGAAACAGCGATTTCACCATCGCCGCCTCAAAGTCCCCCTTCACCATCAGCGCGCCGAAGAGACCGATACTGGCGTTGGAGTACTGGCGAACCGTACCGGGTGCCGCCTGCGGTTGCCACTCCTGATAGAAGCGAAGCAGCGACGCCTGATCGGTGACCGCCTCCGGCAGTTGCAGCGGCAGCCCGCCCGCCGTGTAGGTCGCCAGATGCAGCATCCGGACCGGACGCCACTGCGCCCCCGTCAGCTGCGGCCAGACCTTCTGCACCGGATCGTTCAGGCGGAGTTCACCGTTGCGGATCAGAATCCCCGCCAGGGTGCCGGTGAAGGTTTTACTCACCGAGCCCAGCTCAAACAGCGTGTTTTCTGTGACCCGGCGGCCCGAATCGGTGTCGGCCACGCCCGCATTCACAAACTGCGTCCGGCCTTTGTAGAGCACCGCCACCGACATACCGGGGATCGCCTGCTGCTCCATCAGCGGTTCAATCGCGGCTTTAACCAGAGAAGTGACCTGCTGTGAAGAGAGATCGGCGGCGACACAGCGGACAGAAAGCGAAAACAGAACAAAACAAAACAGAGACTTTTTCATTAGCAACGAAGAGGGTTCACCGGGTCAGATTATTTACACTGGTCAGCACATGCCTGCACGCAGATCTGCGCCTGCGTACTGCAGGCACCGCTGTCGCGGGTATTGCAGTGGGAGCGTTCGACATAGCAGTTGGACTGACAGGCCGCCAGATCGCAGCGGGCCGCCGCAGGGGTCAGCTGAACCAGGGGGGCGCGGGCCGGAAAAGGCGAAGCGGGCTGAGCGAAAGCGCTGCTGCCCAGTAATCCGGACAGCAGCAGCGTGATGATGCGTTTCATAAGAGTTCTCCTGTAGGACGCTGCCCCTAGTATGGCCAGTCTGGCGGGCAGCGTCAGGGAAATCTTATCAAATTGAGACCACAGGCGGGTGTTGGGTGGCATTAATTACGCCACGGGTATAGATATCGTTCAGTCTGGCGATGTAACGCTGGGTATCATGCTGCTCTTTGATGCGCAGGATCGCCGCCTCGCCTTTCTCCTGCAGCCGTTCCGGCTGCTCAACGATCTCCAGCAGCGTCGCTTTCAGCCCCTCCACCAGCGACCGGCGCAGCTGCGATTTCTGCTCCGGCGTGGTGATGCTGTATTCGCGATCGGCGTTCAGCGGACTGGCGATGACCCAGCCCGCGCTGGCAGGATTGATCTCCGGCAGGGCCCGCACATTACTGGTGATCACCGGACAGCCGTTAGCCTGCATCTCCAGCACGGAAAAACCGTAGGTCTCCTGCCAGGTCGGCAACAGGCCGACGTCGCTCTCGCGGAACAGCTGCATCAGTTCACGGTTATCCATCCGCGCCTGATGCGTGAAACAGCGGTAACGCGCGATGCGGCTCTCGATGCCGCGATAAAAGGCGTCATCATCCTGAAACTGGCGATGGGCGACGTTGTGACGTTTGGTGAGCTCACCGATCAGCTGCACGTCCAGCTGCGACTCCTCCAGGCGGCGCTCTTCAATCAGCTCACTGATCGCCAGCACCACTTCCGCTCCGCCTTTGCGATAAAACTCATTACCGGCAAAGACCAGCTTCAGCACACCCGGCTGGCGTGGCACCTTATGCTGCACAAACAGCGTCTGGGGCGGATGCAGCACCAGCGTTTTCCGCCGGATTTTCTGCGCCTCATCCGGGCTGAACAGCTTCATCTGAATATTCAGCGTCGCGTCGGAGATTGCGATCAATCCGAGGCAGTTCTCTTTTAACAGATGAGGAATTAAGCGCTTCAGCTCCGGGTTATCCCGCTTGGCGACGCCGGGCACCGGCAGCACGCGCGGCAGCTCGGTTTCAAACGAGGCGACCCACTTCTGGTGGGTGATCGCAACTTCATTGAACAGATGGAGGATGTCAGCCCGTGAAGCGCCTGAAAACGGCACCGGCTGAAAGACGAAGGTTTTATTTTTCTTAAGCAGGCGGGTCCGGAGGGGATTAATAAAATAGAACAGATTGCCTTTTTTCAGATTGATATATTCGTTTGCCGGATTCACTAAAATATTACGCTGCTCCGGATATTGATTATTCGTAATTCCAATTTTCATGCACGCTCTCCAGAGTCCTTGTATACGGCATCATCTATAGCATGCAGCTGCGGCTGTTTCGTCTGAGCAATATCCTAAAAAGGCCCGCGTGGCGCGGCCTCTCCGCTTTTGCTAATGATTGCTTACGGTGATAAAGCAGGCACAACAGCGGCCTTTTCTCAGTTTCGTAACACCTGTGTTTTTTTGTGTCAGGCTAACCCCTTGTTGAATATCCCGCTATTTATGCGGGCAATAAACGGACCATTTGTTATGTGAATGTTTAATTATTTGTGAAAATTAATATCGCCTGAAATGACGCATATAGTTTAAAACTTTTAAACAAACGAAACAGAAAGCAGACGGTTCCCCTTACGCGCTGATGATTACGCCAGGTGGTCAGCCCGCCGCCGATGAAACAAATGATACAGCGCACGCGCGCCTGCACCACGCTGACCCGCTGCTTTGCTACATCATGGTGCAGTTGCGGTTGTCAGGTCCTGCGACATAAACGCCCTTTTCACCCTCTAACCCAATGAATTAAAGATAAATTATCAACCCGCACCCTGAATGCGCCGGTCTGGTACAAAAGTTGCAGCAACCTCTCTATGCAGACAGGAGAGCATTATGAAAGCAATCGTGATTGGTGGCGGGATTGGCGGTATGAGCAGCGCCATTGCGCTGGAAAAAGCCGGAATAGAAGTCGAGGTGTTTGAAGCCGTGCAGGAGATGAAGCCGGTCGGCGCGGCGATCTCTATCTGGCCTAATGGCGTAAAGTGCCTGAATGCGCTGGGCATGAAAGAGCAACTGCGCGCACTGGGCGGCAATATGGCCTATATGGCCTATCACGACGGCGCAACCGGCGCGCCCCTGACCCGCTTCAGTATGGCCCCGCTGGTGCAGCAGGTCGGCGAATATCCCTGCCCGGTGGCGCGTGCTGAACTGCAGGCGATGCTGATTGATACCTTTGGCCGTGAACGGGTGCAGTTTGGCAAGCGGGTCATCCAGGTCGAAGAGACCGCAGAGGGCGTCATTGCCACCTTCACTGATAACAGTCAGGCGCGGGGCGACTTTCTGATTGCCGCCGACGGCACCCATTCGGTGGTGCGCGAGTATGTGCTGGAGCAGAAGCTGGAGCGCCGCTATGCCGGTTACGTTAACTGGAACGGACTGGTGACCATTGATGAACGCATCGCGCCTGCCGATCAGTGGACGACGTTTGTCGGTGACGGCAAGCGGGTATCGCTGATGCCGGTCAGTGGCAACCGGTTCTACTTCTTCTTTGATGTGCCGCTGCCGAAAGGATTGCCGCAGGATCGCAGCACGGTGAAAGCCGATTTAACCGGCTATTTCCAGGGCTGGGCTGAGCCGGTTCAGCAGCTGATCGCGGCCATCAATCCCGAGACCACCAACCGGGTTGAAATCCATGACATCGAACCGTTCAGCCGTTTTGTAAAAGGCCGCGTCGCCCTGCTCGGCGATGCGGCGCACAGCACCACCCCCGATATCGGTCAGGGCGGCTGCGCGGCGATGGAAGATGCGGTGGTGCTGGCCGCGACGCTGGCGTCTCACTCACTGGGGATCGAAGATGCGCTGCTGCGCTATCAGGCGCGACGGGTGGAACGGGTCAAAGATCTGGTGCTGAAAGCCCGTAAACGCTGCGAGGTGACCCACGCGCACGACCCGGCGATCACCGCGGCGTGGTATCAGTCACTGAAAAGCGAAACCGGCGAGCGGGTGCTGGCCGGTATGTGTGAAACCATCGAAGGTGGCCCGCTGGGCTGAGATCCTGAACCGGGCTGTCAGTGAGACAGCCCGTCACCTTACTCCTCCGCCAGACCGCGATTTTTCAGCATCGGCTCCAGCTGAGGCGCGGCGCCCCGCCAGCTTTCATACAGCGTTTTCAGATCGCTGCTGTTGCCCCGCGACAGAATTTTCTGCCGGAAGATATCACCATTTTCCCGCGTCAGCCCGCCATGCTCCACAAACCACTGATAGCCATCGTCCGCCAGCATCTGCGTCCAGATATAGGCGTAATACCCGGCAGCATAGCCGCCGCCCCAGATGTGCTGGAAATAGCTGGAGCGATAGCGCGGAGGCACCGCCGCCAGCGCCAGGTTGTCGCTCTGCAGTGACTGCTGCTCAAATCCCGCCACGCTTTGCGGTGCGTTGTCCGGCGTCAGGCCGTGCCAGTGCTGATCCAGCAGGGCGGCAGCCAGCAGCTCGCTCATCTCATAGCCTTTGTTGAACTGAGCGGCGCGGACGATCTTCTCATGCAGCGCATCCGGCATCGCCTCCCCGGTCTGATAGTGACGGGCGTAGTGACGGAACAGTGACGGCTCGCTGGCCCAGTGCTCGTTAATCTGCGACGGGAATTCGACGAAATCGCGCGGGGTTTCAGTGCCTGAGAGACCCGGATAGCGCTGCGTGGCAAACAGGCCGTGCAGCGTATGACCAAATTCGTGGAACATCGTGATCACGTCATCCCAGCTCAGCAGCGCCGGCTCACCGGCAGGCGGTTTTGTGTAGTTGCAGACGTTGTAGATCACCGGTTTGCTGTCGAGCAGCGTCGACTGATTTACAAAATTACTCATCCAGGCGCCGCCGCCTTTGCTGTCGCGCTTAAAGAAATCGGTGTAGAAGAGCGCCAGCGGGGTCTCATCAGCATCGAAAATCTCATAGACCTGCACATCCGGGTGATAGACCGGCAGATCCTGACGCGGCGTAAAACGGATGCCATAGAGCCGTGTTGCCGCCTCAAAGACGCCATTGTGCAGCACCGCGTTCAGCTCGAAATAGGGTTTGATCTGGCTTTCATCCAGATCGTAACGGGCACGCCGCACCTGTTCGGCATAAAAACGCCAGTCCCAGGCCTGCAGGAGAAAATCGCCCTGCTGCTGATCGATCGTCTGCTGTATCGCGGCGGCTTCCCGTTCCGCACGGGCGCGCGCGGCAGGCACGATGTTGCGCATAAAGGCCAGCGCCGCCTCAGGGGTTTTTGCCATCTGATCCTGCAGCTTCCAGGCGGCATAGCTGGTAAAGCCCAGCAGCCGGGCCTGCTCCGCCCTGACCTGCGCCAGCCGTAACACCAGCTCGCGGGTATCGTTGTCATCCCCTTTTTCCGTGCGCGTCACGCCCGCCTGAAACAGCGCTTCACGGGTCGCCCGATCGGAAAGACTCTGCAGCGCCGGTTGCTGCGTGGTGTTCTGCAGCACCAGCAGCCAGCTGTTTTCCAGCCCGCGCGCCCGCGCTTCCGCCTGCGCCACCGCGAGGTCGGCCGGCGAGAGCCCCGCCAGCTGCTGCGCATCCCGGACCACCAGCCCGCCCGCCTGCGTCGCCGCCAGCAGTTTATTGGTGAAGCGGGTGCTGAGACGCGCCGCCTCCTGATTCAGCGTTTTGAGCTGCAGTTTCTGCGCCTCCGGCAGGTTAGCTCCCGCCAGCTGAAAGCGCTGCCAGACCACCTCGACCAGCCGCTTTGATTCGCTGTCCAGGCTGGCGCGCTGCAGATAGACAGCGTCAAGCCGGGAAAAGAGCGGCCGGTTGAGCATGATGTCATCGTTAAGTGCGGTGAGCTGCGGCGCAATCTCCTCATCCACCTGCTGCAGCAAGGGGCTGGTATGCGCGGAGGTCATGGCGCTGAACACCAGATTGACCCGGTTGAGCAGTTGTCCACTCTTCTCCAGGGCCTCATAGATGTTGGAAAAGGTGGGAGCCTCGCTGTTATGGGCAATCGCATCGATCTCCCGGCGCTTTTCCGCAATGCCCGCCTCAAGTGCGGGCAGGAAGTCCTGCTCTTGGATCTGATCAAAAGGGGGCGCCTGATAAGGCAGTGTGCTGACGCTGAAGAAGGGATTCTGACGGGCGTTCATGGTTCGCTCCTGATGGGCATCGCAAAGACCTATCCTGACAGGTTGCGGCTGAGGCGACAACTCAGGCGATGCGCTGCTGATAGACGCTGATTATTTCACCTGCAATCGCCACGGCGATTTCGGCGGGCAGCTTGCCTTTGACGTCAGGCAGACCGATCGGACAGCGCAGCCGCGCCAGCGGTTCCGTGCCAACGCCACGGCCAGCGAGCCGGTAGCGAAAACGCTGGTTTTTCGTTTCTGAACCGATCACCCCGGCATAGGCAAAGTCGTTGCGTTTCAGCACCGCTTCACACAGCGCAAAATCGAGCGGATGGTGGTGGGTCATGATAATGAAGTAGCTCCCGGCGGGAGCCTCCGCCACGCACTCGATCGGCTCCTCCGGCTGCTGGGTCACCACACCGGCAGGCACGTGGCCGAACTGACCGGGACGACTGTCGATCCAGTTGATGTGACAGGGTAACGTAGAGAGCAGGTTCACCAGCGCCTGGCCGACATGCCCGGCGCCGAACAGATAGATTTCCGGCTGCGCCTGCAGCAGAGGCTCAAACAGCAGTGTGGTTTTGCCGCCGCAGCACTGGCCCAGTCGTGCGCCCAGGCTGTACTCCTCGGTGTGGGGCGCGCCTGCCCCGCTCTGCAGCATCGCTCTGGCCTGGGCGATGCACTGAAACTCCAGATGACCGACGCCAATGGTGAGGAAGCTCTCCTGCTGCGTCACCACCATTTTGCTGCCGCTGTCACGCGGCACCGAACCGTGCTCGCTGAGCACGGTGACCAGGACGCAGCTCTGCCGCTTCTCCCGCAGCTGATGCAGGACGCCTATCCAGTCATGGTAAATCATGTTCTGCTCCTGCCAGACGCTGCACGCCCCAGAAGATCCGCTCCGGCGTGGCAGGGGCATCCAGATGAGGATGCTGCCGGTAGTCGGCAACGCTGGCGACCGCATCCTGCAGCGCACACCAGGCGGCAATGCCCAGCATAAACGGCGGCTCACCCACGGCTTTGGAGTGAAACACCGTATCCTTTGGATTCCTGCGGTTCTCCACCAGCGTGACCCTGAGATCGGCCGGCACATCACTGATGGCCGGAATTTTGTAGCTCGCCGGTCCATCGGTCAGCAGCTGACCTTTGTCGTTCCAGACCAGCTCTTCACAGGTGAGCCAGCCCACGCCTTGCACAAATCCCCCTTCCACCTGACCGATATCGATGGCCGGATTCAGCGAGGCCCCGACATCATGCAGGATGTCGGCACGCAGCAGGCGCGATTCACCGGTTAAGGTGTCGATCACCACCTCGCAGCAGGCGGCACCGTAGGCGAAGTAGTAGAACGGCTTGCCGCGCCCCGCCAGCCGGTCGTAATGGATCCCCGGCACGCGGTAGTAGCCGGTGGCGGAGGGCGGCACCTGATTCAGCCACGCCAGCTTTGCCACCTCGGCGAAGGTGTAATGCTTCTCGCCGGCGCGCACCACGCCGTTGCGGAAACTCACCGCGCTGGCATCACACTCATGCAGCCTGCAGAGCATCTCCGTCATTCTGTCACGCAGGATCTCAGCGGCATTCTGCGCCGCTTTGCCGTTGAGATCCGCGCCGCTGGAGGCCGCCGTTGGCGAGGTGTTAGGCACTTTACCGGTGTCGGTGGCGGTGATCTGGATCTTATCGACCTCAATCTGCAGCACCTCGGCGACAATCTGGATCACTTTGGTGTTCAGTCCCTGGCCCATCTCGGTGCCGCCGTGGTTAAGCTGCACCGTTCCGTCGGTGTAAATCAGGATCAGGGCACCTGCCTGATTGAGAAAGCTGGAGGTAAAGGAGATGCCGAATTTCACCGGCGTCAGCGCCAGTCCGCGCTTCAGCAGCGGGCTGCGGGCGTTGAAGGCGCTGATCTCCGCCCGGCGCGCCTGATAGTCGCTGCTGGCCTCCAGCTGCGCCGTGATCTCATCCAGCAGATTATCCTCTACCTGCTGGTGGTAATGAGTGATGTTGCGCTCCTGCTTGCCATAGTAGTTACGCTTGCGCAGTTCCAGCGGGTCCAGCCCGCGTTCCCGCGCGATGTGATCCATAATCTGCTCGATGGCCACCATTCCCTGCGGGCCGCCAAACCCGCGATAGGCGGTGTTAGAGGCGGTATTGGTGCGGCAGCGATAGCCGGTGATCCGCGCATCGCCAAGGTAATAGGCGTTATCGGCATGAAACATGGCACGATCGACAATCGATCCGCTGAGATCCAGTGAATAACCGCAGTTTCCCGCCAGATCGATTTTGATGCCGCACAGCCGGCCATCCTCCTCCACGCCCGCCTCATAACGCACAAAGAAGGGGTGACGTTTGCCGGTGACACGCATGTCGTCGCGGCGGGAGAGCCGCATCTTCGCCGCCCGCCCGGTCTGACGGGCGACAATGGCGCAGAGGCAGGCCACACCGGCCGCCTGCGTCTCTTTGCCGCCAAAGCCGCCGCCCATACGCCGCATATCAATGGTCACCTGATTCAGGCTGATGCCCATCACCTCTGCCACCAGCTTCTGCACTTCGGTGGGGTTCTGCGTTGAGGAGAAGACCTGCAGCTGGTGATCTTCTCCGGGGATCACCATCGCCGTCTGGGTTTCCAGGTAAAAATGCTCCTGTCCGCCGATGTGAAACGCGCCGCTGACCCGATGCGGCGCGCGTGCCAGCGCCGCTTCCACATCACCGCGCTGATGCACGTGCGGTGCCTGAACGAAGCTGCGCTGCGCCAGCGCCTGCTCAACATCAAGCAGCGGTTCCAGCACCTCATAGTCAATCACTGCGGCGGCGGCACCGAGGCGGGCCGCCTCCGGCGATTCCGCCGCGACGGCGAGGACGATCTGCCCCAGATAGTCGACTTTGTCATGCGCCAGCAGCGGGTCGCCCGGCTCCAGCGGCCCGACATCATTGATACCGGGAACGTCCTGCCAGGTTAACACGCTGACCACGCCCGGCACGGCGTAGCAGGGCTGCACGTCAATGCGCACAATCCGCGCATGCGCATGCTCGCTCAGGCGCGGACAGAGATGCAGCAGACCCGGCAGCTCCGGCTTGTCGTCGATGAAGCGCGCTTCCCCGGAGACATGTTTTTCCGCGCTTTCATGGCGGTTACTGCGGCCCACGCCGCTCTGCAGATCGGCGGCATACTGCGCCTTGATTACCGCTTCGTTGAGTTCAGGACGGTTATGAGACATAGCGGGTCACCTCGGTACAGGTTATTTCGCCATTATAGCGATGAAGAAAGCGGCGCAGCAGGTTACGCGCCACCTGCAGCCGATAGGCGCTGCTGGCACGAAAATCGGAGAGCGGCTGGAAATCGTCGGCCAGTGCGGCCGCTGCACGTGACACCGTCACGGCATTGAGAGGCTGACCGATCAACGCCTGTTCAAAGTGCTGTGCCCGTTGCGGCGTGGCCGCCATGCCGCCAAAGGCGACGCGGGCGTCGGTCACGATGCCCTGTTCGGTGTGCAGGTTAAAGGCAGCAAAGACCGCCGAGATATCGTCATCCAGCCGTTTGGAAACTTTCCAGGCGACAAAATCAGGTGACACCGTCACCTTATCGATACGAATCGCGCGGATAAACTCGCTTTTTTCCAGCCGGGTCTGCCGGTAGCCGGTAAAAAAGTCGTTCAGCGGCAGGCAGCGCTGCTGCTCGCCGCGTTGCAGTATCAGGCTGGCGTTCAGCGCCAGCAGCATGGGCGACGCGTCTCCGATTGGAGAGGCGTTGCCGATATTACCGCCCAGCGTGCCCTGCAGACGGATTTGCAGGGAGGCAAAGCGTTGCAGCATCTCGCTTACGCCAGGGATGCGGCTGGCCAGAAAATCGCTGACCTGTTGCAGCGACGCGCCTGCACCCAGCAGATAATGGTCATCAAATTCACTGCAGACTTTGAGCGCGGCAACCTGCTCCAGGGCGATGAGCAGCGGCAGCCTTTTATGCTGCTGGGTGATCTGCAGGCTGAGATCGGTGCCACCGGCAATCAGTACCGCTTCGGGATGCGCCAGATAGATCTCCGCCAGCTGCGCCGGGGTTTTAGGCAGGAAGCAGCGCCGCCCCGCTGCGCCCGTCTCCTGCATCTCCGGGGTCGCCAGCGCTTCAAGACGCTGCACGGTCCCCGCGGCGCTGTGATCAAACTGATCCGTCACCGGCTGCGAACAGAGCTGCTCGGCGGCCGCCATGATGGGCCGGTAGCCGGTACAGCGGCAGAGATTACCCGCCAGCGCGGTTTCCGCCTGATGACGATCCCAGCCCGTGGCATTTTTTTGCAGCGTGAACAGCGACATCACAAAGCCCGGCGTGCAGAAGCCGCACTGCGAGCCGTGGCAGTCAACCATCGCCTGCTGCGCCGGGTGCAGCGCCCGTCCGTGACGTAAATCTTCAACCGTGATCAGCTGTTTACCCTGCAGCGTGGAGACCAGGGTCAGGCAGCTGTTGACCGTTTCATACTGCATCCTGCCATCCACCGCTTTCCCCAGGGTGACGCTGCAGGCGCCACAGTCGCCTGAGGCGCAGCCCTCTTTGGTGCCGGGCCGCTGCTGGCGGGTTCGCAGATAGTTAAGGATAGTGAGGTTGGGGTCGAGCGCGGTTTCGCTGACCAGCTGGTTATTGAGTAGAAACTGGATCATGCGGCTTGCTCCTGTGCGTCACGCTGCCAGACCGGGCGACCGGCCACCCAGGTCTGGGCAATATTGCGGTCGTCGCCCAGCGTCATTAAGACAAAAAGTTTTTCCCAGATATCTTTGCTGTTGCCGATGCGCAGCTGCTGCAGGGCAGAAACCGCCGGATCGAGCACCACAAAATCCGCCTCTTTGCCGGTGTTGAAATTCCCGATGGCGTGGTCGAGATCGAGTGCCCGCGCCCCGCCCAGCGTCGCGTGATAAAAGGCTTCGGCGGCGCTGAGCCGGTAGTGCTGCAACTGGCCCACCTTGTAGGCTTCGCCCAGGGTCTGCAGCATGTTAAAGGTGGTGCCCGCGCCGACATCGGTGCCCACTCCCACCTTCACGCCCTGCTGCCAGCTGCGTTTCAGATTAAACAGGCCGCTGCCGAGGAACAGGTTAGAGGTGGGACAGAAGGCAATTGAGGAGTCGGTGTCGTGCAGACACTGCCACTCCTTCTCTTCCAGATGCAGGCAGTGGGCAAACACGCTGCGGCGGCCGGTGAGCTGATGATGGTGGTACACATCCAGATAGCCGTCGCGTTCCGGAAAGAGTGCTTTAACCCAGGCCACCTCCTGCGGGTTTTCGCTGAGATGGGTGTGCAGCCAGGTGTCGGGAAACTCCTGACGCAGCTGCTGCACTTTTTCCAGCAGCTGCGGCGAAGAGGTCGGGGCAAAACGCGGCGTCAGCGCATAGCTCAGCCGGCCACGCTGATGCCAGCGTTCAATCAGTGCCCGGGTCTGCTGATAGCTCTGTTCCGGGGTTTCCGTAAGATTGTCGGGCGCATTGCGATCCATCATCACTTTCCCGGCAATCAGCCGCATGTTCAGCGCTTCGGCGGCGCTGAACAGCGCCTCGACCGACTGCGGGTGCACGGTGCCAAAGACCAGCGCGCTGGTGGTGCCATTGGAGAGCAGCTGATGCAGGAAAAAGGCGGACATCCGGGCGGCATGATCCGGGCAGTGATACTGCGCCTCCACCGGGAACGTGTAGTGATTCAGCCACTCCAGCAGCTGTTCGCCAAAGGCGCCGATCATCTCCGTCTGCGGATAGTGTATGTGGGTGTCCACAAAGCCCGGCACGATCAGCCGGCCGCGCAGGTCAGTAACCGGCAGACCCGCCAGCTTCGCCTCAGCCGTCTCCCAGCTCTCCAGCCCGGCCACACGTCCGTCACGCAGCAGCAACACGCCATCCTCCAGATAGCGGGCCTGCGTTGCCAGATCATCAGGATGATCCACCACGCCGGTGAAGTCAAAGAAGCTGGCGCGTATCGCCGTGTCGGTTGCTGGGTGCATGCTGTTTCCTTTCTGAAAGCGCGATGAGGTGGTGCAGTTAACTCTCTGTTTAACTCTTTGCAACCTGCGTGCCAGATTTACCCTGCTTTAAAATCGATAAATATCATATATTTAGAGATATTACCGCCTGTTGCGCAACAAAAAAGCCTGTTAAAAGCATAGCAACCGTTTGCTTTCATGTCGCAATCGGTTGCTAAGCTAAATTGCCGATTCTGGCGGCGTGTCTGACGCACAGGCTGGCTGCTGCCCTGCCCCTTAACGGTGCAGTGCGCCCCGAAAAGGCGCAGGGCGTTGCCCGTAAAAAGGGGTTTAACCCCCTGCCCGTTTTTCTGCGCGCAGAAGCCGAAATGGCATGCTATGGTGAAGCCATCGACGTTGAAAATGGCATAAGGAACAGTGAGATGATTATTTTTGTCACCGGTGCGACGGCCGGTTTTGGTGAAAGTATTACCCGCCGCTTTATCAAAAACGGGCACAAAGTGATCGCCAGCGGACGCCGCGCCGAACGCTTAAAAGCGCTGAAAGATGAGCTGGGTGAGAATCTCTACACCGTCCAGCTGGATGTGCGGAACCGCGCCGCCATCGAAGAAGCTGTGGCGCAGTTACCGGCGGCGTGGCGCGCTATCGATATCCTGGTGAACAACGCCGGTCTGGCGCTGGGCATAGAGCCCGCGCACAAAGCCAGTGTGGAAGACTGGGAAAACATGATCGATACCAACACGAAAGGCCTGGTCTATATGACCCGCGCCCTGCTGCCACAGATGGTCGAGCGTAACGTGGGCCATATCATCAATATCGGCTCGATTGCCGGTAGCTGGCCCTATGCCGGCGGCAACGTTTATGGGGCCACTAAGGCGTTTGTGCGGCAGTTCAGCCTGAACCTGCGCACCGATCTGCACGGCACCGCGCTGCGCGTGACCGATATCGAACCGGGGCTGGTGGGCGGCACCGAGTTCTCTAACGTCCGCTTTAAAGGTGATGATGACAAAGCCGGTCAGGTCTATGAGGGTGCCACCGCCCTGACCCCGGAAGATGTCACGGAAGCGGTTTACTGGGTGGCCACACTGCCAGCGCACGTCAACATCAACACGCTGGAGATGATGCCGGTCAGCCAGACGCTGGCGGGCCTGAAGGTGCACAAGCCTTAATCCTCTGCGCGCCAGCTCTCCCGGCTGGCGCTAGCCACGTCCCCAGCCCAGAACGATAATCAGCATGCCGCTGAACGCGATCAGTGCGCCACTCCAGTCCCAGACGCTCAGCTTCACGCCATCCACCACCCGCAGCCAGAGCAGCGCGGTGAGCACATAGACGCCCCCATACGCGGCATAGACCCGGCCGCTGGCGGCTGGATGCAGGGTCAGCAGCCAGACAAACAGCGCCAGGCTGGCCGCCGCCGGCAGTAACAGCCAGATCGGGCCGCCTTTTTTCAGCCATAACCACGGCAGAAAGCAGCCCGTGATCTCCGCCAGGGCGGTGATAAAAAACAGCAAGGCGGTTTTAATCAGCACCCATACCTCTCCTGAACTTAAACAAACCACGCACCACTGGTGAGCAAAGAAACGGCGATGATATACTACCCGGACCCGCTGCAACAGCCGTCCCGGATGGCGATGTTGGCGAAAACGAAAGGATAGTCTGATGAAAAAAATGATCCCTGCTCTGCTTCTGGTTCTGCTGTCTGGTTCCGCCTTCACGGCGGGTGCGACCACCAACCGCCTGATCATCGAAGATGGCAGTTCTGCGCTGAGTAACGAAGCGGCTCGCCAGAATAAAGAGCAATGGAATGACACGCGGATGCTGCGCAACAAGGTGAACAGCCGCGTAGAAAAAGAGTTTGATAAAACCGACCGCGCGTTCGACACCCGCGACAAGTGCGAGCAGAGCCTCAATCTGAACGCCTACTGGGAGCCCAACACCCTGCGCTGTCTGGACCGCCGTTCAGGCCGCCCGGTCACTCCCTGAATTTGCGCTATAGTAATGACGGACGACTAACATAAGGAAGACGTGATGAAGCTACAGAGGGTTTTGTTCACCGCAGCGTTGTTCTCGCTGCCGCTGATGGCGCAGGCTTCCTGCGAATCGGTAAAAGCCGACATCAGTCAGAAAATTGTTCAGAACGGCGTGCCTGAATCGGGCTTCACTCTCGACATCGTCGCCAACGATCAGGTCGATCAGGCGGGCGGTCAGGTGGTCGGGCATTGTGAAAACGACAGCCAGAAGATTGTTTACAAGCGCACCGGCCGGGATGACGAGGCCAGCGTGCCCGCCAGTGCAGGCAGTTCTCAGGACGCGCCTGCGCAGCAATAAACCTGTGTTAATCAGGGCGACAGCCTGTCGCCCTGCCGTTTACTCCGCCTGTTCCGGCCGCTGACGCGGCATCAACCACGCCACACCCAGCGCAAACAGCGCAATCACCAGCGCCACCACAAACACCCAGTGCAGTGAGGCCGCAATCGCCTGCACCATCTCCTGCAGCGCCTGCGGCGCCAGCTGCTGACGGCTGGGTTCAGACATAATCTGCTGCACCGGATCGGCCACCTGCGGCAGTCGCCACTGCAGATTGAGATTGAGCACTGCTCCCATGATCGCCGTGCCCACCGCCGAACCGATCATCCTGCTGAACATCACCGAGGCGGTACAGATGCCGCGAATCTGATAGTCCGCCTCGTTTTGCACGGAGACCAGAAACGTGGTGCTGGTCATCCCCATGCCGGTGCCAATCAGGAAGGCGGTAAAGCCCGCCTGATAGAGTGAACTGGCGGGCTGCAGCAGCAGCAGTAAGGCGCTGCCGCTGACCAGCAGCAGTGCGCCGAGCTGGGCGGTAAAGCGATAGGAGGTCAGCAGCATCAGCCTGCCGCTCAGGGTGCTGGCCAGCGGCCAGCCAATCGACATCATCGCCAGCGCGCTGCCCGCCTGTAACGGCGTGCCGCCGCGGATCCCCTGAATCCAGGTCGGCAGAAACGCACTGATCCCCATCATGGCCGCGCCGATAATCAGGTTGCCCGCATTACCGGCAATGATCAGCCGGCTGCGCCAGATTACCAGCGGAAACAGCGGTGCCGCGGCCCGCTGCTCGTGGCGTTTCAGCTGCCAGCCTGCCAGCAGTGAACAGAGCAGAAAAGGGATCAGCCAGTATCCGAGCAGCTCCGCCTGCAACAGCGCCACCAGCAGCGCGGAGACGCAGAGCATCAGCCAGCCGCTGCCCGCGAGGTTGAGGGGAGCCGATTTCTCCTCCTGCTGATGCGCCGGTAACCAGCGCGCCAGCATCAGCATGCTGATCAGGCCAATCGGCAGATTGACCCAGAAAATCACGGACCAGCTGAAGTGCTGCACCAGCCAGGCACCGGTCAGCGGCCCGACGATGGCCGCCACTCCCCAGACGCTGGAGAGCCAGCCCTGAACGCTGGCGCGCTCGCGCGGCGAATAGATGTCCGCCACGATGGTGGAGCTGATCGGCATGATGGCCCCCGCCCCCAGCCCCTGAAACGCCCGGAACAGGATCAGCCAGGTCATGGAGTGGGCGAAGCCACACAGCACCGATCCGATCAGGAAAAGGGAGGTGCCGGTAAAAAACATGGTTTTACGCCCCACCTTATCCGCCAGCCGGCCATAGAGCGGCACGCTGACCGCCTGCGTCAGCAGATAGATGGAGAAGACCCAGCCAAACTGCGAAAAACCGCCGAGGTCGGCAATGATGGTGGGCATGGCGGTGGCCACGATGGTGACTTCGATAGCCGCCATAAACATCGCCAGCATGCAGGCAATCAGTATCCAGTGGCGGTGTCCGGTCCGGAGTTGTGCGCTTTCAGTCATAGGGTTCCTTTTTTATCAGCAAGGCTAGCTGAAAATCAGCCCGTGCAGTTTCCTGAACGTGCGCATTTCCTGCACCATCTGTGACGGTGTCACTAAAAATCGATGAATTTTTTTTATTGACGCATCAGCCCAGTGGCTACGCGGCCTTAACACCATTTTAACCAGTTTCTCACTCGCCTGAGAAAGGCTGAAAAGCTGGCTTGCCGGGTAAAGGGCTGCTATAGCAGTAAAGCATCTTTCTCAGTGTTCACTGAAAAAGAGTAGGTAAATACGCATTTTGTCTACATTTTATCGCAGCTTCGGTTTTGGGTGCGGCGGCCTTTTTTGCTGCATCTGTCGGACTGTTTAGCGCTGTTATAACAATTGAGATCGTTATCAGGGAGATTCTCCTATGCAAAATGCTTCACTGGCCCGACGCGCCGGTCTGGCACTGCTTGCAGTGGTCGCAGTGATTGCGGTGCTGATCTGGGGCCTCGGCTGGGATCAGCTGGTCGCCCGTAAGGTCGACCTGCTTTATCTCGGGCAACAACACCTCTTCTTAGTGTTCTGGTCAATGCTGTTCGCCCTGCTGGTCGGTATTCCCAGCGGCATCCTGCTCAGTCGCCCGTTTGCCCGCCGCTGGGCAGAGTATGTGATGCAGATTTTCAACATCGGTAACACCCTGCCGCCGCTGGCGGTGCTGGCTCTGGCGATGGTCATTATCGGGATTGGCGACCGTCCGGCGCTGATAGCCCTGTTTCTGGCCTCGCTGCTGCCTATCGTCCGCAATACCTTCTCCGGCCTGAGCGCCGTTCCCCCGTCACTGATTGAAGCCGCCAACGGCATCGGTATGACTAAACTGCAGCGTCTGCGCCGGGTGGAGTTGCCGAATGCCCTGCCGGTGATCCTCTCCGGCGTGCGCATCGCGACGGCCATCAATGTCGGAACCGCTCCGCTGGCGTTCCTGATCGGGGCCAGCAGCTTTGGCGAGCTGATCTTCCCCGGCATCTATCTGAATGACTTTCCGACGCTGATCCTCGGCGCTGTTGCTACCGCACTGGTGGCACTGGTGCCGGATATGTTGCTGGCTGCACTGGGCCGCTTACTGAGTCCGCACGCGGCGGTCTGACCACAAGGAGCTTTGCAATGCTAACGCACTGGATAAAGAAGAGCGTGGTGGCGCTTACCGCGACGCTGCTGCTAAGCCAGACGGCACAGGCGGCTGCCCCGCTGGTGATGGCGACCAAGAGTTTTACCGAGCAGCATATTCTCTCCGCCATGACCGTGCTGTGGCTGAAGAAGAAAGGCTTTGAGGTGGTGCCCAAACGGAATATTGCCACCACCATCGGCCGTAACGCGCTGCTGAATAAGCAGATCGATATGGTCTGGGAGTACACCGGGACCTCACTGATTATTTTCAACCACATCAGCCAGCCGATGTCGTCTCAGCAGGCCTATGAGACGGTGAAAAAACTGGATGCAAAACTGGGGCTGGTCTGGCTTGATCCGGCACCGATGAACAACACCTACGCCTTTGCCATGACCCGTAAACGGGCCGAAAAAGAGGGCATCAGCACGATGTCGCAGCTGGTCGCAAAGATTGAGCAGGTGCGGAAGACCGACCCGGACCATAACTGGCGACTCGGGCTGGACCTGGAGTTTTCCGGGCGTAGCGACGGCATGAAGCCGCTGCAGAAAACCTACGACCTGGTGCTGGATCGCCCGCAGATCCGGCAGATGGACCCCGGCCTGGTCTATAACGCCATTCGCGACGGCTTTGTCGATGCCGGTCTTATCTACACCACCGATGGCCGGGTAAAAGGATTCGACCTGAAAGTGCTGGAAGATGATAAGCATTTCTTCCCCAGCTACAACGTGACGCCCGTGGTGCGTCAGGATGTGCTGGCGAGCCATCCGGGTCTGGACACCGCGCTCAATCAGCTCTCGGCGCAGATCACCGATGAGGCGATTACCGAGCTGAATAAGCGGGTCGACATCGATCACCAGTCGCCGGAGAAAGTGGCGCGTGATTTCCTTCAATCCAAAAACATGCTGTAAGGAGGCACTGTGGATACCCTTCACTACATCATGGATAACTGGAATACCCTGCTGACCCTGAGCTGGCAGCACAGCTGGCTGGTGCTGGTCGCGGTCGGACTGGCGATTGTCATTGGCGTGCCGCTCGGCATTCTGATTGTCCGGGTCCGCTGGCTGGCGGCCCCGATCCTCGGCATCGCTACCGTGGTGCTGACCATCCCGACCATTGCGCTGTTTGGTCTGATGATCCCGCTCTTTTCACTGATCGGTCAGGGCATCGGTGCGCTGCCCGCCATCACCGCTGTGTTCCTCTACTCCCTGCTGCCGATTGTGCGCAACACGCACACCGCACTGGAGAACCTGCCGGGCGGTCTGCGTGAGGCGGGTCGTGGTATCGGTATGACCTTCTGGCAGCGTCTGCGCTGGGTGGAGATCCCAATGGCGCTGCCGGTCATTTTTGGCGGCATCCGCACCGCCGTAGTGATGAACGTCGGCGTCATGGCGATTGCCGCCGTGATTGGAGCCGGCGGCCTGGGCCAGCTGCTGCTGGATGGCATCAGTGGCAGTGATATTCGCATGTTGATTGCCGGGGCACTGATGATCTGTCTGCTGGCTATTTTTCTTGACTGGCTGCTGCACCGTTTGCAGCAGGCGCTGACTCCTAAGGGGATTCGATAATGATCACGCTGGAAAACCTGACGAAAACCTTTACCCAGAAAAACGGTACCACCAACAAAGCCGTCGATAACGTCAGCCTGCATGTGCCAGCCGGTGAGATGTGCGTCCTGCTGGGGCCATCGGGCTGCGGAAAAACCACTACCCTGAAGATGATTAACCGCCTTATCCCTGCCACCAGCGGCCGGATTCTGATCAATGGCGAAGATACCAGTACGCAGGACACCACCACCCTGCGTCGCAACATCGGCTATGTGATCCAGCAGATTGGACTGTTCCCGAACATGACCATCGAAGAGAACATTACCGTGGTGCCGCGCATGCTGGGCTGGGATAAGAAGCAGTGTCACGAGCGCGCGACCGAGCTGATGAGCATGGTGGCGCTGGACCCGACTAAATTCCTGCATCGCTATCCGCGAGAGATGTCCGGCGGTCAGCAGCAGCGCATCGGGGTGATTCGGGCGCTGGCGGCGGATCCACCGGTGCTGCTGATGGATGAGCCTTTCGGGGCGGTTGACCCGATTAACCGTGAAGTCATTCAGAACGAGTTTCTCGATATGCAGCGTCAGCTGAAGAAAACCGTGATGCTTGTGAGTCACGATATCGATGAGGCGCTGAAGCTCGGCGACCGGATTGCGGTGTTTGGTCAGGGTAAGATCGTGCAGTGCGCCAGCCCGGATGAGCTGCTGGCCACACCGGCGAACGATTTCGTCGGCTCGTTTGTCGGTCAGGACCGCACGCTGAAGCGCCTGCTGCTGGTGCAGGCGGGCGACGTCACCGATCAGCAGCCCACCATTACCGTGCGTCGTTCTACGCCGCTGGAGGAAGCCTTTGGCACCATGGATGAGAACGATATGCGCTCGATTACCGTGGTCGATGAGGATGGCAAACCGCTGGGCTTCGTGAAACGTCGCGAGGCGCGCAACGTCAGCGGCCGCTGTGAAGAGCGCCTGCACACCTTTAAGGTGACCGGCAAAGCTGAAGAGAACCTGCGCGTGGTGCTGTCAAAGCTCTATGAACACAATACGGTCTGGATGCCGATTGTTGATGAGGAGGGTCGCTACAGCGGTGAGATTTCGCAGGATTATATCGCCGACTACCTGAGTTCAGGCCGCACGCGTCGTCGTCTGAATACGTAAACACCTCTGTTGATGAAAGGGCCACACGGCCCTTTTTTGTTACCGCCGACAGGCCCGAATTAAACCGCAATAACGTTGCTTAAGGCGAAGGGAACAGGGTCAGAAGAGGAAAGCGTCCCGCGCCAGGGATGGCGCGGGCCGAGCCTGTCATGGATGACATCTTTTGCGTCTTTCCGATCTGACCCTGTTCCCTGCGCTGGTGCGATCTTACAGCAAGCCGGGCCACAGGCTGGCACCCCGTCCCGCTGGCGGACTCCTCTCAGCCGGTCATCCCTCCGTCAGCGTCTCCGCCTCAACCTCTTCCACCGTCCGCGCCTCATCCGGCAGCACCAGATTCAGCACAATGGCCAGGATGCCACCGGTAGTGACTGCATGACCAAACAGGCTGCCGATCAGCGGCGGGAACTGCTTCAGCACGTCCGGCACCGCTTCCACACCCAGCCCGATGCCGAAGGCGATCGCGACGATCAGCATCTCGCGGCGACCAAGCGGTGTCTGGGTCATCACCCGGATACCGGCCGCAACCACGCTGCCAAACATCACCACTGTCGCGCCGCCCAGTACCGGCGGTGGGATCTGCTGCAGCAGGGAGCCAACCGCCGGAAAGAGCCCCAGCAGCGCCAGCATAATACCCAGCAGCATTCCCACGTAGCGGCTGGCAACGCCGGTCATCTGGATGACGCCGTTATTCTGCGCAAAGGTGGTGTTTGGAAAGGCCGAGAAAACCGCGGCCAGCACGCAGCTCAGGCCATCGGCGACGATACCGCCCTGCAGCCGCTGCTGGAAAGGCTTACCGGTGATCGGCTGCTGTGAAATCAGACAGTTGGCCGTCAGATCGCCCACCGCTTCAATCACCGCGATGACAGATACCAGCGCGATAGGCAGAAAAATAGTCCAGTCGAAGGCGAAACCAAAGCGGAAAAAGGCCGGCAGCACCAGCCAGCTGCTCTCCGGCGCGGCCTTCAGCTGCAGGTGGCCGGTTAACGCCGCCGCCACACACCCCACGGCGATACCCGCGACTACGGCAACCAGCCGCGCCCAGCGGTTACGCGAGCGGTTCAGCGCCACAATCACCAGCAGCGTCAGCGCACCCAGCGCCAGATTTCCCGGCGCGCCAAAGTCCGTGGCATTGTGGCCACCCGCCCAGTCGGTGATGCTCACTTTGATCAGGCTGATACCAATCAGCGTAATCACGCTGCCGGTGACGACCGGCGTCAGCACCTTGCGCAGCGCGCCGACGCAGCGGCTGATGACCACCGGGATCAGTGCCGCCACCAGGTTACAGCCAAACAGCATCGCCAGAATCTCTTCAGGCGAACCGCCACGCCCCTTGATCATTAACCCACCCGACAGGATCACACCCAGAAACGCAAAGCTGGTGCCCTGCAGACAGATCATCCCGGCACCGACGCCATAAAAGCGCCGGGCCTGCATAAAGGTGCCCAGACCGGAAACAAACAGGGACATGCTGACCAGATAAGGAATATAGGCCTGCAGTCCCAGCACCGAACCGATAATCAGCGGCGGGGTAATAATGCCGACGAGGCTGGCAAGCAGATGCTGCAGTGCGGCAAAGAATGCCGGTACGGGACCAATGCGGGCTTCAAGCCCATATAACAAACCTTTCTCGTGCGAGTGCGACATGGTGGTGCTCCAGCTCTGTGTGGTTAGCGGAGTTAATGCATTTTCTGCGCCATCACGTCGGGGATTCGCGGTTAACGATCCAGGTCATTCAAATATAAGCGGAAATAGTTACAGAAAACGGGTCGCGAGCCTGAAACGTTAGGCTCACGACCCGCTCAGATGACTTGTTTTGTTTCAGTATCAGGCGATCTTTGCACTCACAGCGTGCAGATCGGGCTGCTCCAGCAGAGAAATATCGATCCAGGAGGTCAGATCGCGCTGTTCAGGACGTGGCAGATAAGGAAGTTCACCCAGCAGCGGTGCCGCAATCTTTTCACGCAGCACCTCAATGATGTCACTGTAGTGCGCCAGCCCCGGATTGACGCGGTTAGCCACCCAGCCCACCAGCGGCAGGCCATCGTGCGCGATGGCTTCCGCGGTCAGCAGCGCATGACTGATGCAGCCCGACTGAATACCGACCACCAGCACAACCGGCAGCTGCTGTTCTGCGACCCAGCGCGAGAGCGGACGTCCGTCGTTCATCAGACTGCGCCAGCCGCCGGTGCCCTCCACCACCACCCGATCGGCCTGCTGCGTCAGATGTGCCAGACCCTGAGTCAGCCGGGAATAGTCGATTATCTGGCTGGGATGGGTGCAGATCTCCTCCTCCTCAAACACCAGCGGATTAATCGCCTCATAAGGCAGGTCGATGGATGAAGCGCTTTGCAGAACCTGTGCATCTTTGTTACGCAGGCCATCAGCGGTTTTGACCGCACAGCGCGCGACAGGCTTATAGCCGACGGCACTGACGTTGCTCTGAATAAAACATTGCAAAAGGGCGCGGGACACCACCGTTTTGCCTGTAGCTGTATCGGTGCCGGTAACAAATAGTCTGTTCACTCCACTTCTCCTCTCAAAGCGTTGCGGCTAATCGGTGATTAGCCCTGCTGCGAAACGGCATTTTAAGGAATCCAGAATGAGAACAGATTGCGTTAGCGCAAGTTCAGGCCCGCTTAACCTTGCAACAGTTTTACTAACAGGTGTCCGTTATAGAGAGCGTCTTTGATCAGCGCGGCGGCACCGAGTGTGCCCGGTTCGCTGAATTCAGTGGGGGCCAGCTGAATGCCTGCACTGTAGGCTGGTAGGGACTGCTGCAGAATCGTGTTGCTCACCGCCGGAAACAGCATCTCTGCCGCCGCATTCAGCGGAGAACCGATAAGAATATGTTGTGGATTAAAAATATTAACCATCATCGCCAGAATCCGGCCTGCATGATGACCGACGCTGGCGATGGTGTCGCGCGCCAGGCGATCGCCCGACAGGGCGGCCTCACATAATGATGACAGCGTCAGCTCCTGACGATTAAGCAGGCTGTCGGGCTGGGCCGCCAGACGCTGCGCCGCCAGCGCCAGCAGACTGCCGGTACTGGCGACCGTCTCCAGACAGCCGTGATTGCCACAGTAGCACTGCTGACCATAAGGATCGATTTGCGTATGGCCGATCTCGACCAGCGCCCGCCCCCGCTTATGCAGCAGCTGGCCGCCGCTGATCACCCCGGCGCCGACCGTTTCATCGATTACGATCTGAATCACATCCTGCGCGCCGCGCGAAGCGCCGAACAGCGACTCCGCCAGCGTCCAGGCGGAGATATCGTGCTGCACAAACACCGGTAATCCCGTGTGCGCCTCCAGCGCATCGCCCAGCGGCATATCACGCACCTGATAGCCCGGCAGCCGATGCACCACACCTGACGCGGCGTTAATCAGCCCCGGCAGCGTGATGGCGATGGCCGTCAGACGCTCCAGCTTTTTCTGATGACGGATAAAGAAGGCATCCACCTGTTCGATCAGGGCGGTCAGCAGCGGCTGAGCGGATTCATCAGGCAGCGGCAGGCTCTCTTCGGCCAGCGCCTGACTGCTGAGATCGCGCAGCGTAAAGGTCATGGCACCGCGATGCAGACGAATGGCCAGATAGTGCCAGGCCTCCGTGTCCAGAATCAGGCCGATGGCCGGACGGCCACGACTGCCGGGTTCCTGAAACTCCGTCTCCTGCACCAGATGCGCGTCCAGCATTTCACGCACAATTTTTGTGATGCTGGCTGGCGCAAGCTGGGCACGGCGGGAAAGTTCGATACGCGAAATGGGACCATAACGGTCAATCAGCTGATATACGACACCTGCATTGGTCTGCTTGATCTGGTCAATATGGCCAGGTTGACTGTCCGGATTCACAACCCTGCTCCCGGTTATTTTCGCGCTTCTAAATAAACATGCGCCATGGTGAGGCAGATCAGGCAACAGCGTCAAATATTTGATTAGAAATGTGATTTATCGCACATATTGGCCTCTGTCAAAGGGTGCTTCCGGGCCGGTTTTCCCGCAGTAGCGCCATCATATTCGCCATCGATGCGGTGATTTCGCGGCTGGCTGACCAGACCAGCCACAGCTCTGAAATGGCATCCTCTTCCGTCAGCGGCAGCCAGACCAGATCGGCCAGCTGCGCCCGGCGGAAGGAGGCGGGCAGAATGGAGACGCCAAGACCGGTTGCCACCAGCCCCAGAATGGTCATCGCTTCCCCCACTTCCTGCGTGATATAGGGCTGGATCTGATAGCGATGCAGCAGCGCCAGGATATCGCTGTAGAGCGCGGTTCCGCCCTGCGCATCAAAGAAGACGAAGGGTTCGGCGGCCAGCGCGGTGACGGAGATCGCGCCGGCATCCGCCAGCGGATGCGCTTTGTGCACCACCGCACACAGCGGCTCGCTCATCAGCAGCTGATGCGCGAGATCGGCGGGCAGCGGCGTGTTGCGCATCACGCCAAGATCGAGCCGCCCCTCATGCAGCGGGGCCAGCTGCTGGCGGGTATTAATTTCCTGCATCTGAATATGCACCTGCGGCCAGCGCTGGCGAAAGCGAAACAGCGCGTCGGAGACCACCGCGGTAAAAGGCGCCGAGGAGGTGAAACCGATTCGCAGCCCGCCCTCCTCTCCCCGATGCAGCCGGGCTGCCCGGTCGGCCGCCTGCTCGACCTGCAGCAGGATGGCGCGGGCATCGTTCAGCAATTGCTGTCCGGCAGCGGTCAGCTGAACGCTGCGGTTGGTCCGGTTAAAGAGTCGGGCGCCGGTTTCTGCCTCCAGTTGCAGAATCTGCTGACTGAGTGGCGGCTGGGAGATGTTCAGCCGCCGGGCCGCGCGCCCGAAATGGAGCTCCTCGGCCACCGCAATAAAGTAGCGCAGGTGACGCAACTCAATATTCATATCTGAAACATCTCATTTAAGATTATTAATATATTAGACATCATAATGATGCCTGCCTAAGCTGACGACAGGTTTTTTTACTCTTAAAGGAAAGTGTGTGAGTCACTCTACAGAGGCCGCCGCGGTAAATGACGAGGCAGGTCGTGTGCCTTCAGAACCGGTGGCTGCGTCAGGTTATATCCGTCGGGGTTCGCGGCAGTTTATGCGCGTGACGCTGGCGCTCTTCTCCGCCGGTCTGGCGACCTTTGCCCTGCTCTATTGTGTCCAGCCGATCCTGCCGGTGCTCTCGCATCAGTTTGGCATCTCACCGGCAACCAGCAGCCTGTCACTCTCTATCTCAACCGGCCTGATGGCGCTGGGCCTGCTGGTGACCGGGCCGCTTTCGGATGCTGTCGGCCGCAAATCGGTGATGGTAACAGCCCTGATGCTGGCCGCCATCTGCACGCTGATCTCAGCCACCATGAGCAGCTGGCACGGCATTCTGATCATGCGGGCGCTGATGGGGCTGTCGCTCAGCGGGGTGGCGGCGGTGGGCATGACCTACCTCAGCGAGGAGATGGATGCGCGGGTCGTCGCCTTCTCTATGGGGCTCTATATCAGCGGAAACTCTATCGGCGGCATGAGCGGGCGTCTGCTGAGCGGTGTGCTGACCGACCTCTTCTCATGGCAGATCGCCGTGGCGGTGATTGGCCTGTTTTCGCTGGCTTCGGCGCTGATGTTCTGGAAGATCCTTCCCGCGTCACGTCATTTCCGCCCCATCACGCTGCGTCCGCGCAACCTGCTGATTAACTTCCGGCTGCACTGGCGCGATCCTGGCCTGCCCTGGCTGTTTGCCGAAGGGTTCCTGCTGATGGGTGCCTTTGTCACGCTGTTTAACTACATCGGCTACCGGCTGCTGGATGCCCCCTGGCATCTGAGTCAGGCCGTGGTCGGGTTGTTGTCGGTGGTCTATCTCACCGGCTCGTGGAGTTCGCCAAAAGCGGGTGCGCTGACCAGCCGGCTGGGACGGGGACCGGTGATGCTGGGTGCGACCGCCATTATGCTGCTGGGACTGCTGATCACGGCGTTCAACTCGCTCTGGCTGATCCTGCCGGGGATGATGCTGTTCACCGCCGGCTTCTTTGCCGCCCATGCGGTTGCCAGTGGCTGGATTGGCCCGCGCGCACGCCGGGCGCGCGGCCAGGCCTCATCGCTTTATCTGTTCAGCTACTACGTGGGTTCCAGCGTCGCCGGGACGCTGGGCGGTCTGTTCTGGCATAACTTTGGCTGGCACGGCATCACGCTGTTTATCAGCACCCTGCTGCTGCTGGCGTTGCTGGTGGCCTGGCATCTGCATCGCCAAAAGCTCTGATTTCCTCTCTCTGCCAGGCCCGGATGGCCTCACCGGGCCTGGCAGCACAACACGCTGACTGTCGCTTATCCTCTTCCCTGAAAATCCCCCGCGAAAAAACCCCACAATTCCCGCTATAATCGGTTTTATTGAATCATTTCATCTGCTTTGCCTCTTAACACGGCAACAAGGAACGCCTGTGGCTCTCTACTACTACGTCAATAAACAATCGGGATATAACGATAATCATGTGGTGCATGCCGCTGGCTGCCCGCATCTTCCCGACATGGAAAACCGACTGTTTCTGGGCAGTTTTTATCACGTCAATGCCGCCATTCTTCAGGCAAAAAAATATTACGTGGGGGCTATCGGCTGTGAGAACTGCTGCCCGATTAATGCCAGCCACCTGCCGGAGACGCCGCTCAGCGTCGCCCAGAAACATACGCCGGGGTCACGCTAAGCTGTCGGAGGGTGTCGGCGTGAAATTTACTTACCGCTGCGCTAATTTGTTAAGCATCAGCGCCGTTTTCCGTTATGTTACTCTTCCTGACTCTTTTTGATGGAAAGCACGATGCGGGATAAGTTTGCGCGTTCTCAGATCGCCCTTCACTGGCTGACCTTTTTACTGGTCGTGACAGCCTACGCCACCATTGAGCTGCGCGGCTTTGTGCAGCGCGGCTCCTGGCAGGGGTACGCCATGATCATCACCCACTTCAGCGCAGGTGCGACCGTTCTGGTGCTGATGATCGCCCGCCTGTTTCTGCGTACCCGTCATCGCACGCCACCCATTACGCCAGCCGCGCCGCGCTGGCAGACCGGGGTGGCTCATCTGACGCACACCCTGATCTATGCCCTGTTTATCACCCTGCCGATCCTCGGCCTGTCGTCGCGCTACCTCAAGGGGCGGGAGTGGTGGCTGTTTGGCATCAGCATGCCGGTTGCACCGGAGCCCAATTTTGACCTGGCGGATACGCTGATCGACTGGCATGAAACCCTGGCACCGCTGGGATACTGGCTGATCGGGCTGCATGCGGCGGCGGCGCTGTTTCATCACTATCTGCTTAAAGACAATACCCTGCTGCGCATGATGCCGCCTCGCCGCGGTCAGTAATCTCGTCCCGTCGCCCCTGAACGGGGCGATAAAAAAATTTCCGCCTTAAAAGCCGGTTATCAGGTTTCGCTTCCCGCTTTATTCACTACAATGGTCTGTAATTTGTGACGCAGGTCACTTTCGCTGGATGTCTGCCACATCCGAATTCGCTGTACTGACAGATTTGACACCTCATGCAACCAACAACTGTTTCACGTAAAACTGCCTGGCTACGCGTGGTCTTGCTGGCCATCGCGGCTTTTGTATTTAATACCACCGAATTTGTACCGGTGGGTCTCCTTTCGGACATCGCGGCTGACTTTTCCATGCAGACGGCGGATGTCGGGATCATGCTGACGATCTACGCCTGGGTGGTCGCGCTGCTGTCACTGCCGCTGATGCTGCTGACGCGCAACGTGGAGCGGCGACTGCTGCTGGGAGTGCTGTTTACGATCTTTATCGTCAGTCACGTTCTGTCGACCTTCGCCTGGGACTTTCGGTCGCTGATGGTTTCACGCGTCGGCATCGCCCTCTCTCACGCGGTGTTCTGGTCGATCACGGCTTCACTGGCTATTCGCGTGGCCCCGGCCGGAAAGAAAACGCAGGCGCTGAGTATGCTGGCGACCGGAACCGCACTGGCCATGGTGCTGGGGGTGCCGATTGGCCGCGTGGTGGGTCAGTATCTTGGCTGGCGAACCACCTTCGGCGCGATTGGCCTGTCGGCACTGGTACTGATGATCATGCTGGTGCGGATACTGCCACGTCTGCCCAGTGAACACACCGGCTCGCTGAGCAGCGTGCCGATGCTGTTTCGTCGTCCGGCGCTGGTCAGCATGTATCTGCTGGTAACCATTGTGGTGACCGCGCACTACACCGCCTACAGCTACATCGAACCCTTTATGCAGAGCGTGGCGCAATCCAGCGGCAATTTCACCACCCTGCTGCTGCTGCTGTTTGGCTCTGCGGGTATTCTGGGCAGCGTGCTGTTCAGCACCCTGGGCAATAAATTCCCTTCTGCGCTGCTGATTGCCGCGATTGCGCTGATTACCCTCTGCATGGGACTGCTGATCTTTGCTGCGGTTCGTCCGACGGCGATCGCTATTCTGTGCATCGTCTGGGGCATGGCGATGATGATGATTGGACTGGGTATGCAGGTGCGGGTGCTGTCTCTGGCGCCGGATGCAACGGATGTGGCAATGTCACTCATGTCCGGCATCTACAATATCGGCATAGGCGCAGGCGCGCTGCTGGGAAGCCAGGTCAGTCTCTATCTGAATATGTCGGAAGTCGGCAACGTCGGGGGGATGATCGGTCTGGTGGCGTTACTGTGGTGTGTCTATATTTTCCGCCGTTATCCTCAGCTTCGCAGTAATGGCTAAGACCGGCGCCGAGAGGATAAAAAAAAGGCTTCAGATAATCAGGTTATCTGAAGCCTGTTTCTCTTATTTATAGAGAATGGCGGTGCCATGCAGGTTGTTGCTGCCAGAGGTCGAAGTGATGCGGAAAGACTTTGCACCGGCATCGCTGGCCTTTTCTGACAGTTGCTGCTCAAGCGAGGTCAGATTGCTGCTGCCCGTCGCGCTGATGACGCCCACGCGTTGCTGATCCAGTGGCGTGCTGCTCACCTGCTGCGCCGCCACGCTGGCGAATGAGAGGCCGCTGAGCAGGGCCGCGGCCACTATCATACTGATACGTTTCATAACGAACCCCTTCTTCATTTTCTGCCGGATGCCCGGTTACTGATAAATCACCGCCGTGCCGTGCAGTTTGTTCTGACCGCTGGTTGAGGTGATGCGGAACGATTTCGCACCGGCTTCATCCGCTTTGGCGTTGAGCTGCGCTTCGACTGAACTCAGGTTGGTGCCGCCCAGCACAGAGATGGTGCCGACAGGCTGCTGATTAGCCGGTTCGCTGGTAACCAGGTCAGCGGCAGACGCGCCAAAAGTCAGTGTGGTGAGTGCCAGAACAGCCAGGGTAGTTTTGATGGTTTTCATAATCTTCTCTCTTTTCAGTGATCGTGTTCAGTGGGTCTGAAATCGGTTGTCGCTATTTAATTAACGACCGTTAAATAAATGATAGACCCCGATCAGGCTGTCCGTCAATATTTATTTAATGAGCGTTATTTTAATCGCGAAGTGGCGTGATTATGGGCTTCAGCCCCTTTTCTGACTTAACCATAGGGGCGATAAAACCGGGCTGGCGCACAAAATGGCAACCCCGGAGGACGGCCTGCCTCTCTGCCCTTGCACATTTTTATAATGATCGGTAATTTAATAGAGTGTTCCCCAGTCAGAGAGGATGTATGAGTCAGGTTCAGGATTGCGATACCCGGAAATGCCGTGGCCGTCCCAAAGTGTTCGATCGTGAAGCCGCGCTCGATAAGGCACTGACCCTGTTCTGGACCCACGGGTACGAAGGCACCTCGCTCGCCGATCTGGTGGCCGCTACCGGTGCTAAAGCGCCGACGCTCTATGCGGAGTTCGTCAATAAAGAGGGATTGTTCCGCGCCGCGATGGAGCGCTATGTTGAGAAATTCAGCGCCTGGCGTGACGCGGCCCTGGGCGATGATAAGCTGGCGGTCTCTGAGGCGGTTGAGGCCTATTTCCGCGCTACCGCGGCCTGCTTTACCGAACGCGACTCGCCCGGCGGCTGCTTCTTTATCTGCACCTCAAGCGCCCTGTCGGCGGCTTCCGCGGATATTGCGGCCATGCTGCAAGAGCAGCATCAGTCACAGGAGCAGGTTTTAAAGGATTTCCTCTGCTCGCGTCAGCAGCGTGGTGAACTGGGAGAGTCAGTGGACATTGCTGCGCTGTCACGCTATCTGAGCTGTCTGCTTCAGGGCATGTCGGTGCGGGCGCGGGAAGGTGCGGAGCGTGCAGACCTGGAGAGTATTATTGATACGCTGATGGCGATGTGGCCCACCCTGACAGGACTGTGTTAGGCTCAGAGGTAAGATTCAGGGCGGGATTTCCGCCCTGTTGCACGTTCGGCTGAGAAAGAAGACCGGCCGGAGCGGCTGACTGACGGGACTGTTGTCCGCATGAGAGGGCATCAGATCCTTCATGGAGGCCCACCAGCGCTGACAGACCGCCGTTTGCGCCACCGCGTTCCAGCGCGCTTCCGATTCAATCTCCACGCTGGCAAAGAGCAGATGCCGCTCCTCATCCAGCCAGATGGCATAATTACGGGCACCATGTGCTTTCAGCGTTTCAGCCAGTTCGGGCCAGATGGGTGAGTGACGACGCTCATACTCCGCATGACAATCCGGATTGACCTGCATCACAAAGGCTTTACGCAACATAGGCAGGCCCCGCATCCAGTGCTGGTTGCCAGGGCGTGACACCAAAACGTTTACCCAGCGCGACCAGCTGTTCTGTGGTGATGCTCTGGCGTATCCCGCCCATCGACAGCACCTTAACCATCACTTCAGATGATTTCTCGGCGGTGTCAATCAGCCCAAACGTCTCATCGAGCGTCGGGCCGGTGCCAAAGACGCCGTGGAACGGCCACATCACCAGCGTGTGCGACTGCATCTGCGCCGCCGTCGCGGCGCCGCTCTCATCGGTGCCGGGCACCATCCAGGGCAACACGCCCACGCCATCCGGGAAGACCACCAGACACTCGGTGCTTCCCTCCCACAGCAGGCGGGTAAAGCGCGCCGAATCCATCTCAACCACATAACTCAGAGCCATAAAGTGGGTGGCATGACAGTGCATAATCACCCGATCTCTGCCGCCGCTGACTGCCTTGCGCACCGCATGCGACTGAAAATGTGACGCCAGCTCGGAGGTCGGCAGCCCGCCATTAACCAGCCCCCAGTGAATTTTGCAGGAGAGCCCCTGGCTGTCGACCTGCAGCAGCGCCAGGCAGTCCGCGGGGTCCAGCTGAACGTTCCGCATAAATTTTCCCGACCCGGTCACCAGAAACCAGTCGTTTGCCAGCGCCGGGGCGGGCTGACTCAGCTCGAAACAGCGAGGCTCCTGGCAGAAATCAGCCCTGTAGGGGCTCACCTCCTCCTCACTCAGCCGCAGGCTGACGTTGCCACCATTGCGTTCATCCCATCCCTTCAGCCACATGTCGCTGGTTGCCTTAACCATTCCCTTTACAAACTCTGAAGCAAGAATGCTTTGCATAATGAAATCCCTTAACGTTGGCTCAAAATCTGCTGTTCATAATGGCGCACATCACTTAACCAGCTGGCGTCAGCCGGAACGTCATGACGCAGGCACCAGGCTTCCCACACCGCCTGCCACGGCAGGGATTTCTGCTCTTCCAGCCAGACCAGCCGCGCGGTGTAATCTCCGCTATTCTCAGCCTGACGCAGACGATCGGTCGGCTCCAGCAGGGCGCGCAGCAGCGCCTTCTGGGTGTTGCGGGTGCCGATAACCCAGGCCGCAATCCGGTTGATCGACGCGTCAAAGAAATCGAGGCCGATATGCACTTTGTCGAACAGCCGGTGACGGACGATCTCACTGGCAATAGCCTGCGTTTCATCATCCAGCAGCACCACATGATCGCTGTCCCAGCGCACCGGACGGCTGACGTGCAGCAGCAGGCGCGGCACATAGAGCATGGCGGCGGAGATCTTGTCGGAGATCACCTCGGTAGGATGGAAATGGCCCGCATCCAGGGTCAGTGCCGTCTGACGGCTGGCGGCGTAGCCGAGATAAAACTCATTTGATCCCACGGTGTAGCTCTCTGCGCCGATACCGAACAGCTTGCTCTCTACCGCATCGATGTGATGCTGCGGGTTGAGTTTTTCCGCAATGACCTCATCCAGGGCGCTCATCAGACGCTGACGCGGCGCCAGCCGATCGACGGTGATATCCTTCATGCCGTCCGGTACCCAGATGTTCATCACTGAAGGCGTGCCCAGTTGCTCACCAAAGTGGGCGGAGATGCGGCGACTGGCTTTGCAGTGGTCGATCCAGAACTGGCGCACGGTTTGATCGCTGTGCGACAGCGTAAACCCGTCAGCACTGAGCGGATGCGAGAAGCAGCTGGGGTTAAAATCGAGCCCCACGCCCCGCTCTCTGGCCCATTCGACCCAGCGCGCGAAATGCACCGGCTCAATAGCGTCCCGTTCAACCGGCCTGTCGCTCTCCAGATAGAGTGCATGCAGGTTCAGGCGTTTGAGGCCGGGGATCAGCGACATCGCCTTATCGATATCACCGCGCAGTTCGCTGGCGTTGCGTGCACGTCCCGGATAGTTGCCGGTCGCCTGAATACCGCCGGTGAGGGCGACCTGCGGGTTTTCAAATCCCCGCACATCGTCGCCCTGCCAGCAGTGCATGGAAACCGGGATTGTGTCGAGCTGGCGAATAGCCTGTTCAGCATCAACCCCAATATCGGCATAGCGTTGTTTAGCCAGTTCAAAGGCCTGTTCTGTCTGCTTAGTCATAAGCGGGTTCCTCTGCGGGTTGACTCAGCGTCGCGAAGCGGGCCTGACTGGCCGCGAAGACGTCTGAAATGTGTGGTTCGAATGTTTCGAGGGGGAAGGTGTTCATCACGCAGTTGCGGAAATCGGCGACATCCGTCAGTTCGCCGAGGGCAATCAGCTGGCAGCCGACGTTACCCAGCGTGGAGGCCTCAACCGGCCCGGCCAGCACCGGAATCTCACAGGCATCCGCACAGAGCTGATTCAGAAAACGATTCTGGATGCCACCGCCGACCACATGCAGCCGGGTGAAGGGCTTCCCGCGCAGCGCCGCGAGTTCGCTGATGACCTGACGGTAGAGCAGCGCCAGGCTGTCAAAAATGCAGCGGGCCAGCGCAGCGGCGGATTGCGGCACGGGCATGTCCTGCTCTGCGCAGGCTTTCTGAATCTCGCTGACCATGTTGTCAGGATTGATAAAGCGCGGATCGTTGGGGTTAATCAGCGAAAGACAGGCGGGCTGACGGGCGGTCTCAGCGATCAGCGCACAGAGGTCGTCAATCTGCCGTTCAGCACAGAGACGCTGCAGCAACCATAAACCCATGATATTTTTCAGGACGCGATAGCCTTCAGCGCCGCCTTCGTTGGTAATATTGGCGCGCAGTGCCGCCTCGCTCGCATAGGGTTGCAGGCTTTCAAAGCCCATCAGCGACCAGGTGCCGGAGCTGAGATAGGCGGCATCCTCCTGCAGCAGCGGCGTGGCCAGCACTGCGCTGGCGGTGTCGTGGGTGGCCACCGCAATGACCGGCACCGCCTCGCCCCGCTGACTCCGCCAGTGTCCCACTGTGTTGCCCGGCGCCTGCGGCTGACCGAACCAGCCTGCCTCAATCCCCGCCCAGCCAATTAAATCGCGATCCCACTCGCCGCTGTGAATATTGAGCATCTGGGTGGTGGTGGCGTTGGTGTACTCCCAGTTGAGGTTGCCGGTCAGGCGGAAGTGCAGGTAATCCGGGATCATCAGCGCATGTGCCACACGCGCCTGCCAGTCAGGCTGCTGCTGATGCAGGGCGCGCATCTGATAGAGCGTATTGAAAGGCAGAAACTGAATGCCGGTTTTTGCATAGATGGCGCTGTGGCCCAGCTCCTGCTGCGCCTGCGCCATCAGGCCGTGGGTGCGTGCATCACGATAGCTGACCGCTTCACCCACCGGCTCACCCTGCGCATCCAGCAGCACCATATCCACGCCCCAGGTGTCGATGCCGATACTGTCCGGCACGATCCCCTCCTCAACAGCCTGCTCCAGCCCGGCACGGATCGCCTGCTCCAGCATCGCCAGATCCCAGCAGTCATAACCGGCACGACGCAGACGCCGGTTTTCAAAACGGCGGATTTCACGCAGATCCAGCTGGCGCTGCGCGTCATCCCAGCGGGCGAGCATGACCCGGCCGCTGGATGCGCCGAGATCGATAGCAATGATATTTCGCCTGGTCATGGTGGCTTTTCCCTGTGATTAAGTGGTCACAGAGTAAAAATCGGGTCGCCTGAACACCTTCCCGGCAGTGCCAGCGCCTGGGGTGCCCTGGCAGACCTGCAAAGAATGTCGTGAGAGAGATCACAGAGGCAGCAGTAAGCACGATGTGACCCCTGCCGCAAAACTGTTAACTACCGGGGATTTCTTGAAAAATCAGCAGGATTCCTGATGAGACGTGCTGAAAATTCAAGGTAAGGTAACGGTGTCCTGATTAGACTGCGTTGCAGTTTTGTTAATCAGTGAGGGACGATCATGACTCTGTTGCACAGTGCGGATTTTTTTCCTGACGGCAATTACGCGATTGCGATTGAACCCCGCATCCCCCAGGCCCCCTTTCCGGAGCATCATCATGATTTTCATGAAATCGTTCTGGTTGAGCACGGCGCCGGGATTCATGTGTTCAATGGTCAGCCACAAGCGCTCTGCGCCGGCTGTGTCTGCTTTATCCGCGATCACGATCGTCATCTTTATGAACAGACCGATAACCTCTGCCTGACCAATGTGCTCTATCGCAGCCCCGGCGCGTTCCGTTTTCTCTCCGGATTGCAGGCGCTGCTGCCGTGCGAACGGGATGGGGATTATCCTTCTCACTGGCGCATCAATCAGAAGGTGATGGCGCAGGCCCTGAGTGTGGCAGCGCAGATGCAGCAGCACGAGGCCTGGTCACTGGACAGGCAGGCGCGGCAGGAGCAGCTCTTTTTACAGCTGCTGGTGCTGTTACGTGAAGCCTGTCGTGATGGCGGTCGTCAGGATCAGGAGGCGCGTCTGCATCGCCTGCTGGACTGGCTGGCGGATCATTACAGTGATGAGATTGTCTGGGATGAACTGGCCGACCGTTTCTCTCTGTCGCTGCGCACGCTGCACCGACAGATGAAGCAGCAGACCGGCAGTACGCCGCAGCGTTATCTGAACCGTCTGCGTCTGTTACAGGCGCGTCACCTGCTGCGTCACAGCGATCTGCGCATTACCGACATCGCCTTCCAGTGTGGATTTGGAGACAGCAACCATTTCTCTACCCTGTTCAGGCGCGAATTTGGCTGCGCCCCGCGAGCGGAGCGCCAGCAGATGAGGTAAAGGAGCCGACTATGGCGTTGATACTCAGTCGTGATGACTATTTTCCCGCCCCCAGTTTACCGGTGGCGGTTGCCGAAAGGATGCCACAGCCCTCTTTTCCGCCGCACCGACACGAGTTCAGCGAAATCGTCATCGTCTGGCGCGGTAATGGCCTGCACGTCCTCAACGATCGCCCCTGGCTCATCACCTGCGGCGACCTCTTTTTTATCCGCGATAGCGACTGCCATAGTTACGACAGCGTTAACGACCTGGTGCTGGATAACATCCTCTACTGCCGCGACCGCTTTGGTCTGGCGCTTGACTGGGATAGCCTGCTGCCGCCACAGGGCCCCGAAGCCCCTGGCTGCTGGCGTCTGACCACGCGCGGTATGGGGCTGGCGCGCGGTGTGATCAGCCAGCTGGAGCGTGAAAGTCGCAAGAGCGATCCTCTGTCGGTTCAGCTCTCTGAAGCCCTGTTTCTGCAGCTGGTGCTGATTCTGCGGCGCCACGGCTACGCCGCCGATCGTCCCTGGGTTCTGCCGGAGGGGGAACAGCTCGATCTGCTGATGTCAGCGTTGCAGGGGGCGATTACCCGGCCGTTTGATCTGGCTGCGTTCTGCCAGCAAAACCAGCTGAGCGAACGGGCGCTGAAACAGCTTTTCCGCCAGCAGACCGGGATGACCATCGGCCATTACCTGCGTCAGTTACAGCTCTGTCAGGCAAAATATCTGCTGCGAACGCAGGCGTGCCTGATCAGCGAAGTGGCGGCCCGCTGCGGCTTCGATGACAGTAACTATTTTTCCGTGGTTTTCACCCGTGAAACCGGCCTCACGCCCAGTGCCTGGCGTCAGCGATTTCTCCCCTCCGGGCCAGCGCTGAAAAGCGCCGAACCGGAATAACACGGGCGTCAGACCAGAGCGCTGGATACCGCAGCGCAAAAGTACAAAACACAGGGAACAGGGTCAGAGGAGGAAAGCGTCCCGCGCCAGGGACGGCGCGGGACGAGCGGCCATGGATGGCTTAAGCGACTTTCCGATCTGACCCTGTTCCCTGTGCTGGCACGATCTTACCGCCTGAGAACGCCCGGAATGAGCCTGTCAGACAGGCCCGTTCTCCTCCGCGCCGCAGGAAGCCTGCGGCTTACGCTGCCATACCCAGCCCAACGATGTTTGCCGCGATGATAATGACCACGCAGCCAATCGATAACACACTGACCGGGCGGCGTCCCGCTGACTTCCACTCTTTCAACAGCAGGCCTACCAGTCCTCCGCACAGCACATACAGGCTCATGTGCAGCATCCAGCTGACATAGTCATACTGCGGCGGGATTCGGGCGTGGCCCCAGGCGTAAAAGAAAAACTGCAGATACCACATGGTGCCGCCAAGCACGGCGAACGCGGTATTAGCAATAAGCAGCGGCCTGGCGACGGAAAAGTCCCTGCGAACTGACAGATCGGGTCGGGTAGCCAGCCGCCAGAAGCAGAAGCCCAGGTTCACCAGCGCCCCACCGCCCATGATGATCACATAGCTGGGTAAAGCCACATAGAGCGGGTCGATCCCCAGATTCGCGGCGGCCTGATGCATCGGCTTGGCGGCATCCATCGCAAAGGACATCCCCGCCGAGAAGATGCCGCACATTACCGCCAGCAGCAGACCCTTCCTGAGATTAAACTCTTCGGCGTTGATCCCCAGCGCCCGCTCCTTCAGCAATCCGGCACGCGACACAATCCCGACGCCAGCCAGGGCCACCAGCACGCCCAGTAAGGTCAGCCGCCCCCCCGCAGAGGCAAATAACTCGCCAAAGCGCCCCTGCAGCAGCGGCGTCATCAGCGTGCCGACCACCAGCGTAATACCAATCGCGATGCCGATGCCCATCGACATGCCGAGATAGCGCATGGTCAGTCCGTAGTTGATATTACCGATGCCCCACATCGCGCCGAAGAGAAACACGGGTGTCAGCTGCGACAGCGTGAAGCTGCTGTAATAAGCCCGGAAGTCGGGCAGCAGAATGGCACTGACCGTCCACGGCAGGATCAGCCAGGAGATCAGGCCACCCACCGACCACATGGTTTCCCAGGACCATCGTTTTACCTGCTTAAACGGCGCGTAGAAACACGCGGCGCTGGCAGCGCCGACAAAATGCCAGAAAATCCCCGCAATAATGGCACTGTTCATTGTTATTCCCCGGTTTGGTTGAGGTCTGTCGGAAAGCGCTCAGCTTCCGCTCAGCAGGCAGTCTACGGTTTGCATCGATTCCTCAGCCTTTGGATGAATGCCGGAAGCGCGCACGGAGTGGCAATATTGACCCGATGCTGCTGTCAGGGATCACAATTCTGCAGTTGTCAGAGGCCGGGCTGCCTGAACGGGTAAGTGCCTTATAATTCAATGTTTTTCCCCTTTTTGCTGTGTGGCGCAGCACAATTCCCGCGTCACTGCCATGCACGCCAACCGCGTGGCAGAGGCGCAAAGAAGCCTTTCATTCCCATCTGCAAGGTTGTATACACTGGGGAAAATTGATCGGTTCAGGGTTCAGGATGACGACTAAGTGGTTAACACTGTTTCTTTCGCAGGCAGTCAGCCGGGTGATGCTGGATGATATCCGCGCGATAGTGCCTGCTGAGGCGCTAAAGGTGTTTGTGAATGGCATGGATGAAGCCCACTACGCCACCATCGAATGTATACAGGCGGAGCAGCACTGCGCGCTGATCGCCTCCGCGATTGTGGTCTGGCGTCAGCTGGGGCATATCGAGCATATTGTGTATAAGAAGGGAGAGGTGTTAAGGGAGGAGACGGAGGCCACGCAGTTTCAGCTCTTTACGCTGCTGAAAACCCATCGCGCAGTGCTGCAGATCTCATGATAAGATTGCGCCCCCATAGTGCTGTTTGCAGCAGGTAGAGTATGAGAATTGGCATCCTGTTTCCGATCGCCATCATTGTGGCAGGCGTCGGCTTTCTGGCGTGGTTTATCGGCAGCGGTCTGGCCATGCCAGGCTCGTAACGGCTAAGGCAGCAGCGTGACGCGCGCTGCCCGTCCCCCGGCGTGGCCGACTGCGGGTCACGGTTAGCGCAGCTGACTGTCTTTACTGCCCCGACGGTTGTATAAACTGCTGGTCTGCTGCTGTTTATCGATTTTTTCCTGACAGGCTACGCAGTAGCGTACCCCTTTCAGCGCCTGGCGGCGGGCTTCAGGAATCGGCTCGCCACAGAGTTCACATTCGGTCGCGCTTTCGCCATGACCCAGCGACTGCCTCACCCGCTCAATGCCATCATTGACGGTGCTGTCAATCTGCTCCTGTACTGCGCCTTCTGACGCCCATCCGTTAGCCATGATACACCCCCTTTTTTCATTACATTGCTTCTATAAATCTACAACATATTGACGTTTTTGCCGCAGAGCAGCGCACTATCTGTCACTGGCTGCCAGCCAGACGCCGCAACTGGCACTCAGCATAAGGTCACCCGCCCGCATCTGCTTCACCCTGCCATCACATTACTGCAACGTGTCGATAGCGGAGAGTTAAGTAAATGACAACACATCATCAACATTACATTAATGGCCAGTTTGTCGGTTCACAGAGTGACCAGTGGATTGAGGTGATCAACCCGGCCACCGAGGCGTTGCTGTCACGCATCCCGCAGGGAAGTCGTGAGGACGCCCGTCTTGCCATCCGCGCGGCAGAAGCCGCTCAGCCGGACTGGGAGGCGCTGCCTACGGTAGAGCGTGGTCTCTGGCTGCATAAAATCGCCTCGGCCATCCGTGAGCGCGAACCGGAGCTGACGGCCACGATTGTGGCCGAAGGCGGAAAAACGCAGGGACTGGCGAAGACCGAAGTGCTGTTTACCGCCGACTATCTCGATTACATGGCGGAGTGGGGGCGGCGTTATGAAGGCGAAATCATCAACAGCGACCGACCCGGTGAGCATATCTTCCTGTTCAGAAAGGCGATTGGGGTGACAACCGGGATACTGCCGTGGAATTTCCCCTTCTTCCTGATCGCCCGTAAAGCCGCGCCTGCCCTGATCACCGGCAACACCATCGTCATTAAACCCAGTGAGCTGACGCCAAACAATGCGGCGATCTTCGCCGATATTCTGCAGCAGACAGGCCTGCCCGCTGGGGTGATCAATATCGTCTATGGTTTCGGGCAGGACGTGGGCCAGGAGCTGGCGGCAAACCCGAAAGTCGGGCTGGTCAGCCTGACGGGTAGTGTCGGTGCCGGCATCGCCACCATGCAGGCCGCGGCACAGAACGTCACCAGCGTCTCCCTGGAGCTGGGCGGTAAGGCCCCGGCGATTGTCATGGCGGATGCTGACCTGGAGCTGGCCGTGCGCGCCATCGTCGCTTCGCGAATGATAAACAGCGGCCAGGTCTGTAACTGCGTTGAACGGCTCTATGTGCAGGAGGCGATTTATGACCGCTTTATCGACGCGCTCACGGCGGCTTTTCAGCAGGTGACCCTGGGTGACCCCGCCGAACAGAGCGATGTTGATATGGGGCCGCTGATCAGCGCTACGGCACGCGATCGGGTTGAGCAGAAGGTGGCTGAGGCGGTCGCCGCAGGTGCCAGCGTGGTGCTGGGCGGCCGGCGCGCCGGCGAGAAAGGCTTTTTCTTCCAGCCCACGCTGCTGACCGGGGTTCGACAGGAGATGGCGATTATGCAGGAGGAGATATTCGGGCCTGTGCTGCCGGTAATGAGCTTCAAAACGCTGGATGAGGCGATAGCCCTGGCAAACGACTGCCAGTATGGGCTGACCTCTTCCCTCTATACGCAGGATCTCAACACCACGCTCTACGCCCTGCGTAAGCTTAAGTTTGGCGAAACCTATGTTAACCGTGAAAATTTTGAGGCCATGCAGGGCTTTCATGCCGGATGGCGCAAATCGGGCATTGGCGGTGCCGATGGTAAACATGGTCTGGAGGCCTATCTGCAGACCCATGTCGCCTATCTGCAGGGCCATTAACAAAACGGGCCGCACAGGCGGCCCGTTTAATCTTTCTGTTCGCGACTCACTGACTGATGTCGACCGGATAGAAGATGTGTTTGCCAAAGGGATCGACCTGATAGCCGCTGACCGATTTGCGCACCGGCTCGAAGATCGTCGAGTGCGCAATCATCACCGCGGGCATCTGATCATGCATCATCTGCTGCGCCTGCAGATAGAGCGCGGTGCGTTTGCCCTGATCCGGTTCGGCACGCGCTTCGGTAATTAACTTTTCAAATGGCTGATAGCACCATTTCGACGAGTTAGACCCGCCCTGTGCCGACGTGCAGCTGTAAAGCGGGCCAAAGAAGTTATCCGGATCACCGGTCGCAGTGGTCCAGCCCATGAGTGCCGCCTGATGCTCGCCGCTGCGTACCCGTTTCAGGTATTCGCCCCACTCGTAGCTGACGATGCTGGCTTTGATACCGACTTTGGCCCAGTCCGCCTGAATCATCTCCGCCATGCGGCGCGCGTTAGGGTTATAGGGGCGCTGCACCGGCATCGCCCAGAGCGCGATCTCCGTGCCCGGTTTGACCCCCGCCTGCTGCAACAGGGCTTTGGCCTGCTCTGGATCGTAGTCGTAATCTTTCAGATCCTTGTCGGCGCTCCAGACGCCGGGCGGCAGGATATTTTTTGCGACCGTGCCGGTGCCTTTGAAAATCGCCTCGATGATGGCCGGTTTGTTAATGGCCATCGCCAGCGCCTGGCGCACTTTGACATTGTCGGTGGG